>Ga0210393_10001826_pt1 | contig 17677 bp, 14 predicted proteins | sample IncBWC27OmetaG_FD_160068 | JGI IMG/M metagenome (GOLD analysis project Ga0210393, IMG submission 160068) | Forest soil microbial communities from Barre Woods Harvard Forest LTER site, Petersham, Massachusetts, United States - Inc-BW-C-27-O ... | reverse complement strand
CGAGTTGGCTCTCGCGCGAACGGCCTACGATGCCTCGCTGCTCTGCGAGTTTCTCGGACGTCGCAAGGTTGCGAACCTGCGCAAGTTGATCGAGATGGCCCGGCAATTCGACCGATCGGGAATCGGGACGCTGGCCGACTTTACGCGCCGGATTCAGGACTCTGTGTCTGACCAAACGATCGAGGACTTGGCCGCAACGCATCCCGAGTCGAGCGACGAAATAGTGCGTCTGATGACGATTCATCAGGCGAAGGGACTGGAGTTTCCGGTTGTGATCCTGGCCGATATGGAGCGGCGAAATCGCGGCTCGTTCTCCGACGCGGTTTACCACCGCGACTTCGGGCCGATTATGGCCGCGCCGAAATTCGGATCCGAAGAGCCCCGGCATCCGGCGATCGATATGCATCGATATATCGAGGATCGCGAGGACGACGACGAATCGTTGCGGATTCTCTACGTCGCGCTGACTCGTGCGGCCGACCATCTGATCTTGTCCGCCGGGTTGCCGGCCGACCCGGCGATGGCCGGAGATCGTGCCGCGCGATCCCAGTGGCTGCGATTGGTGGCGCAGCGATACGACCTCGGAACGGGACTCCCAAAGGGCGATCCCTATTTCGCCTCGTCGGCTGGCGATCCCAAGCTGTCTCACGATAAGCCGGGGCTGCGTGGCAAGAAGGCCGCAGCAAATGCGGGCGATCCGAATGCGATTCCGCAAATTGAAATACATCGGCAATGCCCCGCGCTCACCGTCGTGCCGCGACCCGATTCGAAGACGACCAAGCTCGGCCAATGGCGCGAGCTTGCCGAGGCGGCCGAGGCCGATCCGCTGCCTCGGCTCATGACGCCTGTCGTCGCCACCCACTCGGGACCTCTCTATTTGAGCGTCTCCCAAATTGAGGAACAGGACGCGCAATTACGCGATGCGCAGTGGCCGAGCCGCACCCGTCCGAGCACTTCGCGCAGAGCCGCGGACGACACTTTCGAGCCGCTGGGCGAAGCCGCGACGCTCCTGGGCTCGCTCATGCATCGCGTGATCGAGCGTCTGCCCCGCGATTCCAATGTCGATGCCGACCTGATCGCGACCGGCGTGAATTCTGTGCTCAAAGGCCAGACGGCCCGCGGCGTCGGACGTTTCGACCCAACCGTTATGGTCCGCCGAGTCCAAGCGCTGGTCGAAAGTGACTTGTGGGACGAAATGCGAGCGGCGCAGCGCTGCTTTAACGAGATCGACTTTCTGCTCGGCTGGCCGCTGGGCGCACCGGCCTCCGAGCGAACGGCCGTCATCTCGGGCACGCTCGACTGCCTGCTCCTCTCGCAAGGCGGCGAGTGGAAGATTCTCGATTACAAAACGGGGCGTCTGCCCGACGGCGATCCCGCCGCGCTCCGCGAACACTTTGCGATTCAATTTCTGCTCTATGCCGAAGCGGTGCGGGCGATGGTCGGTCGGCCGCCGGCGAGCCTCGAGATCGTGGCCCTGCACGACAAGGTCGGCCGATTCCCGCTCGTCTTTTGGGAAGAGTTTCGCGGCCCGCTCGCCGAGCGGATCGACGTCGCCATTCGGAGTTTGGCAACGGCTCCCGATCGCGAGGTTCCTGCCGAAACTTCCTTCGCGCTCGGTGCGACTGCCGCTACAGATTCTGATTGACGCATTTCTTTGACACACGTGGCAGGATCGCGACGCGCCGGCGTCTAACGGTCGCCAGGTGTTGCTCCACGAGCGTTTCCGCCAATAGGCCGGCCTTGCTGTGCCGATCTCTTCGGATGTCGAGCATTCGCGCGCTCGCTTCTTTCAGCACTGAGGCCCCACTCGCTCTCCATGTCGACCGAACCGATCCAATCCGAACACGTCGACATGGCTGCACCGTCTGCGGTCGAAGCCTCCGAATCGCCGCTTGTGCCCGATCCGGATGCCTCTGCGTCTACGTCAAAATCAGAAACGTCGTCCACGACTCCGCCGCTGCCACCGCGAATCGACGGTGGCGAAGATCTCGACAATGTGCTCGGGGAAGTGAGTCGAATTTTCGGGCAAGCCGACGGGCACTCCGCTCCTCTGGCGGCCCTCGCAGAGGACACGATCAACGAACACGTGGCGGACCTGTCTGCCGCCGCGAGGGCCGAGTCAACCGACCGACCTGCACCGCCCAGACAGGACGCCCCTCTCAACTCCGCATCGGATCTGTTTCGCTCGGCCCCGAAGGTCGAGGAGCCCGCTGCTTCAACGTCGGAACCGGAAGCCGTCAACTCCGATTGGCCGGTGACTTCTGAATCGGAAACGGCTGAGGCGCCGCAGTCGGACGTCGCTATGATCACTCCGACAACGGCCGCTGTCGCGACAGTGGACGAGCTTCCCCCAGTGCTTGCCGAAAGTCCCGTCTCGACGCACGCACCCGACGCTCCGATCCGTGGCGTCCGCCCGACCGTGGTAGCCCGCGTGGTTCGCGCCGCGACAGGCGCGTTCGATCTCCTGCGGCAAACAAACCAGCGCCTGCCCCAGCGAGCCAAACTGGCGGCCGGTTTGCTGGCAGCCGTGTTACTCGGCTGGATCGGAGCCTCGGTTCTCACACGATCTTCCGGAGCGCAGACGGTCGTCGCGAATCCCACGCCGACTTCGGAATCCGAGTCTGAAATCCCTCCGGCCGAGGTCGCCAACGAGAAGGCAAAGATCACCGCTCTTGAAGAACAGCTCGAGAAAGCCAAGCACGATCGCGAGGTCGCGCAGCATGAGCGCGACCAGGCGCGCCAACGACTCGACCAGTCGTCCGTTCTGCTGCGGACCGAGCAACAGTCGATCGCCGCCCAGCGTGCCCGCGACGAAGCGGCTCGCAAGCAAGCAATCGAGGAGTTTCAGGGAGCCGAGGATCGCCTGCAGCTGATGGAATTGCGGGCCTACGACGCCCAGTTGGCACGTGTGCGCGACTGCTGGCAGCGAAGTCCCGGGTTGGCAGCGGTACTCCTCGAAAACTCGCAGGGATGTCCACCGAAACTCCGCGATTTTGCCTGGGGCTATTTTTACGGTCGATCGAAAAACGATCGGGCCACCTGGCGCGGCACGGCCCCGGCCAACGCCGTGGCTTGGTCCCCGGACGGAACAGTGTTAGCAAGTGCCGGAGAGGACGGTGCGATCACGCTGCGCGACGCGATCAGCGGCAAGCCGGTTGCGTCGCTCCCGGCCCACGCGGGAGGCGTTCGCGGATTGGCCTTCTCGCAGCGCGGCGAGTGGCTGGCTTCCGCTGGGGCCGATGCCACGGTCAAGCTCTGGAACGTCGCGGCGCGGCGCCTCGAGGCGACATTTTTCGGCCACTTGGGGGCCGTGCTCTCGGTCGCAATCTCTCCTGATTCTTCGGCCCTGGTCTCCGGCGGTGACGACGGGACCGTGAAGTTTTGGGACGTGGCTTCCCGTCGTGCGGTCGCAACACGCTGGGGTCATCCTCGCAATCACGAGCCGGATAGCGCCGACGATCCGACGCGTTTTGTCCGCGCAGTCGCCTTCTCCCCCGACGGACAGCTGGTCGCCTCCGGCGGATATCAAGTTGTGCGCATTTGGGACGCGGCAGGGCTCGAGCGAGCGACGCTTGCCGTGCCGGGGGGCGCCGTGAGCGCTCTGGCCTTTTCTCCCGATGCGAAAACGCTCGCTGCTGGCAGCGAAGGATCGATCAGTCTTCGAGACGTCGATTCGCTGCTCGTGCGTTCCGGGCCACAAAGCGTCGACGCGCCGGTCAACTCTCTCGCCTTCTCGCCCGACGGCGCGTGGTTGGCTGCTGCGGTCGGCGAACGGGGCCTGATCTTCAATCGAACACCCCGTCCCACGGACGAGCCGCCAAAAAAAATCCGAGCCAACGCAAATAGCGAGCCCTCGAGTTACGACTTGGGCCATCCTCGGCCTCTGTCAGGGCACAACGGACTCGTCACCGGCATTGGGTTCGCACCGAACGGACAGTTGGCCGCCACCAGCGGGTCCGACGGAACTCTCCGGCTCTGGGACCCTCGGGGAGCAATTGTCGACAAGTCGCGTCCCGATGTGGTTCTGCGAGACGCTCCCCGCGCGGCTGCGCTCGCTTACTCGCCGGATAGCCGCTGTTTGGCAGTCGGCACCTCTGATTCGATTCGCTTATGGGATGTTGGCAGCGGAGTCGAAATGGCTCGGCTGACCAACCGCTCGGGCGACATTAAGCGGTTGGCATTCTCTCCGGACGGAATTCATCTCGCGTCGGCAGGCCGTGATTGGCCGATCCTGATCTGGACCGTGGGTGGACAGCGGGTTGAGTTGGCGCTCAACGGACACACGGCCAGCGTCAATTCTCTGGCGTACGCGGGTGACGGGAAAACGTTGGTTTCCGCCGGCGACGACGGCACCGTGCGGCTTTGGAACACGGCAAACGGACAGCCCCTCGCCAGCTTGACCGGACACACGGGCCCCGTGTTGAGCGCGGCCTTCGCTCCCGACGCCAAGTGGGCGGCTTCGGGAGGAGCCGATCGAGCCATTCGAGTGTGGAGCGTCGAGCGCCGGCAAACACTCGCGACATTGACGGGTCACACGGGCGCGGTTGTCTCGCTCACGTTCTCGCCCGACGGCCGATTCCTGATCTCCGCCGAAGGCAGTTCCGTTGCACCGCTTGAGACGCAGGCCAGCGTGGCTCATCGTCCCCTGCGATTGTGGCGAGTGCCGGAAGGCAAAGAGATTCTCGCGTTTGGTCCGGCCGAGCTCGTCGTTTGCGATGTCGCCTTTTCACCCGACTCCAAGACGCTCGCCGTTTCAGGACCAAGCGGCGTGACGCTCTGGGATCCCCGAACGGGAGAACTGCGGGCATCGCTCCGACTGTTGCAGGCAACCAAGGAATACTTGCAGTACGGTGAGCCAGTGCCGCCCGCGGCTTGGCCGATCGCATTTTCGCCTGACGGCCGATCGCTGGCGGCAGGCGGCGCTGCAGCACTGGCGATTTGGACCGCGGCACCGCTTACTTCCGCACCCGACGAACGGACTGCGTCGAGCCCTTAAATGGGTCGCGAAGCACGACTCCGATATGGGATACTGGAGATCTCTCCTTTCCCTCGGAGCCGTCCATGACCAATCCGCTCAGACGCTTTCCGCTCGCCCGCCTCTCGGCCGCATTCCTGCTTGTCACTGCCTGCTGGCAAGTTGGTGCTCGGGTCCCTGCCGCCCCCGGCGACGACCCCGCGGAAAAGCAACCTGGAATACGGCCCCTGCATGTCTGGGACGAACAGCCCGACTGGATCACGTCGCTGGTGTTTTTGAAAGATGGCCACCACTTCTGCGCGGGCACGTACGAACAGTTGCTGGCTCTCGACGCGCGCGACCAGGCGGCGTCCAAGTCGATCCCCGTGCAGCCGGGATATGTCAAAGCGCTCGCCCTGTCGCCGGACGGCAAGACTTTGGCTTGTGGACACTATCAGGCGGTGACTCTGTTGGACGCCGCCACGTTCGCGGTGAAACGCACAATAGGCGACCACGCGGGCTATGTGACGGGGTTGGCGTTTTCGCCCGACGGTCGGCAATTGGCGACGGCCACGGAGGCGGCCGAAACCGAATCGGCCCGCGTGTTCGACATTGCCACAGGCAAAGTCGTCCACGTGCTGACCGGTCATCACTTTCCGGTACGGGCGATTGCTTTCTCGGTGGACGGAAAGCGAATCGCGACGGCAGCCGGCGACGAGGAGCGTATCACGCAGCCGGGCGAGGTAAAGGTCTGGAACACGGCCGACGGCAATGAACTCAACTCTTTCTCCAATCCGAAACGGGCAGCCACGGGCGTGGCGTTTTCGCCGGACGGCAAATATCTCGCGTCGAGCGGTTTCGACGAGCGTGTGATCATCTACGATTTGTCCAAGGGCAAAGCCGTGTCCTTCTTCGCGGGACATAGCCGGCCGACGAATGCCGTGCTCTTCGCTCGCGGCGGATCCGTGGTGATCAGCGCGTCCGGCGGACGAGCCCGCGGTGGGAACGAGGCGAAAATCTGGGAGCGGGATAGCGGCAACGAGCTGGCGACCGTCGCCGGCCACGCGGCCCGCATCGACGCCATCGCTCTCTCGGCCGACGAATCGCTGTTGGCCACCGCCGGATACGACAAACGCATCGCGGTCTGGGACTTGAAGACGGTCTGGAAGAGTGATTCCGCGCCGGGCAAGTCCGCGACTCAGGTCGCCGCGAAATCGCCAGAGAAAGCGGCCGCCGCGCAGCCAGGCGACAAGGCGAAGGCCGGGACGAAGCCGCCGATTCGCGTGGGCATGATCGGACTCGACACTTCGCATTGTGCCGCCTTCACGCAGGCCCTCAACGATCCGAAGGCTGCACCGGACATCGCCGGCTTTCGCGTCGTCGCGGCTTACCCGCGCGGGAGTGCCGATATTGTCTCGAGCACGGAACGGATTCCGGAGTACACCAAAGACTTTCGGAAAAGGGGCGTGGAAATCGTCGATTCGATTTCCGCCCTCTTGCCCAAAGTCGACGTCGTGCTTTTGGAGACCAACGACGGACGCCCCCATTTGGAACAGGCGCTGGCCGTGATGAAAGCGGGCAAACCGCTCTTTATCGACAAGCCGATTGCCGGCTCGCTGGCTGACGCGATCGCCATTTTCGAGGCGTCCAAACGTTATCACGTGCCCCTCTTTTCCAGCTCTTCCTTGCGGTTCAGCAAGCAAACGCTCGAGGCGCGCAATGGAAAAATCGGGCCGGTGCAAAGCTGTGAAACGACCAGCCCTTGTCATCTCGAGAAGACGCATCCTGACTTGTTCTGGTACGGAATTCACGGAGTGGAGTCGCTGTTTACCGTCATGGGGACGGGTTGCAAGAGCGTGAAACGCACCCAAAGCACGAGCACCGATGACGTCGTCGTCGGGCTGTGGGAAGGGGGCCGCGTCGGCACGTTCCATGGCACACGCTCGAAAGGCGGCTACGGCGGGAAGGCACATGGGACAAAGGGCACCCTGGACGTCGGCGCCTACGACGGCTACCGGCCGCTCGTCGTCGCGATCGTGAACTTCTTTCGGACTGGAGTTGTGCCAGTCAAAGAAGACGAAACACTCGAGATCTACGCCTTCATGGAGGCGGCTGACGAAAGCAAACGTCAACACGGCGCCGAGGTGACCTTGGCAAGCGTCATGGCGAAGGCCCGAGCCGAGGCCGACAAACGCTTGCGGCAACTGCAATGATTCGGCGCGATGACGGCGACGACTGGATCATCATCGAACAAATCAAGCACGCGAACCTGGCGGCTCAGATCGCTCGGGCGTGGGGCAACGAGCAGTTCGAATCGCTTACGGCTCATCCGACGGGCACTCCCCTCCACCATGCCGTGTCGCAGTACGACGACGGCTGGAACGAGTGGGATTGGGCACCGCGCCTCGATCCGCGAACCGGCAAGCCTCGCGATTTTCGCGAAATGCGAATGTCCGACGCGACGGCGATTTGGTCCAAAAGCGTTCGAGCGGCGGAAAGCCCGTTCCCATTGGCCGCTTATGCGGTGAGTCGTCATTTCTGCTACCTGGCAGAGCTCGTGCGCGATGGCGGCCGCCACGATGCCGACGATCTGGCTGCCGTCACCCGCTTTCTCACGCAACAGTCGCGGGAGCAAACCCGGCTCGAGCAGAAGGCGGAAACCCGCGGCTGGGAGCCGGCCTTCGATCGCGATCGAGAATTGGCGTATCGCACGGTGCAGTTCTTTGATCGCGTCAGCCTTTGGCTGTGCTGCGCCGATGAGCGAGAGCCCCAGCCGATGACCGCGCCCTTGGGCGAGGTGGTGACTTTTTCCGCACGCCGGGCGCCCCCGCCCCCTGCGGAGTCGACCTCGACCGTTTATCGACTGGCGACCTCGCGCCCAGATTTTCGACGGTGGCACGTGTCGATCGAACCTTACCCATTGAGCCAGAGCTCGCCCGGCGATAACACACACGAATTCTCTGTCGACGCCCGCCGTATCCCCGCACGGCCGTACGTCGACGACCAAGATCTTGCGGCGACGTGGAACGACGCCCCGTCTGTGCGCTTGGTCTGGATGTTCAGCCCCGGCCCAATCGCGACGTAAGAACGACGCCGTGGGGATTAGGGTCACTCGGCGAGTGCATCGCCGCCAAGCTCGTGACAGTAGAATCGGACTCTCTCGTCGTTCCACGCGGCTGGGTGGCGGCGAAATCCTCGCGCCAGGCTGGTGCTCCGGTAGTTCGTCGCTCCCGCTTGGATGATCTGGGGCCCGTCCTGCTCGATCGCGGCAATGCTCTTGTTGCAAGGCCGAACAATGGCGATATGCCCGGGTCGGCGCCCGCGCTCCTTGTAGGTGGCCACAACCAGCAGGCCCTGGTTGGCCAACTGCTGTGCTTCAACCGGATGCCCGACCGGCCTCCAGCCCTGTGCTCGGCCTTCGCGGCTGAGCCAGCGGTATTGAGCGTTCGCCAGCAACACAGTCGAATGTTCGGGTGGACGCAGGATATAGACGTTCAATCGTGCGCAAGCCGCGGCGACAAAGGCGCTGCAATGCGTATGACGCTTGCCATTCGAATCGCCGTCATCCAGCGGCCTTCCCGTTTTCCACGCGACGCGCCCCCCGGAAAGCCAGAGTTCTTCAACGTGCATCGAATCGAGTGCCGCACGGAGTCTTTCTCCGTCAGGAGTGACCGTTTGCTCTTCGAAGGCCGAGGTCATCCCAGCGTTCAGTGAGAAAGCCACACAACACGCCAGGCTGGCAGTCAGCAATCGTCTCGCATGGAGGTGCATTTGATTTCCGTTCGCGGGCTCTCGACTTGCCAGATTTCCGTCTGGCAGAGATTGTGCGCCGCATTGTCGGTACTCCCACCTGGTCGAGAGTCTCGCTACTTGTCCAAAGCGGAGAACGCGGCCAGTTGTTGCACCCCCTATTGAGCGTTTTCGAGGGATTGAACCGAAGCGGTCTTGGCATGCTGGATCGACCCATGCCCCTCAGGGACATTGGGGACCCTATCGACCGATTCGCCGGACTCAGTTCCCAGGACGGAAAAGGGACGACCTTAGGCCCCCTATCAAGATAGTGTCCCGTCCCATTGGTCCCGACCGTCCGTACCTATCAAAGCGAGTGCCCGGACCGGGAATTTCGTTGCTCTAAGTCATTACTCTCGAAGGATTACGGCCGGACTCGTTCGGAATTGTTAACGGGGACCGGACTTTGGGACCCGCTAGTTGAATCCCCGTCCCGAGTTCGAGTCCCGTCCCGGTCACTGGTGCTCCCGCTGGCGCAACACTGTCCGGACCTGAGTTCCGTTGGCGAAAGTTGTCCCGTCGCGCAGTTGTGCAAAAACTGCAGAGGCGGCCCCATCAGACCGATCGCCAGACGACTCGTCCATAACGAATAGCCAAGGCTCGTTTCGGCCTCCCCCGGTTCTATCATCGAGATTCGATCTACACAGCGGCTTGCGGGCTAGCTGTTGTTCGACCGAGGCAATTGTGACCAGATCGTCTTTATTGCAAGTTCCATCACTTGGTCCAATTCGGGCCCTACGCTGCGTTTAGCTCGTTCCGTTGTCAGGTGCAGGCACAGAGCTGTTAGTGCGATGCACGTCTTAAACTGGAACTTAGAATCACGCCCGTGCCGCTTTGCGGCCTCGGCCCTTCCCTCTGGAGAGGATTGGTAGAAGGTCAACTGGCCGCACCGATTGGCTATGTCTAAGTTATCGAACTTCAGTTCTTCCATGGCATGGGCAAAATCGTTGCGAATCGCGTTGATTAACTTGATATTTCGATGCGTCTCGGCGGAGATCAAACCGAGAATAAGCGCAACGTCGTTTTGTGCGCCCGAGTTTTCGAGGACTGCTCCTGTTCCGAACATGGACTTAATGATCGCCGGCGAGTCGATGAAGACTTTTCGCAGCAGTACACCCAAATGCTTCTCGATGTGCGCCGCGCCAAGAATCGCGCACGCTAGATCGGAGCCTCCGTCCATAGCGGCGGCGACGTTATCAAAAGATTTACCTACTTCCTCTTGAGTCGGCAGCTTGCGCCCCATGCAGTGTACCTCTGCTGACGAGACGTTCGGTCCATAAACATACGCCGATGGACACTCCGCGCGCTGACCCGGTTCGAGGTCTGCTCTGTCAGCGGCATACTCAAGAAAGTGTGTCCCGGCGCGCCGGGATTTTGGCTCGCCGGGCCAACTCGGCTCACCGCGAGGAGACGACCGATCGCCCCGCAAGGCGCGCTACCACGATCGTAACAGCAACCACAGCGACGCCCGAGACCGAGTTTCTACGGCCGTAGAAACAACATCGGAATTCACAGGAAACGCGGCGTCAATAGGAATTCCTGCCCTCATAGGAGTTGGATTGAATTCTTGAGTCGCGACCGTGAGAGGGAGCGGGGTCTAACGCTGGTTTGTGCGCGAAATAGCCCGCTTCCTCACGGTCGCGGCTCCAAATCATTCGTCGTGTCCTGCTAAACAAACACTGGCCTCATCGCAGATGTCCTCACCGCATGCCTCAACAGAGACGGCGAAGATCGACGACCAAGTCTGGCCGCCGGGCGACCGTCAGGAAACTCGATCGAATGGAAACGGAGCTTCGACGAAGTGCTGTCGTCAGCAGAGCCGGGGATCAAGGCAACGGGACGAAGAGTTAAACAACGTCTTCTATGCTCTTCAGGCCGATCTCTTCGCGGCTGCCGAACGGTTCGGCGTAAGCTTTGCCGATCGTCCAGCCCCAGTAGCGCGCCCGGTCGCGGATGTCGTCCAGTGGACTGAGAAAGGTGGGTGTTCGTCCCGTCACGAACTGGCTTTCGTAGGCTGTGATCGCCTGCATCTTCGCGTCGATGCTGTCGCTGATGTCGAGCACGAAGGCCGGCTTGGGGTGAATCCGCAAGTGGATGCTCCAATAGTAAAACATCCGCGGTGGCCAGAATGGTTCCCCCGGCAAGTCGCTGCGGGAGAGTTTCGCCCAGAATCGCGCGTCTTCGCAAAGCCTGCTGGCCGCAATGTGGTCGGGATGCGAATCTTCCCAATACGGTGCGAAGATAAATCGAGGGCGGACGAGGCGGAGAACGCCCGCCAGTGCGCGGCGCGCCTCCAAGGTCGCCTCGACGCTGCGGTTGGGTAGGCCCAGGTTGTGCCGCCAGGCGATTCCGAGCTGGGCGCTGGCCGCAAGCGTTTCCCGAGCACGCAGTTCGGGCGAACCGTGGGGCGTCGGCTCGCCGTTGGTCAAATCCAGAATCCCTGTCCTCAGTCCGGCCCGGGCCGAGCGAGCCAGCGTGCCTCCGACGCCGATTTCCGCGTCGTCGGGGTGAGTCGCGATCACAAGGATGTCTAAAGGTTGCGCGGAATTCGGCATCATGGGGTGTTTGTCGAGCGGTCGGACCGGCGTTTTGATGTTGGCGCGTTTTGATCTTTACGTAATTGGCCGGATGTCGAGAATAAGGCTCCTCTCCAGCCTTTCCACTTTTCAGCCCATCATAGCCAACCCCTACCGCGCTCGCCTGCCTTGTTAGGCGGCCCACCCCACTGCGAGGCCTTCATGCCCAGTCGCATGTTTGCGCTGAGTCTTTTTGCTTGCCTCGGGTTCGCCTCTGGCTGCATGACGCCGCAGACGTCGGATTCCGATGCTCCTCCCAAATCGAGCTTGCTCACCGGAAATTCCTCGGCCGGTGCGGCGACCTCGGAAGACGAAGCCTGGAGCAAGATGGGCCGGCAGATGCGCGGCGACGCTCCCGCGCAACAAACGTTTGATCCGCTGCGCGACGTCATGTCGTCGCCCAAAGCACAATCGATCGAACGCAGCTTAGGCGTTGATTGAGCGGTCGAGCCTTCTCTGACGCGCGCTCGAGCGTTACTGAGGCGTGCGCTTGGAGGGAGGCCGCTTGAGTCGTGCGGCGCCGGACGAACCGCCTCGATCTTCTGCGCTCCCGATGATGCGCTCGATGGCTTCCAGCAGCACGTCCATGGCGAACGGCTTGCGCAGGTATTCGTCGACGCCGAGCATTTCAGCGTAAGCCTTATGTCGGCCACCTTCGTTCGCGGTGATCATGATTACCCGCGGGGGAGAGGCCAGGCCGCGGAGGTATTCGAGAATCGGAAAGCCGCCCATTTTGGGCATCATCATGTCGGTGATGACGAGCGCGGGAGGATCGTTGTCGATGATGCGCCGCCCCTCGACGCCGTTTTGTGCGACGGCGACGCGATAGCCGGCCGCTTGCAGCACGCCGTGAATGGTGCTGGAGATTTCGCGATCATCTTCGATCAACAGAATTGTCTTGTCGCCGGGCATGACTATCCCCACGCGTGGGAGGCGGGCCGTCCTGGCCCCATCGTATGTTCGCCCGCAGGCGTTCTCAAGTCCGCTCGAGCGGATTGAACACCAGTCCCGAGAGCAGCTTCGGATAAAAATAAGTGCTCTTGGGCGGCATCTTCTCAAACTTCGACGCGATCGTCTCGACGTGATCGATTCGCGCCGCCGGTACGAGACACGCAAGGTCACAGCTCTTGGCGTCGATCGCCTCCGTGGCTTCGTCCAGCAGATGGACATATTTGAATTGCGGCGACGCGTGCGGAGCATCTCGCTTCAAGAGGTGATCGATCACCAGCTTGTGCAGCAGGCTGACGCCGAGCTCGCGCCACGCTTCGCTCTGATCGGCGGCCAACTTGGCCATCGGCGAAGCATCGACCACACGGGCGAACGACCACACGCCGTCTGCCGCGGTGCCGAAGCCAAACACATTCTGCCCATCGTCGAGTTCGACTTGTTCCCAGACGCGGCGAGCCGCCTCGGGGCCGTGTCCCATCGGTTCGACAGACACGTTCGGCGCCAAGGCTCGGATCAGATCGTCCGATGTCAGATTCGGAAAGCCCGACACCAACCGATGCGTCGGCAAGATGGCCAGCCCCGGATCGCTCATTCCGACCAACATCATCAGCACAAAGTTGGACGGATCTGTGTCACCCTTGTGCTGGCCCTGCTCGATCAGCCAGTTGCGATACGTGTTCGCCGTCTCGTAACGATGGTGGCCGTCGGCAATGAAAACCGGCGCCGACCGCAATTGAGCGCGGACCGCATTGATCACGCCCACGCGAGTCATTGGCCACATCCGATGGACGACGCCCAAATGATCGACGGCCACCAGCGGGGTCATCCCCTGAATGGCCGTATCGAGTTCGGCATTTGTGGCGCCGTCGGCATCGGGATACAAGCCGAAGACCGGCGAGAGATTCATCCGGCAGGCTTTGGTGAGCAACAGCCGATCGGCCTTGGGCCCCAACATCGTTTGCTCGTGCGGGTAGATATGCCCTTTGCCGAATTCTTCGAGGCGCACGCGTCCCAAGAAACCTTTGCGGACGTATTTGCGCCCCTCCCACTCGAATTCCTGGTGATACACGTAGAGGGCGTCTTCGTGCTCGGGAATCAAGATCCCCTCGGACTGCCAGTGCCGCAAAAACTTGGCCGCCCGCGCGTAACGGGCTTCGGGATCGGTGTCGCCGGGCTCGTCGCGGTTCAGGATCAGGCGGATCACGTTGCAGGGATGTCGCTCGTAGAGATCGCGCTGCTGATCGGGGCTGATCACGTCATAGGGGGGCGCCGTCACTTCGGACAAATCGCCCACTTGTCCCAGGTCGTAGCGCCAGCCACGAAACGGATGCACGTCAGCCATCGATGCTCCTCATCTTGGTTGCCGACTCGATGCTCAAGCGACCGGACTCGAGCGGCCGCGCTTCAACTCGACAAAAGCCCGCCGCGCTTCGAGGATGAATCGGGCGACTCGTTCCAGATCTTTGATGCCCGGCGACGACTCGATTCCGCTCGCGACGTCGACTCCCCACGGTTGCACGGCGGCAACCCCTTCCGCCACGTTCTCCGGACGCAGACCGCCTGCCAGAATCAGCGGCGGCCACTCATTGTGCCGATATTCGTCTCGCAAGACTTGCCAGGGTACCGTTTTTCCCGTTCCGCCGTGCAATCCCTGCACCAGGGCATCGGCCAGGCACGCGTCTGCGATCCACTCACCCGGTTTGCGATCCTTGAGAGAGTGTTTCAGATGCGCGAGGCCGGCCTCGCCGACTTGAAATCCGCAGATCTTGCGGGTGATGGGGCCGGCGTCGAGGCCCATCTCGGCAAGTGCATGCTGTTCGTCGGCCGCGTGAATTTGAACTCCGCTCAAGCCACATTCGGTGACGGTGCGCTGAAGATGTTCGGCCGAAGGCTCGACGAAAACGCCGATCCGTTCGATCTGCGGACCGACGGCGTCCGAGATTCGGCGAGCGACGGAGGTCGAAACAAATCGTGGACTCTTCGGATAAAAGTTGAGCCCGATGGCGTCCGGACGCAAAGCGGCAATCGCTCGCGCCTGGCTCGGTTCAGTCAAACCGCAGATCTTGATCCACATGGCTGGAACGTACAAAACTTACTGGCCGGTCGCCAGCCCGCTCGTTGGCCGTCCGCGCGCGCCGCGTGATATGATGAGACGTCGATCCTTTCAGCCATTTTGGAGCCAGCCGAGCATGAACTCAGGATCCCGCACGCAAACCGAGTCGACCAGCCGACGTGACTTTTTGAGGGTGGGAACAGCCGTCGTGGGCGGATCGCTGCTCGGCCCCCTCGCTTTGAACGCCGGTGCCTATGCAGCCGGCAGCGACATCATTCGCATCGGATTGATCGGGTGCGGCGGACGAGGGACCGGAGCGGCCGAGCAGGCGTTGGCCGCCGACCCGAACGTGCATTTGGTCGCGCTGGGAGACGCGTTCGCCGATCGAATCGAGGCGGCCCACGAACGGCTCGTGCATCACTCGGCGGGCGACCGGATCCATGTGCCGCCCGAACGGCGGTTTGCGGGCTTCGACGCGTACAAGCATGTCATCGCCGTGTGCGATGTCGTCCTGCTATGTACTCCGCCCCATTTTCGGCCCGCGCATTTGAAAGCCGCGGTCGAGGCCGGGCGACATGTGTTCGCCGAGAAGCCAGTGGCTGTCGACCCCGCGGGCGTCCGCTCGGTGATCGAGACTTGCCAGCAGGCGGAAGCCAAGCGGCTCTCCGTCGTGTCTGGGCTTTGCTATCGGTACGACCCGGCGAAGCGCGCGACGTTCGCCCGTCTCCACGACGGCATCGTCGGCGACGTCGTCGCGATGCAGACCAGCTACGACACCCACGGTCTGTGGATGCATCCGCGTCAACCGGCCTGGAGCGACATGGAATGGCAAATTCGCAACTGGCTCTATTTCACGTGGCTGTCTGGGGATTTCAACGTCGAACAGCACGTGCACAGCCTCGATAAGACCGCTTGGGCCATGCACGACCAATATCCGATCTCGTGCAGCGGTACGGGCGGACGGCAAACCCGCACCAGCCCAGAATATGGCAACATCTTCGACCACATGGCCGTCGTCTACGAGTACCCCAACGGGGTCAAAACGTTCAGCCGCTGCCGACAACAAGACGGCTGCTCGGTCGATGTCAGCGATCACATCTTCGGGACCAAGGGACGCGTCGACATCATGAACCATGTTGCGTACGGTCCCGACGGCAAAGAGATCTGGCGCTACCGGGGCCCAAAGGCCAATATGTATCAGGTCGAGCACAACGAATTGTTCGCCGGCATCCGTAGCGGCAAGCCCATCAACAACGGCCACTACATGGCCCACAGCACGATGATGGGCATCATCGGCCGCATGGCGGCTTACACGGGCAAAAAGATCACCTGGGAACAGGCGATGAATTCCAAGCTCGACCTGACGCCGCATGCGTACCAGTGGGGACCCATTGAAGTGGCTCCCGTAGCGATGCCCGGCATCACGCCGTTCGTTTGATTCGACGCGACCTTCGGCCCGCACGGCCCGCGGTCATTTCTTGTTGCGGGATTCGCTGAGCGCCTTGAGGTCGGCGCCCAGCTTGTCCAAGTGGGATCGGATTGAGTCGATCCCCTTCGTGAGCGCGCCGACGTCGTGGCGAAGTTCGTCGATTCGCTTTTCGACATCGGTCTTCTCCACGCGGACAACCGGCGCCTGCAGCGTGTTTTGCGGGTATGTTAAAAACCAGGAGTTGATTTGGGCCTTCGGATCGCTATTGGCCGAACCGTTGGGAGTAAACGTAAGCCCATTCTGTGGGGTCGTAAGGATCAGTTCGGAATTGGGATTCGTAAGAGTCACCCCAGCCGCATTCGTGTAAACCAAATCAACGGTCTGCCCGAGGTATTGAGGGCTGGCCGGCGTCGGCGCAGGGCGCGCCGCCAGCACTGCGGCTGCCACCAGGTCCTTTTCACCGCGCCGATACTTGACGACGACTGCCGATCCCGGCAACTTCATGCCGACGTACTCCATCAGTTCTTCCGGCGAGTTGAACTGTCGGCCGTCGATGGATTCGACCCTGTCCCCCTTTTGCAAACCGGCCTTTTCGGCGGGGCTACCACCGCTGACGCCCTTGACCACTATCAACTTGTCGTCGCCCGGATCGCCCACAGAGATTCCGAGCCTTCCCGGTTCAATGGTGGTGACCGCGCCATCCCGTCGTGACAGGAATAAGTCATTCACGAAAGTCGCAGTGACAACACGCGCGTGTTTGTCGTTTCCCTGGCCGTGCGCCGACACCAAACCGACCAGCTCGCCTTGCGTGTTGCAAACGGGTGCCCCGGCCGCCGCTTCTGGCACCGGCAAATCCGTCAGAATGAGCGGGAGGGAGGCCCCGTCGACATGCCGATTCAGAGCTGTGACGATTCCCCGCGCGATCTGCCGCGATTTCGGGCCGTCCATCATTGCCGCAACGACGTCCTGACCCAGTTCGACCGGCACCGTCGCGAGCGATACGGAAGGCGACTCAACGAGTGCCACTTTCAAGAGCCACAATCCTGTACGGCGATCGTCGACGACCAATCGGGCCGGTAAGGCCCGACCATCAGTCAACCGCACTTCCAATTCGGCATTTGGCGAGCCGCACGAGGTTGTCACGATCCAGCCGTCGGGTCGGATGAGGACACCGCACCACACGTTGACAGCGGCAACTCCCGGAATTTGGGCAGTCAGCGCCCCAGCCAGCGGATTCGAAACAACATTCTGATCCCAAAAAAACACGTTTGGTCCGGCTTTTGTCGCGCCGCCCGGCGCAGCGGCCGAGGGTTTCGCCAACGAAGTTTCGGCTTTCTTCTCGGAATGCTCGATGCGGGTAATCGCGACGGTGGCCGGCACCAATTTGCGTGCCGCCTCGCGGAAATCGGCGCGAACAGCCGCTGGGCTTGCGAAAAGCAGAACAACACCGGCACCCGTGGCAACCGCACTCAGTCGAGCGATACGCCGAGCACGACAGCCAACCGACTGTGACGAGTTCGGTTGAGTTACGCGCGCAACACGAATCAGCGAAGAGGACAATCGAAACATCGGTGTCTCCAATTGTTCGCAAACTTTAAAAAGGGAGCGCGGAATCGCGCCTATCAGAACGTGACACTCGCGGCCACGGGTTGCTCCATTCCCAGGAGCCGACGGACCGCGTCCTGTTGCACGAAGCTCAGTTCGTCGAAGTTAACCCGCCGTCGGGTTGTGAGTCGGTAGACTGGCGATTGGGATTGGCCCGTCGTGGGCAGTTGATTCTTGCGGACGGGAAACCAGTAGATTCGGCCGATCGCGCGACGCCCCTCGCCGTCGGGGACCGTCACCACGAACTCGATCGGTCGCAACGCTGTGTTCGCACTCGTCGATGCGGGACTGGCGTCGATCTTGGCTATCACGACTTTCGCTGT
>Ga0210393_10001824_pt1 | contig 17691 bp, 11 predicted proteins | sample IncBWC27OmetaG_FD_160068 | JGI IMG/M metagenome (GOLD analysis project Ga0210393, IMG submission 160068) | Forest soil microbial communities from Barre Woods Harvard Forest LTER site, Petersham, Massachusetts, United States - Inc-BW-C-27-O ... | reverse complement strand
CGTTGCTCCGGCGCGGTTAACAGCGGCAACTGGGAAATACGACACGTAGGATCGGCCACCGCCGCTTCCAGCAAACTCTGCCAGTGCTTCACCATCCGTTCGATCGTTTCCCCATCAAATAGATCGGGGTTATACGTGACCGGGCCGATGATGCCTTCCTCCCGGTCGTCCAGGTCGAGGTACAAATCAAACTTTGAGGCTCCGCTACCCACATCGAATTGGGTCATGCTCCAGCCTTTGACCGGGGGCATCGGAGGCTCGAGCGAGAGCATGATCTGGAATAAGGGATTGCGGCTCGAATCCCGTGGCGGCTGGAGGGTTTCAACCAACAACTCAAAGGGCACGTCGTCATGGGCGAGGGCGTCCAGCACGGTCTGGCGAACCCGGCCGAGCAATTCGCGAAAACTCGTTTCGCCGCTGAAACGAGTCCGGATCACCACTGGATTCACGAAATATCCGAGCAGTTTGTCTGCGCCTTCTGCCTTCCGGCTGGCTGTAAGGGTCCCCAATAAAATGTCGTCCTGACCCGTATAACGATTGAGCAGTGCGTAAAAGCCAGCCAGCATGCCCATGAACAGAGTCGCCCCTTCACGCTGGCTGAAGTTTCGAACCCGTTCCACCAGAGCTTTGGGAAGCTGAAGCGGATACATCGCCCCGCGGAAGGACTGGGTCGCAGGACGCGGATGATCGGTCGGCAATTCAAGGACCGGCAATTCCCCGTCTAGCCGCCTGCGCCAGTAACCCAACTGCTCTGCAAGTTTGCTTTCGGTGAACCATTGCCGCTGCCAGCAAGCATAGTCCACGTGTTGGAAGGACAGCTCTGGCAAGGGGGAAGGCTGGCCGTTGGAAAATGCTTCATACAACGTCACCAGCTCAGGCAGAAGAACGTTATAGGCGGTAACGCCGTCGAGAATGATTTGGTGCAGCGTCAGATACAGTCGGTATTGCTCGTCCGCAAGCCGGACCAGCTTTGCCCGCAGCAGAGGCCCCTTGGCCAAATCGAATGGCCGTTGTGCGTCTTGTGCAGCCAACTCCAGAGCTTTTGCCTCGCGTTCCGCGTCTTCAAGTTTTCGAAGGTCAAACTGAGGAAGTAGGAAGTCTTTCGGGGCCGGTTGAACGACCTGGACCGGCTGGCCATTTACTTCAGGGAAAACCGTACGCCAGGCTTCGTGTCTGCGGATGATCTCAGTCAGGACACGCTCCAGAGCGGAGACATCCAGCGCACCTGTGCGATGAATGGTGAACGGCTCGTTGTAGATGGGTAAGTCAGGCGAAATCTGCGAGTGCACCCACACCTGCTGTTGAGCAAATGACAGAGGCGCGGGTTCGTTGGAATCGCGTTTGGAGATAGGGGGAACTCGGTCGTGATCCCCGAGCGTACGCGCAACATCGCCGCGTAGATACCTCTCCAGCAACTCACGTTTCGCTTCCGAGAGCGTGTTCATCTCGGGAATTGTTTCGGAGTAGCCCATCTACCTTCCTGAATCTCCTGGAATGCTGGCGTTCATGCAGGATTCCGTCAATGTGAAGCGGGGTAGTTCAGATAAATGTTGTAGGGGATTGGCAACCACAGCTTCGAGAAGAGCCTGATAATGCTCAACCAGACGGCTCATCGTCGAGACTGTGAACAAATCCGGGTTGTACTGGACTCGGCCGATGATCCCACTCGGCCTGTCGTCAAAAACCATGTAAAGATCCAGTTTTGCCCCACCGCTCTCAAAGTCCATGGGGGTTAGGTTCCATCCTTCGTCTAGCACGGGTAGCGGTGGTTCCAACGATATCTGGATCTGGTACAGCGGATGTCGATCGAGAGCGGCTTGCGGTTCTAGCATCTCAACCAAACTGTCGAATGGTGCTTCACTGTAGGAAATCGCTTCTAGAAATAGGTTGCGGGTTCGGTTTAATAACTCCCGGAAAGTAGGATCGCCGGAAAGATCTGCGCGCAACACGACAGGATTCAGGAAGTAACCGAGCAGCGCCTGCAATTCGGATCGTTGACGGGTAGGGGCGATCGTTCCTACCGCGATGTCTTCCTGACCCGTGTACCCGTGGAGGAGACCGTAAAAGACGGCCAGCAGTGCGATGAATAGCGTGACATTCTCACGCTGGCTGTAGAGTCTGACTTGTTCGCTCAGTTGCCTGGGCAATGCAAATGGCAGGACGGCGCCGTGAAAAGTCTGCTGCGCCGGACGAGGCCGGTCCGTTGGCAAGTCGAGTTGAGGCAGTGGTCCGTGCAGCTGTGTTCGCCAGTACGCCAGCGGCGTGGAAAGAACATCGCTTTGGGACCGCTCGCGCTCCCAGATCGCATAGTCTGGGTATTGCACCTGCAACTCGGGCAGCGGCGAGCTCTGGCCGGTTGAGAAGGATTTGTAGAGACTCATCAATTCTGGCAGGAATACGTTGTAGACGGAGACACCGTCCAGAAGGATCTGATGAACCGTGAGAAGTAACTTCCACTCGAGGTCGCTAAGCCGCAACAGCCCGGCTCGAACTAGCGGCCCATTCTGCAGATCAAATGGTTGACGAACGTCTTCGTTTCCTAGGCGAAGAACTTCGCGCTCCTGTTCGGCTTCGAGTAAATGCCGCAAATCAAAAACGACGAGCGGAATTACTGCGGGAGGGTTTACGATCTGCTGGGGCTGTCCATCGACCACGCGGAACGTAGTGCGCCATGCCTGGTGACGGCGAAGGATTTCATTGAAACTCTTCTCCAACGCCGGAACCTCGAGCGCTCCCCGGCGGTGAATGGTTATGGTTTCATTGAAAAGTTGCGCGTCAGGCGAAAGCCGCGCCGCTAATTGCGTGTAGTTCCAGACGTGGAGTTGCCAGCAGGAAAGAGGCGCGGAATGCCCAGCGGAAAGCGCTCCGACTAGGGGACGCTCAGGCGGGCGCAGCAAGAGAGTGCCATCTAGAAAACTCTCCAGCAGACTCCGTCTTGCCTCTACAGAGGGACTTTGCATGTTTACTACGCGGCAACTCCAGGGTTTGCGGCAAAAGTAATTGGCAGGGCCTTCAGCCCGCGCAACCCGAGGTTCTCGCGCCACTGCAGAGCGATCGGTGATAACGTCAGATCGTGTAACCGTCGAAGGATGGTTTCAAAAGCGATCTGACCTTCGATACGCGCCAGGGGTGCGCCGAAGCAGAAGTGGGCAGCCCAGCCAAATGCAACATGTCGATTGTCCTTGCGGCTTAAATCCAGCCGGTCGGGATCGGGAAAACGCTCGGGATCGCGATTGGCAGCGCCCATCACAGCGATGACTGCCTGGCGCTTGCGAATCATCCGTCCACCAAGTTCCACATCACTGGGAGCAATCCGGCCAGTATGCTGGCTCGGACTTTCGTAGCGCAGTAGTTCTTCGACTGCCGAAACGATCAAAGATGGGTCGCTGCGCAGTCGATTCATTTGGTCAGGATTCCGTATGAGAGTCAGCAGGCCATTCCCGATCAGGTTTGTGGTCGTCTCCTGCCCGCCCACCATAGTCACGATCGAGTTCGCAATAACTTCTTCTTCCGTCAACCGGTCCCCGTCAATCTCAGCGGTGAGCAGGGAATTGACCAGCCCTTCGCGTGGGTGCACTCGAAGCTCACGCACGGTGGCGCGGAAGTATTCCAGCATGTCTTCAAGCGACTGCAGTACCAACTTCACGCGGTCCGGATTGTGCTGGAAGTTGCCTAACATTTCAGCAAAATCCGCCGACCATTTCTTCAACTGCGGATGGTCACTGATCGGAACTCCGAGCATTTCAGCCGTAACAATCGCGGGCAAGGGAGCAGCGAAATCCGCGATAACATCCATGCTCTCGGAATCCACGATTGCATCAATCAGCCGGTCCGCGATTTCCTGAATATGCGACCGCAACCCTTCTACCCGGCTGGCAGTGAAAGCGCTCGAGGCCAGGGAGCGCAAACGAGTGTGCGCGGGCGGATCCATGAACAGCATCTGCTGCACCATCACTGCCGCGATGGGATTGATATGCGATAGACCCATCTCGGTCAAATGCTGCGGAGTGGGAGTACGATCAGCCTGAAAATCATGCAGCACCCGGACGACGTCGGCATAACGGGTCACCACCCAGGCGTGCAGAAACGGATCCCAATGCACCGGGTCTTCGGTTCGCAACCGATGGTAGAGGGGATAAGGATCGGCCAAAACCTCAGGATCAAGCAGTTGATAAAGGCTGAGGGTCGGCTTAGCCTTCGCTGGAGCCGAGGGCACGGGCATCGTCATTGCGGTCTTTTCACTGAGGGTTTGCCGCTCTTGCCTGATGCAGCAGTTGCTGGATTTGTTCAGCGCTCATGGCATCGAGCTGGGCAACCGTCAGGCGCTCGATTTCCTGCGCCAGTTGCGCTGGAGTGGGTAAGTCGAAGATGCTGCGGAGAGAGAGGTCGACGCCAAACGTGTCGCGCACTCGCGCGATCAGCTGTGTGCCCAGTAGAGAGTGCCCACCAATGAGGAAAAAATTCTCATTCACTCCTACTTTGTCCAAGCCGAGAAGGCTGGCGATGATTGCCGTGACGCGTTCCTCAAGAGGTGTGCGTGGGGCCACGAACTCATCTTCCTGAAGCGTATTGTTGGTGCTCGGGGCCGGCAAGGCGTTCCGATCCAGCTTGCCGTTGGCTGTAGTCGGAAGTTCGTCAACTCGAATAAAGGTTGACGGTAGCATGTAATCCGGCAATTGACTGAGCAGCAAAGTTCGAAGCTCACTCGCCCGCGGCGAGGATGCCCCGGTGGGAACTATGTAAGCAAGGAGCCGCTTCGCACCGGAACCGTCGTCCTCCGCAATCACGGCGTTGGCCTGTACCGCGGGATGGCTGTTAAGCAGAGAAACGATCTCGTTGGGCTCGATTCGAAAGCCTCGTACTTTAATCTGCTCGTCCGTCCTGCCCACGTAGGCGATTTGTCCGTCCGGCAACCAACGAGCCAGGTCCCCGGTCTGATATAGTCGCGCCCCCGGGACTGAGCTGAAGGGGTCAGCAATGAACTTCTCTGCGGTAAGCTCGGGACGATTCAGGTATCCACGAGCCACTCCGGCGCCCGCGATATAGATTTGCCCCACTTCTCCGGCTGGCACAGGCTGCAGATGATCGTCGAGGATATGGATAGTGGTGTTCGTGATTGGCCGCCCAATAGGTGGTCGTCTGTCGGGCCGCTGCCGCCCGATGGGCCCGGATGTGGCCACAACCGTGGCCTCCGTTGGTCCGTAGTTGTTGACCAGCGTGAACGGTAGAGCGCCGGGGTAGTGGTGAAGGGTATCAGCCCCGGTGAGCAAAAAACGAAGTATCGTGCCCTTGGACCAATCCATTGCAATCAGGCGCTCAGCCACAGCCGTGGGCACGAAACTTATAGAGATTTTTTGGGCCGCCATCCAATCGCGAAGAAGTTCCGGCGAAAGCCGAACAATTTCCGGGACAATGTATAGGCTCGCACCCGCGCACAGGTGAGCCCATGTCTCCCACACGGCCGCATCGAAGCCGAGACTCGACAATTGGGTGGCTCGATCTGCAGGCGTCACTCCGAACGCGTTCATGTGCCAGGCGACCAGATTGGACAATCCTGAGTTGGTCACTTGTACGCCTTTAGGCTGGCCGGTCGAACCGGAGGTGTAGATAACGTAGGCCAGATTGTCCGGCGTGATATCCACGTTGGGCCGCCCGTAGGACCCGTTCCAGGTCTCGGCGGAAATATCGTCCACATTGACCACTCGCCAGCTGCCGCTAACCACTTTGGCAACATACTGCGATTGCGTTATCACGACCGCAGGTTGGGCGTCTTTCAATATGAATGCGAGCCGATCCGCCGGAGAACCAGGGTCCAGTGGAAGGTAGGCGCCTCCAGCTTTCAGCACCGCCAAGGCCGCAATCACTGCCGCGACGGAGCGGTCTAAGCACATGGTAGTGATGACTTCGGGGCCGACTCCCAGCGATTGCAGGTGATGCGCTAGTTGGTTCGCTCTTTGATCCAGTTCCCCGTAGGTTAGAGTTTCTTTTTCGGACACCACCGCAATTGCATCCGGTGTGGTGTCTGCGCGCCCGGCAAGCCATGTAACCACAAGCTTGGCAAAGGGTAATTCAGCCGGGACTGAGGCTGCGTTCCCGGCGTTCTTCAGTTCGTTCAGTTGCGATGTGAGCGGGGGCATTCTTCACTTCTCCAAAAACTCTGACTCTATTTAGGATAAAAATTGCGTTAGATGCATGTTTCTCTGCTTGGGACTAAAAACTGGAGTCGCCGTCAAATCCGCTGGGATCCCAAACTTCGGCGGCCTTCAGCAGTTCTCCGAGTTCTCGATTCTTGGTCCGGTAAAAATACATCCAGGACGGCAACCGTCGTCGGTAGGGAATCACGGCGTCCACGGTTTCCCTCTTTTCCGGACAGTAGCCGATTACCTCGAGCATATGAATGCCTTCGGCGCGGCATCTTTGCAAGGCCTTCGCGAGTATCGACGGCAGCAGGTGGTGCCCGCCGTTCAGCGCCTGGAAATCCACCAGTCGCATGCGCTTCAAATCAAACTTCGGATTGTCGTCGCGAAAGAAAATCGCGTACGCTTCAATGCGGGACGCCGATCCTACAGTCAAAATCCAAATCCGATTGCGCAGCAGTGAATGTCGGAAGTGCCATTCCAGCGTTTCCCGGTTCCGGACCGCTAGCAAACGGCGATTATTCTTTTTGAGTTCCGCCCAGAAGGCGTCGAAGCGCTCGTCAAAACTCGAGCCATATTCCACCTGCACGGCATGATCGATGTTCAACTTCTTGTTTGACAGCAGCTCGCGAATGCGGGGCGCGAGCGCTAGAGGGAAACTCAAAAGGCTCGCCAGCGGCGTGGATCTTGATTTCAACAGGCTTCCGACGAAGCCTCGGTGGTTCGTAATCCAGAAGGCCGACTGGTCCCATTCGCCTACCGGCACTCGCTTCGCGCGAAAAATCCCATAGGCGCTGATGGCTTGCGCGTTCACCGTCGTGTTCAGATGCAAATCCACCTGGGGCTGTCGGAAATAGCGGTCGAGCAGCATGAAGGAATGGCTTCGGTGCTGTTCATCAACTACGAATGCCCTTCCCGTGGCAGTAAGAAGTGTTCGGCCTTGGATCTCATACAGAAGAGGAATATTGCCAATATAGCCGACAATTTCCTGTTCCCCCGCTTCCAGAACCCATCCGATCGGCCACCACTCACGCCCTCGATAAACCGGGTTGTTGAGCCAGAGGTGACTCCATTCCAGATAATTGCCCGCATCAAGATCATACCGGGCTTGCAAACGCGCAATCTTCTCGTAGTCTTCGAAGCGAGCCTCCCGGACCGTCACCGAGTGACCGTTCGCGCCGTTCGAAGGCGCGACAGACTTGCTGGCAGTGTCGCTAGCAGCGGTCGCAGCTCGCGGATAAGTATCGTTGCTGATGCCTGCGCACGCAGCCGGGGCCGGAGCTGGGAAGCGAGTCATATCTGGAATCGGAAGACGCGGTGTTTCCAAAGGATTTCCTGGTTATTCGGCCAGAAGAAATAATAAAGAATGGGCCGGAACGGAAAGAACGATCAGGCTGCTCCTGATCCTTTCAATACCGCCGGAATGGTGCGAGCGAGAATCTCAAAGTCGAGCCACAGGGACCATCCATCAATATACTGCAGGTCTAATTGCATCCACTGCTCAAAGGGTATGGAACTGCGTCCATTGACTTGCCACAAGCAGGTAATCCCGGGGCGGACACTAAAGCGGCGTCGCTGCCAGTCTTCGTTGAATCCCTCGTAGTCACGGATGGGCAGCGGCCTCGGACCTACTAAACTCATCTTTCCTTCAAGCACATTGAACAACTGTGGCAGTTCGTCAATGCTGGCTTTCCGCAGCAGCTTTCCAATCGGAGTAATCCGCGGATCGTTCTTGATTTTGAACACCGGACCCGAAACCTCGTTCAAGTGTTCCAGTTCGCGGACCTGTTGCTCGGCGGTTGCAACCATAGTCCGAAACTTATAGATGTTAAATGGGCGCTTGTTTATGCCTAAACGCTTCTGTACGAAGAAAATTGGCCCCTGACTCGTCAGTTTGATGGCCAGCGCGGTCACCACCAGAATCGGCCCGCACAGAATCAGTAAAGTCAGCGAAACCGCGATGTCGATTGCACGCTTCACCACAATGGGCCAGCCATCCGTGAATCCGGTGTGGTGGGTCATGATAGAGACACCCTCGAGTTCGTCGTCGCTGGCGCGTGCGCGCTTCAGGTCGAAGATGCTGGACAAGACTCGCATGGCGATGCCCTGGTTCTCGCAGACTTCGACAATCTGCGCGGCATGGTTGTGCAATGATCGCATGGGCAAGGCAATGACAACTTCGTCCACCACTGTATTCCTCAGATAGGGTGTCAGGTTATCGAAGTCGCATACCACGGGGAACCCGCTCTTCCGAAAGTTCTCTAAGCCATTCCACTCTTGATCGGCAAAGCCCAGCACCCGGTATCCGAGCTCCGGCTTGGCGGCGATTCGATTGGCAAAGTCTACGGCGCGGGCATTCGTGCCCACGATCAGCACGAACCGGAGATTGCGGCCTCGCAGCCGAATTTGCGTCAATACGCTGCGCAACAACATTCTGCTCAGGATCGTGCCGGCGATCACCGATACCCAGAAAAGGAATAGAAAAGGGCGGTTGATCAACTGAAGACGAAATATGGCTCCAGCGGCTACGATGAGCAGCGTGCCCACGGTACCGGCTTTGACGATATCGAACACGTCCGCCTTCCGCCGCAATAAACGTCTGGAACTGTATAGGCCAAAGGCGGAAAAAGTCGCATGCCAGGTCCACACCAGCAGCGAGAACAGGACGAAATTCAACAGCCGGATGCGCAGCGACAGAAACTGCTCGAAGCTAAGCACGGTATTGCCATGCCGGTCAAAGAATACGGCCAGCAGGAAACAGCCCACCATCAGCACCACGTCAAAAAGCTTCAGCGACTTCAATAGGAATTGGCGACGTATATTGCCCATGGTTGAATCCTTTAATTAGAAGGAAGGTACGCTGTACGGTGATACGCGCGTCTGCATCTGGCGATGCGACCCAGAGGAGAATAAGTCTCCCCTCGGGATTAAACTCAAGCTCTCTCGATTGACAATTTCGCTCAGCGCCAGCACGGCCAGGAAGGACATGAACAAGAACGTGGCGCGGCCGCCGAAGACCGTGGTCAGCATTCCATTGATCAGCAAATTGACGTACAAAGCTAGAATGCCGGCACCCAGCAGGTACAGCGACCTCGAAGATTTTCTTTGCTCCGAATTACTCATCGCGGGAGGAGCTTTCGATCGCCGCAGTGTGTTTCGAAGGTTCTTCATGATGCCATAGTGCATCAGCAGCATGGGTATGAGTCCGATGAGTCCCAGGTTGTAGGTGACGTCCAGAAAGCTGTTGTGCAAATGAGCGAACTCGGCCGCGTGACCCCGTTCCGATAGCCAGATGAAATGCGATGCCAGGTAGCCATAACCCTGTATCGGCCGTTGCTTAATGCGGGGCAACGCCATCTGCCATACCTCTGTCCTGCCGCTTAGGGTGTCCGTGCCTCCGTAGGAACTGGCATATTGAGAAACTTGGGGAACGGTTAGGAAAATGACTACGGTGAGCACAATCAGTCCGACTACAACCCAGAGCGCTGTCTTCCGTCTACCCTGCATCACCGACATAAGGGCCGCCGACAACCCTCCGGCCACAATCGAGGTTTTGCCAAATGCGAAAACCATCACCCCTGCGCCGATCGCGGCCAGCACCAGCACGTGTTTCTTTTTCTGCAGGGCGTACAAAAGCATCGCCAGCAAAAGAATGAAGGACCCTTTTTGTGACACCAGGGTGGGATCGATGACTCTGCCACCCGCGCCGTTGAAGACTCCCTCCGGATCGGACATGGCGATCAAGATGGGTACCAGCGTAAAAACCAGCGCTCCCCAAAGGGAGATGCGCAAAAACAAGATGGCTTTGTCCACGCTCGACACAGTTGGGATGCAGACCGCCAATAGTGTCACCACCAGGCCAAGCTTGAAACACCAAGCCAGGGAATACGTCTTATCCGGGGTGTAGGCAATCGAACCCAGGCAAACTAAAAAGTAAATCGTCGCCCACTTGTAATAGTTCGAGAACAGGAAACGCAAATAGCTGAGATGTGGCACCAGGACCACGAACAGAATCATCGCTGCGACAACCCAAACGATGGCTTCTCCGTATGCCTGGTCGGTGATCAAGCCTTTGTAAGTGTCGACTTCATCGCCCTGGCGATCGAACAAACCTTCGGCGAACAGAAGCACAAACCAGATCAACAGACTCAACCGCAGGATGGTGCTGTCGGTATCGGCCATCGTGGCTCGGCACACCGCCAGACCCACGTACAGGATCGCCATGGATCCGACCACCACCACCATCAGGATAAGCGTGTCGCCGGTTAGCAGCCCCGGAGGCCAGAACGACATGAAGGCCAATCCGAATAGTGTTATGGCCACAAACAATGCTGCCGAAACGACGTACGATGGCAGCTTCGAGGCTACTGTGTTATCGAATGACATGAATGAACTGGAGTTCTTGCAAACCGGCCGGGTTTCCTGTGCCCGGGCGATGCGCCATGCGTGAAGGTCTGAACGAGCGGGCTAGAGCCGATTGTAGATGGCGTTTGGGATGGGAAATTTTCGCTGGTTTAGTACTGCTCCCAGGCTGTTGACATTGGCAGCTTGGAGGTCAAACAAGGCCCGTCGAGCAACTTCACGCCGCGAGGTGTTCGCCTTTAGTACGAGGACCACCCCGTCGGTGAGCCCTCCGAGCACGATGGCGTCGTTCGATTCCTTCAGAGACGAGGCGTCGATGAGTAGATAATCAAAGGTAGCGCTCAACTCCGCAATGCGCGCGCGCATCCGCGGCGACCCCAGTTGTATCTGCCGATTGTCCGCGCTGCCACAGCTCAATAACCACAGATTTCGCCGCGATAGCTGATGCACATACTCACGGACCGGGTCAGATTGCTGGAGAAGTTCCGAGAGACCATGATGGTTTTCCACACCAAATTGCTGATGCAGCGTTGGAGAACGCAAGTTGCAGTCCATTACGCAGACCGATGCATCCACCTGCGATGCCAGCACCTCGGCTACATGGGCGCACATCCAAGTGCAACCGCAGCCGGGCTCATTGCCGGCAAATGCAATCCGTCGCGGACCCTTGGCATCCGGCGACCGGAACAAGCTGTGTACCAACCGGCTGATCTCGGTGCGTGCCTCTTCCCCCATCTCGATCGCCGGCGTCGAAGGAGTCGTATCCACTTGTTGCTGGGCGTCGGTTTGGATTAGTTCGCCCGGCGGCTGCGACTGCAACAATTCCTGCATCTTGCCGCTTTGATATAACAGCTCGAAATTTCTGCTCAAGATTGCCTCCGTCCGGCGGAAAAAAGCCGGGCCTTGGTTCGCAAAACGTTACTCAGCACTTCGTTACTCAGCACTTCAATGATCTCGGGGACGCAACCGTTTACGCCCCTCACAGATTCAAGCCGGATCCGCTGGCGACCTGGTCGAGGGTTCCCAATCCATTGCCATCTCTCGTCACCTCGACCGGGCGCTTATGCGAAACCGTAGCCAGAACTGGAATCTTCAATTCGGCCATCACCTCCGACGGTGTGCGGAACGAAGGATCGAAATATTCCAGCGCAAAGGCTAATCCGATACTGAAGATGATCGCCAGCAATAACCCCGCCGCGAACATCAGCACGGGCCCGATAGCGGGCAGGGTCGGGACAATCGGCGTTTCCGCAATCGCCACGCTGAGGATGCGCGTGTTGTTCATGGCGTCTTCCATTCTCGCTTCCTCGCGCTTCCGCAGGTAGAGAAGGTAGTTTTCCTCGGTAGCTTTTATATTGCGCAGCAAATCGCCTTCGATGATGCCTTTCTGATCCAGATCCCGCGACTTCGTCTGATACTGATCCACAATCGCCTGCGTCGCGGCGGCTTGCGCCGAAAATGCAGCGTAGTCCGATTTCGCTTTGGCTAGTTCCTCGTTGATCCACGCGTAGGTCGGGTTACGATCCGTGGTTTCTTCGCGCACCGGTTTGGCGTCTTCAATGGCGATCGAAGCGCGGGTCTGCGCCAGTTCCTTGTCGACCTCTTGTACCAGCGGATAGGAAGGCTGGTACTTGGTCAGCAACTCCGTCCGTTTCAGTTCAAGCGTCATCAAGGTGTTTTTCAACCCTTGCAGAACTTGGGCGTCGTCGGCCTCTTTTTTCTCAGTGGTCAAACGCTCGGGAGTGATGCCGGCTTGCTGCTGCAAGTCCCGGATCCGCTCTTGGGTGGACGCCATCTGCGCTTTGGTCTGCGCCAGGCCCGCTTGAAACTCGGCCAATTTCGCCAGCGCGAGATTTGTAGTTACCTGCGGCGACACGCCTCCTTCTTGCTCACTGAAGGCCTTCATTTGTGCTTCCGCATCGGCTAGATCCTTCGAATATCGATCGGTCCCCTGATCGAAGAACTCGTATTGCCCCGGCGGGTGATGCACCGACACGTTCTTTTTGAGGTAAGCGTCGTCGAGAGAAGCCAACACACTGGCCGCCATGCGCGCGTCGGTCGTGTACCAGTGCACGTCGATGAGGTTGCTCTTCTTGATGGCTTCGATGGTCAGATTGCCGGATAACTTCTTCACCGCTTTCGCGATCCGGTGCGCTTCATCTGGCGTGCCGAAAATGTAATACGAAAGTGATTTGTGGTTCTGCAGCCCGTTGGCGAGAACTACCTGCCGCAGCACGTCTTCACTCTTAAGCAACTCCACTTCCGAGTTCAATTCCTCTTCGGTCACGGGTGCGCGCACCATCTGCGTCGCGCCCGAACCGGGACTGGCCACCGGGTCCATGCGTTCATGCTCGACCAGGAACTTCGTGCTCGATTTATAAATCGGCGGAAGGAAGATTATGGCCAGGATCGTGCCTAAGAGGATGCCCGCGAAACAGCGGGTCACCGCTCGCTTGTGACGGAAAACAACCGCCACGAAGTCGCGTGCGGAAAACGGTCGCTGTTCGGTCGGTGCGGAATATTCACTTGTCATATAGTTGAACTCTCTTTTCCAGCTCTCGCCTTTTCTAGAACGAGGCGGGGTTGATGAAGGCTCCCATGGATGACCCTGGTAGGAAGGGCTTAATCTTGGAAATCGTGTTCTGAGGCACGAACAGCATGTCCCCAGGATGCAAGAACGGATCTTCGTTCAGGACGCCCTCTTTGTCCATCTTCTTCACGTTGATGATCTTTGCCGAATACCATCCCTCGGAGGCGCGTCGGAACAACAGCACTTGCGAATGCTTCGCGGTATCTTTGAAGCCGCCCGCAATCGCAATGGCTTGCGTCAGAGTCGTATCTCCGCGCAAATCGTATTTCCCCGGCCGGTCCACTTGTCCATCGGCGATGAAGTAAGGTTTCTCAAAATCCTTCAGCGTCACACTGATGAGCGGATCGTGCAGAATGTCGCTGTAGGCGCTGCGTAGCGTGGCCGTCAATTGCGGCACCGTCTGATCCGCCACGTGAACATCGCCGATCCCGCGCAACGTGATATATCCGTCTGGCTGCACCGTGACCGTCTGGTTGAATTCCGGACTCAGATCGAAGCTGACGTCAAACGTATCTCCAAGTTCCAGCTTGTAGCGTGGATGCCGGTTCTGAAAGGCAGGGTCGTCGGCAGGTGGCTTCTGCGTCGCATTGCTGCTGGTGGATGGGTTGCCGCTTGTGGCCGCGGTGACCGGCTGTTTCTGACCTGCGGCCGTCGCTGGTTCCTGCGCCGATGCCGAGGCAAAAGCCAATAGCAGCGCTGCAGTAATGATAGTGGCCGTTTGAATTCTCATTTACTTGTCCTCGCCTGAAAAACTCTGGGTGATGTCTCCGCCCCGGCAGATCACCACTATTCTATTATTCTATTTCGCGCGCACAATATTGTGGCGGCGAATCTTATACAGCAATCCCCTATAACTGATCGCCAGCAATCGAGCCGCTTGCTTGCGATTCCAGTCCGTATTCTCGAGTGCAACCAGGATCGCCTGCGTCTCGGCATCGGCGATTCGGCTGCGTAGCGTCGGCACTGTCCGCGCCGCGCTCTCTGGAACGGCAGGCCAAGGCTCGACCCGAGGCCCCGCTGGCTCTGCCTCCACTGGCCGCACTCCAGTGGTCGTTTCCGCGTCGATTTCGACAGAACCCGTCAGATTACTCATGTTGAGTGCCAGATTTGAAATGCTCATCGTTGACCCCACTCACAGCTTCGCCCTCTGAGTCACAGTCGCTGACCCCACAAAATTCCACAAAACCATCGACCCTGTAGCTAGTTACGAATTCTCGGCGCTAACGGTGAAAGCTGAAGTGGCCACACTTGTCAGTTGTATTGGTTGGGGGGAAGGACAACTCCGGCTCACCCGGTTAGCAAAACCTGTCCAACCATAGCAGTGGTAGCAAGCTCTTGCAAGGGGTAGAAAGCACTGGGTTTCTGCCAGAGAATAAAGACTCTAGCGCGTCTCCTGTCCAGCCAAGGACCATATTTCGCAACCACTTAGCCTGCCCACCCCACCCGCTGATCCCCCATGTCCAAAAGCCTCCCCTTTGGGCTCTTTCTGGTGCCTCCACTTCATCGCGCCCAGGGCCAGCCAGGGCGCGGAAAGTCCCATCGTTTACGGAAGTTATGTCTGAAAAGCTGGTCCTCACTACCCCTGTCCCAGCAACCCGGTTTCCAATCAGTAAGATGGAAACACTCGCTAACGGGCCACTTAAACCAACCGAGTGTGCAAGAACTTGCAACCTACGTGGACAAAACTAGGTTCACCCACAAAGCTCGCCGCCCAAAGCCCGTCCCATAAAGCTCGCCCCACAAACCGCTCCTGGAGCGGACAGTCTTGGCTCTTGGCTGCGGCCCGAGGCCGCGAGGTGGTCGGCCTCCACCCGCCGAAAGCGACCATACTCGTGCAAACCCAGTCGCGCCCCTCAGGTTGCGGAAAAAATCGAAGCTCTCAAGCCAGACCATATAGAGCAGACCCTGCCACTGGCTTCCACGCTCTCCCATGCCACTGACCCAGGGCTCCCGTGGGGCCGCCGGCTCATCCGCCGAGACCGCTGCCAAACCGCATCTTTATAAACGTCAGAATGAATCGATAAATCGTCAGATCAATCCGACAGGTGGCCCACCCTTTTCCGCGTCCGTTGCCGAAATGGCGGAAGGCGAGACTCTGCCCCTGCAACTCAAGGCACAACCAGCCCCGCGTCCAACCGGCATAACCAAGCTAGTTTCGCGCAATAAAGATGTAATCAATAGTGTCTCCGGTTGTACGGGGGATGGTTAAAGTTGTCGTTGAAGCAACAACCGAGGCCGCCGAAGTTTGACACCCGAACCGAGTGGAAGCATAATTAGTCGCCTTCCCTTGGGTTTGTCTTGCGGCATCTGAATGGAACCCCTTTTCTAAACCCGGCAGGAGCTTCTTATGAAGGCCAGCTTACGCATTCTTGCATGCACACTTTTCTGCTCAACTCTTCTTGCCCAATCGAACAATCCAGTTCCGTTTGTTAATCAGCCACTAGTTCCGACGAGTGCTGTCCCTGGAAGTGGGGGATTCACGCTTTCGATCAACGGCGCTGGGTTTGTGCCTAGCTCGATCGTGAATTGGAACGGTTCGCCACGAACAACGGCGGTGTTGTCAGCCACTAGTCTGCAGGCCACAATTAACGCCTCCGACATTTCCCAAGCGACAACGGGCTGGGTCACTGTGGTGAATCCCTCCCCTGGCGGGGGCACGTCTAGCGTCGCTTATTTCTTCGTCCGTAACGCCGCACCTTCGGTAGCGATGGACACCGATCCAAATTTTTCTGCGTCTGGGTTCAACGCTCTTGGAGACTTCAATAATGATCGGAAACTTGATATCGCAGTTGTATCCAGCCCCAAGCCCAGGCTCTTAGTGATTGACACTTACCTTGGAGCAGGGAAAGGGCAGTTCGGAGCTCCAGTCGAGACGAAAATCTCGGGCCTAATTTATTCATCCGGGAGGGTAGTGGCAGCGGACTTCAATGGAGATGGAAACCTTGATCTGGCTGTGACTAACAGTAGCAGCAATTGCAAGAACGCGATTTTACTGGGCGATGGTAGGGGTGGTTTTTCAGCCAAGTCGAGCCTAGTCCCAGGATGCCTTGTGGCGATAGGGGATTTTAACGGGGACGGTAAGCTCGACCTCATTACAAGTCAAGGGAACCCGCCCAAGGTTAGTATCTGGTTTGGCAATGGAGATGGAACGTTTCGGCTTTCACAAACGATTCCTTTCTCCACGCCGGACCTAGGTAACTTCGCGATAGGCGATTTCAATGCCGACGGAGCTCTCGATTTTGCAATTCCGAGAGGCAAATCGAAGACGGTAGAAGTCATTCTAAACAAGGGAGACGGTACTTTCCAAGGCCGCGTTAGTTCTCCAGTCCTATATCCGGGTCAAATAAGTGCAGCGGACCTAAACGGAGACGGCATATTGGACCTAGTGACTAGTGGCGGATCTGTGCTGTTAGGAAACGGCGACGGCAGTTTCACGGATAATGGGGGAGTCCAGATCTCCGGTGACGTAGCTTTCGTCGGAGATTTCAACGCCGATGGCAAAGTGGATGTTGTGATCGGGGGAACTTATAACGGGTTCGGAGGAACTTTGGTGCTGCTAGGAAATGGCGACGGCACATTCCAAGTTCCTGTTGGGACCCGCGGCTTTGGTGGGGTGGGCGCGGACTTTTTTCGCAACGGCGCTCTCGACCTAGTAGGAGGGGGTACGCCAGCATACGTTCTTTGGCAAACCGACTTGGGGCTGCTTCCGACCGCGTTAGGTTTCGGGAATCAGGATATAGGAACTAGTAGTCAGCCACAGACAGCAACTCTGACGAATGCGAGTCCGGCTAGTGTGACGATCACCGGGATCGTCATTAACGGTATGGACCCTCAGGACTTCTCCCAACAGAACAATTGCCCAGCGTCCCTTCCTGTCAATGGGAGTTGCCAAATTCAGGTTACTTTTACACCGACCATGGCTGGATCGAGAACGGCTTCTCTCAGTGTTAGCTACCAGGGCCATGGCAGCCCTCAAACGATCTCACTGGGTGGTGTGGGCTTAGCTGCTGCCACGGTTTCGTTGACTCCGTCGAATTTGACATTTCCCGTTCAGCTAATCCACACGGAAAGCAAGCCGCAAACAGCAACGCTAACCAATACTGGGACGGTCGATGTGCGGATATCCAGCATCTCGACTGCGACGCCATTCAGCCAGACGAATGATTGTCCTTCCGATCTCCCGGTGGGAAAGAGCTGCTACATAAAGGTTTCGTTCACGCCGCTCGTGGAAGGGACGGCGAACGGAACTCTTTCAGTGACCGACAATGCCCAAGGCAGCCCACAAACCGTTTCGCTCTCCGGGACTGGGATGGTAGTAAAGCTCTCACCGATTGGAATTAATTTCGGAGATCAGAGAGTCGGTACAACCAGCAACGCTGTACCGGTGACTCTGACTAACGAAGGAACCCAAACTCTGAACATCAGCCAGATTACTATCATGGGATCTGATTCTGCCGATTTTGCCCAGAACAACAATTGTGGAAGCAGCGTGCCTGCCGGTGGTCAATGCACCATCCAGGTTACATTCACTCCCACACAAACAGGAGAGCGCTCAGCCACCCTCGCCGTTTATGACGATGGAGGCGGCAGTCCACAAAAAGT
>Ga0210393_10001823_pt1 | contig 17693 bp, 15 predicted proteins | sample IncBWC27OmetaG_FD_160068 | JGI IMG/M metagenome (GOLD analysis project Ga0210393, IMG submission 160068) | Forest soil microbial communities from Barre Woods Harvard Forest LTER site, Petersham, Massachusetts, United States - Inc-BW-C-27-O ... | reverse complement strand
CTGTGCATGTGTGTCGTGGGCAATACCGAGGGTAAGATTCGAGGCAACTCGTTTCCCCGTAACGACTCAGGGGTTGAGATCCCTGGATGGCTGCAAGCCATAACACGCCGGCTCTGATAATTGTCTATGGATCTGAATTCCTACATCTCTGGTTTCGTGGACGGCGAAGGCTGTTTCTGCGTTTCATTCCAACCCAGCAATCGACATTGTTTGGGCTGGGAGGTCCGACCGAGCTTCTCGGTCAGCCAAAACGCCGATAGAGCCCAGCTGCTTTACGTCATCCAGGAAAAGTGGGAATGCGGGTTTATACGACCAGATCGATCGGACAAGACGATCAAATTCGAGGTGCGAAACATCACGGATCTGGTATCAAAAGTGATACCTCACTTCCGCGACTATCCACTGATGTCCTCCAAGCAAAATGACTTCGAAAGATTCGCAGGAATCTGCCGGGTCATGAGCAGCGGACGACATCGCGAACTTGTAGGTTTTGAAGAGATCGTTCGGTTAGCGATGGAGATGAATCCATCGGGCAAGCGAAAGTACTTCGGTAGCGAGCTGCTCAGCTCGTTGCGATCAGATGAACGTATAGTCTATGCCGCGAGTAATCGTGGATTGTCATGAAGTTCCGACCTGCACGAATGGCGTAACGCTGGCCCCACTGTCTCGACCCGAGACTCAGTGAAGTTGAAATCGCTGTGAAGATGCGGCGTAGCTGCGGAAAGACGGAAAGACCCCGTGAACCTTTACTACAGCTTTACACTGAACTTTGACCTTGTCTGTGTAGGATAGGTGGGAGCCTTTGAAGCAGGGGCGCTAGCTCTTGTGGAGGCAACGTTGAAATACCACCCTGATAATGTCGGAGTTCTAACCTTGGTCCGTAATCCGGACCGGGAACACTGTATGGTGGGTAGTTTGACTGGGGCGGTCTCCTCCTAAAGAGTAACGGAGGAGTGCAAAGGTACCCTCAGCGCGGTCGGTCATCGCGCATTAGAGTGCAATGGCATAAGGGTGCTTGACTGCGAGACTGACAAGTCGAGCAGGTGCGAAAGCAGGTCATAGTGATCCGGTGGTTCTGTATGGAAGGGCCATCGCTCAACGGATAAAAGGTACTCCGGGGATAACAGGCTTATTCCTCCCAAGAGTCCACATCGACGGAGGAGTTTGGCACCTCGATGTCGGCTCATCACATCCTGGGGCTGTAGCAGGTCCCAAGGGTTCGGCTGTTCGCCGATTAAAGTGGTACGCGAGCTGGGTTCAAAACGTAGATAACACTGCGTTGCCAGGAAGTAATTCCTGGAAAAATTCTACTGGCTCATATCGGTGGAGCCCTCCTGAAGTTGCAAACTGACTTCAAAGGGTAATACCGAGGGAAGGCTGGTCACCGATGTCACTACAACCCTTGCGTTGATTGGTTGTAGAGGCGCGATCGGGCGATTCGTCGTCAGATCAAATCGTGACCTTGCCCCTGTAGAGACTGATCCATTAAGGAGAGAGTCGCTGGGACCAACAGCGGCTAAGACGCCAGTCCCCTCTGTTGCAAGCCGAGGGTGAAGGTATAGTCCATGCCACTAGAAATAGTGGAATTACATGCGTGAGACAGTTTGGTCCCTATCTTCCGTAGCCGTTGGAGATTTGAGGGTGAGCTGTCCTTAGTACGAGAGGACCGGGATGGACGCACCTCTGGTGTTCCGGTTGTCACGCCAGTGGCACTGCCGGGTAGCTATGTGCGGACGGGATAACCGCTGAAAGCATCTAAGCGGGAAGCCCCCCCCAAGATTAGATCTCCCTGGGAGCTCGACTCCCCTAAAGGGCCCACGAAGACTACGTGGTTGATAGGCTGGGTGTGTACGGCCAGTAATGGCTTCAGCTAACCAGTACTAATTGCCCGTGAGGCTTGACCATATAACCTCAAGTGGTCTGACCACGAGAGGACTTGATGCCGATGGAGCGATCCATCGTGAACGCGACGGGCGTCGAAACAGAAACTTCTCCGGATTGGAGGCGTATGAAGCCGGACCACTGAGGTCCGGCTTCATAAACCTCGAACAGTTTGCCTGGCGGCCATAGCGAGCGGGAACCACCCGACCCCATTCCGAACTCGGAAGTGAAAACGCTCTGCGCCGATGGTAGTGTGCCTATCAGGCATGCCAGAGTAGGTCACCGCCAGGCTTCGAAACGAAAACCCCTGGGGTCGCGAGACCTCAGGGGTTTTTTATTGCGCAGGCGAATTTTCGCACTCGCCAGGCGCGCGCTCACAGCTCGCGATAGATGCTGTCGGAGGTGATCGTGCGCATTTTCTCCAGGCTGGCCATCCAGCTGGAGAATTCCTTGTCGGCGTCCTGCTTCACCTGAGCCTCGGCCATCGCCTGGAAGCTCGGATACTCAATGGTGACCACCAGCTCGCCGGTGTCCGTGCCGGCGTAGGTCGCGCGATAGGCGTGGATCTGCACCGCGACGCCGAGCCGCTTGGACATCGCGCGTGCCTTGTCGAGCTCGTGCAGGTAGTTCGTGACGTTGTCGGTCTTGACAACGATGACGCGCAGGCAGGCGCCGCTCGCCGCCGTGGCGGTCCCCGCCGTGGCCAGCGCGAGCAGCGCGGTGGCGAGGATCGAGGTGATGATCTTGGACATGGTCTATGGTCTCCCCCTGAAAAGCCTTGGAACGAAGAGCCTTTGAACGCTGAAGGCCGCCGGATCTAAAACCAATTCACCGGACGTCGCAACCTGGCGTCATCCCGCGGCGCAGCACTGCGTGCGGCGGCGCCGCGTGACCGCCTGTCCGTTCCCGTTACAGTCGCATGAAAACCTTTATCACACTGCCGAGCTTGCGCTCCTGGGGTTGCAGGCCGAGACTACCAGTCTGAAGTCGGGGGTCGCTGAAGAAAAACCTTCGGGAAGGAGCGCATGCTGCTCCATGCGTATAAACACGCGCGGTTCATGGAAGAGTCCGAGTCGCGCGTGGAAATGGCTGCTTATCTGCACTCGCCGGTCGACGACCTGGTGAGCCGCATGCGCGAGCGGCCCGACGCCTACCGCCGCTGGGAGATCGAGCACGATCGCCTGATGCACGCGGTCTCCGATCAGCCGCACTTCGACAGCCAGGTGAGCGCGCTGCGCTCGACCGCCTTCGCTCTGGTGCACCGCCGCGCGCTCTTCGAGTACGTGCGCCACCGCCAGGTGACCGGCGCGAAACGTCACCGGCTGCTCGCGCTTTTCTACGGCTGCCGCGATTACACCAACGCTGTGCTCGCCGAGCACGGCAACTACGTGCGCTGCAGCTCGAGCTACGTGTGCACCCAGTACCTGGGCGAAGCGCTGATGCACGATGCGGCCTTCGCCGAGCCGCTGCAGCTATACGAGCAGTGGTACGGCGAGTACTTCCGCGTCTACTGCGATGCGGAGCTGGCTGAGACAGAAGTGGAGCACCACGAGCAGGACGCCGCCGCGGCGCTGCGTCCGCTGCTCAAGCACCGGCTGAGCGAGGCGCGGGCCGCGATTCTCGCACTACCGCCGATGCTCGAGGAGGATTGGCGCGAAGTGAAGATCCGCAAGCCCAACGGCGACACCCAGCGCATGCGCGCGCTGTTTGGCAGTCACTAGGCGGCACGACTCACCAGCCGATGCCGTAGTCCTCGCCGTGGTTGCTCGAGCCGCCCCAGAGCGTGCCGTGCTTGCGATCGACGAGTATCGCGTTGATCGGACCTGAACTGCGCTCCTCGAACTCGAGCGTGTAGCCCATCGCCGTGAGCTCCTTGCGCACCCACGGCGGAGTCGCGCTATTGACGGTGAGCCTTCCCGGGAAGCACTGGTGGTCGCCGAAGGAATCGCGCATCTGGTAGCTCGTGATGTTGGCCGCCTCGGTCGCCTCCTGCACGGTCATGCCGAACTCCACGACGTTGAGGAAGAACTGCAACAGGTTCTGGTCCTGGGTATCCCCACCCTGCACCGAGAAGATGAGCCAGGGCTTGCCGTCCTTGAGCGCCAGCGAGGGGGTGAGGGTGGCGCGCGGGCGCTTGCCGGGCGCGAGTACGTTGTACGGATTGTCGTTGGGATCGAGCACGAAGCTCTGCATGCGCTGGCTCAGCCCGATGCCGGTGCGGCCGGCAATCACCGCCGGCGTCCAGCCGCCGCTTGGCGTTACCGACACCGCCCAGCCCTGCTCGTCCGCCGTCTCCACGCTGGTGGTCCCTAAGCGGAAGGTGCGATCGAACTCGTTCATGGTGACCGGCGTCTGCGCCGGCATGCGGCTGTGCCACTTCTCGAGTATCGACGCATAAGGGTTCGTCCCACCCTGAAACGGGTAGGGATCCCCCGGGCGCGCGTCGGTGTCGTTGCGATCAGTGCGCACGAGCTTGGCGCGCGCGCGCGCGTACTCCTTCGACAGCAGTCCCGGCACCGGCGGCGCAGGCGCGAAGCTCGTGTCGCCGTAGTAGAAGTCCCGGTCTGCGTAGGCGAGATTCATCGCCTGGTAGAGCGTGTGGATGTAGCGGGCGCTGTCGTAACCCATGGATTTGAGATCGAAGTTCTCGAGGATGTTCAGCGTCTGCAGCATCACCGGGCCCTGCACCCAGGCGGTGAGCTTGTACACCTCGATGCCTTTGTAGCTGGTGTGCACCGGCTCCTCGATGCGCACCTTCCAGTTGGCGAGATCCTCGAGCGTGAACAGCCCGCCGAGCTCGCGCACCGCGTGCACCAGGTCGTGCGCGATGTCCCCCTTGTAGAAGCGATCGTAGGCGGCGTAGATGGCGGCCTTGCGGTCCTTGCCGGCGGCGAGCGCCTGGCGCTCGGCCTCCACCAGTTTGCGCAGCGTCGCGGCGAGATCCGGCTGGCGGAAGATTTCGCCCGGCTCGGGCGCCTCGTGCTGCTGTCCCAGGTGCACGAGCATCACGCGCTTCGAGTCCGGCCACTGCTTGATCTTGTCCTTGTAGTGCTCGATGGTGTCGACGAGCTCGCCCTCGATGGGATAGCCGTCCGCCATCTCGATGGCTGGCTCGAGCACCTGTGCGAGGCTCATCGTTCCGTACTCGGCCAGCATTGTCATGAGGCCGCCCGGCGTGCCCGGGGTGACCGCCGCAAGCGGGCCGTACTCGGGCGGATACTTCATGCCGAGCTCGTGGAAATACTCCGGGGTTGCGCCGCTCGGCGCTACTCCCAGGCCGTTGATGCCGACCACCTTGCCGGTCTTGGGGTTGTAGATGAGCGCCTGCGTCTCGCCTCCCCAGGAGAGCGTGTCCCACATGGTGGAGGTCGCCGCGATCATGGCGCAGGCGGCATCGACCGCATTCCCGCCGCGCTCGAATATCTTGGCGCCGGCGGTCGCGGCCAGCGGCTTGCCGGTCACGGCCATCCAGTGGCGCCCGTGCAGCGCAGGCTTCTGCGTGCGCCCCTGCGCGTGCGGTCCGCCGAAGATGACGCTGGCACTCACCATGGCGGTGGCCGCCGCGCGCACGAATCCGGTCAGGCCCTCAGGGCCGGCGTTCGAGCTTCCCTTTTTTTCCGACATGCGCTTTTCCCCATACGTGGCGAGCAACGAGCATATGGCAGACTGCACCCGGGCGCACGCGGGGAAGGGCCGCACGCGTCCCGTAGCCGCGGGCCTTGGGGAGAAACATGACCACCGCGACCATCACACAGCTCTTCGTCTATCCGGTGAAGTCCACGCGCGCGCTTGCGGCATCCAGGGTGCGCCTCACTGCGACCGGGCTCGAATGGGACCGGCAGTGGATGTTGATCGATGCCAACGGGACGTTCCTCAGTCAGCGCACACACCCGCAGCTGGCGTGTCTCGTGCCGACGATCGGCAGCGACGCCCTGCAGCTCGAGGCGCCGGGCAGACGTCCGCTGCGGGTGCCGTTCGGCACCGCTGGCGAGCGCCGCACGGTGCGCGTGCACGCTGATGCCTGCGTGGGAGTCGATCAGGGCGCGGAGGCTGCGCAATGGGCGAGCGAGGTGCTGGGCCAGACGGTGCGGCTGGTGCGCGTGCCGCGAGATCCGGCGCGCCTCGCCAATCCCCGCTACGCCGGGGCGACAGCCGCACCCATGAGCTTCGCCGACGGTTTTCCGCTGCTGGTGTGCAACGCGGCCTCCCTTGCCGATCTCAACAGGCGCATGCCCGCGCCGGTTCCAATGGAGCGCTTTCGGCCCAACCTGGTGCTCGCGGGACTGCCCGCCTGGGCGGAAGATCGCATCGCGACGCTCGCCGTCGGGCCCGTGACCTTACGCCTCGTCAAGCCGTGTACCCGCTGCACGATTCCGTCCGTCGATCAGCGCACCGGCGAGCGCTCGAACGACCCTGGGCCGGTGCTGCGCCAGTTCCGTTTCGACGCAACGCTGCCCGGCATCATGTTCGGGGAGAACGCCGTCATCGCGGCGGGCGTCGGCGCGGAGCTCGGGTGCGGCATGAACTGTCGCGTGGCGTTCGACCCGGATGTGGCGAGCGTCTCCTGATCCTGACTGCGTCGCGTGCCGTTAGCGCTAAGTTGCGCGCTCGGGATTTCCTCACGGGGTGTTAAGTCATGCGGCGCTGCTCAAAGTGTGCGCAGCGCACGACACGCCGCCAGCCCCTTCCGACACACTGCGGAAGATTAGCGCGGGGCAAATTGTGAACCAGTTGACATTTGTGTTCGGGGCGCTCGCCGGGCTGCTCTGCGCGGCGCTTGCCGCCGTGGCGCTGCTGTGGCGGCCGCCGCGACGCGCAGCGCGGTCCGATGCCGCCGCGCGCACTGCACCGGGCCCGATGGCGCTGTTTGCGCACTGGCCGACGACCGCTCTGATTCTCGACCCCGCGACCAACGCCATCGTCGCCGCGAACACGGCCGCGCTCAAGAGCCTCGGCTACACGCAGGACCAGGTCTGCAGGCTGCCGTTCACCGATCTGTTCACGTCCGAATCCGTCGGCGCCGCGCAGCTCTTCGAGAAGCTGCAGGAGGCGACCACGCGCGAGCCCTTCGCGATGTGCCAGCACTGCAAGGACGGCTCGCAGCGCAGCGTCGAAGCCACCTGCTACCAGGTCATGCTGGGCGAGCGCCAGGTGCTCGCGGTGGCGGTGCACGACGTGACCGTGCGGCGCAAGGTCGAGTCTGCGCTGCTGGAGAAGCACCAGCACCTGGATCACCTCGCCAACCACGACCCGCTCACCGGGCTGCCGAACCGGCTGTTCCTGGCGGCTTACCTGCCCGATGCCATCGAGGACGCGAACAAGACCGGCGCCGTGCTCGCAGTGCTGTTCCTCGATCTCGATCGCTTCAAGCACGTCAACGACTCGCGCGGCCACGAGACCGGCGACAAGCTCCTGAAGACGGTGGCGCAGCGCATCCGCTCGACCATACGTGCCGAGGACTTGGTAGTGCGCATGGGCGGCGACGAGTTCGTGGTGGTCATGAAGGGCGTGACGAACACCGCGCAGGTGAGCGATGCCGCCGAGCGCATCAACCAGGCGCTCGGGGCGCCGATGGTGGTCGAAGGGCGCACGCTGGTGACCACCGTGTCGATCGGCGTCTCCCTCTACCCGAATGACGGTATCGACATGGGCGAACTGCTGCGCCACTCCGACACCGCGATGTACCAGGCGAAGGATCGCGGCCGCAACAACTTTCAGCTGTTCTCTCCAGGCATGGACCGACGTCTCAAGGAGCGCATCGCCATCGAGTCCTCGCTGCGCACCGCGCTGCAGAGCCGCCAGCTCGACGTGCACTACCAGCCGATCGTCGAGATCGAGACGCAGCGGGTGGTGGCGCTCGAGGCGCTGCTGCGCTGGAAGCATCCCAACCACGGCTACGTGCGTCCCGAGCGGTTCGTGACCATCGCGGAAGAGGCCGGCCTCATCGTGCCGATCGGCGATTTCGTGCTGCAGCGGGCGATCGAGGACATGGCGCGCTGGCGGCAGGCGCAAGGCAAGCTGGTGCCGGTCGCCATCAACGTGTCCGCCGTGCAGCTGCAGCGCTCGAACCTGGCCGACTCCATCTCGCGCCTCACCAAGGAGTACGGGTTCGAGCCCGCGATGCTGCAGATCGAACTCACCGAGAGCGCGGTGTTCGAGCGACGCGAGGCACGCTCACGCGAGGCGAACCAGGATGCAGTCGCCAGGCTGCGCGAGCTCGGCGTGCACATCGCCATCGACGACTTCGGCACCGGCTACTCGAGCCTGTCGTACTTGAAGCGCTGGCGCGTTGACACGCTGAAGATCGACCGCAGCTTCGTGCGCGATCTGGTGACCGACATGAGCGACCTGGCGATCGTGAGCGCCATCATCGCCATGGCCACCCACCTGCACATCGAGGTGGTCGCCGAAGGCATCGAGGGCTGGCCGCAGCTCGAGAAGCTGCGCCAGCTCGGCTGCCGCTATGCGCAGGGGTACCTGTTCGCACGCCCGGCCTCCGCGGATGCATGCCTGCGCTACCTGTCTGACCAGCCCCTCGATCTCACCCAGCGCCTGCCGGTTCTCGATCTGCTCGAGGCTACCGGCAGCGGCGAGCAGCTTGCACTGCGTGCCTAGCGCTGTCCGTCAGCCACGCTGATCCGGCGCCTGGCGGCGCCAGAGGGCGGACGTGCGAGAATGGGCCATGTCGGCCACTCCGCACGTGCCAGCCCGCGCAGGACGGCCGCGCCAGCAATGCGCGGACGCTGTGCTCATGGTGCTGCCCGGATCCTTCGGCTTCAACGAAGAGACGGCCGCCACCAACACCTTTCAGCAACGGCAGGCCGTTCCCGATCCGAACGCCGCGCAAGCGGCGCGCGCGGAGTTCGGGCAACTGGTCCAGGCGCTGCGCAGCGAGGGAGTCAGCGTCTGCGTGGTGGAGGATTCGGTCGACCCCGCGAAGCCCGATGCGGTGTTCCCCAACAACTGGGTGAGCTTTCACGACGACGGCACGCTGGTGCTCTATCCGCTGCAGAGCGCCAGCCGCCGCGTCGAGCGACGGCAGGACGTGATCGATTCGGCGGTGACCGAGCTCGGCTTCAGGGTCTCGCACCTGCTCGATCTCACCCATTACGAGAGCGCGGGGCATTTTCTCGAGGGCACCGGCAGCCTCGTGCTCGATCACCTGCAGCGCGTTGCCTATGCGTGCCTCTCGCCGCGCACCCACGCGGAGGTGCTCACCGACTGGGCGTGCGAGCTCGGCTACGAGGTGGTGAGCTTCAGCGCCGCTGACCGCCAGGGCGTCCCGCTCTACCACACCAACGTCCTGATGTGCATCGGCGAGCGCCTGGCCGTCGTCGGCAGCGAGGCGATCGTCTCCGCCGATCGTGGCCGCGTTCTGGACAGACTCAGGGCGAGCGGCCGGGAGTTACTCGAGATCGGCCACGACGCGATCGAGCGCTTTGCGGGCAACATGCTCGAGCTCGGCACCTGGGACGAGGCGCTCGGGGACTCGCGCGTGCTCCTGATGTCGGAGTCGGCGCGCCGCGCGCTCACCCCGGGGCAGTTCGCGCAGCTCTCAGGGTGCACGGACACCGTGCTTGCGGTCCCGATCCCCACCATCGAGAAGCTGGGCGGTGGCAGCGTACGCTGCATGCTGGCCGAGGTGTTCCGCACCACCACATGATCGCGCTGCTGATCAAGGGGGCACTGTCGTATCTGCTGGGCTCGCTCGTCGGCAGCCTGGTGCTGCGGCGCTACACCGGGGTCGACATCCGCTCGCGCGGCAGCGGTAACGCGGGCGCTACCAATGCGCTGCGTACGCTCGGCAGGAAAGTCGCGCTGCTGGTGCTGGTCATCGACATCGTGAAGGGATCGATCGCGACGGCGCTCATTGCGCGCTGGTCCCCGCCGGGCATCGTCGCCGCGCCGCAGCTCGCGGGATGGGCTGTCACGCTCTGCGGACTTGCGGTGATCCTGGGACATGTTTATCCCGTCTGGTACGGCTTGCGCGGCGGCAAGGGGCTCGCCACGCTTCTCGGGGCAGTGGCGGGAATCAACGCCTGGCTGCTCCTGCCAATGCTGCTCACCTGGCTGGCCGCGGTGATTCTCTTCGGGTTCGTGGGGCTCGCCTCGGTGCTCGGCACGATCGCGCTCGCGGTGACGATGGCGCTCACGGATGCAGCGCCGCCCTTGCTCAGCTTCGGGATCCTCGCCGCGCTCCTCATCGTCTTCACCCACCGCGGCAACATCGCGCGCATGCGCGCGGGCACGGAGCCGCGCGCCAGGCGGCTGTGGCTCCTGGGAGCCCGCCGCGGAGGCAGCTGATGGCGCGCGCCGCGAAAACTGCGCCGGCAGCCCGCCGCGGCCGCAGCGGCGAGACCTCCCTGATCGCGGAGCTGTTCGCGCGCCTTGCCGACGGCAAGTTTCATTCGGGGGAGGAGCTGGCGCGCTCGCTCGGCGTCACCCGCAGCGCCGTCTGGAAGGCGGCAGGCGAGCTGCGCGAGCGCGGCGCGACGCTGCATGCCGTGCGCAACCGCGGTTACCGCATCCCACAGCGGAGCGACCCGCTCGATGCGGCCAAGATCCGCGAACGCCTGGCCCGCGAAGTGCGCGAGCGCGTGGTGAGCATCGAGAACACCTGGTCAATCGCTTCCACCAACTCGGCGCTGCTGGAGCGCGCGAACCCGCAGAGCGGGCACAGCGAGGTGCTGCTGGCCGAATACCAGAGCGCCGGTCGCGGCCGTCGCGGGCGCGCCTGGCTCGCGCCGCCCGGCGGTGCCGTGTGCCTGTCGCTCAGCTGGACGTTCCGCGAGGTGCCCCGGGACCTGGGGGCGCTCGGGCTCGTCATTGGGGTGTGCGCGCTGCGCGCGCTGCACGAGCATGGACTTGCGGGCGCAAGTCTCAAGTGGCCCAACGATGTTCTCGTCGGCGAGAAGAAGCTGGGGGGCGTCCTGATCGAGCTGCGCGCCGAATCGGCCGGCCCGGCATGCGTCGTGATCGGCATCGGCCTGAACGTGTGTCTGGGAGCGACGTTGCTGCAGCGGATCGCTGAGAGCGGCACGGCGGCCACCGATCTGGCGAGCGTCGGTATCAGCGCCTCGCGCAACGCAGTCGCCGCCAGCCTCATCAGTGCCTGCATCCATGGCCTCACCGGGTTCGAGCGCGAGGGCCTGAAGCCGTTCATCGAGGAGTGGCGCACGGCGGATGCGCTGCGCGGGCGCCCGGTGAACGTCAGTGCCGCGGCCGGCAACGCGCGCGGCATCGCGCGCGGCATCGACGTGCACGGTGCGCTGGTCGTCGAGACCCCGCAGGGTGTGCGCCGCTTCATCTCGGGCGACGTCACGGTGAGGGCCTGATGGCGCTGCTGCTGGTCGACATCGGCAACACGCGCATCAAATGGGCGCGACTTTCCGGCGACCGCCTGGGCAGGAGCCGCGCGGCGGTGCATTCCAGCTGGAGCGCGGACGACTACGCACGGCGCCTGTTTGGCGCCTCGCGCCCCGAGCGCGTACTGGTCTCGAGCGTCGCCGCCCGAGCCGTGAACCGCTCGCTCGCCCGGGCGGCACGGCGCGCCCGCGTCCCGGTGCACTTCGTCAGGGTTGCGCGGCGGGCGGGCGGGGTGACTGTCGGGTACACGGACCCCTGGCGCCTCGGTGTCGATCGCTTCCTGGGAGGCATCGGTGCGCACCGGCTGTTCCGCGGCATCGCCGTGTGTGTCGTGGCGGTGGGCACCGCCATGACCATCGATCTGGTCGGGGGCGACGGGCGCCATCGCGGCGGGGTCATCGTGCCGGCACCGCAGCTCATGGTCGATGCGCTGCTTGAGCGCACCAGCGGCATCCGCCGTCGCGCGCACGGCGGCGGGGCGGGCACTTCCGGGCTCTTCGGCCGCTCGACCCGTGCCGCGATCATTCAGGGCTCCCGCTATGCCGCAGCAAGCCTCATCGACCGTGCGGTGCAGGAGGCGCGCGCGCTCGTCGGACGCCGACCCCTGGTAGTGCTCACCGGCGGCGAAGCGCCGGCGCTGCGGGGATTGCTGCAGAGTGCCTGCGTCGCCGTGCCGGACCTCGTGCTGCGGGGTCTTGCGATCCTCGCCGCTGAACCTGAGGCCGGGCCGCCGTCGTTGCACTAGAATCCGCTACGTGCGCACCGCTTTCTTTGCGCTGCTGTTCGTCAACCTCACGTACTTCGCGTGGGCGCATTGGGTGGATGTGCCGCCGCCTCCGCCGGTAAACGAGGCGATAGACCGGCTGCCGAAACTGAAGCTGGCCGAAGAGCTGCCGCCCTCACAACAGCGGCAAGCCGCCGCGCCCGCGAAGATGGCGCTGACCTCGAGCGCCTGTTTCTCCGTGGGACCGTTCGGCGACCTCGACAACAGTGCGCACGCTGCGGCGCTGCTCAAAGCGAAGGGCTTCGATCCGAAACAGCGCGCGGAGCAAGGACAGATGTCGGACGGCTATTGGGTGTACGTCGGCGGGCTCAAGAGCCAGTCGGATACCGATCATGCACTCGCTACACTGGAGCGCGGCGGGATCAAGGACGCGCTCGTGATGCCGGAGACCCCCGATGCGGGTCGCCGTCTGTCACTCGGACTTTACAGCGAGCGCGCGCGCGCGGAGCGCCGCGCCCAGAGCGTGCGCCAGACGGGACTCCAGGCCGAGGTGGGCGAGCGGAAGATTCCGGGGACTCTCTACTGGATAGACCTGGCTCCGCTGCCGGGGATGAGCACCGTCCCGATACAGGATCTGTTCGCAGAAGGGGTGAACTCGCGCATTTCGGTGCAGCCGTGCCCGGGTGCAGCGCCTCCGGCCTCGGTCACTCCGGCCACAGCACCCGCTGCTGCCACCGCCAGCGCTGCGCCTGCGGCGCGCGAGCCGGCAACGGCGGCCAGCAACCCGGTAGCGTCGCGCGGCGGGACACCCAAGCTGCCCTGACCGGCAGCGGGCCGGTAGAATCGCACTCCTCATCGATGCCGGCTTAGCTCAGTGGTAGAGCAGCGGTTTTGTAAACCGTTGGTCGGGAGTTCAAATCTCTCAGCCGGCACATAAGCGCAATGCGAGCTGACGCGAGCAGGGCTTTGACCGAAGTTGTCTCGATCGCGGCCACTGTTCTTCCGTGACACTGATGGACACGACACGGTTATTCCCCGTCGCTCAGCGGGGCACAGATTCGAGTAGCTTTGCGGGCCGCCTGCGCCGCTGGCCCCTTGGCTCGCCGCGCCACTGCCGCCGATAGGATCCAGTGGAATCGATCGGTATCCTGCGTTCTAAATAAAGACCGACCGAGTGATTGGGTTTATCACCGCAACGAAGTACGCGAACCTGTACGAAAGCATCGCCGCCGGCAACATCGAGCGCTCCGAGCGCTTACCTGCCCTCCTGTCGCTAGGAAGAGTGGGGCGACTCGCTCTGGGGGCGGCGGCGCGCACTGACCACCCAAACTCACTCGCGAAGCTGATGCGCCGGCGCAAACCGGCGCTTTAGTCCGGCATCGGAGTCAGCAGCGGCGCTCGCGTGCTATCTGCCTGCCCCGCGGCTCAAGGGCAATGGCTCGGCGGCAGCTCTGCCGTGTACGATCGTGCCCGTGCAGGAAAACCGAGACAGAGTGCAGGATCGCACGGCGCACCACGACCGCGAAGCAACGGTGGCGGTGAGCGCCGCGCCGGCGGCGTCCGCGTCGCACGTCGCACCGGGACCGCTGCGCACCCTGGCGGATGTGCTGATCGCGCCGCGCGGGCCGTACGCAGAGGCCTTCGAGATCCTCATCGTCGCGTTGATTATCCTGAGCGTCGCCTCCATCGGGCTGGCGGCGATCCCGGGGCTGCCTCCCTGGGCGATCCATGCGCTGCGCATCGAGGAGATCGTCGTCGTCGCGGTGTTCTCGCTCGAGTACGTGCTGCGCGTTGTGGCCGCGCAACCCAGGCTCGCGTACGTGTTCAGCCTGCCGGGCATCGTGGATCTGCTCGCCATCGCCCCGACGCTCGCGATCGGCTTCGACGCGCGCTGGCTTCGGGCGCTGCGCCTCTTGCGGCTACTGCGTCTCCTGAAACTGCAGACGCACTTTCTCGAGGCCACCGTTGCCCAGCGCACCCGCGAGCTCGCCGACAAGAATGCGGCGCTGGAGGAGGCGCAGGCGCAGATCAATGCCGAGCTCGAAGTGGCGCGCGCGTTGCAGCATGCCATCCTGCCGGCGACCTTCCCCGCCAGGGCGGGGTACACAGGCGCAGCGCGCATGATTGCGGCCACCACCATGTGCGGGGACTTCTACGACTTCATCGAGCTCCCGCAGGGAAGGATCGGCCTCGTGATGGCGGACGTCTCCGGGCATGGAGTTCCGGCGGCGTTCTTCATGGCGGTGGCGCGCACCAGCCTGCGGGATCTGGCGGCACTGCATGCCGATCCGGGAGTTTGTCTCGCGCATACCAACCAGACCCTCTGCGCGCAGAACCCGATGGACCTGTTCGTTTCGGTGCTCTACTGCGTGCTGGACCCGGTCACTGGGGGCCTTCGTTACGCGAACGGTGGACACAACCCGCCCTATGTCCGGCGCGCCGACGGAGTGCTCGAGCTGCTGGACGGTGGCGGAGCGCTCGTGCTTGGTGTGATGCCGGACGTCGAGTTTCCGGATCACGTCGTGTCACTCGGGCCGGGGGACCGGCTCGTGCTCTACACCGACGGCGTCACGGAGGCCTGCAACAACTCCGAAGAGGCGTACGGCCCGGAGCGGCTGAGCGCCGAGATTCGCGACCACGGCGATGAGGCACCCGCAGCCCTCGTGGCGCGCATCTGCCAAAGCGTCGCGGCTTTCTCGGGCAGCGCCCCCCAGGCGGACGACATCACGGTCGCGGTGCTTGCCCGGGAGGTGTCTTGAAGGTCCGCGAGGAGACAGTCGGAGAGATTACGCTGGTGCACGCGGAGGGGCGGCTGGATTTCGGCGCCGCCGCCGGCTTTCAGCGCGAGATCGAGGCCACCCTTGCCGGTAGCGGGCCCAAGCCGGCCGCGGTGATCATCGAGTGCACCGGGTTGGACTACGTCTCCAGCGCGGGCCTGCGCGCGCTGCTCCAGGCGGCGCGCAGCGCGCAGCGCGCCCGGATCTCGTTCGCCCTCTGCGCGCTTAAACCCTCGGTGCGTGAAGTGTTCGAGCTGAGTGGCTTCAACCGCCTGATAGCTGTGCATCCGGACCGGGCGGCGGCCCTCGCGCACGCGTCGCGGGGGTCTTCGCCTCACTCAAAGCATGTCGCAGTGTCCGCCGACGCGGCCCAACTGCCGGCATTGACCCGGTTTCTGCAGGAGTTCTGGGCTGCTGCCGGGCTCCCGGCGGCGCAGTCTCATGCCTTCGAGCTTGCCCTCGAGGAAGTCTTCATGAACGTGGTCATGCACGGCTCGCCGGCGGGCACAGTGCCGCGGGTCGAAGTATCCCTCGGCCTCAGCGACGGTGGCGGCGTGACCATGACCGTCGAGGACGACGGTCCGGAGTTTGACCCGCTGTCTCTGCCGGCGCCGGACGTGACCTCCGGCGTTCACGAGCGCCGGATCGGGGGCTACGGCGTGTTCCTCCTGCGGCAGATGATGGATGCCGTCAGTTACCAGCGCGTCGGGGGCCGCAACCGGCTCAGTATGGGCAAGCGCGTCGCTCCCTAGGCGCGAGGGCTGTCCGCGGTGGCTGACTAAGCCCGTGGGCAGGTGCAACCTGCGGTGAATTCGCGTAGCGTGGGGCAGGGGGAGTGCGTGCGGAAATGAGCATCGACCGACTGCCACGGCGCCGTTGGTCGCAGTGAACATAAGAACAGCCACATGTTCCAGATTCACCGTGGCCCGGCAGGCGAAGTCGTGATGACCGGGCGGCTCGATGCCACGCAGTGCGAAGCGGCGCTGCAATTCCTGAACACGCTGCCCGAGCCTCGCGTGATCGATCTCGCCGGTCTCGAATACATCGCCAGCGCCGGATTGCGGGTACTGCTGATCACGCAGAAGCGCGCGCAGGGATCGGGAGCGGCCATCCGGCTCATCAACCTCAGGCCACAGATTCACGACATCTTCCGCTATGCGGGCTTCGACCGAATCATCGACATGACCCAGGCGGCGGGGGAGCAGCGACCGACGTGAAGGATCGCTGGTCGGAGCAACCTTTTGTGGGCTGAGCCGTATTTGTGAGTGAGGACGCGGATTGCACGCTGGTCCGGCGCTGTCGGGAAGGGGACCGGAGGGCTTGTGGAGAGCTCGTCCTCCGGTACCAGAAGCCGGTCTACAACGCCGCTCTGCGTCTGCTGCGCAACCCCGACGATGCCCGGGACGTCGCGCAGACCGCGTTCATGAAGGTGTTCGAGCATCTGGCGGACTATGACCCGCGCTATAAGTTCTATAGCTGGATCTATCGGATAGCGGTAAATGAGGCTCTCGACACACTCGGCTCGCGCAAGTCCTTCGAGGAGATCCCTGACGATGCGGCGGATGAGGCCGCGGGCCCCGATCGCCTGCTCGAGGGCGAGCAGACCACCCGGGCGATCGAGGACGCGTTGTCCCGGATCAAGCCTGAGCTGCGGTCGGTGATCGTGCTGCGACACTTCATGCATTTGAGCTACCAGGACATGAGCGACATCCTTCAGCTGCCCGAGAAGACTGTGAAATCACGGCTCTATGACGCTCGTCAGCTGTTGCGCAGTGCTTTGCTGCAGCGCGGAACGGTGAGCCATGGCTGATCCCGGCCGACTGGCGCTCATCCACGAGGAGATCGACGGTGAGCTCGATGCCGCGGGGCGCGCCGAGCTCGCGCGTTGGTTGCTGGCCGATCCGGAAGGTCACGCGCTCCGTGACGACCTGCGGCGACTGTGTACCGCGTTGGACTCGGTCCCGGCCGTCGAGCCGCCGGAGCAGCTGCGGGGGAGCATTCTCGCTGCGCTGCCGCATACGTATACGGAGCGCCGCCGCTCGTGGACTCCCGGTTGGCGTTATGCTGCCCTCATAGCGGGGGTTGTCGCCGCGGGGGCTGTTGTATTGCAGACGGTCAGGGGGCCCGGACCAGCCCAGTCCGATGTGACGGGCACTATGAGTGCGCCGGTGCCCGCCCTCGTCGATACGGTACAACTTGCCGGCGGGCCGGTGTCCGGCCGCGTGAGCTTGTATCGCGAGTCTTCCCGGCTCGGGTTGAAGTTTGATCTGGTGGCGAGCTCGCCGGTCGACGTCGTGGTGACCGCCGGCGGCCACAGCGTGCAGGTAAGTGGGCTCGGAGCCACCGAACAGAAGGTGACGCCCCCCACGACCGTGGTGTTGGCCGGCTTCCCGACAGAGGTGCAGACGGTGGACCTCGCTTTCCTGATGGGCGGCCGCCAGGTGGGCACGGCACGGCTCCGGGGCTCGGGTGGGCGTTGAACCGCAGGTTCTTTGGATGTCCATACCAACTTTTTACTTCTTGCAGAGTAGTTATTGGCAGGTAGGAAATTTCAGATAACTGGTTCGAAAGACCTCGGGAGGTTTCGTGGCTAACAAGACAATTTTGATCGCGGCCGCGGTCGTGGTTGCCATCGGTGTCGTTGCCTACGTCGGCTTCAGCGGATCATCGGCGGTAAATGACGGCGCAGGGACCATCGTCGAGGCGAAGCGTGCGATGTCCGACGGAGCCAGCGGTCCTCCGACAACTGCTGACGATCGCAGTGCGGACAACGGTGCCGCCAATCAGGGCGATCCGAACGGCGCACGCGATAACGGTGCTCGCGATAACGGTGCTCGCGATAACGGTGCTCGCGATAACGGTGCTCGCGATAACGGCGCACGCGATAACGGCGCACGCGATAACGGCGCACGCGATAACGGTGCACGCGATAACGGCGCACGCGA
>Ga0210393_10001820_pt1 | contig 17716 bp, 21 predicted proteins | sample IncBWC27OmetaG_FD_160068 | JGI IMG/M metagenome (GOLD analysis project Ga0210393, IMG submission 160068) | Forest soil microbial communities from Barre Woods Harvard Forest LTER site, Petersham, Massachusetts, United States - Inc-BW-C-27-O ... | reverse complement strand
GTACGCTTTTCGATGTCACCCTGGGAGAGTTTCTTTTCCTCACGCAAAGCGCGGAGGCGGTCACCAATAATCATGCAGGCATTATTGCATGTAGGTAAGATGCTCGCAAGTACAATTTTAATTTGTGGGGAAGTGAAACACATGGTGCACGGGGGCGTATCCAGAGAGAGAATGGGACGGGGCGGGGTAGGTACGTAGGTGGCAACCGTATTGGGAGCAAGCGAAACCTAATGAGCATGGGGCGCGTCCCAAAAGTGATGGCGACGGCGGTCATAAGCCCGAGCGCGGCGGTGGCGGCGGTCAGTAAAGCTGCGGAACCCGTCGATGATCGGGAATTGGTGCGACGAGCGCAGGGCGAAGACCAAAGCGCCTTCGAGGAATTGGTGCGCAGGCACCAGCATCGCGTCGTTGCAGTTGCGGGCGGGATTTTGCGGCAGCGCGAGGATGTGGAGGATATCGCGCAGCAGGTGTTCGTTAAGGCGTATTTCTCGCTAAAGCGGTTCGATCAGCGGGCGGCATTTAGCACATGGCTGTACAAGATTACGGTGAACGAGTGCTGGGATTTGTTGCGGAAGCGGAAAGTGCGGCCGCTCGTATATGAATCGGACTTGAGCGAGGATCAAGCGCGGCAGTTTGGGGCGCCGGAAGAACGGTCGACGCCTGCGCCGGACATCAGCGATACGCTCGAGGCACGGCAGAAGGTTGAGCGTTTGCTGGATTGCCTAGAAGAGCGCGACAAGATGATGCTGATCCTGAAAGAAGTAGAAGGATTCGCGGTGGAAGAAATTGCGGAGATATTGGACCTGAATGCGAATACGGTTAAGGTTCGATTGTTTCGCGCACGAAGAAGGATTGTGACGGAGGCCCGGAAGCGGGCCGAGTGAATCGGTGGTGGTGGTTGCGGTCAGGTGGAGGTAGATGCATGTGGGACTTTATGAAGAAGCAGGATGACGAATGCAGCCGGTTTCGGGACTCGCTGGAGGAAGTTGCCAGCGGAGGAGCATCGCGGGAGATGCTGGAGCATTCGACGAGCTGTGAGGATTGCGCGGCGGCGGCGGAAGAACTGCTGGAAAGCAGGGAACTGCTGCGGGCGCTTCCACGTGAATCTTCGCCAAGGATGGCGTGGTTTGCGCCGCGTGTGATGGCGGCGATTGCGGCGCGCGAGGCGGAACTGCGGCAGTCATTCGATGCGTGGTCGGCAGTCCCGAAGTTTGCGTTGCGGCTGACGTGGATTACGGCGCTGGCGCTGGTGTTAGCCAGCACGTGGTTCCTCCAGCGGCCGAACGTGCCCACGAAGCCTACGGCGACGGATCTTACCGGTGAGCCGGTACAGAGTTCGGCGCCAGCAACAAACGATGATGTCTTGCTGAGCCTGGCGGAGAAGGCTTCATGAACGAAGCGACCGCGAAGCAAAGAGCGGCAGTCTGGGTAGCGGTCGTATTTCTGCTCGGCGCGGCGCTGGGCGGAGTCGTGGGGTATATTTTCGCGCACCGAGGGGTGTCAGCGAACATAATGGTGTCGGTATCGCAGCGACGTGCGCAGAAGGTGGAAGAATTGACTCGCATGGCACATCTGTCGCCAGATCAGCGGCAGCAGCTGGAAGGAATTTTGAACGATCTTCATGCGCAATATAAGACGCTGGACGATGAGCGAGATGATGCGAGGCAGAAGTCGCGTAGCAAAATTCGCGGGATTTTGACGCAGGATCAGATTCCGGGGTTTGAAGAGTTTTTGAGAAAGATGGATGAAGAGAGAAAGAGGATGACGCCGCCGCAGTAGGGCCAACCGGCGGACCTCCTAGGCCGAACGAGAAAATAAAGCGGGCCGATCCAAGGATCGGCCCGTTTTATTTTGAGGCGAAAGGTTGAGGCTAGAAGGGAATGTCTTCGTCGGAGATTTCGGGGCCCGACGATTGAGCGTGTCCGCCACCACCACCGCCGCCACCGTAGCTCTCTTCGGGACCGGATTGATCGTCGAAGTCGCCACCACCGCCACCACCGCGGTGTGCGCCGCCGCCGGCTCCCGCAGCCGCGCCATCGGCGCGGCCGCCGAGCATGCGGAAGTTGCTGGCGACAATTTCGAAACTCGTGCGCTTCTGACCTTCTTTGTCTTGCCACTCGCGCGATTGAATGCGGCCTTCGATGAAGATCAGCGAGCCTTTTTTAAGATATTGCTGCGCGATTTCGGCCTGTTTACCCCAGACGACAATTTTGTGCCACTCGGTGCGCTTCTGGCGCTCGCCATTTTTGTCTTTGTAGGTTTCGTCGGTGGCGATGGAGAAATTCGCCACGGCTTGGCCACCGCCGGTGTAGCGAGTTTCGGGATCGCGGCCGAGACGACCGACGAGGATCACTTTGTTTACGGACATGTACTCCTCCGGTGAGGACGATAGCACGGGAAGAAGCGGGAGTGCCAGCGAGCGAGACTCGAAGAGCAGTGGAAGGGATAAAGTCGCGGTGAGTTAGAAAAAGAAGAGAGGATTTCGCCACGGAGGTCACGGAGGACACAGAGTCAGGAGCGGGCGAGAACGTGACTCGGAGTCCGGAGAAGTCAGGACAGAGAAACGGTTGTTGTTCTCAGCCGGCGGCGGTGGTTGCTACGCCGAGTTCCTTGAGCTTCGCGCGAGCGCGGCGCTCTTCTTCGGTGCCGGGGTAGCGCTTGACGACTTCGCGTAGTTCCCGGACGCCGGCGCTCTTTTGGCCGAGTTCGAGTTGGGCCATGCCTTTTTTGAGATGGGCGGGCGCGAGTTTAAAACTCTTGGGATAGTTGGTCAGAACGCGATCGTATTCCTGAACGGCTTGATCGTAGTTGTGTTGGGAGTAGGCGATTTCGCCAAGATAGAACTGTGCGTTCGAAGCGAGATCTGTGTCGCTGTAATACTTGAGGTAGTCCTGAAATTCCTGGCGAGCGAGGTCGTACTTGCCGCTGGTGATGTCGCGCAGGCCGTTCGAATAGAGAGTGTCGGCTGAGGGCGCACCGCCTGCGGGAACGATAGAGCCTCCCGCCGCCGGAACACTACCCGCAGGAGCAGGCGCGTAGTTGCCCGACGTCGGCGTGGTCGCGGGAGCAGGAGAGCCGCCGGAGATCTTGGCGTCGAGGCTCTGGACGGTGTTCTGGAGATCGACGAGTTGTTGATTGAGCTTGCCGAGCCGCGACTTGATCTCTTCGAGGTTGTCGGAGAGTCCCTGCACCTGGGTGGACATCGTGTCGAGACGCGCACCGGAGTTGGCCTGGACGTCTTGTACTGACTTCTGCAGGGAACTCATCGTGCCATTGAGCTTGCCGACGTTGTCGTTGGTTTGCTCGACGAGCGTCTTCATGATGGTGTGATCCTGCGTCATCTGGGTCGAGAGATCTTTCTGACCCTGGAGCAGGTTGGTGACGTCGCGCTGGAGCTCGACAATTTCGCGGGCGACGGCTTCGGCAGGCCGCGGGCCGACGAGGCTGCCAGCAATGGCGGCAGCCAGCATGACGGCACCAAAAATCAAGATGTTACGTAGACGCATGCAACTCCTCCTGTGAGCTTGCGAAATCCTCGATGCGACGAAGCGCCTAACTCCACTTTAACGACAGAGCCGCGCGGGAGCAATAGAGTGCTCGTCCGCGCGGCTTTTTGATGCGTGAAATACCGGGATTGGACGCCGACAAGGCCTACTGCTTTGCCCTGACGAAGTGTCCGCGGCGGTTCTGCTGGTAGCAATCCTCAGTGGACTGCATGCAGAAAGGCTTCTCTTTGCCGAAACTGACGGTGTTGATGCGATCGGCGGAGATGCCCAGGGAGACGAGATATTGCTTCGCGGCGCTGGCACGACGATCGCCGAGAGCAAGGTTGTATTCGGTGGAGCCGCGCTCGTCGCAGTGACCTTCGATGGTGACGCGCTCGGTCGGATAGCTGCGGAGATACTGGGCGGTCTGAGCGAGGGCGGTGCGGGCGTCGGGACGAATGTCGGCTTTGTTGAAGTCGAAATAGGCGTCGCGAACTTCACGCGTGAAGATTTCATCCTGCGTGGGCTCGGCCGTCGGAGCAGCAGCGGTTGCGACGGTGATGCGCGCACTCGCTGTTGCGGAGCCGCCTGGACCACTGGCAGTGATGGTGTAGGTAGTCGAAGCGGAAGGCGTGACGGACTTCTGGCCTTCAGCGGGAACAGTGCCAACGTCGGGAGCGATGGTGAGTTGCGTTGCGTCGGTGGAAGTCCAACTCAGCGTCGCAGCGTCCCCCTTTTCGACAGCTGTGGGGCTCGCTTGCAGCGACACAGTGGGCTGAGCAGCAGCCGGCGGCGGCGGCGCGCTCGGCGGAGCGGAAACTTGCTTTGGCTTCTTGTTGCAGCCAAACGTAAAAACGGAAGCGGCGAGCACTGCGATCAGACCAGCGCGATACAGTGATCGGGGAACCTCGATCATTCAAATCCTCCTCAGTTATGTAATCCCGGTGTTCGTCCCACGGATGCATGACATCGTAGCACCGGCGGAAGGGTTCCGGAGATATCTCGTATCACGATAGGTTATACATCGGACACATTCCCCCGTTACAGAACGATTAACGAGGCGACCAATTCGGCGATTCGTTGTGGCCGGTGGCTGTGAGCATATGCGCTTGGGAGCCGTCGGCCAGCATGGTCCAAATCTGGCGAGTGCCAGTACGCGTCGATTCGAAGACGATGTGGCGGCCATCGGGAGCCCAGCTTGGGCGTTCGTTGCGGCCAGTGTCACGTGTGATCTGGACGATGCTGCGCGAGGTGGGGTCCATGACGTAAATGTCGTAGTTATTGTCGGGACGGCGCCAGCTGAATGCGAGGACCGCGCCATTTGGAGACCAGGCGGGGTCGATTAGATACCCCTTGTCGGGCAGGTCGAGCTCGACGGAGTTCGTGCCGTCGGCGTTCATCATGTAGAGCTTGGGGATGCCGCCGCGGTCGCTGACGTACACGACGGTCGCGCCAGTCTTCGGATTCCAGCTCGGGGAAGTGCTGGCACCGTTGGCGAAAGTGAGGCGCTTGGGGGTGCCGCCGTTGGCATCCGAGACGAAGATTTCGGGGTTGCCGAGCATCGATGATTCGAACATGAGCTTTGATCCGTCAGGCGACCAAGCGGGGGAACTATTCGTGCCCTTGAATCGCGGAAAGGTGATCACCTTGTTGGCGTCGACTGAGTACATGCAGATTTGCGGACTCACCAGGCCGTGGTAAGGCGCGAAACAGGTGAAGGCGATACGCGAAAGGTCGGGCGACCAACGCGGCGTAAGCGAGATCGATTTCAGCGAGGTGAGCGGATGTTGGTTTTGGCCGTCGTAGTCCATCACCCAGATCTCTTTGGTGCCTGTGCGCGAACTGACGAAGGCAATTTGCGTTGAGGCAATGCCGGGGATGCCACCGGAGAGCTTGCTGATGATTTCGTCGGCGAATTGATGCGCGAACTTGCGCACTTGAGCGTCGGTTGGTGCGCCGCGGTAAACCTTGCCGATGATCGGCTGCCCCGAGGGATTGCGGACGTCGTTGAGCCACGCCTGAATTGCGACTTCGGTGGCAGACTGCGTCATGTTGCCAAAGGCGACCATGTTGGAATTGAGAGGCTGATCGGTCCAAGTGGTGTTCTTCAATTCATTAGGGATGCTTGGGAGCTGTTGCGGATAGAAGCTCGGGCTCACGATTTCGACGATGCCGGAAAACGTGAGGTCATCGCGGACAACCTGGCTGAAGAGCTGCGAGTGCTGGCGGGTAGGATCCTCGCGCGGGACGAAGTCTGGAACGGCGATGCGAGGCTTTGCGTTGTTGTCGCCCAAGCCCGTGCCGGTGTTGAACCAAGCCGGGTTCTGGGCTTGCGCCGGACTAGAAGCCAGCAGGGCCAGCAGACTGAGAAAGATCGAAGCGATCAGGCTAAGTTTTATTTCGCGAATCACGCAAACCTCCGTAGTTTTTGCTGCATGTTTTCGTTTCGCTCGCGAGCATGGGCTGGCTACCTATGCTGCTCTGGAAAATCCCAAGTGACGGCCACTTCGGAACCTTGATAATCGGGCGGCAGGGCGGGCAGTGGATTTGAGCCCATGATCGCCCGCAGTCCGGCGTTGTCCCAAGAGAGATTGCCGCTGGACTGAGTGACACGGACATTCTTGATGCTGCCATCACGATTGATACTGAAAGATACGGAGCAGTGTAGCGAGGTGGAACTGCGAACGCCGGGGTCGATGGAGAGGCGGTCCCAGTTGGGGTCGACACGGCGCTTAGCGGCCTGAATGTACCAGCCGAAGCGTGTGGCGAAATCTCCGCCGCCCTGGCCCGGGACGCTGACGCCGGCAGACGGGTTGGCGCCTGGATTCGTACTGTTGTCGCCCACGAGATTCTTCAAACGGCCACCCCCGCCATACTCAACTGCGTTGTTAGGCGTGGGGGTCTTGTTGTCGAAAAGCTTGTCTTTCTTCGGCGTCGGCGGCTTGGGTTGGGGCTTGGTTTTGACCTTCTCGGGTGACGGGATTGGCACCGCGTCCTCGGGAGGGACTGGTGCCTTGGGCTGCGGCGCCACTTTATACATACCGTTGTCAGGGTCAAACTTTGGCGAATCCATCGCGGGAGGTTGCGGCATGGGGATTCCGGCGCTGGGCACCATCGTTACGTTGATGCTTTGCCCGACGTTGCCGCCGACGCCGGACCACTGGTCGCCACGTATTTTGAGATAGATCGAGACCAAGACGGTCCCTGCGAGCGCCAGGTGCAGCAGCAGCGACAGTGCGACGAACTTGCTGTAGGGGAGTTCCTGCGAGTTGGCAACGGCGGTCGACATTCGAAAATTAAGTACCGACTGTTAGAACGAAGATCACGATCAACCTTTCGCGCGGTCGGGCAAGGGCTCGGTCACGATGCTGATGTTGCTGATGCCGGCCTGCCGGAGGGCGTCCATCAGGGTTGCGAAGGCGCCGAAGGGCACAGTCTTGTCGCAGCGGAGAAAAATTCCTTCGTTGGGCTTTTTCATCTTGGCTGAGATTTTGGGGCCAAGGTCGTGGACGTTAATCGGATCGTTGCCCAGGTAGACGAGCTGGTTTTTGTCCATGGTGACGACGATCTTTTGTTCGCTGATCTCGTGGGTCGTCTTCGTCTTGGGGACATCAACCTCGATGCTGGACTGCAGAATCGGAGCGGTGATCATGAAGATGATCAGCAGCACGAGGACGATGTCGATGAACGGGACCATGTTGATCTCGGACAGCGACGACTGAGTCGATCTGGATGTTTGAGGCATATGTTTCTCGGTGCGGCCGGCTGAGTGACCGCGATACGTCAATCAGGTAAAGGATTTTTCGACTTGCGCGGCGACTTCCGTCGTGAACGTGTCGAGGCGCTGTGCGAGAACGCGAATATTCTGCAAAAATTGATTGTAGAAAATCACGGCCGGGATCGCGACGAAAAGGCCGGCGGCGGTGGTAAGAAGCGCTTCGGAAATACCGGGCGCGACGGCGCGGAGGCTGGCGGCGTTGGCGTTACCCAAGCCTGAAAAGGCGTCGATGATGCCCCAGACGGTGCCGAACAGGCCGATAAACGGGGAGACGGAACCTGTGGTTGCGAGCCAGGACATACCTTTTTCGGCGCGGCGGACTTCTTCCGCGGACGCGACCTGCATGTTGGCGGTCACGGCCGAGAGGCTTTTCAGTTTTGGAGGCTGTGTGGCGCCGGGCGCGTAGGTTACCTGCGTTTGGAGCTCGCGGTAGCCCGCGGCGTAAACCGAGGCGAAAGGGGAACCCGCTGCGGCGAGTCCCTGCGGATTGGCGATACCGCGAGTCGCACGGAAGACGCGCAAGAAATTATCGCTTTCGCGACGTATGCGTCCGAAGAATCCCAGCTTCTGAAAAATCATGCTCCAGGAGATGATCGAAAACAGAAGAAGAATCGCGAGGACGACGCGCGCAACCCAGCCAGTATCTTGGAGAATGCTTCCGAGGTCGATGAGAACGACTGTCGTGAACAAAAAGATGACGATTTCCCTCAGTCCAATGAAAATTTTTACGACTTTAAGAACCGTAGCACACGCATTTATGTGAAGCAACGAAAGCTGAACGTAGTTGTCGCTTCTGGAAACACGGTGCGACGCTGATTCTGAGCCGATTTTAACGCTGACCCGACTGCCGGGATGACGAAGTGACTGTGTTAAACTGCGAGCTTGAAGATGGCTCAAGCATTTGACATCAGTTTGGACTCACTTCAGGGCCGCTCGGTTGCTAAACCAGATGCGGCAGGGCGCGGTGCAGGCGATCCCGCGGGTGAGGCGAGCGGGACTTTCTTCCTCGAAACATTTGGATGCCAGATGAATGACCACGACTCGGAAAAAGTCGCGGGGGTTTTGGCGTCGCGCGGGTATCAGCAGGTGGCTTCGCCGGACGATGCGTCGTTAATCCTTTACAACACGTGCAGCATTCGCGAGAAGGCGGCGCAGAAGGTGTTCTCGCGCCTCGGTGAATACCGGACACGGCAGAAGGATGGGCAGATCATCGGTGTGTTGGGCTGTTTAGCTCAGCAAGAAGGTGAAGAGATATTCGAACGCGCGCCGTGGGTGAGCCTGGTTTGCGGCTCGGCGAGTTATCGGAAGCTGCCGGAAATGATTGCGCAGCTTGAGGAAGGGAATCGGCGGGTCACGGGGCTCGATACCGATACGGACGAGACGTTCGAAACCGAGATTACGAGGCGCGACAATCCTTGGCGTGCGTTTTTGACGATCATTGAAGGGTGCGACAAGGCATGCGCGTACTGCGTTGTGCCGTTTACGCGTGGGCCGGAACGGTCGCGAACGCATGAATCGATCTTGAAAGAAGTGCGGGAACTGGCGGAGTTGGGGTATTCCGAGGTGCAGTTGCTGGGGCAGACGGTGAATTCGTACGCCGACCCGTCGCCGAAGAAGTTGCGATTTTCGGATTTGTTGCTCGCTGTCGCCGATGTGCCGGGAATTCGGCGCGTGCGATTCACGACTTCGCATCCTCGTGATTTCTCGCGCGACATTGTTGAAGCGATCGAGTCCGAGTCAAAATTGTGCAACCACGTGCATCTGCCAGTGCAATCGGGATCGAGCCGTGTCTTGAGCGCGATGCAGCGCACGTACTCGCGCGGGGAGTACTTGGACCGGATTGCGATGTTGCGCGGCGCGAAGAGGCCGATCGCGATTACAACCGATATCATTGTTGGCTTTCCTAACGAGACGGCGGACGAGTTCGAAGAGACGCTGACGCTGATGAACGAAGTACGGTATGAGGGCGTGTACTCGTTCAAATACTCGCCGCGGCCGAACACGGCGTCGCTTGCGATGGGCGACACCGTTAGCGAAGATGAGAAAAGCCGGCGACTGGCAGCGTTGCAACAGCGGCAGCGGGAAATTCAGACGGAGCACAATGCCGCGCTCGTGGATTCGACTTTCGATGTTATGGTGAGCAACAAGTCGCGGCGCGAGAATCGTTGGAGCGGGCACACGACCTGCAACCGGGTGGTGGCTTTCACCTCGCGAGAGCCCGACCTTCTGGGCACGTACATTCGGGTGCGCATCACTGACGTGGGTTCGGGCAGTCTAACCGGAGAGCACGTCAGCTAGACGAGATCAGTTGGACGGGGGAGGTCTCGATGGAAGTCGAGATGAAAATCCGGGGATTGATGGTGGACCCGGTGACAAATATGCCCATCGTCGTGCTGAAGGATGTGCAGGGACAGGCGATTCTGCCGATCTGGGTCGGCGTGTACGAGGCGAATGCGATTGCACTGGAGATCGAGAAAGTGCAGACGCCGCGGCCGATGACGCATGACCTGCTGAAGAATGTATTGCTTGGACTAGAAGTGCGCGTGCAGAAGGTTGTCGTCAACGATCTGAAGGACGACACGTTTTACGCATTGATTTGGGTGGAACGCGACGGCGAGATGATGACCATCGATTCGCGGCCGAGCGATGCACTGGCGTTGGCGCTGCGGGTCGATTGCCCGATTTTTGTCGATGAGATCGTGCTGAAGAATTCGAAAGTGTCGAGCGCCATTTCGGAGCGAAGCACGAACGAGCAACTGCGGTCGTATCTGGAAGGGCTGTCGGACGACGATCTCGGTCGATATAAGATGTAGCTCAGTTGTTTCGCTGAGCAGATTAGGCGGCAGCCAATTTCTCCACGGTGCGACGCCAAGCAAACAGCAACACAATTCCGATCAAGACTAGCGCGAGGCTGAGGCCAATCCACAGGCCGATTGCTCCCCAAGAGCGCCTGAAGCAGAGCCATGCGCCGAACGGCAATCCGAGGACCCAGTAAGCAAGGAAATGGCAGATCATCGGAGTTCGTGTGTCTCCGGCGCCGCGGAGCGCACCGGTAGCGACCGTTTGAATGCCATCGAAGAGTTGAAACGCGGCTCCCGCGGCGAGCAAACCCACCGTCATGGCGATCACCGATTTGTCCGGCGTGTACATTCGGGCGATCCATCGGGGAAACACGAGTAGGGCCACGCCACAGCAGGCCATGAAGATGGCGCCGAGGGCGATTGCGGTGCCGCCGGAATCGCGCGCGCCGAGGGGATCTTTACGGCCGAGGGCTTGGCCGACACGGACGGCGGCCGCGGATGAGATACCGAGGGGAACCATGAACGTCAGCGAAACGGTGTTGAGCGCGATCTGATGGCTCGCGAGCGGTACAGCACCCAGTTTTGCAACGAGGGTTGTAACGGTCGCAAAGACACCCGTCTCAAGTGTGATCTGCAAAGCTGCCGGGAAGCCGAGCGTGAGGAGCCGGCGAATACGAGGCAGGTCGATGTCGACCGGAGTTTTAAGTAGCTCGGTTCGGTGTTTGCGGTCGTACCACAACAGATAGCCCACCAAGACTGCTGCCATGTAGACGCGAGCGATTGCGGTGGACCAGCCGGAACCGACCGTTCCCATGGCGGGTGCGCCCCAGTGTCCATAGATAAGGACCCAATTGAAAAGCGCGTTGATGATGTTTGCGGAAACCAGTGCGAAGGCCACCGGCTTGACCATGTTCATGGCTTGCAAACAGCGACGGAGGGCGAAGTAGAGGAGCAGAGGCAGAAGCCCGACGATCAGCGCGTTGAAGTAGGGAATTGTGAGTGATTGCACGGCGGAGTCCACGTGCACGGAACCGAGCAGGTGAGGCAGCAGCAGTACCGGCACCGTCAGAAGCGGCGTCAGCGCAAGGCTCAGATAGATCCCCTGGACGAGAGATCGGTGGCAGTCTTCGCGTTTGCCGGCGCCAAACGCTTGCGAAACCACGGTGTCAAGACCTAGCAGCAAGCCCCCGCCGAACCATCCCAGTACGGTAAAGATGCCCGAGCCTAGGCTGACCGCGCCCATGGCGACAGCGCTGTTGGGCAGGTGGCCGACCATGATCGCGTCCACGATGCCCATCGACATCCACCCGATTTCGCCGAGGACTAACGGCGCGGCGAGGTGAATCGTTGGAACGAGCTCTTTCTTGAGGGCTTTGAGAGTCAGCATCGTGCGAGTCGGACACGCAGTTTACGGGGCAGGCGAGAATGGAGCAAATCCGATGTTTCGTAGCGTGCTTCGTGTCGAAAGGACAGTTAACTTGTCGAGGGAAAACCATGGGAAGTTCCATTGACCGACACGGACGTGGTTCGTAACCTGAGCACACGAGTAGGCGTGTGTGTGCAGGCGGGAATTGCGACAATGCACAGCGAAGTTTTGCATCGCGATGAACGGCAGACAGGTCGGATTTAGGGAGAAGAGAAGTGGCGCTTGCGAAGGAGCTCAGTTTCGAACAGCGGATGAAGAAAATCCGCGCGGGGATTCGCCTGAATTCCCGTGTTCCGGTGGCCGTCGCGTGGACGGAAGCGGGCCGGACGCTTCATGCAGAAGGCTACACGGTAGACATCAGCACCAAGGGATGCCTGGCAATTCTGCCGCAGGGATTCACCGTCGGGCAGCGGCTACACCTTATTAATCTGACCAACCAAGCGGTGTGTGAAGCGATTCTGGTCTGGCGCGGGCATGAAGGCCGCAGCGGCTGGGAGATCGGCCTGGAGCTGCAGCACGCCACGGAAGAGTTTTGGGGTATGGACTTTTAGGCTGTCCGGTCGACCGTTCCAACTCAAATTCACTTCTTCCTCTCCTATCCTAGCAAGACTGATTCCCAAATCGGGACTTTGACTTTTTCCACCGCCTATTTCATTGAAAACTCACTTTTTCCTTGCCTTCGCCTATTTAACGCTTTTAAAGTGAGGCTGGGCCTAGGGGGTATTTGACGGGAGGCACCTATATATAGGAACTCGGTTGCCGAAACGCGGCAGAGTAACTTTGATCGCAGGGAGGTAGGCAGAAGGCCATGACTGCCATCATCACCATCGCGAATCAAAAAGGCGGCGTCGGCAAAACTACCACGGCAATCAACCTCTCCGCTGCAATTGCCGAACGCGGCAAGCGCACGCTTCTGATTGATCTCGACCCTCAAGCGAACTCCACGATTGCGTTTTACAATTCCGGCGAAATCGCCGCCTCGATGTTCGATGTGCTCAGCGAAAATCGCGTGTTGATGGCGAGTGTCGTAAAGCCCACGAAGGATCCGAATCTGTTTCTTGGTCCTGGACGGCTGGCGCTGGCGAAGCTCGAACAGGTATTGGCTGGGCAATTCGACGCGCCGTATCGGTTGAAGGACGCGCTCGCGCCGGTTTTGAAGGACTACGACTACGTCGTTCTGGACACTCCTCCTTCGCTCGGAATTCTGACTGTGAATGCGCTCGTCGCTTCCACACATCTCATCGTGCCCATTCAGGCCGCGTATTTCGCGATTGAAGGCACGGATGATTTGCTGGAAACCTACGAGCGAATTCGAATGCGCCCCAACCCCCAGCTGAAAATGCTAGGTGTGCTGATCACTTTATTCGACAAGCGCACCAACATTTCACGTGATACGCACGGTCAGATACGAAGCGTGTTTGGCGAGATGCTGTTCAAGACGAAAATCAGCAAGAACGTTCGGCTCGAGGAAAGCCCGGCGTACAAAGAAACTGTTCTGACGTTTGCGCCGAAGTCCACGGGCGCGCAGGAATACAAAAAGCTAGCTGGGGAGGTTGTTCAACGTGTTGAAGAGAACGGGATTGCCCGTCACGCTGAAGATGCGGCATGACGCGCACTATGTCGAATCGCTGACAAGTTATAGCGGAGCGGCCATCGGGAGAATGGTTCCGGTGGACCAGATTCGCCCGAATCCAGACCAGCCGCGCAAGGCAATCGGCGACCTTCGGGAACTGACCGATTCGATTCGCGAAAAGGGCGTGCTTGAGCCGCTGCTGGTGCGGTTTGTGCCTCGCGAGGATTGCTACTACATCATTTCGGGTGAGCGGCGGTATCACGCTTCGCGCGCGGCGGGATTAAATGAAGTTCCTTGCATCGAAAAAGTCGCTGACGACGCCGAAACGCTTGAAATCGGCTTGATCGAAAATATTCAGCGCAAGGATTTGACGCCGTTTGAAGAAGCGGATGGATTGCACCGGCTGGCAACTCAGTTCGATTACACGCATGAAGACGTGGCGCGGAAGATCGGGCGGGCGCGTTCTTCGGTCACGGAAACACTTTCGTTGCTGAACATTCCTGAGGTGTTACGAAAGCGGTGCGCAGATCAGGGAATTGTTTCGAAGTCGCTGCTGCTGCAGATCGCGCGGCAGCCGACCGAAAAGAAAATGATCGAGATGATGCATCGCATCCTCTCGGGCGGGCTGACTCGCGACGAAGCGCGACGCGAGCGCCAGGAAGAGCAGGCGATTCCGCACCGGCCGCAGCCGTTTATTTTTCAATTTGAGCCGGACAACGAAACGTTCAAGTTTCGGATTCAGTTTAAGAAGAGCCATGTTTCGCGCGATGAGCTGATCACGACACTGCGCGGAATTCTCTCACAGCTTGAGGGCGCGTCGGATTCTCAGGCTGATTCAACTGCTGCCTAAACTTTAATTCGCAAACTAGATCCGTGAACGGACTGTCGGCCGTATTCGTGTGTTTGGACCATGTTCGAATTCACTCCTCGTCAAATGAAAATCTTGGAGGAATTGGTCGGCGCTGGATTTCGGCCCGTGGCGATTCCGCCGTATGAGAGCGCATTGTGCATGCGCAGACGAGACTGTGCGGTCGTGTTGACTCAGGAACCGACCGGCGGTTTGAAGATGCTGGCACCGCCATCATTCATCATCGACGGAAACTTGAGCGTGAAGCTGCGGCGAGGGAAGAGGGACGTCTTCGTTTGGAAGAAGACAGAAGTTGATGCCACGCCTGATCGTTTGAATGAGCTGGAGACGTTCCGCAGCGACATCTCGCGCATCCTACAAAACGCATCCGCTCAATAGGTTCGCTGAATTTGATTTTAAGTAGAACTCCCGGCAAACTCAAAATCCCATGGAAAACTACGATCTTATTTGCATCGGCGCCGGCCCAACTGGCTTAGCCAGCGCCATCGAGGCGAAGCGCGCGGGAATGCGGCCGTTGGTCATCGACAAGGGTTGTCTTTGCAATTCCATCTATCACTATCCGGCCAATATGATTTTTTTCACGACGCCCGAATTGCTTGAGATCGGCGATTTGCCGCTTACGACTCAAGCGGAAAAGCCGACGCGCATTGAGGCTCTGAAGTATTACCGAAAATGCGCCGAGCACTACGAGCTTGATGTTCGGCTATACGAATTAGTGCTGCGCATCGAGGGGAATGACGGCAAATTCACGGTGGTGACTCGGACGCAGACTGGTAGCGAGAAAAAATACGGCGCGAAGAAGATCGTCGTCGCGACCGGATATTACGATCTGCCGAACGAGCTTGGAGTGAAAGGCGAAAACCTGCCGCACGTCTCGCACTACTACACGGAACCGTTCGCCTATTGGCATGAGCCGGTGGTGGTCGTCGGCGGCAAGAGTTCGGCCGCAGAAGCGGCGCTCGAACTATATCGCAACGGTGCTCATGTCACGCTCGTTCATCGGGACGCGGAGATGGGTCACTCGATTAAATATTGGTTGCGGCCCGACATTATGAATCGAATCAAGGCCGGGCAAGTGAAGGCTCTCCTTGAGACCAAGGTAAAAGAAATCACGGCGACCGAAGTCATCGTCGTGAACAAATCCGGCGTCGAGTCGCGCCTGCCGGCAAAGCGAGTGTTTTTGTTGACTGGGCACCACCCCGACTACGATTTCATTCAAAGCCTGGGAGTCAAGCTGGACCCGGATTCGAAGCGCCCCGCGATTGATCCGAATTCGCTGGAGAGCAACGTGCCGGGAATTCACCTGGCTGGCGTAATCATCGGCGGGCGTTTCACCGGGGAGATCTTCATCGAGAATGGGCGATTCCACGGGAAACAAATTATCGATGCACTCACGCGCGAGAAGGAGAGTGCTATCGCGAAGGGTCACCACTAACGACGCCAGCCGCCGCAACCTCCGATACATAACTTCGACGGCGGCGGGGATTATGAACACTCTCTAACCCTCAAGGCATCGCATCGACCTGAAGGAATATTCGATTGAACGAACCCGGCACGACCGAATTGCCGGGCTTGCGTCGGTTTGTTAGACTCTAGTCCTATGCCCTCGATCATCCGCGAAGTTGCCGAGACATTCACGACGCTGGCGCAAGGCTTCAGCGTGACGTTCAAGAATATGTTTCGGAAGACGGTCACCGAGAACTATCCGCACGAGCCTGTCCACTTTCAGCCGCGCTATCGCGGCATCCACGTTTTGCATCGCGATGAGAACGGTTTAGAGAAGTGTGTCGGCTGCTTTTTGTGCGCTGCGGCGTGCCCGGCAAATTGCATCTATATCGAGGCGGCAGAGAACACCGACGCGAATCGGATCTCCGCGGGTGAGCGGTACGCCGAAGTTTACAATATCGATTATTCGCGCTGCATTTTCTGCGGCTACTGTGTCGAGGCGTGCCCGACCGACGCGATCACGCACGGTCACGGATTCGAATTAGCCACCTACGACATCAACGCGCTGGTCTACCGCAAAGAACAACTGCTCGAGAAAACTCCATCCTCGGCGCCCGCCGCTAGCTGATTCGAATTCCAAAACTTCGAAATTTTTCAACGAGGGGCGCGACTAGGTCGCGCCCCTCGTTTTTTCCCTCGCTCGGTCTCGCGACTCCCCCTCAAATTCTGCGTCTTCTAAAAAATATAAAGGGGCCAAGACGTAATGTTGCGGGAGATGCGGCTTGGCTTGGAAGGAATGGAACAGAGAGGGTTGCGGCGGGGCCTGGCTCGGCGAGGCGTCCTGGCGCGGTGGTGTTTGGACGGGGCTGCGCGTAGTTTGCGGGCATCGTCTGGGCACACGTCGACGCGAAACTCTCGACTGCCTTTCTGGAACAAAAACGAAACTCTATGGCGCCGCTGCTTCTTCTGAGGTCGCGCGAAAGCTAGGACGTTGCGCTGACTCGCATGGCTGCGATCGAATTCCCGCCGGAATTCTTATCGGACTCATCGCGGCTCCCGGCCCTTGTGCGCGATGCTATCCGACTCGGCGGTTTGTGTACGCTGCTCGGCGATGGCGCGAACGGTGCGTCGGCGCGATGATCCATGGATTCGAGCGAGTCTGTCGGGCCGCTCGCAGGGCTTGTACAAATCGCAGTAGCTTCGGCGGCCAGGTTTCGCTCGATCAGCCATCGCGCCAACAGGGCACTGCTGCTTTCGTCCACCCAGGTATCGAGCAACTGGCCGATCTCCTTTCGCACGTTGGCGGCGAAATTCAGTCGGGATTGTTCAAACGCCTGCAGAGTCGACTTCGACGAACCCAACAGAAACTCCCAATTCACTTCCTGCTTGGAATGCTGGCTCACGGGGACCCTCCTAATGAATGGAGTACGTTACCCTTTTATTAACATGCGCTTCAAGCGAAACGGATATCAAACCCGCTGTGGAAATGTGTGCAAAAGCATGGACGGTACTGAGAGTTATGGAGCAACGCGTCCTGGAATCGAGCCGGGGCACGCGCCAGAGGAGGCCGGTCAGGGCAGTCGCATGGAGTCTTGCAGCGGATGCCGAGGCGACTATGAGGATCCCGATATTTCGGCGATGCGCGAAGAGTCATCGCTGTCGGAGAACACCGAGGAATGCGATGACGAGTCGGACGAAGAGTTTCCTGCGCGACGCGAGCGACGGTGAGCCGCGCGCGACGGGAGAAGGGGCCCGCAAGGGCGAAGCAAGGAGGACAAGTCGATGCGAAGAATCAGATTGCAGGACAACAAGAAGGCACGTTCGGTGAAGTCACTGGTGCCGAGTCAACGCGAGGTGCTGCGTGATGTCTTGCTCAGCGCGACGCAGTGCGGCTCGTGGCTGACGCTGCGCGAGTTGGCACAGATTACGCAGTTCGGCGAGGCGAGCATCTCAGCGCAATTGCGGCATCTGCGCAAGCCGAGGTACGGGAGCTATGTCGTGGAAAAGCGCGTGCGGCGCGGAATCGTAGTGACTGAGGTCGAGCATCGCGCCATCTGGGAGTATCGCCTGATGCCACGAGTGCGCGTCGGCGCGCAACGAAGGTGGACGAGCAAGGCGCTCCCGTGCAACGCGGCGGCTGCGATGGCCGCGCCGAGCTGCTGACGATTCCGACGATTCACATCTACTTCCCACCGCGCGAAACCAGGTTCGCTTTCGGTCATGGACGCGCGACCTTCCTCTAAAACACAACTCGTTCGCGCACCGACGTATGTCTGCCCGGCCGAGGATGCCGCCTCGGACGCTGCGGCGTCGTGTGCGCCGACTAACCGGCAGCGACA
>Ga0210393_10001819_pt1 | contig 17720 bp, 9 predicted proteins | sample IncBWC27OmetaG_FD_160068 | JGI IMG/M metagenome (GOLD analysis project Ga0210393, IMG submission 160068) | Forest soil microbial communities from Barre Woods Harvard Forest LTER site, Petersham, Massachusetts, United States - Inc-BW-C-27-O ... | reverse complement strand
GGCTTCCAGACGGACGCGATCCGCGGGCCCAGCCGCGAACCCGAACGCGGTTCCGGTTCCGCAGCGCCCACAGGGTCCAAACTTGCTACTTGGATGCGGTCCGTGTCCATGTCCCGCTTCAGCCGCTGCAGGTCCGCCCGCATCTCCGCTGCGCTTTGATAACGGAGTGCCCGGTCCTTCTCGAGCGCTTTGTTGACGATTCTTTCCAACTCCGCGGGCAGATCGGGATTCAATCGGACTGGAGCCACGGGAGCGCGATTGAGTATGGCATCGAAGACCTCCGCGGCGCTGTCTCCTCGAAATGGCAACTGTCCCGTGGCCATCTCGTAGAGGACGCCTCCAAAGGAAAACAAGTCGCTCCGTGCATCCAGCTCCCTGGCTCGTGCTTGCTCTGGTGACATGTAAACAAGGGTCCCCACGATACTGCCGGGACTTGTTAGATCGTCGAGGTGCGCGTCTTTGGATGCCGTGGTTTCCGTGCCATCGGCTGTTTTCGGCTCTGGGGCAAGCTTAGCGAGGCTGAAATCGAGCACCTTGGCGTGGCCTCGCTCAGTCACGAAGATGTTCGCAGGCTTGATGTCCCGGTGAAGGACGCCTGCGCTGTGAGCTGCGTCCAGAGCATCGGCGATCTCTATCGCGAGAGACAGTACCGGACCCATATCAAGTGGTCGTCCCGTGATCAGAGATTTTAGCGTCGTCCCCTCCAGGTACTCCATGGCGATGAAGGATTGGTCTTGATGTTTGCCGATCTCATAGATGGTGCAGATGTTGGCGTGATTCAGCGCGGACGCAGCACGGGCTTCACGATGGAAGCGGTCCAGTGCTTGTGAGTCTGAGGCGGACCCGTCCGAGAGCACCTTCAAGGCGACAAAGCGGCGAAGCGTAGTGTCCTCCGCTTTATAGACGACGCCCATACCACCGCTGCCTAGTCTATGAACGATGTGGTAATGAGAGATGGTCTGGCCGATAAGAGAGGAAGAGTCTGCCATCAGGTGGACATCTTAGGTTGGGCCAAGAAGCAAGTCAACGAAGCGAGTTCGGCCCATTATCGCGATCGCCGATCCTTAAGCAAGAAACGGCGGGCCGGTTGAACCGGCCCACCGTAGAAGCAATACAGTTTCGTTAGAAGGTGATGCTCCCTTTCAATTGGATGAGACGAGGTGAGGCGTCGCCACCAAGGAACGAGCCGAGGATCGAGGTTGGCGTGCTCACTGTGCTGGTGATCGCACCCAGAGTCGCCGGATTGTTGATGTCGTGGCCGGGGGCCGCGAAGTTCGGGTGATTGAATAGGTTGAAGAACTGGGCGCCAACCTGAAGACGGCCGGTATCCGTGTGGGGAATAGGGAGCTTGAAACCCTTCATGATGCTGAAGTCAGTATCCGTGAACGAAGGAGCAATAATCTGGTTACGCCGCTGCTGCCCGAACCCTGTGGGGTCGACGTAGTTGCCGGCATTGGCAATTGCGCATGGATTCGCGGTTGTGCCGGTGGCGTTGTTGAAAACTGCACCTCCGCCGCAGCTCTTTACGCCATTGACCTGGGCCGCGATGAAACCCGGGAAAAGCGACCCGCCGTAGTTGGTTGCCTGCAAAGCAGTGTCAATTACGGTGAAGGGGAAGCCGGTATGGTGGAAGACCGTACCGCTCGCCTGCCAGCCATCCGTCAGCAGCTTCGGACCGCCGTAATAGGGCATCGTATAGACATAGGATGCGGTGAAGTTCTGCCGTACATCGTAGTCTGCATTGCCATAGTTCTGCTTGAGGTTGTTCGGGTTTGAAGGAGACAGAAAATTAGAGCCAGCGACACCGAAGCCGAGAATGCCGCCGTTCGAGATCTCGTCCAGAGCGTGGCTCCATGAGTAGTTGAAGTTGATCATCTGCGACTTCGTGTGGCGGGAGACACCGACCAGGAGACCGTTGTAGTTTGAGACGGCCCCGTTAGTAACCTCAGTCACCGCGCCGAATGATCCATTCGGAATAGTGGCTGGAAGGCCGGTAAAGTTGATCGGCGTTATTCCGTCGAAGCCGGGACTCCCGTTGTTGACGCCGAACGCGTTCACGCCAGCGTTTTGAACGGGTTCATGATATCCATGATTGCCGACGTAGCTGAGAGATACAACTGTCTGCCTTTTCGAGTCGACGGCCTGCTCGATCTGGAAGCTGTACTCTTCATAGGTGGGATAGTGTAGTTTGCCGCCAGCAGTAACCAGGGAAGGTGCAGCAAAGCCGGGGACCGCCGCGGAGAGCGTATTGAAGCTTGCGCCGTTCTGGTACCCAGCCTGAAAGGCCTTGTTTGAGCTGCTCGCCACATTCTGACCGCTTGCTGGATTGGCAGGATTTGGACTGATGAAGCCACCGCTGTCCTCAGGTCCAAACAACGTGAACCCAACGTTGGTAGGCGCATTGTTCAGGAAGCTGTCTGCCACAGTCGCTGGAAATACGTCTGTAAACAGACCGAAACCTCCGCGAACCACCGTGCTGCTGCCCGAACCAAACGGCGACCAGGAGAAGCCGACGCGCGGATTCACCGTAATCGCCTGGAACCCAGGAAACGCCCGGTGCTGGCCACTGGTAAGCAACGAAGAATAGGCCGTTGCAGTGCTGGGGTTCAAGGAACCGAATGCGCCGTTCGAATAGGAATAGCAGTTGGTGCCGCAGATCGGGTTGGAGTCGTGCTCCAGGCGAACGCCTGCGACTATATTCAAATTCGGACGCATCTTCCAGGTGTCCTGGGCATAACCTGCAAGATTGTAGAGAGCGACCGGCTGGGTATTCCGAAGCGGAAACTGTTGTTGATAGACCTCCAATCCGTTTCCGGCCGCGAAATCTCCGTTCTCATCCGCCTCGGCGAAGGGAGTAGTAAAAATAGAGGGACTGTAGTCGGTCACATCATCGCGCCGGAAGTAGGCGCCGAACTGGAAGGTGTGACGACCGCGTGAGATGCTCACGTCGTCGCTGAATTGGTAGTTGGTCACGTTACGGCCTTGAGGCCAATTGTTGTCCTCTCCACCGAGTCCGGTAAACGACCCTCCGAAGGCGGAAAAATTGAGCGCATAAGGAACAAGCGCGTTGGCGGCCGCGAGGTTAGTGTTCGTAAAGACAGCGCTGTACCAGATCACCCCGAAGAGGAACTGATTGCTCATTCTCGAGTTGATGACATGCGTCTCTCCGAGGGTCCCCTCAAACGATGGCTGAGGGCTGTCCGCATTGAAGATCGGATTCAGCGGGTCCGTATAAGTTGCCTGTACGCCCTTGTCCCACTTGAAGTGCCCGAAGGTCGTGTCCTTATCGGTAAGCTTCATATCCACTCGAGAGGTAAGCAGGAACTCGTGCGTGAAGTTTCCTGCCGTGGAGGTATAGGACAGCGCATTCGGGTCGGTGGGGGACTGGGTTGCCGTCGAATAGCCCTTGGCGTTCTGATAGACGCTGAATAACTGCTTGTAAAACGCCTGGTCTGCGGCAGGAGCACCATTGATCGCATTGGCGATATACGTCGGGTTGGGCGCGAACACGGTGCTGGACGATGGCAGCACGACGCGCAGACCTTCATAGTTGACAAAGAAGAACAGGCGGTCCCTGATGATCGGACCTCCGATTCTTGCTGCAAATTGATTGACGTTATCGAAGCTGCGAGGGGTCAGAGTCGGGGTCTGGTTGCGGAAGTAGTCATTTGCATTGAGGACTCTGCCATTCCATTGGTAGACGGCATTGCCGTGGAATTTGTTCGTTCCCGACAGGGTGATCTCGTCCACCTGGGCGCCGCCGAGGCCACCGAATTGAGCGCCGTAAGCGTTCGATACCACATTGACCTCGGACACCTCATTGTTGCCAAGGAGCAGGTTCGTGGCACCGGAGTTACTCAGGTTCAGAAATGGATCGTTCTCGTATGAGCCATTCAAGGTGAAGGTATTCGAGGTCGCGGGTAGACCGAAGACGGAGAAGTTTCCGTCGCCCATCGACGTATTCATGACCGCTCCAGGAGAGACCTGGGCCACAAATGTCAGATCGTTTCCAGGATTAGGCAAGCTCTGCACCTGGGCTTGGGAGATCGAGGTGGAGATGTCGGCGTTCTCGGTATGAAGCAGCGACGCGGTGTCGCTCGATACCTCGACCGTGACACTGCTTGAACCGACCGTCAGGTGGACGTCACCGGAGGCTATCTGACCGATGGCTACGGTTACGAGGTTGGACGACGTCTGGAAGCCATTAGCCGTAACAGTGATCCTATAGACGCCGGGCTTGAGGAGCGGGGCGCGGTAGCCGCCGTTAGAACCGGAGGTTACGGTTTGGGTAAAACCGGTATCGTTGTTCGTTACGACAATCTTCGCATTCGGGACAACTGCACCCGTCGCGTCCATAACAACTCCGGCAAGATCACCGGTGGTGGTTGATTGAGCATATAGAGGAGTTGGTGGAGCTAAAACACAAATGGCGCCCGATACTGCCAGCGCCATGCCTAGGAAAGATATTGCGGGCCCGCGAAGTTTCATATTGTTGAGCAAGGCAATTCACTTGCCGTTCCGGACCGTTCTACAACTTCCGTTACAAGCCGCAATTTATCTGTAGCTTGGGAGACGATGAGACGCGCATTGGCTGTCAAGTCGATCCAGCCACAATATACCAAGATCTAAATATTGCGTTTCGTCCTACGAGGGCCTCTGTTCCTCGTGTCGGATGCCACTTGTCGGCCCGCCTAGTGACCCAAAATATTGGGAGAAGTTTCGGTAGTCAAAGGAAAGCTGAAAAAATCGAAAATTCTTGTCTCCGCGATGTCAGCTAAATGTCTAATAGATGTCAAGTTACGGTAAAAATATACGTTTTGAGTGAATATTTATACACCCGCAAAAAATCCGCAAAATTGTGTGTGATCTTTTCGTGAAATACACAAAATGGAATAAACTGGACTCGGTTCTTAGGAGCCGCTCTATGCCGTCGAGGGAAATGGTCTCATCATTTATTCAGTGCGGAGAGCAATCATCGGGTCTACCTTCGACGCACGTCGTGCCGGAATGATGCAACCGACAAGCGCAACGGCAAGGAACACGATGGCAATTGCGACAAATGTGGCGGGATCATCTGGTTTGATCCCAAAGAGCATCTTCGCCAACGCGCGGGTCGCGAACGCCGCCGTCACCGATCCAAACACAAGGCCAGTCAACACAGGGACCATCCCGCCAGTCAGCACGTTCCTCAGAATGTTCTGCTTGCTCGCACCTAGCGCGATGCGAATGCCGATCTCTTTCGACCGTCTCGCCACGGTAAGGGCCAGCATCCCACTGACGCCGACAAGCGTAATGAACAAAGCAACAGCGGCGAAGATGCTCAATAGCATGCTGGTCACGCGCGGGGTGCCCAGTTGCGCGCTGCGAAGCTGGTCCAACGTTTTGACATCGGTAACCGGTTGCTGCGGATCGATCTGGTGAATGATCGCCGCGGCCTGAGTGGCCATCCGCAGTGGATTTTCGCGTGTGCGAACCAGCAAATGCCCGTTGGTTAGTCCGGCCTGGTCGACCGGAAAGTACATCGTCTCCCCAGGTTCTTTGTCCAATCCGTACTGATGAACGTCGCTCACCACGCCGACCACCAACGCCCACGTCTTCTTGTCCCCTCCGCCCGCAGCGACACGATGTCCGATCGGGTCCTCGTTCGGCCAATAGTGCCGAGCCATCCGGTCATTGACAATGACAACCGGCGGCGTCTCCACCTGATCGCTGGGCGAAAACGAGCGGCCCGCCAACAAGGGAATTCCAAGCACGCGAAAGTAGTCGGGACTCGCAAGTTCAAAGTTCACCTGAGGCTCGACCTCATCGGGGTGCAAAGGCTGTCCTTCAATCGCGATTCCCGCGGTCATCGGCCCCATCGTGCTGTTCAGCGGAACGTCCATACTCAGCGCGGCACTCTGCACTCCCGGCGTCGACTGCACGCGCTCCAGTGTCTGATGGAAGAAGTTTCTCGAAGTCTCGCTCTTTTTGTACTTCGTCCAGTTCAGGCGGACCTCCATGGAGAGCACATTCGCCGTTTTGAATCCGGGATCGACCGATAGCAGGTTGTACAGGCTGCGCACCATCAGCCCCGCACAAATCAGCAGCACGAACGAGATCGTAACCTGCGCCGTCACCAGCAGACTGCGCATTCGCGTCCCGCTTCCGCTGCCTGTCGAGCGTTCCCCGGCATCGCTCAAGTTTGTCAAGCTGACACGGCTGGCGATATATCCCGGCAGCGCTCCAAACAATAGCCCCGCAAGCAGAGACACGCCAAGGCCAAACAGCAGCACTCGTCCATCCAGACGGATCCCCGTGGCCAGTGTAGTCATATGCGCCGCGTAATCAATCAGCAGCGTAGAGCTGATCGAAGCAATGACTATCCCGACGACGCCGCCTGCCAGCGCAATCATCATACTTTCCGTAAGCATCTGCGAGAAAAGGTCCCACTGACTGGCTCCCGTCGCCATCCGAATCGCCATCTCGCGCGACCTTTGCAACTGCCGCGACAAAGCAATGTTCGCAAGATTTGCGCAAGCCAGCAGTAGAACAAGTCCCGATGCGCCCAGCAGAATCAGAAACGTTGGCCGCGCAGCGTGCGTAAGCTCCTGCTGCACACCGATCGCCTCCGCAGCCACACCCGCCGACGCCGGATAAGACTTCGGATACGCAATAGTAAGGCGGTTGATGATGCCGGCAAGATCCGTGTTCGCCTGCGCAACCGTGGCCCCAGGCTTCAGTCGTGCGAAGCCTGTAAGCATTCGTTGGTCGCGATTCGCAATCATCGCCGGCGCCGAACGAAACGGACAGGAGGTCGTCGGCATATAGACATCATCGGCGTCGGGAAAGTCGGGCAGCGACGGCAGCACACCGACAACCGTATGGACCCGATCATTCATCTCGAACGTGCGCCCGAGAATATTTTTATCGCCGCCAAACTCCTTCATCCAATACGCATAACTCAGCACTAAGACTGGAGGCGCCGTTACACTTTCATCCGCAGGAATGAGCAGACGGCCCAGCAGCGGCTTCACTCCCATCACATTGAAGTAGTTGGCCGACACCACCCCCGTCACCACCCGCTCCGGCTCCCTGGATCCCAGCAAAGTGAAGGTCATCGCGTGGTATTCGGCGAGGTCCGAGAATACGCGGTTCTGCTCCCTGAGGTCCCGTACCTCCTGGACCGACAAGCCAAGAGGGTCTGGCCCAAGCTTCGTCGCCGTCAGGTCCAGATGCACAATCTGTCCCGCATCGGCGTACGGCAAAGGCCGCAACAACACTCCATTAATTACAGTAAAGATCGCCGTGTTGGCCCCAATGCCGAGCCCCAACGTAAGTATCGCCAGCAACGCGTAGCCGGGATTACGCCGCAGCACCCGCCAGGAATAGCGCACATTGCGCAGAAGGCTCTCGAACGGAGCGACGCTGTTCATCTTCCACATCTCTTCGCGCACGCGAGTGGGGCTCCCGAACTTTAGAAAGGCCCGCCGTCTGGCCTCCTCCACTCCCATTCCCTGCGCGACGTTGTCGTCGATCTCCTCCGCAAGATGCAGACCGATCTCCTGCGCTAACTCGCCATCCGAGGAGCTGCGTCGAAAAAACCTGCGCCAACTCATTCTTCCCCTCCTGTCGCCTCACCCATCACTAGCGCAATCGCCCGTGCCATCTGACGCCATCGGCTGGTCTCAGACGTAAGCTGCCTCTTGCCCGCAGCTGTCAAACGGTAGAACTTCGCCTTGCGGTTGTTCTCACTGGCTCCCCAGTAGGATGAGACCCAACCTCGATCCTCCAGCCGATGAAGGGCCGGATAGAGTGAGCCCTGTTCAACCTCCAGCACATCTTCTGAAGTCCGCTCGATAACTTTGGCGATGGTATGCCCGTGAGCGTCCCCTGTAATGAGAGTGCGGAGCACCATCATGTCCAGAGTCCCTTTTAACATCTCGTTATTGTCATTCTTTGTTTTGGCCACAATTCTGAGTTCTCCACTCGAACTTCTAGGTTAACCAGAATAATAGACCACTCGAACTTCTATGGGAAGGGGAAGGTCAGATTTTTTTAACTAGAGGAGGTCCTTTGGAAGCAGGCTTGATTTGGGCGGGCCCCAAGTTGGCTTTCGCGCAGCCCTCAGAGTTTAGACTGGACGAGAAGGAACAATATGAAGATAAGCCCCTGGGCGGGATTTTTCCTGCCGACAGCAATTGCAATTTTGGTCCCTTCCACCTCATTCGGCCAAACGACACCATCCAGCGTTGCCTTCGTCAACAACCTTATGCCGCAGCCCGCCAGCGTGTCCGCCGCTCCGGGTCGCTTCCTGCTAACGCCCCAATTTTCGGCGAGCACAACGGCTTTTCATAACTCTCGGCTCGACGCTGCGATTGGCGAGACCATGCATCAGTTGAGGCAGAAGACGGGAGTTTCGTTCGCAGAACAGTCCGCGTCAGGAGGGCCTGGCAGCCAACTGACGATCGCTGTGCAAGGAGCGGGCGAAGAGATTCAGTCCGTCGACGAGGACGAGTCCTATACGCTTTCGGTCACGCCCACGGGGATCCGGCTCGAGGCCGCTACCGTCGTCGGAGCCATGCGCGGACTGCAGACACTTGTGCAACTGGTGCAACCCTCGGGCAGCGAATACGAGTTGCCGGCCGTCTCCATCCGCGATTCGCCACGCTTCCCATGGCGGGGCCTGATGATCGACTGCGGGCGCCACTTCGAACCGGTGGATGTGCTGAAACGCACGCTCGACGGTATGGCCGCAGTCAAGCTCAATGTCTTCCACTGGCACCTTACCGAGGACCAGGGCTTCCGCATCGAGAGCAAGCTCTTCCCAAAGCTCACCACCATGGGGTCTGATGGCCTCTTCTACACCCAGCAGGACGTCGCCGAGATTGTCCGCTATGCTCGTGAACGCGGCATTCGGGTCGTGCCTGAGTTTGAGATGCCGGGCCACAGCACCGCCTGGCTCATCGCCTACCCGGAGCTTGCCAGCGATCGCGCCCCCGAGTCGATTCGCCGCGAGTTCGGCGTCTCCGACTTCGCGCTTGATCCGACCCGCGAGGAGACTTACGAGTTCCTCCAGCGCTTCCTCGGCGAGATGGCGGGTCTCTTCCCCGATCCCTACGTGCACATCGGCGGCGACGAGACCGTATCTCCCGAATGGAAGACGAGTCCCAGAATCCAGGCCTTCATGCGTGAGCACCAGCTCAAGGACTCTGAAGCGCTGCAGGCTTACTTCAACCAGCGAGTCCTCAAGATCCTGACTGGACTTCACAAGCATATGGTCGGCTGGGACGAGATCCTGAACCCGGCGCTTCCCAAGGACGTCGTCATTCAGTCGTGGCGAGGCGAGGCTTCGCTTGTGAAGGGCGCAGAGCAGGGTTATCAGGGTGTGCTCTCCGCAGGGTATTACCTCGACGGGATGAACCCCGCTAAAGATTACTACCTTGCAGACCCCTTACCTTCGAGTGCGCCGCTGACTCCGGAACAGCGCAAGCTCGTCCTGGGCGGCGAGATCTGCATGTTCGGCGAGCATGTTTATGCGCGTACGATCGACTCTCGTGTCTGGCCGCGAACAGCGGCGATCGCCGAACGTTTCTGGTCTCCGGAGAAGGTCACCGATGTCGATGACATGTACAGGCGTCTGGATGTCGTCTCCGTGCAGCTTGAGGCGCTGGGCCTCCATCACCTCAGTCAGGAAGATGCCGGTCTGCGGGAGCTTGCTGGAACGGAGCATATCGATGAACTTCGCGTCTTCGCCTCAGTGTTGGAGCCCGTTGGCTTCCACGAGCGGTACGATCAGCAGAAAACCTCACAGCTCACTGTTCTCGACCGTTTCGTCGACGCAGTCCGTCCTGATCCACCCTCACGCTACGAGATGGAGCGGCTTACGCACGACTTCCTGAAGGGGCCGAAGACCGACACCGCAGATCGCGATTCCCTTAGACGTTGGTTCGAGGACATGGCTGCGTCTGTCCCGGCGGTCGAGCGGCAGATGACGCAGTCCCCGCTCCTCGCCGAGGTCGAGGTCCGCGCCCAGCAACTGCCCGGACTCGCGACAACGGGACTGGAAGCGGTCAGCTTCCTTTCATCGGGGACAAAGGCCCCAGTGGGATGGAAGGTCCGCAAGCTGGCTGAGATCGAGGCGGCTAGAAAGCCTGCTGGCATTGTGCGCTTCACCTTTGTTGACCCGCTCGCCGCCCTGGTGAACGCTGTTCAGGAATAAGGACGAGGGCCCTTCAAAAGGTAAATATCTGCTCGGAACAACCGGCTCAAAATCAGTGGCGCAAGGTTCCCAGCTATCGCTTGTGTGCCAACTGCACCAACAACGACGAGCGGACATTTAAGTACAAAGGGAGCAGATGGCTTGTGGCCAGCCTGCTCCCTCGCTTCGTTTGTGATCCAGGTCAAAGCGTCAGAACATGTACTTCAATGCGAATTGAAGCTGACGTTCTCCCTGTGCGTTGTTGACGAGGCCGAAGGTTTGGCCGATGGAGGAATTGGGAGCCACCAGGATGGGGTGGTTCAGGACATTGATGGCCTCAGCCCGGAACTGCAGGCTCTGCTGCTCGACAATCGCGAAGTTTTTGGAGACGCTGAAGTCGATCGCTTGCAGACCAGGACCGGTGAAGCTACCGACCTGGCAGTCGCCAAAGCCGCTGGTGGGTTGCGAGACAGAGGATGGGTTGAACCATTGGTAGCCGGGATTCCCTGCGAGGGTCGATGCCTTCCTGGGGGTTTCGACCGGTGGGCCGCTGCAGTTAGCTCTGGGAAAGCCAGAGGTCGTTCCGGAGTTGTCGTTGGCCTGGGCAGTGATCGGGAAGCCATCGTGGAATTGCATGATGGAGTTGACCTGCCAGCCGCCTGCGATCAGATCAGCCGCGCGATTCATGTTCGATCCGAAGGTGCGGCCACGACCGAATGGAAGGTCATAGGTGATGAATCCGTTGAAGGAGTTCGTTATGTTCTGATCGCATCGGCCATAGTCGGCCGCTGGATTATAGGTGTTCTGGAAGAAGAAGTGGTTATTACCCGCCTGCGTAAGGTTGGCGTTGGTGTCTCCGTACTGCGCATAGAACCCGGAGGAGTTGCCCATGCACTTGGCCCAGGTGTAATTGGCCTGGAACTCGAGACCGTGGCTGAGACGCTTCTGGAAGCTGGTTTGAAGCGCATTGTAGTTGGAATAACCGGTGGATGCGGTGAGACGGGCCTGACCGATCATCCCCGGCGCTTGCAGCGTGGAATTGAGGTACGGGCTGGGGGCGATGGTGCCGTTTGCCTGAAGGACCTTCTGATTGATCAGGGCAATCGTCATCAGATGGTCTGTCACCTGACCGACGTAGCTGATCTGGAAGGTAGACGAGTTGCCAAACTGATGCTGCACAGTGAGGTTGAATTGCTGCGAGACAGCAGGACGAATGTTGTTTGGATCGAAGGCGTGGATGCCCGCTCCCGCGAAGCAGAGCGGTGACTGCGCGATGGCAGTTGCAATCGTGCAACCCGAAGTGGGGAAGCTGGAGAAGCCCTGATCGAGCGTTGTGGTGGGGAGGGCCTGCGTGCCGCCTGCGTAAGTTACGTTGAGCGGAATCGCGAACGGAGGGTTCTGAATGAGAAGATTGCCGGTCCCGGTGCTTTCGGTAAAGTTCGAGATACCGTAGGCGCCGCGAACGACCGTGGCTTTGATCATCTCCGGCTGCCAGGAAAAACCTACGCGAGGCTGGAAGTTGGTGGGGCCGTTGTATTGGTTGTAGAGCGCCTTGGAGTTGCCGTCCATCCCTGCGATCTCAACATCTCCGGTGAAGAGGCCGTAGTTCGTTGCCTGGTTGTGAGCTTCCGCGCGTGGGGTGACAACCTCGTAGCGAAGTCCCAGATTAAGCGTGAGGTTGGAGCGAAGGTGCCAGTCGTCCTGAACGAACGCCGAGTACAGGCTGTTGCGCAGACTGCGACCGCCTCCAGAACCCAGGCCAACGTTTTCAGGCAGACCAAGGAGGAAGTCGGCTTCAGACCAGCCGAGGGGAGTTGTGCCAGCAGCAGAACTTCCGACCGATGGATTGCCGGTAAAGGAGCCGTTGTAGATGAACTGGCCAGCGAGCCCGGAGTTGCCGACATAGAGGACGTTTGTGCGGTAGTTATAGAACTCGAATCCAACGTTGACTGTGTGCTTGCCTCGAATCATCGTCACGGTATCTTCGGCCTGAATGACGGTGTCGTGGAACTGTGAGACGAGATTGTTATTTCCAAGCTGCGGACCATAGCTGGGGCCCGAAAGGGTCATCAATGGGAGAAACGTCTGGTTGGCTGCCGCCCCGGCGATCCCGAAGGTCGTAGGTAGATTCAATCCAGTCGGGTTGGTATAGCCTTCGGTCACCGGGAAGTAGCTGGTTCCGATACGTGCGGAGTTGAGCAGGGAGGGGCTAAAGGTGTGGGTGTAGTCCAACACTCCGTTGTAAAGCGGGAACTCATTGTCAGAGTTTCCGGTCAGCAACTGGCTGTTAGTGGTGGGATTGGTGAGGTGCTGTTGGGAGTAACGAGCGTAGACATGGTCTTTCTGACTCGCAACCCAGTCGATCTTGAGGTCGCCCTGATCACTGTTGGTGTAAGAATGCACCACATTGACCTGATTGCCCTGCACAAGATTGTTGATAGGTCCGGGATAAAGGGTCGAGTTCAGGATCTTCGAAGCGGCAGAGCTAAATGGAATGTTGATCTGGTTGTTCAGGAACGGTGTGCGACCGCCCGGTGTTGAAGAAGAGTAGGGGTTGTAGAGTTGCTGCGCGAGATTGTTGCAGATTCCAGAGAGGTTGAAGCCGGCCGTGCAGACGCTGGCGAAGTTGCCCTGCCGCTCCGCAGTGGTGAATACCGTGTACGGCGTCGAGGTTGCAGGCTGGTCAAAACGTGAGCCCTGATAGTCGGCAAAGAAAAAGAGTTTGTCCTTGATGATAGGACCACCGACCGAAGCGCCAAATTCATTCCAGCGCAGAATCGGCTTGAGGCCTGTTCCATCTGGATTGTTTACACCCGGAATATAGGGTTGCCCCTTCGTGAGCCCGTTCTGCCATCGATTTGCGTTCAAGGCGTCATTGCGAATGAACTCGAAGACGTCGCCGTGGAACTGATTGGTTCCGGACTTAAGGGTGACGCTGATGATCCCGCCGAGATAGTTGCCGTAGGAGGCAGGAGCGTTCTGCGAGATGAGATTGAACTCCTGGATGGCATCAACACTGGGTGCAAAGGCCACGTCGTTATTGTCGATCTGGTTGTTGTCCATGCCGTCGAGAATGTAGTTGTTGACCTGCTCGCGGTTGCCATTGATATAAGGACGGCCAACCTGAAAGCTTGCCTGCGCGCCGGTGAAGGCACCGGGGTTGAGGCTCACGGCGCCGGGCGAGAGCAGAGTTAGCTGGTTATAGTTTCGAGTCGCGAGTGGCAAGGTTACGTTCGCCCTGGCATCGAGCGTTGTGCTCATAAAGGTCTGATCGGTCTGCAGCAGGGGTGGGGCGCTTGAGACCTCGACCGTCTGCGAGGCCTGGCCGACGGTCATCGCAATGTCGACGCGGGCGGTCTGGTCCATGGCAAGAGAGAAGGAGGGGCGCTGGGCCGTGGAGAAGCCCGTGGCCGTTACCGTTAGTGTGTAGTCACCAATGGGCAGCGGCGACAGATAGTAGACACCAGCGGAGTTGGTCTGCGTTGGATACGCGGTGCCTCGGGAGGTGTCGCGAGCGGTTACGGTCGCACCAGAGATGACGGCCCCCGAAGCGTCGGTTACGGTGCCGGTGATTTTAGCGCTGATGTCCTGCCCGAAGGCGGCGACCGAACAACTTACTAGAATCGCGAGAAAGCTGCAAAGCACGATGCGTACTCTCATGTGAACCTCCATTTGATTTCTCGATCTGACTTGCCTTATGAATTTTGTCTCTGGCCTCGCACCAAATATGAGGTGGAATGCCGTTTGCTTCTGTGTTCCAGGTGTGACTCGGATGTTAGGTTGCACCTACTGTATAGACAACTGGACTAAATAAGCAATGGGAAAACCACCTAAAATCAAAAAAATGTTAAGGACCCGTCGCAATTGTGTGCCCGCCTCAGAGATCGGGCCCTGAAACTTACTCCACAACGACGGCCTTAACCAGGTTTCTGGGCCGGTCCACATCGATGCCCCGGCTGATCGCCAGCGTGTATGCAAGAATTTGCAGTGGTACGACTTCAAGGATTGTGGAAAGTAAATCATTCGTGGCTGGAATAAAGAGACAGGAATCGCTGTAATGTGAAACTTCCTCATTTCCCTCAGTGGCGAGCGCTAGGATCCGCGCTCCCTGCGCGCGCATGTCCTTCATTAACTGAAGGACCTTTGAGTAACGCAGGAGCGAATCGGGATCGCTGGCGTCGGCGGTAGCGATCATAATCAGTGGTGAATCCTTACTGACAAGAGCGTTCGGGCCATGCTTCAGCTCGCCGGACGGGTATCCCTCAGCGTTCAGGTAGGCGGATTCCTTCAGCTTCAGGGCGCCTTCGCATGCGATGGCATAGTGCGCCCCCCGGCCGAGATAGAGCAATGTTCTGGAGCCTTCCAGTTGCTGTGTAAGCGCCGCGATCTGCTGTTGCCATTTGGGCAGCGCATCTTGTAGCAGCGACGGGACCTCCTGGAGTCGACGGCCATGGGCCTCGGCTGCCTGAAGTGTCATGCGTCCGCGGAAGCGTGCAAGGTAGAGCGCGAGAGAATAGAGCACTGCGAGCTGAGTGGTGAAGCTTTTTGTCGCAGGAATGGCTGTCTCGATCCCGGCAATGGTAGGCAGCGAGGCGCTGGCTTCGACTGCCATGCTGGAATGACCGCTGTTTGTGATTGCAACGGTGGCAAGTCCGCGAGCATGGGCTTCGCGCAACGCTGCGAGCGTGTCCGCCGTCTCGCCCGATTGCGAGATGATCAGCACGCCTGGGTTGTGGAGGGTGTGGGTGGTGCGGTAGGTGTACTCGCTCGCGAACTCAACGTCGACAGGGATACCAGCCAGGTCCTCCAGCATGATTTCCCCTGCCAGACCTGCGTGGCGACTGGAGCCGCTGGCCGCAATGACAAGTCGCTCCCGCCTGCCGAATGCAATCGCCACAGACTGAAAGGCTTCGGCCGTCGCGCGGCCGCCTGGGACGTACTGTGCAATGGTGTCCGCCAGCGCCTGCGGCTGCTCATAGATCTCGCGCAGCATGGCGTGCGGGAAATTTGCCGTTTCCGTTCGGTAAGGGCCGGTTTCAGTCGTTTGCTGTAGCATCCATTCGCTTCCTGTCGCATCGTTTGGTCGTTCTTGAAACATCAGACGGTAAATGTTGACCTGTCTGGACTACTATACTTATACTTTCGATCTTGCAACAGAACATTTCCTGACCAAAAGCGAAAATAAGAAAGTCGTCACGTACTCCGGCAAATTTTTCGGCAACAATTGACAAAAAACAAGAGTACTTTTTCGGCAACAATTGACAAAAACAAAGGTACGAGGACTAGGAGATAAAGTGCCGAAAGCTGAAATTTCGTCTGCCACGACCGTTCACGCACTCGACAAAAACGGATTCATTCCGCTGTACTACCAGATTCAACGAACGCTGATGGAAAAGATCCGCTCCGGCGAATTGAAGGAAGGAGATGCGCTTTCCTCCGAGGAGGAGTTGGCGCGGGTCTATCGGGTAAGCCGGATGACCGCACGGCAGGCCCTGCAGGGTTTGAAGACAAGCGGCTACGCGTTCAGCCAAAGGGGCCGGGGCACGTTTGTGACCAGGCCGAAGATGGAAAAGAGCATCATGCATCTGCTTGGCTTCACGGAAGATATGAAGCAGCGCGGCATGGTGCCAAGCTCCCGCGTCCTTGAGCAGACGGTCATCAAGGCGACAGACGAACTCGCCGAGACCTTGAAGGTTTCTCCGCAGGACCCTGTTATCCGACTGCGACGTCTGCGCCTGGCTGACGGCATTCCGATGGCGATCGAAGAATCAAATATTCCTCTTAAGTTCTTTCCGGGCCTGGACAGAATAAGTTTTGCGAAGCAGTCTCTTTACCGTGTTCTCAGAGAAAGCTACGGTGTGCGTGTGGGGTGGGCCGACGAGGTCATCGAGGCGCTCCCTGCCACACGCGAGGAGTCGGAGCTGCTGACCATCCCTAAAAGGGCCAGTGTGCTGTCTATTTCACGAATCATCATGACGACAGAGGAGACACCCATCGAAGTCGCCTGCTCCCGCTATCGTGGCGACCGGTATCGCGCCTCAATTCGCGTCCCAACCACCGAGATCGAATAGGAGTTGGCCTGATTCAACTTGCGCTGGTGCTTCGGTGTCCCTTGAGCGAGAAATACAGGATGTAGACGTAGCAGACCACGACAATCGCGAAGCTTGGCCGATAGCCGAACGCATCTGCAAAGAATCCCTGGATCAATGGAATGATCGCACCGCCAACGACCATGGTGATGAGGATTCCTGAGCCCTGGCTGGTGAATCTGCCCAATCCTTTAGTCGACAGCGGAAAGATGCACGGCCACATGACCGAGTTGAAGAGTCCGCAGGAGACGATGGCCCATAAGGCAATGTGGCCTGAGGTAACGATGGTTGTAGCAACGAGGAGAAGTGCAGCGAGGGAGACGAACGCGAGAGCATTCTGTGCCTTGATTCTGCGTAGCGCGATGAAGCCGATGAATCGCCCGATCATCGCTCCTCCCCAATAGAGGGAGACGTATCGGGCAGCTGCGCCGTGACTGAGCCCGCCCATAGACGGCTGACCGAGATAGCTGATCATGATGCTGCCGATAGCGACTTCAGCGCCCACGTAAAAGAAGATCGCGAAGGCCCCCAGGCGAAGATGACGGAATCGCCACGCACTACCCTCCGCATTTGAGTTCGCAGCCCTCTTCTCGATGGCCTCTGGCAGGTGCACGAATCCGGTGATGATTGCCATCGCAAAGGCGCAGGTCGCGAGAATGGCGTAGGGGACACGTACAGAGTGTGCCAGTTGGGCTGCTGATGCTCCAGCAGCGATGAAGATGAATGCCGCTCCTACTTTTGGGGCGATCGTAGTCGCAATTGAATTGAAGCCGCCAGCGAGATTGAGACGCGACGAGGCTGTTTCAGGAGTTCCAAGTGCACCCACATAGGGATTAATGGCCACCTGCAGAAGGGCCAGTCCACTTCCGACGACAAACAGGGCGCAGAGAAACAGCGGATAAAAGATGATCAACGAAGCCGGCAAAAAGAGGAGCAAGCCGGTCCCCATCAAGGACAGAGACACAACAATGCCTGACTTGTAGCCGATTCTACCCACGATCCAGCCGGAGGGCACCGACATGACGAAGTACGCCCCGAAGAAACAGAACTGCACCAACAGGGCCGCCACGTTTGTGAGGTGAAAGAGGTCCTTAAAATGTGGGACCAATATATCGTTTAGTGCGGTGATAAAGCCGATCCCAAAGTAAAGAGAGACCATCAGCGTCAATGGGACGATATAGCTTCTTTTTTCAGTCACGACATTCGCGGCTGAACTTTCTTCCACGACCCCAATAACCATGCGGTCCCCGATCCATCAGAAGATGTCTTTTATTTGTCTAGCTGACTATACTTCTTTCTCTTCATACTTGGCCAAAGAAAAATGTCGTTATCTTCGACAGATACTAAACTGGATCTCATGCTGCGTCGTCCAGTGGCGAGCGGAATGGTTATTGGCCTGCTTCTGCTTTGCAGTGCTGCCATTGCGCGTGGCCAGACGTTGGAATTCCACGCGG
>Ga0210393_10001816_pt1 | contig 17736 bp, 12 predicted proteins | sample IncBWC27OmetaG_FD_160068 | JGI IMG/M metagenome (GOLD analysis project Ga0210393, IMG submission 160068) | Forest soil microbial communities from Barre Woods Harvard Forest LTER site, Petersham, Massachusetts, United States - Inc-BW-C-27-O ... | reverse complement strand
TTTGCTTTGCCGAACCGTGCTGGATCGAGGCGCTATGGCAGCAGGGCGGGATTCCGGTGATGGCGTCGCTGGCGCTGGGCGCCGATGGTGAGTACTACAACGTGAATGCCGACGAGATGGCGGCTTCATGCGCCGCAGCCACCCACGCCAACGCGCTCATATTTCTCACCGATGTGGCGGGAGTGAAGGACGCGCAGGGTTCGGTGATTCCCTGGCTGAGCACGAAAAAGGCCGAGGAGATGGCGGCTGACTCGATGGTGAGCGGCGGAATGCTGCCCAAGCTGCAAGCCTGCCGACAAGCGTTAAAACAGGGTGTCGGACGCGTGCGAATTTTGCCCGCCGCGGAAGCGGACCTGCTGCCGCAGTTTTATCTCACCAAGCTGTCGTGCGGCACGGAGGTGACGTGCGCATGAGCGAAGCTGCATCGGCGAAGTCTAGAGTGACGAATTTACGAATTGAACATAAGGAGTCAAAGTTGAACAGTCCTTTAACCAAAAATGCGCCAGCGGTGCCGGAAGTCTTTCCGGGCATCTTCTGGTGCCCTGATTTGATCTCGACACGCGATCTGGGGCCGCGGGGCGTGGAGGCGGTGCTGCATCTGGCGGAGTTGATGAAAACGCGGCCTTCCGTTTTTCAGCGGGCGCTGGCCGGTAAACAGATGGTGATGTTTTTCGAAAAGCCGTCGTTGCGAACGCGCCTGACGTTCGAAGTGGGAATGGCGAGCCTCGGCGGCGCGGCGCACTTTGTGGATCAGACCAGCGGCCGCATCGATGCACGCGAGAAATTGAGCGACGTGGCTCACAACCTGGAGCGCTGGGTGGACGTGATCGTGCTGCGCACCTTCGCGCAGGAAACGATTGCCGCTATGGCGGAGCACGCTTCGATTCCGGTGATCAACGCACTCAGCGATCTCGAACATCCCTGCCAGGCGCTGGCCGACTATTTCACTTTGCAGGAGCGCTACGGCGATCTCAGCAAGACTTGTCTGGCGTATGTTGGGGATGGAAATAATGTGGCGCATTCTTTGCTGCTGACCTGCGCCTGCCTGGGATCGTCGATCAGAATTGCCACGCCGCAGGGCTACGAACCGAACCCGCAGATTGTGGCGGACGCGCGGAAAATTGCGAAGCAGACTGGTGCGGAGATTGAACTGCTCACCGATCCATTCGCGGCAGTGGCCGGAGCCGATGCCGTCTACACCGACGCCTGGGCCAGCATGGGGCAGGAGCACGAAGCCGATCACAGGGCAAAGATTTTCGTGCCTTACCAGGTGAACCGCGAGTTGATGGCTGCGGCTCAACCCGATGCCGCGTTTATGCACTGTCTGCCGGCTCATCGCGGCGAGGAAGTTACTGACGAGGTGATGGATTCGGAGTGCTCGATTATTTTCGAGCAGGCCGAGAACCGCCTGCACGTGCAAAAGGCTATCCTTTATCTGTTGCTGGGCGGCGCGGTGCGGCTGCCCGTGAGGAGCGCTCATGCCTGAAAAAATTGTGCTGGCTTATTCCGGTGGACTGGATACCTCGATCATCATTCCGTGGCTGAAGGAAAACTATTCCTACGACGTGATTGCGATGGTCGCCGACGTCGGCCAGGGAGAAGACTTGCAGGCGGTGGTCGAGAAGGCTTACGCCACGGGCGCAAGCAAGGTGGTGGTGGAAGACCTGCGCGAGGAATTTCTTACCGGCTACGTGTTCCCAGCACTGAAGGCGGGCGCGGTTTACGAGCACAAGTATCTGCTGGGGACTTCGCTGGCGCGTCCGGTGATTGCGAAGCATCAGGTGGAAGTGGCGCTGCGCGAGGGCGCGACCGCCGTGGCTCACGGTTGCACCGGAAAAGGCAACGACCAGGTGCGGTTTGAATTGACGTATCAGGCGCTGGGGCCGGAGCTGAAGATTATTGCGCCGTGGCGGGAGTGGTCGCTGAAGTCGCGCGAGGATTGCATCGATTACGCCGAGCAGCACGGCATTCCGGTGGCGGCGAGCCGCGAGAAGATTCACAGCCGCGACCGCAATCTCTGGCACATTAGCCACGAAGGCGGAGAACTGGAAGACGCCGCGAACGCACCGTTGCCCACGACATGGCAGATCACGCGCTCGCCGCAGGAAGCGCCGGACAAAGAAGAAAAAGTTTCCATCGGCTTTGAGCGCGGGATTCCGGTGGCAGTGAACGGGATGAAGCTCGATCCCGTGGCGCTGGTGGAATTGCTGAACGAGATTGGCGCGCGCAACGCCATTGGGCGCGTCGACCTGGTGGAGAACCGTTTTGTCGGAATCAAGTCGCGGGGGTGCTATGAGACGCCTGGCGGGACGCTGCTGATCACGGCGCATCGCGAGCTGGAAGCGCTGTGCCTGGAGCGGGAAGTGGCGCACTTCAAGCAGCACATCGGGCTGAAATATGCCGAACTGGTCTATTTCGGTTTGTGGTTCACGCCGCTGCGCGAGGCACTGGACGCGTTTGTGGAGAACACGCAGCAGCTCATGACCGGCAGTGTTTCGCTTTCTTTGTATAAGGGGAATGTTTCCATCGTGAGCCGTGAGTCAGAGCATTCGCTTTACCGTACCGATCTTTCGTCGTTCACCATGGGCGCGGAATATGACCAGAAAGATGCGGCCGGCTTCATCCGCATCCTGGGACTTCCCTCGCGATCGCGCGCTCGCTCGCGCGTGGAGGTGGGTTGATGAAGATGTGGTCGGGCCGGTTCCGGCAGCCGCTCGACCCTGAGTTCGAGCGCTGGCAGCGATCGTTCGGCTTTGACCGGCGGCTGCTGCAGTACGAACTCGCAGCCAGCAGCGCTCACGCTCGCGCGTTGAAAGATGCCGGCGTTCTTTCGGCGAGCGAGCTGATCAGCATTCTGCAGGGATTGCAGCAGCTCGGGGCGCAGGCCGCGGCTTCTCCGGCGTTTCTGGACGACAACGAAGCTGAGGATGTGCATCACTTCGTCGAGAAAAAACTGGCCGCGTTGATTGGCGAAACCGGATACAAACTGCACAGCGGCCGCAGCCGCAATGAGCAGATCGCGACGGACCTGCGCCTTTATGTGCGGGCTGCGATTGATCAGCTGCGGGTTGAAATTGCCGAGTGGTGCGGCGTGGCGACCGATCGCGCCGAACAGGCTGGCGATTCTGCCATGCCCGCTTACACGCATTTGCAGCGCGCAGAACCGGTTCTGCTGGGGCATTGGCTGATGGCTTACGTTGCGATGTTTCTGCGGGATGCGAGCCGGCTTGCGGATTGTCGCAGGCGGTTGAATGTTTGTCCCCTCGGGTCGGGTGCGGTTGCAGGAGCAACTCTACCGCTTGATCGTAAGTTCATGGCCGAGACTCTGGGCTTTGATGATCCGACTTCCAACAGCATCGATGCCACCAGTGACCGCGATTTCGGGCTGGAGTTTGTGAATGTGCTGTCGCTGCTCGCGCTGCACTTGAGCCGCTGGGCGGAAGAGATGATTTTGTTTTCTTCGCAGGAGTATGGCTTCGTCGTTTTGCCGGAAGCTTATTCCACGGGCAGCAGCGCCATGCCGCAGAAGAAAAACCCAGATTTGCTGGAACTGGTGCGGGGCAAAGCTGGCCGCATTGTTGGACACGCCACGGCGCTCATGATCACGCTGAAGGGGCTGCCTCTGGCTTACAACAAAGACTTGCAGGAAGCGCAGGAGGCTCTTTTCGATTCCGCGGACACCATGCTCTCGATGCTGCCGCTGGTGACCGGGTTTATGAAGGCTGTTCAATTTAATCGCGAGCGCATGGAGCAAGCTGCGCAATCGGGATTCACCAACGCCTGGGCGGCTGCCACCTATCTGGTGAAGCGCGGCGTTCCTTCACGGCTGGCACATGAGCGTATCGGCAAAGCGGTGCAGTTGTGCCTGGAGAAAAATTGCGAGCTTCAGGATTTGGCGCTCGAAGAATTGCGGGCGCTCGACTCGGCGTTTGAATCTGATTTCTATGAGTGCCTGTCTCTGGCCGCAGTGCTGGCGGTTCACGATGTTGCGGGAGGCACGGCGCCGGGGCGGGTGCGGCAGGCGATCAGGAGTGCCAGGACAAAAATCGAATCGCTACGGGAGGAAATTCATGCGCACGCGCAAAGCGATCTTGCCTGACGCTACGCAGATTCACGACTTGATCTCGGGATATTCCGGCGACGGCACGCTGCTGCCCCGCACGCTGGCGGAGATCTGCGAAAACGTCAGAGACTTTGTGGTGCTCGAGGAGGATGGCCGGATCCTCGGCTGCGGCGCTCTGCATCTGTATGGCACGCATTTGGCGGAAGTTCGCTCCATCACCGTCGCTCCCTGGGCACAAGGCAAGGGCGGTGGAGGCCGGCTGATGAAGGCGTTGATGGCCGAAGCGAAGAAACACCGGGTCACCTGCATTTGCCTGTTCACGCGCAGTCCGCAGTTTTTTGCGCGGCAGGGTTTCGCGGTGGCGCAACGCGAAGATTTGCCGGACAAGATTTATAAAGACTGCCACGTTTGCCCGCGTTTCCATTCGTGCGATGAAGTAGCGATGGTGCGCGGCGAACTTCCCAAGTTCGCGATTCTTCCGGAACCGCCGAACTGGCTGGTCAAGCTGCAGGTTTGAATTCTCTTAATCTTGCGCATAAACAATATGAATTGGACGAGGCGCGTGACTGGGACGCTACAATAGCTCATGCGCCGCGCAAGGGTGCGCGTGCGAGTGGAGGCTGTAAAAGTTTGGACCGACCGAATGAAGTGATGGACAAGGCCCGCGGCGTGATGGCTTCGCCCGACGGCGCCAGCGTTCTGACTCTCGAGGAAATTGCCAATCTCGCGCATGAGGGCGGTAAACCGGCCGAGACATTAATGAACGTGGTCGCCCTCATTGCCAAGCGATTTGGGACGGACGTGTGCTCGGCCTATTTGCTGGAACCGGATCGCGCCAATCTTGTGCTGGCCGCGACTCTCGGACTTCGCAGCCAGGCTATCGGTGTCCTGCGCATGGGTGTGCATGAGGGACTAGCCGGCCTTGTAGCCGAACAGGTTCGGCCGGTGGCCGTCGAACAAGTCAAGAATCATCCGCGCTTCAAATATTTCATTGAGGCCGGAGAAGAAGCTTACCAGTCTTTCCTTGGCGTTCCTCTGATCGATCGCGGAGTGCTGCAAGGGGTGCTGGTGGTACAGACGGTGGAAGCTCGCGTCTTCCGCGAGGACGAGATTCGCATGCTTACCGAAGCCGCGACGCAAGTCGCTTCGGTGGTGAGCGAGGCGCGCACACTTGACCGCTTCATCGCGCCGGTGCAGGAACGGCTCTGGGCTTTGGCACGAAATCTGTGGTGGAGCTGGGATCACGATTCGGCCAGTTTATTTCTCGATCTCGATCCGGTGAGGTGGAACCAGCTCAACCATAACCCGGTCGCGCTGCTGGCGGAATTTCCGCTGGCGAAACTGGAAGCGCGCGCCGCGGAACTGGTGCTGCACAGCCGCATCAACTACGCGTACCGGCGCTTGCGCGAGTATCTGGAGTCTGACAAAACCTGGGGAACACGGCACGCTGGAGTTTTGCGGCCACGGCCAGTCGCGTATTTTTCCGCCGAGTTTGGATTGCATGAGTCGCTGCCGGTTTATTCCGGAGGCCTGGGCGTGCTGGCGGGTGATCACATCAAGAGCGCATCGGATCTTGATATTCCGCTGGTGGGCGTGGGCTTGTTCTATGGCCAGGGATATTTCCGGCAGTGGCTTGATCGCACCGGGTGGCAGCATGAGGAGTATCTCAAGACGGATGTGAATCACCTGCCGATGCAGGCGGCGATCGGGAAAAATGGTCGGCCGATTGTCGTCCAGATCGACACGCGCCACGGTTCGATCAGCGCAAAAGTCTGGCGGGTCGCGGTGGGACGGTGCGACCTGCTGCTGCTCGATTCGGATGTTGAGGGCAACGCTCCCGAAGACCGCGAGTTGACTTCGCGACTTTATGGCGGCGACCGGCGCATCCGCATTCGCCAGGAATTGCTGCTCGGCGTGGGAGGCTTGCGCGCGCTGCGCGCTCTCGGAATCACGCCTGGAGTTCTGCACCTGAACGAAGGACACAGCGGCTTCGCCGTGCTGGAAGCGATCCGCATGCGCATGGAAGACGAAGGCCTCACATTCGACAGCGCCGTGCCACGAGTTTCGCGCGAAGTCGTCTTCACCACGCACACTCCAGTGCCTGCGGGGCATGATCGCTTCGACGCCGATCTGGTGGAGGAGCATCTGGGCCCGCTTCGCGATGCGCTGGGTCTCTCTCACGAGAGCCTGATGGGGCTGGGCCGCGAAAAACCAACCACACTGGACGAGACTTTCTGCATGACGGTGCTGGGCCTGAGATTGTCGCGGCGCGCCAACGCCGTTTCCGCCTTGCACGGAGAAGTTTCGCGTGCCATGTGGACCGGCTTGTCCCCAGCGAAGCAGGAAGACTCCGTTCCCATCGGACACATCACCAACGGCGTGCATGTTCCTTCGTGGCTGGCGCCGCAGATGTTTCGCCTCTACGACCGGCACCTCGGAACCGGCTGGAACGAGCGCAGCAGCGAAGCCCGCATCTGGGAAGGGATCGCGAATGTGGATGACGGCGAACTCTGGGAAACGCATCTCAGCCTGAAATCGAGTCTGATCGAGTTTGTGCGGGATCGCGCCGTGGAACAAGCCGAGCGCCGCAGCGAATCCAAGGAAGTTCTGCGGCGACTGGTGCGTGTGCTCAGCCCGGACGCCCTCACCATCGGCTTTGCCCGCCGCTTTGCTACCTACAAGCGCGCCGACCTCATCTTGACCGACATCGAAAAATTAACCTTGATGGTGAACGACCCGAAACGTCCCGTGCAATTTGTTTTTGCCGGAAAGGCCCATCCCAACGATGAGCCGGGGAAACGTATGTTGCAGAAGATCGCGGAGTTGATGCGCGATCCCAAGTTCGGCGACAAGTTCGTGTTCATCGAAGACTACGACATTAATGTGGGACGGCATTTTGTGCAGGGCGTCGACGTCTGGCTGAATAATCCTCGCCGGCCACTCGAAGCTTCCGGCACCAGCGGCCAGAAAGTTGTTCTCAACGGCGGGCTGAATCTTTCCGTGCTTGACGGGTGGTGGGCGGAGGCTTACGACGGCAGGAATGGCTTTGCCATCGGAACTGGCAGGACTCACTCCAACATGAGCGTTCACGACACGCGTGACGGAGAAGACCTGATGCGCACGTTGCATGACGAGGTGATCCCGCTCTACTACCAGCGCGACCACGACGGCCTGCCGCGCGGCTGGATCAAGCGCATGAAGCGGACTATTCGTACCCTCGGTTGGCGTTTCAACGCCGACCGCATGGTGATGGATTACACGACGAAATGTTACGTGCCCGCAGCGGGCGGCACTTCCAGCGACATGCGAGCAACTTCGTGAGCGCCATCGCTGCCCTGAAGAGATCGCGGACACATTTGCGTAAGGAAGCAGAACGGCAAGCCTCTTGCTTCCTCCGGTGCTCGTCCGCGCTCGTTAGGTACTTTAGTGCAGAGCCTTCATGGCACTGAGCCACTTCACGACTACAATCAAATCTGTGAGACATTCGCCATCGACATGATGGCGAGCACTATCCAGCACGCGATGTAGGAGTAGGATATGCATAGAACCACGAGAAAAAGTGTCATCGCTTTATTGGTACCTCTCAGCACGATTCTGCTCGCCTCGCTAATCCTTCAAGGCTGCAACGCCCTCGACCCGTTTTGCGGGAGTGCTCGACCATCTCCGAACATTGCGTCGCTTTCGGTTAGCGCGATCACCTTCGCTGAAGTGGAGCGGGGCTATCCTCTCAGCGTGAACGGCAGTGCGTTTGTTTCTTCTTCTGTGGTGGTGGTCAACGGGATCGAGGTAAGCACTGAAGTCACCAGCAGCACGCTATTGCAGGTCACCGTCACGACCGCCGAGATCCCGGGTCCTGGAATAACGAACATACTGGTCAAGACTCCGAGTGGAAACTCCGGCGAACTTGGCTGCAAGAGTGGTGGAAACAGCCGCACTCTCGTCTTGATGATTAGCTAAGCAAAAAGGAACAGGACGGGCTGAAGGCCCAGCATCGGCTCGAACGGGCACAGTGCAGCTCCCGTGCCTCGCAACGGGTCACGCAACATCAGCGAAACCTGGAGCACCCGGCAAGACGAAATCTCAACTGCGTGGGGAAGGCTTGTCCAGCGCGGCTTTCAGCGATTCGAAGGCGCGTTTCTGGTAGGCTTCGACGTCTTTGCGGGTAAAAACTGGAGTCACGGTCTGAACGTAACTACGCGCGGCATCGTAGTTGCCACGGCGATATGCGACGTCCGCCTGGGCCAAGGTTACGTCCGCGCCCCAATTAGGATCGCCGGTGAGTTGCGCCACGGTAGGGGCGTCGATTTGCTGCAAGAGCGTGGCTGCCTCGTCCAATTTACTTAGGCCAATCAGGCAACTCGCTAAAGTGTATGCGGTGGCTCCGGTCAGGCCGGCGGACGCTCCGAACGCCTTCACCGACGAATCATAGGCTTTGCGCGCATTCGACTCTCCCTCGCGATAGCGGCCTGCCCGGCACTGCGCAAGCGACCCATCGGCAAGCGTTGCCACCGCGAAGAAAGAAAGTGGACCCTGCTTGCGGACGGCAAGCTCGTGGATCGCAAAATCGTCGCGGATGGCTTCGTCCCATATCTCCAGGCTGCCTTCGGACTGCGCCCGTGTCGCGAGCAACTGCATCGAGAGTTCGTGGTCCGGCCCGAGGCGGGACACAAACTCCGGATAAATGGCGTTGGTCTCCTGAATCGCTTCGGCATGTTTGTTCTGAATCATGAAGGCCTGCGCCAGATTCAGGCGAACCCGCAACACGTTGGGACTATCGGGCCCGGCGACACGGGTGAAGGCGGCGATGAGTTCGCGAAACGTCTGCTCGGCCTTGGCCCCTTCGCCCAGACGGATGTAGGAAAAGCCGAGCCGCTGCTGGAACGTGAGGCGTGCGCTCTCGTCGAATTCGGGGAGGACTTCCGCCCCTTGCACGGCCGCCTGAAAATTTTCTGCGGCGGACTTGGCGTTGTTCTCGATGAGCGCGACCATCCCCTGCGCGGAAGCAAGCCACACCGGCAGGTCCGGCCTTGGACGCTTCAGTCTTGCGATTAAGGCTTTCTGTTGTTCGAGAATCGACTCGGCCAACGGGAGCGAGCCGCGCTCATAGCTGCGAGCCTCCAGAGTCGTGCGTTGCAGTTGAGTGATGATGGCATCTTGTGAGAGCTCACCATCCACTTGCCCGAAGAGCGCCGCGGCGCGGTCATACTCCAGCCGAGCATCGGGATAGTCCGTCCGGTTATCGAGCGCCCGGGCAATGGTCTGGCGAAGGCGCGCAGCCACCCGCGGCTCATCTTTAAATTTGCGGTCGATGCCGGGCGAGGCCTGCTGGATCGCCTCCATCAGTGATTCGCTGGACTTGCCACTCACAAACGGATTGCTCCGCCCCAACAGATCGTCAGCGAGAAACCGGTTGACAGCGCTTGCAATGGCGGTCTGCCGGTTGGCATTGTCGCGTTCGCGGCTCGCCCGCTGGAAAAGTACAACGCTCACGACAAGTCCAGCTGCCAGGGCGATCACCGCCAGCACCACCCAGGGACGCCGGGCCCGAGTTTCGGCCAGCTTGCGCTCGGCAGTCTGAGCGCGAAGTTTTGCGGCTTCCAGTTCGTCGCGCTTGATGCGGCGCTCGTCCAGCGTGAGCAGCCTTTCGACGAGATCGGCCGCGCTGTTCAGCCGCTTGGCGGCATCGCCGCAAGCCGCGTCCGCAATATCTTCGCGCAGCAGCGGATCCTTAATCTCGGCTTCCCAGCCCGGCGCCAGCGGCCTGCGGAAATCGCCAACCGTCAACTGGTAGAGCATGACGCCGAGAGCATAAACATCCGCAGCGGCACTGGGAGATTGTCCGGCCAGAACTTCGGGCGCCAGATACATGAGAGTCCCAGTCATCGGCTGCGTTTCCAGCGAAGTGGTTTGCGTAAATCCCAGGTTCGTGATTCCCAGGGACTGCAGCCGCGAAGGATCGAACAACGAGGCACTGCCGAAATCCGCGAGCTTCACCTGCCAGCCTCCGTTGCCGGCGGGAACGATCAGGATGTTGGCAGGTTTCAGGTCTTTGTGAAGCACTCCAATGTCGTGCGCCGAAGCCACGGCCTTGGCCACGTCCACCAGAAATTGCCGGCGGACCTCATACGGAATCTCCGAGAGACCTCCCTGCGACACGGCCCATTCCGCCAAGCTTTGCCCGGCATATTCGCTCTCCAGAAAGAACGGAAGCGTCTCAAAGTTCCACTCCAGGATGCGCACAAACTCCGGCCGGTCTCCCAGCGATTCGCGCAGGAAGCGGGAAATCGTAATCTCGCGCTTCAGGCCTTTTAAACGCGCGCCATCGCCGGCGAACTTGAAAACCCGCTGTTCGTGGGTCCTGGGATTTTCCGCTAGCCACACTTCACTCGACCCTGAAATCTCCATAGGCCGAGTAAGCCGCCACTGCTCCCGCCCCGGAACCAGGTCCCCGGCTTTGAATCCCAGCTCAGGACCGGCGGGCGCGGCCACGGTTTTGCAATAGACCGGCACGGCCAGCCGGTAGCCGACCCGGGGAACCGTAATGATCGCCGGATGGTCTTCGTCTCCCATGCCCTTGCGCAGCTTGGAGACGGCGGTCGCCAGCGAGCCGTCGACCACCATCACATCCGGCCATACCGACTCCAGCAATTCTTCCTTGGTCACAACCTCGCCGGCATGGAGAAGGAGCTGCAGCAGGATCTCCAGGGGCTTCGATTCCAGGTCGACCGGTCTTCCCTTCACGCGCAGTTCGCGGGCGAGCTCGTCAAACTCGTAGTCGGCGAAACGCCAGAGGCGTCCGGAAGTCTCTGCTGTTTCTGGTGCAGTTCCCTTGTAATTCATGGACTTAGACACGCTTTAGAGTTCTTAAGAACTCCGTCAGGACATGCAGCGGGGGATGGTGCAAGCTGTTGGTCCAACGGCGACTAGGTGAGCGGAAACATTGTGCCACGAACCAGCCCGCCGGGTACACAAAATTTGAATGGGACAAACTTGAATGGGATGCTCGGTGCAACCGAGCGGCTTGGCTCTGTGCTCTGTGCATGCAGCCACTGGAATTCAGCTGTGAGGAGACTCTATGAAATACCTCGGAACCGTAGTTTCGACGATCGTACTCTCGGCGACCGCAGTGGCTCTGCTGTTTGCCGCGCTGCCCGCAACCGCCCAGACGTTCACCCCGCTCTATACCTATCCCAACACCAGCAATAACAGCACCGGTGTCAACGCACCTGCCCTGTTCTCGCAAGGGCCCGACGGGGAGCTCTACAGCACGATACAAACCAACGGAACCTACAACCACGGCAGCGTCTACAAGATGTCCACCACCGGCGTGTACACCTCGGTGTACAGCTTCTGCGCTGAGGGTGGCTTCTGCAACACGACCGGGGGCACCCCATATGGCGGTGTGACGCTGGGGACCGATGGCAATCTCTACGGAACCACGCTGGGCGGCGGCGCTTGCGATCAGGGAGTGGGGACCATTTTCAAAGTCACACCCGCCGGGGCCTGGACAAAGCTGTGGGATTTTACTGCCGGCACCGCGTGCGATGGATATACCGGCTTCCTCGATGAAGGCGCCCCCTACTACGCGCCTTTTCAGGCCGTGAATGGCGATTTCTACGGCGTCGATCAGGCAGTCTACAGCGGTACTTACGGTGTCTTCTATCAGATGACGACCAAAGGAAAACTGACGCCGCATCCGTTCGACTACACCGACGGCGCCAATCCGAACATTCCGACGCAGGGCAGCGACGGCAACTTTTATGGAACCACACAGGGTGGCGGAGGCGGGGCCTGCGAATGCGGCGTGGTGTACAAGGTAACGGCAGCCGGCAAGTTCACCGTGCTTCATGTTTTCGCAGGTTATCCCACGGACGGAAACCGGCCGATCGGAGCGCTGGTTCAGGCCAACGACGGCGATTTCTACGGAACCACTTACCAGGGCGGCGCCTCTAACGAGGGAGCTATCTTCAAGATCTCCGCTACTGGCGCTTACACACTGCTCTTCAGTCTCGACTTCGCCTCGCCGGCTCTGCTTGGAAGTTATCCCGTGGCCGGGCTGACGCTTGGCACCGACGGTAATCTCTACGGGGTCACCGAACACGGTGGAACGAATAACTACGGAACGATCTTCCAGGTCGTTCCCGGCGGCGACCTGACCTTCCTGCATAGTTTCTGTTCGGTTGCCGGTTGTCCCGACGGGATTATCCCCGAGACGCCGCTGGTGCAACACACGAACGGAAAATTCTATGGAACCGCGAGCGGGAATTCACTGTGCTGCGGTGTCTTCTACAGCTTCGACATGGGCCTGCCTCCATTTACCCGCTTGCCCGCCGCGCAAGGCAAGGTTGGAGCGACCGTCGGATTCCTCGGCCAGGATTTCACGGGCGTGACCAGCGTCTCGTTCGGTGGAACCAAAGCGGCCACATTCAAAGCCACGTCCGATACTTATCTGACGGCGAAGGTTCCAGCGGGCGCGCTTACCGGCGTGATCAAGATTGTCACCACCGTGGGCACACTGCTCGGCAGTCACAACTTCAAAGTGCTACCCACGGTGAAGACGATCAGCCCCACCAGCGGCGTGGTGGGAACAGTGGTAACCATCACCGGAACCGGCCTGACACAAGCCACGAAAGTGACCTTCGGAGGCAAAGCTGGAACCTTCACCGTGAACAGTGACAGCCAGATCACGGCCCCGGTTCCGACCACCGCCAAGACGGGGAAAATTGAGGTTACCACTCTGGGCGGTGCGGCCTCGAGTGCGACAACTTTCACCGTGGCACCGTAGTCGGGTCAGAGCTCGGGCGCTGGACTCGTTGAGGGTCTGTCAACCTGTATGTCCATGGGTGCTACGTCTGCTGCAAGATCATGGGGGCGTACTACATCAGGGGAAGATTGTGAGATAGTTGGTAGCGCTGACGGGAATCGAACCCGTATACCCGCCTTGAGAGGGCGGTATCCTAACCGTTAGATGACAGCGCCATCTGTTTGCGTTGCTCCATTGCGGGTCGTACTACCTGCCTTCGAGTTCGATGATACGGCCCAGACCTACCGCTGCGCAAGCCTTCCGCCCCTCCTGGCCCCTCCTGGAGGAGATTCGTGTCGCCAAAAACAGAACCGACTTTTCGCTTCGAAGGGAGGTCTGCTATCGCGTCATTTGTCCGTCCACCATGCGCCAGATTCCAAGAGGATTTGCATCCTTCAATTCTTGCGGTAACGCTTCGTCAGGAAATCCCTGGTAACAAACTGGGCGGGTAAATCTGAAAATGGCGCGAGTGCCTACGGATGTGGAGCGTCCGTCCGAGGTTGAGGGATAGGGGCCTCCGTGCACCATGGCGTGGCAGACCTCGACGCCGGTCGGAAAGCCATTGAACACGAGACGGCCGACTTTGCCCTCCAGAATCACGATGAGATCAGCGAAGTCACGAAGATCCTGCGCGGTGCCGTGAATCGTGGCCGTGAGATGGCCTTCGAGAGAGCCGGCAATCTCAAGGACCTGATCGCGGTTCGAGTGGCGAACAAGAAGCGTGGTTGGGCCAAAGATTTCCGCATCCAGGTTCGAGCTTAGAAACGTAGCTGCGTCGGTTTCAAAGAGCGTTGCGTTGACGGCAAATCCGGCTTGCGGTGCGGCTTTTGGAGCCTCGGCAACGAGAGTAACCGCCGCATCTGTTTTTCGCCCGGTGAGTGCGGAGTCGTACGAGGAATGAATGGCGCGGGTCAGCAGATGAAATGGCGCCGAGGCGGCGACTAGTTGCCGCAACTTGTCGGTAAACTTCGCCGCTTCGTTGCCGTGCGGAAGAAATACCATTCCCGGCTTGGTGCAGAACTGTCCGGCGCCCAGCGTGAACGAAGCGTGCAGGCCTGCCGCAATGTTCTCGCCACGTTCCCGCAGAGCGCCCGGCAACATGAATACGGGATTGGTGCTGCTCATTTCCGCGTAGAACGGAATCGGCTCGGGACGCGCCGCAGCCACGTCCATCAGCGCTCTACCTGCGGCGCGCGAGCCGGTGAATCCCCCCGCTTTCACCAGCGGATGTTTCATCAATTCGGTGCCAACCTGAGCGCCGCTGCCAAACAGAAGCGAGAAAACGCCTTCCGGCAGACCGCACTCCCGAACACTTTCCCGAACCATTTGCCCTACGAGTTCGCTGGTGCCAGGATGCGCCGCATGGGCTTTCACGATCACGGGGTTGCCTGACGCCAAGGCCGACGCGGTATCACCTCCGGCAACGGAAAATGCTAGTGGGAAGTTGCTGGCGCCGAATACGACGACGGGACCGAGGGGACGCAGCAGGGAGCGAATATCTGGCCTGGGAGCGGGCTTGCGATCGGGATCGGCATGGTCGATGCGCGCAGCAACCCACGATCCCTCCTCCGCCACTTCGGCAAAAAGGCGCAACTGAGCGCAAGTGCGCGCGGTCTCGCCCTGCAAGCGCGCGGGCGGCAAGGCGGTCTCTTTGCCGGCGCGCTCGACCACGTCGGCGGCGATGGATTCTATCTTCGCCGCGATCTTGCGCAAGAATGCGCCGCGATCTCGTCCGGAAACGCGGCTGTAGTCGGCATAGGTGTCCGCAGCCAGGCGCACCGCGAGTTCGACTTCGTCGGCGGTTGCACTGATGAATCCAGGCTGGAGATGTTGCCCAGTGGTGGGATCCGTGGCGAACAGCGGCTCCGACGAACCGCTACCCTCACGAAACCCGATTAGCGATCTACCCGAAAGTTTTGCCATTTTCTAAAATTACTTTCTGCCGGTGAGCACGTAGCCGCCAAGTGATTGCGGACGCGAGCGCAACGCGTCACGAATGATCCTGGTGGTTTGCTCCAGTTCTCCGCCCACCAATTGCATGCGCGGCGGACGCACTCGCGGATTTCCCATCCCCACTTCGGCCTGCACGAGCTTGATGAGCTGAACGAAATTCGGAACCGTATCCATGCGCAGCAGTGGCAGGAACCAGCGATACAACTCAAATGCTTTGTCACTCTCCCCGCTGATGCCGCAGTTGAAAAGATCGACCGATGCCCGCGGCAACGCATTGGCCAGGCCGGCGACCCAGCCGGTCGCTCCCACTCCGATGGCTTCCAGCACGGCGTCGTCGACGCCGACCAAGATCTCCAAGCGGCGATCGAGCAGCGCGCGAATGGCGGAGACTCGCCGGACATCCGTGCTCGACTCCTTTACGGCTTCGAAGTTTTCGTGCTCGGATGCCAACTCGCGAATTTGTTCAGGAAGGAAATCGGTTCCATAGGCGACGGGATTGTTGTAAAGCATGCAGGAAAGCGGAGTGGCCGCAAACACGGTGGCCACGTGGGTCTTCATTTCCCGCCAATCGCCCTGGTAGACATAGGGAGGCAACACCATCAGAGCGTCGCAGCCAACCTCCGCGGCCGCTTTGGCGATCGTCACCGCCTCTGAAGTCGTAAGCGCCGAGATGGAAGCCACGACCGGCCCCCGCCCATGAACTGCGCTGACACAGGTGCGCAGAATCTCGACCTTCTCGTCGAAGGAGAGAGTCGCGCCTTCTCCCAGGGAACCGAGGGCGACGACGCCGGCGCAACCGTTGTCCAATAGCCAGTGGCAATGCTTCTTCAAAAAGCTGTGATCGACACGAAGATCTTCGGTAAAACTGGTGGTGATGGCAGGGAGCACACCCTTCCAGTTCATGATCGTCCTCCTGTTACTTCGCTGTGCTGGAGTTGCGACTGGCCCGTGACGGCCGCCAAGGTTTCAACGCGGGCGGGAAACACGGGCGGCCGAACGGAATCCGGATTCCAGTTGAATAGAAACTGTGTGGCAGGGCCGCAGACTCGCCCCTGGCACGGGCCCATGCCGCAACGCGCGTGCAGCTTGGCTTCGCGCCACGAGCGGTGCTGCCGAAGGCGAGAATAGGAAACGTCCTCGCAACGGCACACGATCGTGTCTGGCAAAGACAAGCTCTGCAGCTCCGAGCGCAAACTGAACGTGTGATCGAGCAACCCGGCAAAGCGGCGCGCCTTTTGGCGCTTGCCGAATAAGACTTTGGCTTCGAACCCGCGTCGGGCCGCTGCCAATCCTGCAATCTGGCCTTCGATGAGCGCTAACTCCACACCGCCAATGCTTGTCGGTTCTCCGGCGCATAAGACTGAGGGAACCGTCGTTGTCTGAAGGTCGTCGACTTGCACGCAGCCCTTGTCGACTGCACAACCCAGCAGCAACGGCAATTCGACGTTAGGAACCAGGTGAAAACCGCAGGCGAGATAGTCGCAGGGAATGTTCTGGTTTTTCCCGGCTCGCGAAATGGTCACGCTTTCTAGAGTCTTCTGGCCGTGAGCGGCGAGCGGCCAACTGTTTGCGGCAAACGGAACTTCGGCGAGATCCCGTTTCAATTGGAACCCCTGGATAATTTTCTGTGGCCAGCTGAACAGTGTGAGACCGAATTTTGCCAGACTCTTCCAGGATGCCTGCTCGCAAATCACGGGGATCTCAGCGCCGTGCTGGCGGAGATAGGAAGCCACTGCCAGCAACAACGGGCCGGTGCCAGCCACCACCACGCGCTTGCCTTGAATCGGCAGGCCGCACTTGACCATTGCCTGCAGACCGCCCGCCCCCATCACGTTGAGCAAAGTCCAACCGGGGAACGGCAGGAATCTTTCCCTGGCTCCGGTTGCCAGCACCAACTTGTCGTAGGTGAGTTCGCAGAAGCCATCGAGATTTTCTGCTAACAGGACGCCGGGGTCCGGCTGGTGCACTACGCGCAGCCCGCAGAGAGCGGTCGCTCCTGACGCGCGCAGCCGGTCGGCCCATCGCGAAGCTTCAGTATTTTGCGAAACATTAGATCGCTCGTGGTCAGATCGCGCAGCATCGGACTCGCCTCGCCAAATCTGCCCGCCGAGCCTGAAATTGTCGTCGACGATTCCGACCCGGACGCCGCACTCTGCCGCGCGAGCGGCGGCGGCCATGCCGGCGGGGCCTCCGCCGATCACGAGTACATCGAAATGGCGCTGCGCTTCGCTGCTCATCTGTTGCAGCTCTTGTAGCTTCAGTTCTTCGAGCTTCAGTTCTCGGTTGTGACTTGCATTCCCTGTTCGCACAGCACCTGACAGCTTCGGCAGTGCGACACCCCGCCGATGGCGACGCGACATTCAAAGCAGATTCCCATGCCGCACAGAGGGCCGCGCGGCTCACCACTCACCGACGTTCGGCAAACCTGTCCCACAAGCACCATCGCAACCGCTACGGTCGCCCCCGAGGGCACCAGGACCGGCGTCCCGTTTACCGTTACAGTGATCTGGTTAGGCATGCACATACTCCTTCGCCGTTCGCGAGGGCAGGTACGGTTCGATCGGAATCTCCGGCTTTGTGCCGGTGATCTGATCGGCCAGAATCCGCGCCGTGCCTAGGGAGGTGGTAATTCCCAGACCTTCATGCCCGGTCGCCAGAAATATGGACTTGTCTCCGGTCGTGCCTCTAACCTCTTCTCTTGTCCTATTCTCAGCCGCATTCGCAACCCAGGGCCCGATCAGCGGAAGCTTGTCGGGAGTAGCTGCACGAAATCCCGTCCAGGTTCGCATCGTCGACAACTGGGCCAACCCGGGCATGTATTCCTGCGCGCGTTGCAGCATGCGCACCAGCATGGAGTGATCCACTTCTTTGTGCTCCACACCGTACTGCCGCGAAGAACCGATGAGAACCTGACCGG
>Ga0210393_10001815_pt1 | contig 17740 bp, 10 predicted proteins | sample IncBWC27OmetaG_FD_160068 | JGI IMG/M metagenome (GOLD analysis project Ga0210393, IMG submission 160068) | Forest soil microbial communities from Barre Woods Harvard Forest LTER site, Petersham, Massachusetts, United States - Inc-BW-C-27-O ... | reverse complement strand
CTTGATTGCTGCGCTCGCCGTGTGGTTCGCGATTCGTCCGCCCCGTCAGGCGGCCGTGCGCCTCGCGGCTTTTCAATTTGTCTTGGTCGCCGGCCTGCTGTTGCCGTTGATCCCTCACTGGTGGGGCAGGGCCCTACTGCCGGCCCCACGAATGACAACGGCAGACGAGACGGCAACCGGACCGTCGATCGCTGAGGTGCCCGAGCCAGTATTGCCTCGGCCGACTGCCAAACGCACGAAGGCAATCGCAATTTCTCCGTCGCAGCCGATCGTCGGCGCCGATGCGAACCATGCGGACGTATCGGCAATGGATTTGTCGCCCAGCGCGCCATTACGGGCCGCCGAGCCTTTAGGCGCGCGTGGCCTCGCGCTCCTGATCGTCGCTTCGCTCTGGTCCTGCGGCATGTGCGTGCAATTGATTCGGCTGTTCGCGGCGACTCTCTGGCTATCGCACCTGCGACGCAGCGCGCTGACACCCCAAGCCCGCTCCCAAGACCTGTTCGACCGTTGTCGGCAGGAAATCGGCTTGCGTCGAGCCATCCGACTGGGGACTCACTCGGCTCTCACGGCACCGATCTTTGTCGGCGGCCGGCGCTGCATGGTTCTCGTGCCCAGCGATTGGGAACAATTGCCGATCGACGCCCAGCGAGCCGTCTTGTGGCACGAACTGGCACACGTCGCCCGACGCGACGATTGGGCGAAACTCACGGAAGAAATCCTCCGCGCCGCCTTCTTCTTCCATCCGCTGGTGCACTGGCTGCTCAATCGCATCGACGGCTATCGAGAACAAGTCTGCGACGCAGCGGCCATTCGCCGCGGGGTCACCGGAAGACTGTTGGCGCAAGTCCTGGTCGATTTCGGTCGCCGGAACTTGCTAACGGAACATCTTGATCCAGTGACGCGTCCCGCACTGCAGTTCTTTCGCCGTCGAACGGTGAAGAATCGCATTCGCGAACTTCTTGGAGAAGACACCCTTGCGAGATGGTCGGCTCCGATCATGCGTCGACAGTTGGCCGGCCTCGCCACGATCGTCATCGGGGTAGCGATAGCACTCGGCAGCGTCGGCACTTATCCGGCTAGTACCGCTGTTGCCCAGGCCACCATCGAGGCGAATTCACCCTCGCCGGCGGCTGCGACGCCTTCGACCCCACCCGAGAAAACAGCGGTCCTACCAAAAGGATCTGACACGGCAAAAACCCTCGAACGAATCCTCACGAACTGGAAGGCCAGAAAAGAGCGCACGCGATCGCTTTATTTCGCTTGGGACAGTCGGCTGTTCGTTGGGCAGGCTGCGGTGGACCGCCGCAAAGGGAAGACGCCCAAGGGGCAAGACATTCACTCTGGTCACGTCAACTACTGGGCCGAGGGGCCTGATCGGTCGCGGATCGACATTGTTGCGATCGACAGTCGCAAGCCGACGCATAACAGGTTCACGGCAAATACTCGCTCGATGAAGAATGGGATGACGGAGTGCCTGGTCGAAGAGCCGGGCCAAGGCGCCGGTCCACCGATCGCTATGTTGACACAAGGCCGCCAACGTCGACTCACGACATTGGCGACATACTGGGAGTTAAATGGCCTAACGCTGGCATTTCATCCGCTGGACTTCCTCAGTTTGAATCCGCCATCGCGAAAGTTCCGTGTCGTCTCTGAGAATGCCCTCATCAATGGTCGGCGTTGCGTGGAGATTCAGAACTCAAACCAGAAGGGCAACAACTTTGAGAACTGGTGGGTCGATCCCGCTCGCGACGACGTCGTCGTGGCTTATGAGTTCTGGGTTCCGCCATTACAGAGTCGGGAACCAGCTTCAGCAGTTTCCATTGAACATCGGCACGACCAAACTCACGGATGGGTCCCCGCTCGTTGGACGTATGACTATGGCGGGTGCCTTGTGGAAAGCACGGTATCGAAATTTGCAATCAACGAGCGATTGCCGGAAGACACCTTCAGCCTGGACGTTGCTCCCGGCACGCTGGTCTTTGATATGCGGACCGCTGAGCAATATCGCGCCGCGACAAATGGCGGTAAATCCGACGTCGTGCAATTCGATTCGCCCCTCAGTCTTTTTACTCAAAGAGTTTTGGAAGCGAAATCCGACGTCAGCATCGAGCCGCAATCTCTCAAGGATGCACTCGAATTCGTTGCCACGCGATATGGGATCCCCATCGTCTTATACGAAAAGGACTTTAAAGAGGCTGTCATTTCCACGGCAGTTCAGGTGCACGAGAAGCGCTCCGGCATGCGAGTCGTCGATCTTCTCAAGATTCTCTTCGACCAATGCCCGAAACCTATCGGGTTCCGGATTGAGGACGAGGTGCTGAAGGTTTCGCCCAAGTTCACCGAACAGGGGGCGCTCCGAGTCAGGCCCGCTCCGTCTCTGCCAGAGCCCGCATCCTCTAGGGCACGACAACTTCAAGAACCGGCGCGAAAAATTCAACTAGCGCTGGAAATGCCGGTCGACTTCAGTATCGAGCCACAGTCACTAAAGGATGCACTCGAATTCATTGCGGCGAGGTATCAGATTAGGATTGAAAGCGACCCTCTGATGGACTCGCTCATCGAGGTCAGAGGTGCATGTCCTGGAGTCAAGCTCAGAAGCCTGCTCTCAATTCTTTTGGAGCAATGCCCGGGGCAGCTCGCATTCAAGATCGACCGCGACGTGCTCAAGATCTATCCCGAAGCCAAACCGTAGCGGCCTGGAAGAGTTCTTTTCTGTGAACTGGCGACATCAAATGCGTCTTGACGAGGCGCCGCGTCACGCGCTGCCGTTCTTTCGCCGTCGAACGGTGAAAAATCGAATCTACGAACTCCTGGAGGACAAAACCGTCGCGCTCTGGTCCGCCCCCCTATCGCGATATCAGTTCGTCGGCCTTGCACTGATCGTTGCCTCGACGGGAGTGGCGCTCGGCGGCCTCGGTCCCGAGGCTGTCGACTCGGCTCCCAATGCCGCCACCGTGGCGAGCAATGCGGAGTCCGAACCGCCTGCGTCCCCCGCACCGAACGCTCCTAGCGACAAAGCAGCACCGACGACAAACACGGCAGCTGCTCCCACAACGCTCGATCGCATTCTGGCGCATTGGAAAGCTCGTCAGGAGCGCACCAAGTCCGTCTATTTCGCATGGGAAAGTCGGTCGATTTTTAGGCAAGATGGGAACGAACGCAACAAGGGAAAAACGCCCGCACAACCAGCGAATGACCGCTCCCGTACGGTTCAATTTCGCTTCTGGGCCGAGGCGCCGGATCGATTGCGGCTGGATCGTTTACCTCTGTCCGCTCCGAAGTCCACGGCCACCGTGTTCGATGTGAAGACACAAGGCGTGTGGGATGGGACGACGTTGACCCGTCTCGAAGACTCCGTAGAGGCAGGAGGTTCACCCCTTTGCACCATTTGGTCACGTCGCGGGCAGAAGCCGCGGCGCGCTTTGGCGACACATGTTTGGCCGCTACGTGCTTTAGAGTTGCATGCCTCGCTGCCAGGTGACGAGACGCTGAATCCTTTGGCGCTGACCTACCATCCGCAGGACGCTTTTCTCTGGAGTCAGGGCCCCCCACAGTTTCGGGTCCTCAACGAGAAGGCTTTCATCGACGGTTTGCACTGCGTCGAGCTTCAGCATGCCATCAAAGACTATGACTGGGTTGAGAACTGCTGGGTCGATCCGGCTCGCGACGATGTCGTTGTGGCGTATGAGTGGCTTTCTGGGGAGGACGAAGCGAGTCGTCAAAACAATCGGCAGACAATTTCCATTCAGTATCAACTCGACCGCGTTCACGGTTGGGTTCCCGCACATTGGACGATCAAACGGCCACGTGAATTTAGCGTCAGCACAGTCACCAAGTTCATGATCAACGAGAAGCTCCCGCAAGATACGTTCACTGTGAAACCTGCCCCCGGCACGGTCGTCTTCAACGAGGGGGCCAACGAGGAGTATCGCGTCGCGCAAGATGGCTCGAAATCCGACGTCGTGAAATTCGAGTCGCCTGCGAGCCTTCGCACTCGAGAAGCGTTGGCAGCCAGAACGGATTTTCGGATCGAACGGCAGCCCTTAACGGACGCGATCGAATTCATTTCGGCGCGGTATCAGATTCCAATTCTCCTCAATCAAAGAGAGTTTGACGTGGCCCACATCAACGTTGCGAGTGAAGTACGTTTTACGCGGGAGGGAGTCCTGGTAGCCGACCTTCTCAAAGACCTCTTGGCCCAATGTAGTCAAACGCCGATCGGCTTCCGGATCGAAAACGAGGTGCTGAAGATCTCGCCCAAGTTCGCCGGTCAGGGACCGATTCAAGCCCAGGCTATTCCTGTGCTCGAAAAACAATTTGATTCCCCGCCAAATTCAGACAGTTCTGTCCCAGCCGGTCGACTTTAGTATCGAACCACAGCCCCTGAAGGACGCGATTGACTTTATTGGAACGCGGTATGGGATCCGCATTGCTCTCGACCCGTTGATCACGTCGAAGACCGAAGTCAAAGGCGCCTTCCCGGGGATCAGACTGAGAAATCTGCTCACAATTCTGTTGGAGCAATACCCAACACCGCTGGGATTCAAGATCGAGGACAAGGTCCTCAAGATCTTTCCTAAAGCCGAGATGCCCCAGCCGCTGCCGCCAGAGGAGTTGCAAACTCCGATACGTCGAAAATGAACGTGGCGATCAATGGTCGGTCCGGCATTATCGCGACACGCTTGATGACGCATCGATCAGGGGGACAAGGGGCGCGGAAGGAAATTGGGGCAGCTCTCGGCGCTACCGCGTCTGCCTGCCCCCGGCAGCGGGCGCTCGGGTTTCCTCGATGGGAATCTCGCGGATGATGATGCGAGCCATCCGATCGGGCTGTTGGGCGGCGGCCAGCTGCGAGTGAAGAAACACCGCGGCTCGACGGCTGGCGAAGAAGGCCATCTGTCGCGTCTGGAACCGCAGCAGACACAAGCGTTCGTCGAGTCGCGCCTTGGCAAGCGTTACTTGCCCAGTCACACGGCCCATCCCGTTGCCGGGATCCAAGTTGAAGACCCAGGCGACAATGAGCCGGCCTAACAGGGCGTCCGGCGCGATCGCTTCGCTGTTTGTCTTTGCGATCGGGGCGACTGTAGCAGGAGCAACGGCGGTCGTGGAAACCGAGGCTCGGGCGGCCTCTTTGAGCTTGATTGCGAACTGATCGCTCAGAGCGGCCACTTCTCTCTCAATTCTGGCGATGAAAACTGCGTTGGCATTCGTCGTACGGGCGCGCTCGGCGCGGGCCATCTCGATTTGCTTGGTTTGATAACGCCCATCGGAGGACCAGAGGGCCCCGAAGACGCCCATCGCTCCGATCAGCAAAAAGACCCGAAAGTTCATCGATGCCCGTCCTGAAGTCATCGCCGGTCAATCACGGAATTCGGTCCTGGCAAAACGACCGATGGGTCGCGGCCCGGCTACGGTCGCTGCGCGCACTCGCTCGCCTCCGTAGGCTCGGATGTCCAAGAATATCGACCCGTTGCGCGAGACCCTTGCGGCTAAACCCTGTGCCGGCTTCACCGAATGCGCCGGTAGGCGGTGGCGAAATCGACTCTGTCGATCGGCCCTGTCGTGCCTGCGATTACGACCTTGCGGCCGGATAGGGATTGGCTCGAATCTGCGCTCCTCCGAAGCGGTTGACTACGGTCTCCGAAGGGTCGCCGACACCTTCGATCCGTTACAATCGATGGGAATGAAAGGACCGCCCGAGCAAACTTCGATTGCGATTGAGCCGCTGGACGGACCGATCGACGCGACCGTGCGTCCGCCGGGCTCGAAGAGCCTCACCAATCGAGCCCTGATCGTGGCCGCATTGGCCGACGGTTCATCCCGCTTGACCGGGGCCCTTGATAGCGATGACACACGGGTGATGGTCGAGAGCCTGCGGCGTCTCGGTCTACGACTGAAACACAATGCGGCAGAGCAAACGATCGAAATTATCGGTTGTGCGGGCCGTCTGCCGGCCGATTCGGCTGAGCTTTTGCTCGAGAACAGCGGGACGAGCATTCGGTTCTTGACCGCAGCGGCCTGCCTGGGGAAGGGCACGCGCCGTCTCGACGGCAACGCGCGGATGCGGGAACGACCGATCGGCCCCCTGTGCGACGCGCTGCAAGCGCTGGGCTGCGACGCGCGCTGCGAAGGGGCCGGTGGCTGTCCGCCGGTTCTGGTCCATGCGAATGGCCTGCCGGGCGGACGGGCGACAATCGCTGCCGATCTGTCCAGCCAATTCTTAAGCGCGCTGTTGATGTCCGCCCCGTGTGCAAATGGCGCCGTGGAGTTGGTATTGAGGGGGCCAATCGTCTCGAAACCCTACGTTGCCATGACGCTCCGCGTGATGCAGGATTTCGGCGTAGAGGTCGAGCTCCTCGCCGAGGGGGGCTATCGCATCGTACCGCAAACCTATCGCGGAAGGTCCTTCGCCATCGAGCCGGACGCGTCGGCCGCCAGTTATTTTTTCGCCGCCGCTGCAATCACCCGCGGTACAGTGACCGTGGAAGGTTTGTCTCGCGACTCGCTCCAAGGGGACGTCAGGTTCGTCGAAGTGCTGGAAAAAATGGGATGTGCCGTGCGCTGGAGTGCTTCGTCGATCAGCGTGCAGGGCGGCCCGCTCCGTGGCATCGACGTCGACATGAACGATATCAGCGATACCGCCCAGACGCTGGCCGCCGTCGCGCTCTTCGCGGAGGGCGCGACGCGAATTCGCAACATCGCACACGTGCGACACAAGGAGACCGACCGCATTCGGGCCGTGGTCACCGAGCTACACCGACTCGGAGTTGACGCTCAGGAGCACGACGACGGACTCACGATCCACCCGCCCACGGGCGGCGCTTCGGGCCTCCGACCTGCCGTGATCCAAACGTATGACGACCATCGCATGGCGATGAGCTTCGCCCTGATCGGTTTGGGGGCCCCGGGAATCCGCATCAATGATCCGGCCTGCGTCGGCAAGACTTATCCGAAGTTCTTCGAGGATCTGGCCGCCGCCTGTCGTGGCGTGAGAGGCATGCGGTGAAGCACGTGCCTCACAAGCGTCGCTTCCGGCGGGAGCGGGCCGGCGCCCAAGTGAAGAATGCCCGCGAGGCCGCGTTCGCCGTTTTGAGCGAATACAAGAACGGCGGCCGTTTTGTCGGTGCGCTCTTGGAGCCATTCTTTAGGGACGATGCACTGGGCTCGCCCCACGAACGGCGGTTGGCCGTCGAGTTGACCAACGGAGTAGTCCGCCGTGAGGCGACGCTCGATGCACTCCTTCGTCCGCACGTCCAACGTCCGCGCCACCAAATCGAAGGCGAGTTGTGGACTCTGCTACAACTCGGCACCTATCAGCTCGTATTCCTGAACTCGATTCCCGCGTATGCCGCCGTCAACGAGACTGTGGCGCTCGCCAAATCGATCGGCCGCGAGCGCTGGACGGGGTTTCTGAACGGAGTGCTCCGTAGCGTCGAACGAATGCTGACCGATCAGTTCCAAGCCGAGCCAGAAGCAACGGCGGTTCCCGTCTCCGACGGTCGCTATCGCCGGTTGGCCCGCGCCGTCTTTGCCGAACCGTCTCGGGATCCCGAGGGCTACTGGGGCGAGGCCTTCAGCTTTCCGAGGTGGTTGGCGGTCCGTTGGCACAAACGCTTCGGTCTCGAGGAACTGTGCCGGATCGGATTCTGGTTCGACCAATCGGCACCGCTGTCGTTGCGGGTCAATCCGCTCAAAATCAGTCGCGACGATCTGATCCGTCTGCTGGGCCAAGGTGACGTCGACGCCGCGCCGGGAGCGCTCAGCGAGTCGATCCACCTTCAAGGCACCGCACGAGTCGATACGCTCCCCGGATTCCGCGACGGATTTTTTTCCGTCCAGGATGAATCGGCCATGCTGGCCATTGATCGGCTTGCTCCGCGGCCCGGCGAAACCATTCTCGATTTGTGCGCGGCTCCAGGAACCAAGACGACGCACATCGCCGAGCGGATGCAAAATCAAGGAACCGTCATCGCCACGGACATTCGTGCCGATCGCTTGGCCCGGGTCGCCGAGAATTGCACCCGCTTGGGAATTTCGATCGTCCAACCAATTCTGATTCCGGAGAGTGGGGACCCGTCGGCAAGCAGCGCGTCAGACGTCGATCGATGCTCCGGGCCCTTTGATGCGATTTTGGCCGACGTTCCCTGTTCCAACACGGGGGTGCTGGGCAAGCGGCCCGAGGCGCGGTGGCGGATCACACAGATCGATATCATGGAACTGGCCGGGCAACAGCTACGGCTCCTCGAATCGGCCTGCCGTCGCCTGCGGCCGGGAGGTCGCCTGCTCTACTCGACGTGCAGCATCGAACCCGAAGAAAACGAGCAGATCGTCGCGGCAATGCTCGGGCGAAATGCCGCACTCTCGCTGGCCGGAGAATGGCATCAAGTTCCCGGTCACCCCGCTGACGGCGGATACCAGGCGCTCTTGATTCGAGCCCAATCGCACGGTGTCGGCGACAATTCCGACGGCAACCGTGGCGACGGGATGCCCGAATTGAGTTGAGCGAGCCCTTCCAGGCCCGTTAGACTGGCCTTTGGCACACGCCGCTCCTGCCCAGCGAACTTCAGATTCAGGCCTTCCCGCCCCAAGGACCCAGTACGATGAAACGGCTTCCGATCGCACTCTTTCTCGTGATCCTCGGCGCTACGACGGTCCTGAGCGCGCCGGACAAGGATCCCAAGCCCGCTAAAGCGGCCCCGCCCGCCAAGAAGCCCAAGACAACGCCGCTGTTTCCCGATAAAGCTTTGGAAGCCGCGATTCGCGAAGACCTGAAAAAGGGAGAGAAGGAAGATCTCAAGGAAGACGATTTGCCCAATCTCTATTTCCTGCACGGCAGTCACAAGAAAATCAAAAGTCTGGCCGGCCTCGAAAAGTGCGTGAATGTGGAGTCGATCGATCTGGCGGGCAACGAGATCGCCGATCTCAAGCCGCTTTCGGGCCTGGTTAACGTGCAGTCGCTCGACCTGGGACATAACCAGATTGTCGACGTCGCGCCTTTGGCACCACTGGTCAAGCTCCAGTACCTCAAGCTCGACTCGAACCAGATCGAGAACCTCCAACCGCTCAAAGATCTCAAGAAGCTGACGACACTCGACCTGTCGAAAAACAAGGTGCGAGCGCTGGAACCGGTAGCCGGCCTCGAAAAGCTGGTTTCTCTCTATCTGGAAGGCGATCAGGTCAGCGACCTCGGCCCGCTCAAGGGCCTGAAGTGGATCGAGGAACTCGACCTGCGCGAGAATCAGGTCAGTGATTTGGCCCCTCTCGCCACGATGACCGAGCTCCGCCACACCATGCTCGAGGGGAACAAAGTGACCGACCTGGCGGTGCTTGTGGCGATGGCCAAAAAAGACGCGGAAGGCGATCGCCGGTTTGCCCCCTATTGGTTTTTGTATCTCAAGGGCAACCCGCTGACCGAGACGGCCGTCAAGCAGCAGGTGGCCGAGCTTAAGTCGTACAACGTGCGGGTCGATCTGGAGAAGTGACGCACCTGGATCACGACGAGCCGCGTCTGCCGACGCCTTTAACGCAGGGAGCATTGGCGTGACGGCGACCACGACGCAGGCCGATGTTGCAATCATCGGGGGCGGCATTGTCGGCCTGGCGACCGGCTATCAGCTTGCGCGGCTGTACCCGGCCAAGCACATCGTCCTCCTCGAGAAGGAGGCCGGTCTGGCCGAGCATCAAACGGGCCGCAATTCCGGGGTGATCCACTCCGGAATTTACTACAAGCCCAGCTCGCTCAAAGCGGTCAATTGCCGCGAAGGGCGCAAGGCACTCATCGAGTTCTGCCAGCAGGAAAATATCGCGCACGAAATCTGCGGCAAGGTGATCGTGGCCGTTAATGAAAGCGAACTGCCCGCGCTCGAGCGAATTTTCGAGCGCGGCCAGGCCAACGGCGTGAAATGCGAGACGATCGGCGTGGAACGCCTGCGCGAGCTGGAACCGCACGCGGCCGGCATCCGTGCAATCCACGTCCCACAAGCGGGCATCGTCGACTACAAGGGTGTCTGTGCCAGGCTGGCGCACCATATTCAGCAGGCCGGCGGAACGATTCGCACGGGTGCCCGCGTCACCGGAATCCGAGCTGATGGGGATTGCACCCGACTCGAGAGCACGACGGGCGACGTTTCGGCCAAACTCATCGTCAATTGCACGGGCCTGTTTGCGGATCGAGTGACGGCTCTCGGCGGTCTCGCCCCTCCAGCGAAGATTGTCCCCTTCCGTGGAGAGTATTTTGAGTTGACGCCCGAGGCCGAGCCCCTGTGCCGTAACCTGATCTATCCGGTTCCCGATCCCGATTTTCCGTTCCTGGGGGTGCACTTCACGCGGATGGCTCGGGGCGGGGTCGAGTGCGGCCCGAACGCCGTGCTCGCGTTTGCCCGCGAAGGCTATCACCTCAGCGATGTGAATCTGCGCGACCTGGCCGAATCGCTCACCTATCCGGGATTCCTGCGACTGGCCTCCCGAAACTGGCGGATGGGTCTGGGCGAGTTGTGGCGCTCGATCAGCAAACGAGCCTTCGTAAAGGCCCTGCAGCGAATGGTTCCGGAGATTCGCGCCGAGCATCTGCATTCGGCGCCCGCCGGCGTTCGCGCGCAGGCCCTCGCGCCCGACGGGAGTCTTGTCGACGATTTTTCCATCGTTGAAAATGAGCGGATCGTCAATGTCCTCAATGCCCCGTCGCCGGCCGCAACCGCTTCGCTCAACATCGGAAAGCTGATCGTCGACCGCCTGGCACGACACTTTTGAACGCTAGTGCGCCAAAGCACGGCGCAAAAAAAAGACGGCACGAGATCGCGCCGTCTTTGTGGTCGTGGGTCAGGTCGACGTTACCGGTCGATGCGCTCGAAGGTATAAACCCCGGCAGCCGGCTGAAAGGCACGCCGCTCGCCTTCGACCTTCGCGAGCCACGCCGGGTACTCGTGGCCTCGTTCTGGCGGTTGGGGTTCGCCGGGGCCCGGCACCGCCCGTTCGCGACGATGCAGCCGGTAGATGATGTGAATCACTTCTCCGTCGTGCACGCGCACGGACGTCCGGTTGACGCGCAGCACCTTGGCTTCGACGTCGACATCAAACGCGCGCCCTACACGGTCCCTCTCGCGTGGCGACTCGCCGACCGGCGCTTCATTCACACGGAGGACGGCAATTTTCATTTCCTCCGGCGCCTGTCGTTGCAGCCGGCGGTATTCAGGCCGCGGCAGCTCGCCCCACGACTCTTTCGCAATTCCGACAAACAGACAGGTTGCGGTGGCCGCCCCAAGCATCAGGGCGCCGCCGTTTCGAGATAGTCCCTTCATCGCCTTACTCCTTTCTGGAAGCCATTCCTTGCAGTACTCCGTTTCGCGCGCTCGTCGCTTCGAACGCGTCTCCCTCGGCAGCCGGCGCCGCAATTCGTCAGTCAATTGCCTCCGGTGGGTCGACCGGCGGACATGGGTGCGCTGCTTTGCAGCAGGTCGCGGCTTGGCTGCCGGAGGAATGCTAGCAAATCGCCCATGGCTTGTGGACTGATTTTTGTCTCAAAGCCGTCGGGCATCAAGGACTTGTTGCTGGCTCGAATTTGTTCGATCGAGGCGGCCGGAACGACTGTCTCCTCGCCGCCGGCCCGACGCAGCCGGACAGACCCGTTGGACTGATTGACGATTAACCCCTCGAAGGTTTTTCCCTCTTTTGTCACGACGACGTAACTCACGTAATCTGCGGAAACTTGCGCGCTGGGGTCCAAAATGTCATGCAACACGATCTCGCGCGGCCGCGAACTGAGACCCGAAAGCTCGGGGCCGACTTGTCGCCCCACGCGTTGCACGGTGTGGCAGGTGAGACAATTGTCGCGAAAGATCGCCGCTCCGTGCTCGACGACGCCCGACGCCGGGACAGCTTGTAAATAACGCTGAACCACGGCCAGGCGATCGGTCGATGCCGTGCTCTGGAACAACGTCGTCGCCCGCTTTCGGGAGGATTCCGAACCGCCACGCTTCAGCCGCTCGACGACGTCAATCGGCACTTCGACCGATCGAACCGTACCTGCTTTGACCGCGTCGAGCAGAGCCTCGATCGCTTGCGGCGAACGGACGGCTGCCCCAATCACCGTCCGACGAGCGTCGGCTCCAAGCAGTTCCCAACCGCCGTAGATGGCCCGACAGCTCTCGGCGTCGTTGCGATCAGCCACCGATTCGGCGACGGCCGTTTGAATAGCCGAATTGCCGGAACTGGCAAGCAGCGTTGTCAGGCGTCCCAAGCTTTCTGAGGGAGTCATCGCCATCAAGCGAATGCTCGAAGCACGCGCGGATAACGATTGAGAGACATCCTCCGCGAATCGGGCGGCTCTCTTCACGACCTGCGATCGCTGCGCGGGAGTCAGAAAAGTGAGGCGCGCTTGAGACTCGGTCGGATCGGCGGATTCTCGTCCGCGAACAATCGCGCCCAACAAAACCAGCCGGCCGACGCCCCCCGCGGTCCCATTCCCGCCGGGTTCGGCGAGCCAACTGCAAAATTCGGCGAGTTCTTCCCCCTTCAACTCCGAAGCGATTTGTTGTCCGGCGTCGGATAAAAAGGCCAGCAAGGGCGAGTCGGCTGCGTCGAGCTCCGGATGCGTTTCGGCCAAGAGTCGAATCACGCCTGATGTTTGACCCATCGAGCTGCTCAAAATGGCGGAGAGCACCCAGGGATCTCGCGGGCGAAACGCGGCCAGACGCACCAGCGCATTGAGACGCACTTCATCAGGCGGCAGAGTGCCCAGCGCTAAAGCCGCGCGGAAGCGAACGCCGGGATCCGTATCGTCCAGAAGTTCCGAAAATGGCTGCAAACACCGACCGAGCAGCGCGGGATCCAAAGATAGGACCGCGACGGCCTGTTCGCGCACATTCGGTTCACTCGAGGTAAGGGCCGACCGCACGATTTTGTCGTCGGCCGCGCCCAGCCCCTGCAATGTCCACAATGCGTGAACCTGCGCCACCGCCGATTGGCTGTTGGCGACCAGTTCTTTCAACAAAGGGATGGCCGTGCGGTCCTGCCGCTCGATCAGCAAGCGTTGGGCCGTGTCGCGCCACCAGCCGACAGGGTGCGACAACGCCGCGACGAGTTGGGGCGTCGTGTCTCGCGATAGATGCGGCTGCCGCTTAGGATCGGGCTGCCAATCTTTGCGCCGAATCCGCCAGATGCGTCCATTCTCACTGCCGGTTCCCCAAGGAATGCGACGGCGAATTTCCTCTGAGGCGACGTAGCGGGGATGCTCAACGTACTCGCGGTAGAAATCGGCCAGGTAGAGCGCGCCGTCTGGACCCGTTGCGAGAAATACCGGATGAAACCACGGGTCGGCACCGGCCAGAAATTCGCGATCCGGCTCTCCGCGACGGGAAATCAGCTCGACGGCGTCCGATTGCAGCGTGCGACGAGTGACCAGGTTCGAAAGCGACTCGCCCACAAATGCGTTGCCACAATAAGACTCGCCCAGCGCGTCGCCGCGAAAAATCGTCAGGCCGCACATCGCGTTGTAATAGTCGGCTCGCTCGGCGTTGAATTGCCGGGGCGGCGGGCTGACCGGATAGACGCGGCCATTGTCCTCCGGCGACGCGATGTCCACGATACCCCGCGTCTGGAAGAGCGGCCGCTCGGTCGCGTAAGGCTCGGGAACGACCGCCTGCCGCACAGGGATCGTGTTCCACGAGAGAAATCTCCGTCCCCAATCGTCATGGCACTGACCGAATTGGCTTTGGCCGGCGATGGCTTGGAAATCGGTCGAGCGAGCCCGCCGCTCGGGCGCCAGCCTGAAGCGAAAATCGCGACCGCGAATAGAAACGGCGGTCTTGGCATCTGCACCCGGACGGAGGATGTCACCGTCGCAGCGGCCGTTGGCTCCATAGATCCAATTGTCGAGACCCCAGTGCAGGGCGTTGGCCCGCAATTGCTGCGACCCGGGGATAAACCCCGTCCATTCGACGCGCCGTTCGTCGGCTTTGCCGTCGCCGTCCGTATCGCGAAGGAAGATCAAATCGGGCGCGTCGATGGTCAGAATGCCGTCGCGATACGGCATGACTGTCGTCGGAAAATTGAGACCGTCTGCAAACACGACCGACCGCTCGTAGACGCCGTCGCCGTCGTGATCGCGAAGCAGCCGGATGCGTCCCTTCAGCTCGGTCACCGGATACCCGCCCATCTCTGCCACGTAAAGTCGACCGTCCGCATCCCAGGCCAGCGCGACCGGGCTGACCACGTTGGGCTCGGCGGCGATCAAGTCGATCGTCAGTGACGAGTCGGCGAAGTGGAATGCGTGCTGTTCTCCCTGCGGAGTCTGTCGACCGGCCGGCATCGCGGGAGGTTGAATCGGCGCTTCTTTGGGAGTGTTGCTTGTCTGTTTCTTGCCGTCGTCCGCCAGCTCGCGCAACAAATCGACGGCCAAATCGGCGATGCGTTCGCCCGTCCCTTCCTCGGCGTAACTGTGCAGGCCCATCCAGGTCTGATATCCGCCCAACCGCAATCCCTCTCGATCGGGAAGGTAGCCGATCCAGTCGTTCGCCAGCTCAGCCACATACGTGAACTTGAACGGCGATCGCTTCTTGATGTCGACGCCGAGCGCGGTGAAGTATTCCGCCGGTACGCCGACGATGGCCACGTCCCCGATTCGCAATGCCTGCACATAGGTTTCGCGCTCGTGGCCCTGTTCGGCTTTCAGCTTGCTCCGCATCGTCGCGAAGACCTTGCGGATGTAATCCGACGAGGCGCGAGTCGGCGTGTAACGCGTGGTATAGCGAGCGATCTTCGCGTCTTCCTCGGCCTCATCGAAGCGACGCACATGAAACTTGAAAGGCCGTCCGATTGCGGCCAACTTATCGACCGGATGCCGCGTCGCGTGGCTCCGCGCGTCCCGTACTGCCGCCTTCATCCGCAGCACCGCTTGGTCCACCGGCACGCCCGAGATGTTGTGCGTCGAACCCGAGGCGCCTTCGAGGAAGCTCACCGTGCCTCCCAGCTCGTGTTCCAACTCTTGGGCCGCCAATCCATAAAAACCGGGCGAACGGACGTTTTTTCCGCTGCGAGTACCGATGGTGTGCGTCGAATGATTGAAGATCAGTGCCCGCGTATAGCCCGCCGAATCGCGAAAATCGAGCACGGGAAGTTGCGGATCGAATGGGCCCGTCGGCACCGGCTGTGCGCCAGCCTCTTCTTTCGGCCGCAGCCAGGTGATGTTGCCGTCCGGAAGCTTCAGTCGGCTGTTCGCACCGACAGTCTTTTCCTCGCCGAGTGCAAAAAAGAAGGCCGAGTCGCCGCCGACCAGATTCCTGTTCGCCTCTTCGACGGCCCGGACGATGCCGCGTTTCAGCTCCCGGCAAAATTCGAGCGACACGCCGAAGTCGTGCGCGGGCGCCGTGCTCGGCGCGTGGTGCGTATGCGTGGCGTTGATCAATACATTTTGCGGCAAGAGGCCCGTGCTCTTCTGGATTTCCGCGAGCGCTTCGTCGACGAGCGACTTGGGAACCCACAGGACGTCGCAGGCCACGATGGCGATTTTCGTCGCTCCGGGCTTTTCAATCACGACGGCAACCGCCCGCAGTCGCCCCTCTTGTTCGCTCGTAAATCGAGGCTCGATCGATCCAGCGATGACCATCGATGGATCGCACTTGAGATTGACGGCCGCAGCCCCGACGCGCAGATCGCAGGCCGGTTGCTGAGCGCCCGCTGAAGTCGCCGCTGCAAAGTGAGCCAGACAGAGAACGGCAATCAGGTGCCGCCACGAACCGATGCGATTTGACAAATTACGCTCTCGCATGAGACGCCGATTGACAAACTTGAAGGTCAGTCCCGGTGGCTTGCGGATTCCCGCAACCCGGCAAGGACCTGCCCGATTATAATTTGATTCCCGAAGTCCTTCGCCCATCTCGCGACCAAAAAGAGGAGATTGCCATGGCTGTCAAAGCGATTCCTGAGGGGCATCACAGCGTTACGCCCTACCTGGTCGTCGTCGGAGCCGACAAGCTAGTCACCTTCCTCGAACAAGCTTTTGGCGGTCAGTGCGTCGAGCGCCACAAAGGCCCAAACGGGGCGACCGCGCATGCCGAGGTCAAGATTGGCGATTCGATCGTGATGTTGGGCGAAGCGAGCGAGCGGGCGAAGGCCGTGCCGACGACTCTCTATCACTACGTCACCAACGTCGATGAGACCCATCGCCGCGCCGTTCAGGCCGGTGCCACGGTCCTCAGCGAGCCGGTCGACATGTTTTACGGTGACCGATCCGGCGCGGTGATCGATCCGTGCGGGAACTTTTGGTGGATCGCCACGCACATCGAGGACGTTTCGCCCGAGGAATTCCGAAAGCGGATGCAGGCGCAAATGAAATAGTCGGCACGATCAGAAAGGGGCTTCCGCGTCGTTGGGTCGTGGTTGCCCCTATTTTGATGCGCGGCAAGCGTCTCATCGCCCCGGTGGCTCGCTAGGAACGGGGAATAACGTAGAATAAACGGGGATTGATGCGATTCTCGCTGCCGTCAGGAGGTGCTGTTTGCAGGGTTTTCGTTTCGGAGTTGCGCTCGCGGTCCTGTGGGGAGGAGTCGGAGCTTCGGCCGGCGGCGGCCCCGATTTTTCGCGCGAGGTGCGACCGATCCTCAGCCAGCACTGCTTCAAATGCCACGGGCCCGACGATGCGGCTCGAGAAGCCAAACTGCGGCTCGACCTTCGCGACTCGGCGATCGCGCGCAGCGACTCGGGTAAGACTCCGATCGTCCCCGGTAAGCCGGAATCGAGCGAACTGATCCGTCGCGTTTTCGCCCACGACACCGATGAGATCATGCCGCCGCCGGCGGCCAACAAACCTCTCACGGACGCAGAGCGGCGAATTCTTCGTGAGTGGGTGGCCGCCGGCGGAGAATACAAACCGCACTGGGCCTTCGTTCCCCCTCAACAGGCGGCGCCGCCAGCGACGTCCTCGCAACCGAAGCGTTTGCGAGGCCCCATCGATGCGTTCATCCAGGCGCAGCTCGAATCAAACGGTTTGAAGCCCGCGCCGGAGGCCGATCGTTATACGCTGATCCGTCGCGTCTGCTTGGACCTCGTCGGATTGCCACCGACGCCCGAAGAAGCCGACGCTTTCGCAAACGATCCATCGCCGGATGCCTACGAGCGACTCGTCGATCGCTTGCTGGCGTCGCCCCATTATGGCGAGCGCTGGGCCCGTCGCTGGCTCGACCTGGCCCGCTACGCCGACACCAACGGATATGAAAAGGACCGCGCGCGGTCGATCTGGCCGTACCGCGATTGGGTGATTGCGGCGCTCAACGCCGACATGCCCTTCGACCAATTCACGATCAAGCAACTGGCGGGCGACATGCTGCCGAATGCCTCGATCGAAGATCGCGTTGCCACTGGTTTTCACCGCAACACGATGCTGAACGAAGAGGGAGGCATCGATCCGCTCGAATATCGCTACTACGCGGTGGTCGATCGCGTGGGCACAACCGGCACGGTCTGGCTAGGGCTCACCGTCCGTTGTGCTCAGTGTCACACCCACAAATTCGATCCGATCCCGCACCGCGACTACTACGGCATGATGGCCTTCTTGAACAATGCGGACGAGAAGCAGCTCGATATCCCCGTGCCGGAACTCGCCAGCCGTCGACAGGAGATCGAACGGCAAATCGCCACCATGGAGGCCAACTTGCCCAATCAGTTGTCCTCCAAAGGACGGGCCAAGTTCGATGCAGCCTTCGAGGAATGGGAGCGAACCGAATCGGCCCGCGCCCCGCGATGGACC
>Ga0210393_10001814_pt1 | contig 17741 bp, 18 predicted proteins | sample IncBWC27OmetaG_FD_160068 | JGI IMG/M metagenome (GOLD analysis project Ga0210393, IMG submission 160068) | Forest soil microbial communities from Barre Woods Harvard Forest LTER site, Petersham, Massachusetts, United States - Inc-BW-C-27-O ... | reverse complement strand
CCATTCGGGCCGCAATGGGCGGGGTCTCTGCGGCGTTGTCGTTGCAGACTTCATCGGCGCAAGCCGATGAAAAAATGACGCGGGAACAAGCGCAGTATCAGGACACGCCAAACGGCATTTACAGCTGTGGCAACTGCTCGCTGTTCGAACGCCCGAAATCCTGCAAGGTGGTCGCTGGCGACGTCAGCGAAGACGGCTGGTGCAAAGCCTTCGCACTCGTGGATTAATCAAATAAAAATGCCGCCGGCATCCCCTGGGATGTCGACGGCATTGCGATCGCTTCTTGCGAAATATTTTTTCAGGCGAACACGGAGTGATCAATCGACCCGTCCGGCACCACATAGCCATAGCGGGTGTGAGACGGCTCCGGCCCCGCCTTGTCGTACTCCGCCCTCATCATGGCAAACCGGTCGCCTTTCAGCTCCAGCATCGCTTTCTTCGGATCGATATTATAGAGCCGCGCATTGTTGCCGGAAAAGATCGCTGTCTTGACAGGGCCTCGGGCATCACCGAGCGGGGCGAAGCCGTATTTCTTCTGCATCACCTCGGGGATTTCCAGGCGCCGCAAGCCTTCGATCTGCCATTGCGGTCCTCCGGTCCAGAGCGCATCGGTACCCCAGCAGACACGGTCGGTGCCCATTCCCTTGATCAGGATGCCCATCAATGCCGCGCAGACGTTCGGCTCGGCCACCAGCGTCGTGGCGAACAACTGCCCGACATCGCCATAGACGTTGTTGACGCCGTACTGCGCCGGAATGTCCGCGAGATCGCTGGTCCAGGCGATCCGGCCAGTGCGCTCGAATTCCGCCAACGCCACCTTGGGGTCGCCGCCAACGTGGCGATAGGCGGAGTGATAAATGATGAAGTTGAGCTGTGGCCAGTCCTTGGCGGCTTGGCCTACATCAGAGACGTCAACGAAGCCGCGCAGATTGGGAAACTGGTGTTCGACGCTCGGCGCGAACAGCCCTTTATGAACGCAGACATTCTTGATGCCCGCCTTCACCATCTTCTCATAGCCCTTATAGGTCACTTTCTCGTCGTCCATCCGCCATGGATAGCGGCTGATCTCCTTGTGGGTGTTGTCGCCGATGGTATAGCCCTTGCAAGATTCCGGATTCAGCGCGAGGCCGGCATCGAGGTTCTCGAGCCAGTTGGGCTGCCCCGGCGTGAAGATGCAATGGGCGAACAGCCGGCGCGAACCGGCTTCGTCATTGACGCGTTTGCGTGCGTCCGCCATCTGCTGGTTGGTCAGGAACCAGTCCCGCTCGATATCAGACGGCGCCGAGGAGATCAGGGCGATCTTGGTATCGCTGTCGAGAAACATCTCTTTTTTATAGTTGTTGAACTTCAGATCCTCGATCGTCTGCTCGTGGTCGGCGAGCTGCTTGTTCCAGCCGGCCTTGCCGACAGCCTTGCGCATTTCGACAAAGCCCGTGATGCGGGTGTCGTCGCGCAGGAAATGCGTGTGCATGTCCATGATGAACTGGTCCTTGAGCGAGTCTGCGCGCTCCTGGGCCATGGCCGGCGTCGCCGCTTCCGCCTTGCTTACGCTGAACAGCGGTCCATAGACTTCGTTCATCGCAACAAAAGATGCGGCCATGCCGGCTGCGGTCTGGAAAAACCGGCGACGATCCAGCCCCTGCTTGCCGCCGAGATCATCAGCCATCGCCAGCATTCGTGACTCGACCTCGCGTTGCCGTTCGTTTTGCGGATCAGGATAAAATTCGTCGCTGGAAACAATCTGGGTTGGAATAGGCGTCTTGTGCTGAAGCAGTTCAGACGGCATCAGCGCGGCAAGTTCTTCTTCTGTTAATTGGTTGCTCACGTCTTAATCTCCCTTTGTTTTATGCGTCGCCTGCAGGTGAATGCCCCCTCGGAAGATACGAACATTAGGCCTGCTCTTTTCGGAGGCAAGCTTGCGCACGATCGCACCTGTCAGAATGGCGTGATTGAATAAGATGAAAGAAATCGGCTCTTGGAGAGCTGGGTGCAACGCACAAGGATGCCGCATTTGGTCCCACCCGGATTAGGCGTTGAGCCGGTTTTTCAGAGCACCAAAAGTTGCAAATCTATTGACTTGGCGTGCTCTCACCCTTCTAGAGAATGCAATGGGCCTGGCAATCGCGGGGAAGACAACCATCAATGGCTTTTCAACGGAATCTGGCGATCCTCGCGATCCTGGCTCTAACCGGATGCAGCGGCATGCCGAATATTTCTTTGCCGGCTGTCGCCGACAGAAACAATTATAAAGGAAAGCCGCTGAGCGCGGTGACAGCCCGGCTCGGGAATCCAACTTTCATGCAGACGATCAGCGGGCAAAAAACCTATTCTTGGCGTTTGGGCACAGGGATCCAGCAATGCCTGGTCAGTGTCGTGATGGCCGGCGATGTCATCGAGTCCTATAACACATCGGGCGACTCCCCGATTTGCGGACCCTACGAAGCCCGCCAAGAATCGTCCGGGTCGGAATAATCATGTCTAATCATCATTTGAAGACCGAAGGCGCGCGAGTCCTTGCCGATCTCAATACACTCCGCGCCCTCGGTGCCTACAAGACCGGCGTGCATCGGCCGACTTTTTCCGAACCGCATCTGCATTCGCTGCAATGGCTGGTGGGAAAACTGCCTGAAGCCGGTCTTGCGGGCGAGATCGACGGCATCGGCAACGTGCTGGGCACGAGCGCGAAAGCGGGACCGAAATTGCTGGCCGGCTCGCACCTGGAGAGCCAGAATTTCGCGGGCTGGCTCGACGGGCCACTCGGCGTTATCTACGCGCTCGAAGCGGCGCGCGTGATCAACCTCGACCCCGGCATCGATGGTGCGGTGGAAGTCGCATCATGGTGCGATGAGGAAGGCCATTTCGGCCATTTTCTGGGCAGCCGGTCCTATGTCGGCGACGTCACCGAACACGACATCGACGCCGCACGCGACCGCACCAACGCCCGCCCGATGCGCGAGACGTTGCAAGCGGCCGGTCTGGCGGGCCGCCCACGAAAGATCGCCGAGCGCGGCCGTCACATTGGATATCTTGAAGCCCATATCGAACAGGGACGGACGCTCGAAGGCTCACACCTCGGCATCGGGGTTGTCACGTCTATCGTCGGGATCTGGCAATATCAGATCACCTTTACCGGCGAGCAAAATCACGCGGGCACGACGCGGATGAAGGATCGCAGAGATGCAGGTCTTGCGGCTGCGAGATTGTGCGTCGTCATCGACGATCGCTTTCCAACAGTGAGCGGCCCGCGAACCGTCTGGACCACCGGCCGCATCACGCTCGATCCCGGCGCTCCCAGCATCATTCCCGGCCGCGCCGAACTGCTGTTCCAGATTCGCGACGACAACCCGGCCATCGTCGAGCGTCTCGAAGCGCTGTTGCGCGAAATCGCGACTGAGATTGCTGCGGCGAGCGGTTGCAGCGTCGAGGTCGAGCGCATCCGCACCGGCAAGCCCGCGATGATGGACCAGAATTTTCAGCGTGCGATTGAGGAAGCCGCATCCGACGTTGCCGACGGCAAGTCCGTTCACATGCCGAGCGGCGCCGGCCACGATGCCCAGGTTCTCGCCACGATCATGCCGGCGGGCATGTTGTTTGTGCCCTCGATCGACGGCATCAGCCATCACTGGAACGAGAATACCGACGACGCGGATATCGTCAGGGGCGCCGAGGTATTTGTCGAGACCTGCCGACGGTTGCTCTCGAGCTGAACTGGTCGAAAGTTTCGCGAAAGCCGGCCTAGCCAGAAAGCTATTTTCCTTGCCAGCGCGGCGGGCGCTTCTCGGCGAAAGCCTTCGGACCTTCGATATAGTCGGCTGACGCGATCATCGCGCGCACGGCGGGATATTCGCGTTGCGCGATCATGGCGTCCGGCAGTGCCACATTCAGCCCTTCCAATACCGCCTGTTTAGACGCGCGGATCGACATCGGGCTGTTCTGGCAAATCTGGTTTGCCCAGCGCTCCGCCGCCTGAACCGCTTCGCCCGCAGGCACGACCTCGTTGACAAAACCGAGTTCCAAACCCTCCCGCGCGGAGACATGCCGGCCGGTCAGGATCATGCCCATCGCCCGCTTCAACCCGATCTGACGCGGCAGCCGCTGCAGGCCACCGGCCAATGCCGCCAGGCCGACGCGTGGTTCGGGCAGCGCAAACGTTGCATTCTCCGATGCAATGATGAGGTCGCAGGCCAGCGCGACCTCGAAGCCGCCGCCCATCGCCACGCCATTGACGGCCGCGATGATCGGCTTGTCGCAGTGGAAGCGCAGCGTCAGTCCGCCGAAGCCGCTGGAATTCCAGCCGCGTTCGCCGCCCGCGGCCTGCCATTTCAGGTCATTGCCGGCGCAGAACGCCCTGTCCCCCGCACCAGTGACGATCGCCACCCATTGATCGGGATCGGCGGCGAAAGCGTTGAATACTTCGTGCAGCTCGAAATGAGCGGGCTTGTGCAGAGCGTTCATCACGGCCGGACGGTTGAGCGTCACGACTGTGATGTGGCCGCTGTGCTTGACGTCCACAAATTCAAAACTCATTTTGGACCTCCTTCGGAAACGTTCCTCTTTTGTGTTGTGACGCGTCCGCTCTTTTTCAGATGGCGGCGTTTGCTTCGGGCCCTTGCGAGAGTCAATCGCTAGGGCTGAATGACGTTGCAGTTGGTGCGTCCGGTCATCACGCAATCCTGCATCTTGCTGGCCGCCCTCAATTCGTGCGCCAGCCACAGTCCAACCACCAGCAGCACGGCCGCAATCGCAAGCCCCGCCATCGCCGGCGTGTTGTTTTGCCGTGGTTCACGGCTTTGCGACTTGGGCTTTGCCGGGCTGAGGTTTTCAGCCTTGAAATTTTCAGCCTTGGGGTCATTCATGACAGGACCTTCTTCGTTTTTCCTGAGATCAATCAAGTCTGCGGCGCCCCCAAGGAATGGCCGCCCAAACCCGCTCATGAAGATAATACCATGCAATCTTCGTGATGATCTCCATACCGGCGATCGAGCCAGCGATCTCGACCCTTCCAGTGAAAAACCAGCTGATCGCGAAGGTGTCGAGGGTTCCAAGGGTTCGCCAGCTGATAGCCTTGAGAACCGACCTTGAATGCGTTTCTGCCCCGCGGAATAAAACCACCGGCGCGCTCCTCTATTATTGATGTTGAGCCTATCATGTGGCGGCAGTCGTCCGCTCTGCGGTTGTCATGCAGCCGAGGCAAAGGCCCCGGCGATTGCGCATGACCGGCGATTGGCGAACTCCTTGATTTGGCTATCCAATTGCTTGCCCGGCGCGGCGCCAATCTTCCTGCCAAGCGGGCAAGCGCTGGAACGGCCGGCGCCAAAAGCAATGTCAGGGATGGGCTTTCGAAACGTTTGCGGCAAAACGCGCGTAGTTTGGCATAGAGAATGCCGAAAAATGGCTTATTTCCATTCTGACGGTTGGGCCGAACGGCTCCCGATCGGACGTCGACTGGAAACCTGAACCTGCTGGTGCGCTTTTGATTCTGACAACGGCCTTTAACAATCCGGAAGCTGCCGGCTTTCGCGGCAAGCGAGCGATAACGTAAGTCGATGCTTCTCCTCGAATCCCTCCCGACGGTCATTGGAACGGCGGCGGTTGCACCGGCATTGCTTATCCTGTGGCTCGTGGTCGCCGCTGACGAACGGCCAGGACCGCCGGCCAAGGTGTGGACTGCCTTTTTCCTCGGCGCGGCCAGCATTTCCTTGCTTGGGCTGATACGCACGCCCTTTGTGGCGATGCTGTCCGCTCCCGAAAATCCGTGGATGGCACAAGCGCTGCACTCGCTGTTCGGCGTCGCGCTGCCGGAAGAGAGCGTCAAGATCCTGGTCATTGCGCTGGTGTCGGTGTGGCGAAGGCCGTTCACCGATCCCATGGACACAGTCGTTTACGGCGCCGCCGCGGGGCTTGGTTTCGCGGCCTATGAAAACCTCGCCTACCTCGTCCAGCACGCCGACATGTGGCAGTCGCTGGCCGCGCTGCGCAGCATTCTCACCGTCCCGTTCCACGGCGCGCTCGGAATCATCGCCGGCGCCTATCTTGCGATCGCACGATCCGGCACGGCGCTCGGCGCCCACCGCCACAACCGCGACTGGGCCCGCATCATGAGCCGCATCCTGGTGCTGGCGGGCCCGGTCGGATTGCATGCCGCGTTCGACTTTCCCCTGCTGACATTGCAGAAAAATCCGGACATCGACAACACCACCCGTTTCATCCTGGGCGCGGCCAGCATTCTGATCGGCTTCTCCTCCATAGCGTTTGCCACGCGCCTGGTACGACGGGTGGGTCGTCATCACGCACCCCGAACCGACCTCGCACGCGAGCGGCTCAGTCAGCTCCGGCGAATGTGGGCATTGCTGGTGATCGGCGGCGGCGCAGGTTTTGCCGGTCTTGTTTTCGTTCTGACCTCGATCCATCACTGGCTGCTAAACCCCGATCGCAACGTGACACTCGTTCTCGTTCCGATCGGCCTGCTTTCCATCCTGATCGGTTTCGCGCTGCTCGTGGTCACGACCGCAGTCTATTTTCTGGGCCGCGAGCGCATCCGCACCCAAGCATCGAACCTGTCGTCCCTGCCCGGCCAAGGTTGACGTTATAAAGGCTGACCCAGTGGAGTGGATTTGACATTCGCTGCCCGCCTAACATTCGCAGAAGTGCCCACCGAGAAGGGACGCGAATGTTAGAATCGGACCACAAGCCCGCCGGATGCGCTATATTCGCGCCGTCACAGAAGCACGTCATTCTGATTGGAAGCTGGATCGTCTAAGCGGTACGGGAGATTTCAATGACCCACGACAATGTCGAGTTGCCGACGAAAATGCGCGATGCCGTTCGCGCGCACTGGAAGGCGTTTCTGATCGAAGGCATTCTTTTGGTCATTTTTGGATTGGCGGCCATGATCGTGCCGCCGGCCGCCAGCCTCGCCGTAACCATCCTATTGGGCTGGCTGTTCCTGATCAGCGGCATTGCAGGTCTTGCGCTGACCTTCTGGGCGCGGGAAATGCCGGGTTTTTGGTGGTCGCTGATTTCAGCCGCGCTTGCCGTCCTTGCGGGCCTCGTCCTTTTGGCCCAGCCGGCGCAGGGCACACTTACCCTGACCATCGTCGTCGGCGCTTATTTCCTCGCCGAAGGTGTCGCCACCATCATGTATGCGCTGGAGCATCGGCGCGAACTGTCGGGCCGGTGGTCATGGATGCTGATCGCGGGTCTCATGGACCTGCTGATTGCCGCCATCATCATCACGGGTTTGCCGGGATCAGCCCTGTGGGCCATCGGCCTCCTCGTCGGCATCAACCTGTTGTTCGGCGGCGCTACCTTGATCGGCGTAGCGCTCGCCGCACGCAACGTCTAGCAGCCGCGGCAGATGCTCTTGATCTTGCGATCGAGCTCGGCATCCTGCTTTCTTTCGGCTTCCGCGGCGGCGGAATTATTATTCTCCGGCGGCACCTGATCGGCCCGCGGCTGGCGGTGCCCGATGGGCGCAGGCAAAGGTTCTGCCCTTTTGGTTTGCGCGACCGCCGCCGAACCGATCGTCAGCATCAGACATGTGGCCGTCACCAATAGTTTTCGCATCTGCTTTTTCCATGTTCGACGCACACCGCCCGACTCCGGGTTCCGTTGAAAGCGGGTCACCGGCCCGGCGGGTAGAGATGAACGTCACCGCAATAATCCACGATACGATAGCGGGTTTCAGCGGCCTGTTCACGATCTGCGGAAAAAGATTTTTCGACGGAAAGATAGTTCGGGCCGGCCGGAGCCTTGCCGTGACCGCCGGGGATATCGACCACGAAGTCCGGCTGGCATAGCCCGGATACCCGGCCACGCAGCGCGCGCATGATTTCCTGGCCTTTCGCCAACGTCGTTCGCAGATGCGAAGTCCCCGGTGCGAGATCGCCATGATGCAGATAATAGGGTTTTATCCTGCATTCGACGAAGCCGCGCATCAGCGCTTCCAGGCTTTCAGGATCGTCATTGACCCCTCGCAGCAGTACCGACTGGCTGACCATCGGAATGCCGGCATCGATCATGGCGGCGCAGGCCGCGCGTGCGTTCGGCGTAAGTTCCCGGATGTGATTGGCGTGCAGCGCCACCCAGGTCGTGGCGCCCTTGACCCTCAGGGCTGCAACCATCTTCTCGTTGATACGCTGGGGCTCGGCGACCGGCACGCGGCTGTGAATGCGGATGATCTTGACGTGATCGATCCGCGCGAGGTCCGCCATCACCTCGGAAAGGCGCCGTGGCGACAACATCAGCGGATCGCCGCCGGTCAGAATGACTTCCCAAATTTCCGAATGCGCGCGGATATAGGCCAGCGCGTTGTTATAAGCCCCGTCCGAAAGCGTGGTCCCCTTTCCCGGCCCGACCATCTCGCGACGAAAACAAAACCGGCAATACACCGCACAGACATGCACGAGCTTGAACAAGACCCGGTCGGGATAGCGATGCACGATGCCGGACACCGGCGAATGTGTCTCATCGCCGATCGGATCGGGTTTCTCGTTGGGTTGAGCCACCAGTTCCTCGGGGCTCGGGATATATTGCCGCGCAATCGGATCGAGCGGATCGTCCGGATCGATCAGCGCCGCCACTTCGGGCGTCACGGCAATCGCGTAGCGCGCTGCGACTTTTTCCAGGGCCGGAATATCCGCAACCGGCACAAGACCGCGCGCGGCCAGTTCCGCCGGCTCACGCAAGGTCGTGACGGGTTTAAAAATGATACTGCTCATGCTTCTCCAGTCAGTGGAGTCCAAACCACCTGATCGACCGACGCTGCGCCGCTTGCCAACATCACCAGCCTGTCAAAACCAAGCGCAACGCCGCTTGCCTGGGGCATAGAGGCCACCGCGGCGAGGAAATCCTCATCCAACGGATAGCGTTCGCCATATCGGCGCTGTTTTTCGTCCATTGCCTGCGTAAAACGACGGCGTTGCTCGGCTGCATCAGTCAGTTCACCAAATCCATTCGCCAATTCCACACCGCAGGCATAGACCTCGAAACGCTCGGCGACGCGTGGGTCGGATGAGGCCACACGCGCCAACGCCGCCTCCGGCAGCGGGTATTCGTAGAGTAAGGTAAGGCGTCCCTGCCCCAGATTTGGTTCAACGTATTCCACCAATATTTTGCTGAAGATGTCCGACCAGGTGTCGTCGGCGGCAACACGAATCTTGGTAGCGGCCGCTGCCGCGAGCTTTGTCCGATCGCCTTCGGCCCCGTCTACAGTAGCCAGCAGGTCGATGCCAGCGAACCGCTCGAATGCCTGAGCTACCGTCAACAGCTCGGGCTCGGCGAAGGGATCGGCGGTTCGCCCCCGAAACGAAAATTGCCCGATTCCGGTTGCCTGCGCCGCATGCGCGATCAGGACGACGGTATCGGCCATGACCGCATCATAGGCCGCGTTCGCCCGGTACCATTCGAGCATGGTAAATTCGGGCAGGTGCAGCCGGCCGCGCTCGCGGTCCCGAAACACCCGGGCGAATTCGAATATCCTGGTCTCGCCCGCCGCCAGTAACTTCTTGCAGGCGAATTCCGGCGAGGTCCGCAGATACCGCGTCGCGCGCTCGCCGTCAGAGGCGATGAGTTCCGTGCGCGGGGCATGCAAATGGGTCTCGTTGCCCGGCGAGATCTGCAGAATCGCTGTTTCGACCTCGGTAAAGCCTTGTTCGTCGAACCAGGCCCTGACGGCCCGGGCAACGGCGCCCCTGGCGGCCAAAAACGGCTTGATATCGGTGTGCCGGGCCGCAGACCACCACGGCGACATGTTCTTGTCCGCAACCATCAGTCAATCGCCTTGTCGGGCCGCAAAACGCTAGCTTCGAGGCACAAAATCAGTATGTTGCAGCCCGAAACCGCCCCCGACAGCCGCCAGGGACAGCCCTGCCAGGCACGATTCCGGGCCAGAATATCAGGAAAAACAGCTTTGAAAGTCATCGCCAGCTCTATTCGCAAAGGCAACATCATCGAGCAAGACGGTAAGCTCTACGTCGTGCTCACGGCCGAGAACATCCACCCCGGCAAGGGAACCCCGGTCAGCCAGATCGAAATGCGCCGTATCGGCGACGGCGTGAAGATTTCGGAGCGCTACAAGACCACCGACCAGGTGGAAAAAGCGACGGTCGAGGACACGAATTTCAATTACCTTTATGAGGACGGCGACGGCTTCCACTTCATGAACACCGAGAATTACGATCAGGTCCAGGTTTCCAAGGAAATCGTCGGATCGTCGGCACCTTATTTGCAAGAGAACATGACTGTGAAGCTGTCGCTTCACGACGGTAATCCGGTCGCGATCCAGTTGCCGCAGCGCGCGACGCTGGAAGTCGTGGAAACCGAACCGGTCACCAAGGGACAAACGGCGTCGTCCTCTTACAAGCCCGCCGTCCTGTCCAATGGCGTCCGCACCGCCGTGCCGCCGCACGTCGCCGCCGGCACGAGGATTGTGGTGATGACCGAAGACGGATCTTACGTCGAACGCGCCAAGGACTAAGACAAGGATTAAGGTCAGAGTACGCAGCATGCGCCGGGGGGCGTCACAGTGGGATCGGGGGCCAGCACGTTCGCTGCTCGTCTACAGCTAGCCTTCTTTTTGTTCGTTGCCGGCGTGAACGCGTTGGCCGCGGACGAATTCAGAAGCCCGGCGATCTCTGCCGCGCGCGTGGACTGGCGCGCAGCGCTTGACCAACTCCGCACCGAGATCGGAACCCACCCCTCGGTCGTCCCGGCATTTACGTTCGCCCGCCGATATCGACTGGCAGCCTCAGACCCGCGCTCGCTGCCGGCTTTCGTGCAGCTCAACGCGACCACCTCCCAAATCTTCACCGGGATCGGCCGCAGCACGATTCCGGTCCTGCTGCCGGTCGACACCGCGGCCTATCTTGAGGCGCGGTTGACGGGCACGCCCGAAAATCTCTCGCTGGCGCGCTTTCAGGCCGACTTTCATCCCGCCGACGTGTTCGAGGCAGGTCCAGCCGGCTATGACGCGGTATTTTCGCTCGAGCCCGGCGCAGGCAGCGACATGCCGCGACGCATCTTTGCCAAGCCGGTGGAAGTCCAGATCACGGGCTCGCTCCTGACCTACGATCTCAATGATCCCCTTGGCGGCAAAGGCGAGCCGGTCAAATCGCTGGCCGCGCAATATCCCGACCTGCGCCGTTTCATCCGGGAAGGTTACGTGCGCTATGCCTTCACGCGCTTTGGCGTTCCCTACGTGGTTTCGATCCAGTGCCTGGACAGCGTGGCAAAGGCGAAACGTCTAGCCTGTCGCGAGGCCTATCCGGTCGCCGAGCGATTCCTGAAAGCGCTGCACGTCGTGGGCGGCCTGCCCTCGCGCCCGCGGATGGATCTCACTCCGGAAAGCGTCGAGCGTCCCTTCATTATGTCCCCGGATTTCACCTACCGGCCGCCCGGTGACATCGTGGCCCATAGCGCATCGCGCAAGCTGAACGGCCGCGTCGACTATACCGCCTACTCGCAGATTCGCTTTCCATTGGAGAAGGCGCCAGCTTTCGCCCATTCGCAATCCTTCCGCCCGCGCAAGAGCGACAAGTTCGACGAACTTGCAGTTGGTCCGACCAGCTATCCCTGGCAGGACAATTTCTGTGAAGCGCGCAGTTTCAGCGTCGGCCAATGCGCCAGCGGATTCGGCCATCAGGGTCAGGACATGCGGCCCGCTCTCTGTCCTCCTCACGATGACGGACCGGAGCATTGCGACCCCAAACAAAGAGCGGTGGTTGCGGTCCGCGACGCCGTCCTGATCCGCGAGCCGAAGCAGCAGGCAGCGACGCTTCAGATCAATACCCGCAACGAGCACATACGTTTCCGCTACATGCACATGGACCCGTCGGCGATGGATGCCGACGGTGTTCTGAACGGCCGCCATGTCGGGGAAGGCGAAAAAATTGGCGTCGTTTCCAATTATCTCGACCGCCCCAATGGCACCACGCGCCACCTGCACTTCGACATTCAGGTGTTCACGCGCGACGGATGGTTATGGATCAATCCCTATGTCACGCTCGTCTCCGCCTATGAGCGTCTGATCCACGGACGCGGGCGCGAAGTCGGCCCGCACAGTGTGGCTGCCGCCGACGTGGCCCATGCTCTGCCTGAGGACATGAGCCGTCGGGACATGGAAGAAGGCAGCGAGTAACGCCGTCCGCCCTGGTGGCGTTATTCCAGCATAGTCGTGAGTTGGGCGCCCTCATCCGCCACAAATACGGCAATCAATTCGGCCGGCTCGGTATTGCTCGCATTGGCCGAAACCAGATGCGTCGAACCCGGCGGCTCGAAGAACGATTGACCAACGCCAAATGTCTCAACCGGACCGCCCCCAAGCTGGGAACGGATCTCGCCCTTCGTGATATAGGCGGTCACCGAGCCCGCATGATGATGCGCGCGGCTAAAACCCCCGGGGCCGTAAAACACCCGCACGACCGTCACCCGTTTGCCGGGCACGTTCGGCAGAGCGTGGGAAGTGATCACTTCGACCTTGTCGAGCGGTGAACCCGCCGCGGCCGCGCTACTGATGCAGAGCGGCGCCAAAACACCGGATATTTGGTCCATTGTCAGCGGCAAGGTTTTTCCAGCGACCAACGCGCAGGCAACGCCGGCCACAGCCGCGAGCAAAACCGGCCGCTTATGGGGCCGTATCGACAAGGGTGATGTCATCGCCATCGATATCATGATCATTCCTCCCGATTGTTGTTTGATCCACCCACTTATGAAGCTTTCGCACTAACCTGAGCCTGCCGGGCCGGCGGCGTCCAGCGATAGGCGACGCCAAACCGGTTCCAGACATTGATCGAGGCAACGGCCGAGGTCAGATAGGTCAGTTCCTTGTCGGAAAATTCCGTGCGCGCCTGATCATAGACTTCGTCGCTGACGCCACCCGTCAGCAGCGTCAGCGCTTCGGTCCAGGCCAGCGCCGCGCGTTCCCGCGGGGAAAACTGCGGCGCCTCACGCCACACCACGACCAAATTGAGCTTGTCGACGGACACGCCGAGCCGCTCGGCCTGAAGGATGTGATGCTGCACGCAGAAGGCGCAGCCGTTGATCTGCGATGCCCGCAGCTTGATCAGCTCGAGCAACGGCTTCTCGATGCCGGCCTTCGCGGCAAGACCGCCGAGCGCGAGAACGCTCTCGTAAGCGTCCGGCGCCAGCGCTTGAAAATCGCTATATTCCTTGCGGGCATGTGACATTCTAGATCTCCCATGTTATCAGTCTTCTTATTCATTATAAGAGCACTGATATGATGCGCAAGTCTGCCAGTCGCACGAAGTCGGGATCACGGGAAAAACAAGTAGGACGGCAAAAATCCCGCCGGCGCGAAAAGCCCTCTGCCGAGGTTTCGGCTCTGCATGGCGTCCGGCCTCCGCCGCCGGGCTCCGGCAAACGCGGCGAGGACGGCCACATCGCCTATCTGCTGCGGCAGGCCCAGGCCGCGACGCGGCTGACGCTGGAGCGCGCCCTCGCCGATCTCGGGGTCACACAACCACAATTTGCCGTTCTCACCATGCTCAACGCCTATCCCGGCCTTTCCGGCGCCGACGTTGCCCGCGTGGCGCTGCTGACACCGCAAACGGTCGGCGTCATTATTGCCAACCTGGAACGCGACGGCGCGATCCAAAAGACACCGCATCCGGTGCACGGCCGGGTATTGCAGTGGACGCTGACCCGCCACGGTTCGGATCTGCTCGACCAGTGCCGCCGCCGTGTCGCCACCGTGGAACGGCGCCTGATGACTGGATTAAGCGCCAAGGCGGAGGTCACGATCAGGCGCTGGCTGTCCAAAATCGCCGCAGATCTGCACCGGGATGATTGAGGCTCCCGCTGACTTGGCTCTGCCGGGGCAAGCTCGGCGCGGTTAGACTGGCTGGATGACACAGCCTGATTCCCGAGGGGTGCCCACACGCCGCGCGCTGCTCGGCTCGGGTCTTGCCGCCGGCGCCCTGTTCGTCGATCCCCTCGCCGCCTTCGCAGTCGTCCCGCCGGGCTTTGAACAATGGCGCGACCGATTTCGCGCGCACGCGCTGGCGAAGGGGGTTTCGGAAGCGACATGGACGCGCGTAATGGGCCGCATCGAGCCGGATATGTCTGTCTTCAGGGAACTTCGGAACCAGCCGGAATTCATTGAAGAGCTCTGGCAATATATCAATCGCCGGGTCTCGGACTGGCGCATCGTCAACGGCCGCGAGGCGCTCCGAAAAAACGAGGCGCTGTTCACCCGGATCGAGCAGGACTATGGCGTCGAGCGCGGCACGCTATTGGCGTTGTGGGGCGTCGAATCCGCCTATGGCGATCCGCTGGTGCAGCAGAACCACATGCGCCCGATATTTCCCGCGTTAGTGGCGCTCGCCTGGAACGAGCCGCGCCGCCGCGCCTATTGGGAATCCGAACTGATCAATGCGCTGCGCATCGTCGATCGCGGATGGAGCACGCCGGAGGAAATGCGGGGATCGTGGGCCGGCGCGATGGGACATACCCAGTGGATGCCGGAGGTCTGGCTCAATGTCGGCATCGATTACGATCATGACGGCCGGGTCTCTCCCTTCGGCAGGCCAGACGATGCGCTCGGTTCTACCGCGCGCTATCTCGTCAACCGCGGCAAATATCACCGTGGCGAACATTGGGGCTATGAAGTCCGCGCCAATGGTGCCTCATCCCACGGCAATCGCAGCTACGCGGCATGGGGCAGCGCGGGCGTTGCGCGCGCCGACGGCGCGCCGTTCCCGCAGCCCGACGCCTCCGCGCAACTATGGACGCCGGTGCCGGGCGGCCCGAGTTTTCTATTGGGACCGAATTTCTATTCGGTGCGAAGCTATAATCCCGCGATGAACTACGCGCTCGCGATCTGCCATCTCGGAGACCGCATCCTCGGCGGTCCGCCCTTTATCCAGCCGTTCCCCGGCTCCGAGCGCGCGCTGACGCTCGCCGAGGTGAAGGAGATGCAGGTCCGCCTAACCAAAGCAGGCTTTGACACCGGCGGCACCGACGGCCGCGTCGGCAATGACACCATGCAGGCGGTCCGCGATTATCAGACCAAGATGGGGCTTGAGCCGGCCGACGGTTATGGCGGCTTGAAGGTGCTGGCGCGGCTGCGGCAGGGTTCGTAAGCCCAAGGACGGTCCGCGTTACCTGATCACCGCCGGCCCCTGATCGGGCACGGCGACATCGAGCACACGCAGTTGCACGCGCTCGGTGCCCTGCCAGCGATCGACCGCGAGCGACCCCGCCACATGCAGGATCTGGCCGCGATGAGCGGTCAGCGCGTTACCCAGTTTCTGGCCGATCGAGCGAAACGCGATGCCGTTGACGATCGCGCCATCGCCCGACTTGAAGCGCACGCGCAAATGCGCCTGGCCGACCTCGTCGGCATACACCAGTTGGTGCGAGGGCAGTGCCAGCACCGGCTCGGGATTGCCGCTGCCAAAGGGTCCGGCGCGGTTAAGCGTTGCAGCCAATTCCGTGGTCACGCCGCGCGCGCTAACCGCGCCGTCGACGAAGATTTCGTTGACATGGCGCGACTGCGCCACGTCGTGCGCCAGCGCGCTCTCCATATAGGCCCGGAACTCGGCGAGTCGTTCTTTGCGCAAGGTCACGCCTGCGGCCATGGCGTGGCCGCCGCCCTTCATCAAGAGACCATCATGAACAGCTTGCCGCACCGCCTTGCCGAGATCGACGCCGCCGATCGAACGGCCGGATCCCGTGCCGATGCCGCCGGGCTCAAGCGCAATGGCGAAGGTGGGACGCGAGAACTTGTCCTTCAGCCGTGAGGCGACAAGACCCACGATGCCCGGATGCCAACCCTCCGAGGCTGTGACGATCACCGAACCCTTGTCTTCTAGCCCAAGCGAGGCCAGCGCTTCGGCTTCGGCCTGTGCTTCGGCCACCTGTTCGATCACCCGCCGTTCGGTGTTGAGCCGGTCGAGCTCGGCCGCGATCTTTGCTGCTTCCGAAATATCGCCTTCCAGCAATAGCCGTACGCCGAGATCGGCGCGCCCGATCCGGCCGCCCGCGTTGATGCGCGGCCCCAGCATGAAGCCGAGATGCCAGGCTTCCGGCGGGCCGTTCAGCCGAGAGATATCCATCAGCGCGGTGTGGCCGACATGGTCGCGCCGGCGCATCGCAATCAGGCCCTTGGCGACGAAGGCGCGATTGAGCCCGATCAGCGGGGCAACGTCGGCGACGGTGCCGAGCGCCACATGATGCAGCATACCGAGCAAATCCGGCTCCGGCATTTCGGGCGTCCAAAATCCCCGCGCCCGCAGTTCGCGATTGACCGCGACCAGCGTGACCAGAACGAGGCCGACGGCCGCGAGATGACCAAGGCCCGAGAGATCGTCCGGCCGGTTCGGATTCACCAGCGCCTCGACGTCAGGCAATACATCGCCGCACTGATGGTGGTCGATCACCACGACCGACATGTCGAGCTTGCGTGCTTCCACGAGCGGCTCAAGGCTGGTGGTGCCGCAGTCGACCGTCACCAGCAGCGTGGCACCCTTCCCTGCCAGCGTCCGCACCGCCTCGACGTTCGGCCCATAACCCTCGAAAATCCGGTCGGGAATGTGGATCAGCGGATCGAGCCCGCAGTGGCGTAAATGCCAGGTGAGCAACGCGGCAGACGTAGCGCCGTCAACATCGTAATCGCCGAAGACAGCGACCTTTTCACCTCGCAAAGCCGCATCAGCGATGCGTTTGGCGGCAGCCTCCATCTGCGTCACGGTGTAGGGGTCGGGCATCAGCTTGCGGATGGTCGGATCGAGAAAGTCCTCGACCGCGTCGATGTCGACATCGCGCCCGGCAAGCAAGCGCGCCAGCATTTCCGGCAATTGATAGCGCTGCGTAATCGCCAGCGCCCGGGCCGCTCCGCGCGGATCCAGCCGGTCGCGCCACAGCTTTCCGGTCAAGGAATGCGCGACACCGAGAAAGGCCGGCGGAGCCTCGACGGGCAATGCGGATGCGGGGAGCGTCATGATGCCTGTGAAAGATAGGCGAAATCGCCCGAGGTTCAATGATTCGCGCGTAATTTGCGCGGCGGGCAAATCAGCGACCGCACTGCCGCATTGTTTTCAGGGTAACCGACTTTCGCCGAGCTGACAGACGTCGAGAGCGCCCGACGTCTATCAACTCGGCCGCATTTTATGCCTTGGCCAGGGCCTGTTCCAGATCGGCGATGATGTCGTCGACATGTTCAATACCGATTGACAGCCGCACATAGCCTTCCGTGACCCCGGTCCGGAGCTGTTCTTCCTTCGTCAGTTGCGAGTGGGTCGTTGTGGCCGGATGGATGGCCAATGAGCGCGCGTCGCCGATATTGGCGACATGATAGAACATCTTCAGCGCATCGATGAATTTGCGGCCTGAATCCATGCCGCCCTTCAATTCGAAACCCAGCAAGCTGCCATAGCCGCCCTTGAGATACGCATCCGCGCGCCGCCTCGCCTCGCCCTCCATCTTCGATGGGAAGATCACCTTGGTGACCTTCTGGTGTCCGGAAAGATAGTCCGCCACCGCGCTCGCATTCGCGCAGTGTTGCCGCATCCGCAGCGCCAGCGTCTCCAGGCCTTGAATGAACATGAAGGCGTTGAACGGCGACATCGCCGCTCCCACGTCGCGCAACAGCGTCACCCGGGCTTTCAGGATATAGGCTATCGGGCCGAGCGGCTTGACCGCCTCCGTCCATACTGCGCCGTGGTAGCTCGGATCAGGCTTGTTCAGCATCGGGAAGCGATCGGCGTGCTTCTCCCAGTCGAACT
>Ga0210393_10001813_pt1 | contig 17750 bp, 12 predicted proteins | sample IncBWC27OmetaG_FD_160068 | JGI IMG/M metagenome (GOLD analysis project Ga0210393, IMG submission 160068) | Forest soil microbial communities from Barre Woods Harvard Forest LTER site, Petersham, Massachusetts, United States - Inc-BW-C-27-O ... | reverse complement strand
ACGACACCGGTGCGGTAGGCCGCCAGCGTGTTGGCCGACATGCCACACTCGAACTGGAGATAGTTGAGCAAAGCGCGCAGATGGATCGCCGGGCCGGGAGCGACCAAGGTCGCTGTCGCCGCTTTCCCCGCCGGAGGTTGCTTTCTCGGTGGCACCGCCAGCCTCCCCCGTCCGAAGAAACGCCCGCGCGCGAATGGATTCCCGCAGAATCCACATCGGACAAGGAGGGGGACGCCAATGACGAAATCCGCACGACGACGGAAGGTCCAAATTACCTAAGCCTGAACTTCAGCGCAAGCCTGCTTCGTGCGGCGCGCTTCTACTTGTTATCCCGCGCCCACCGGTTGCAGGGGATTCTTGCCGGCCACAAACGTTTCGGTGCGACCGTCATCGTCGAATTGGATCGTAATCAGGCGGTTGCGGGAGAGTCCGCTGACTTTGACGACCTTGCCGACGCCGTAACGCGGATGGCGGACCGACATCCCGACGGTGAATCCTCCGGCAGCTTCGGGTTCGCGAGCCGCGGCGGCCGCCAGCAGATCGGCGCCCGTCATCAGTCCTCGATGTTTGAGATCCCCGGCTCCGGCGTGCGGCATCGCTGCTTTTCGGGCCGCCCGTTCGGCTCGTTCGGACGGGGTCGACTCGTCATCGGGGCTCAGCTCGGGCAAATTCTCGTAATCCGGGGCCGGTTCGTGCCCTTCGTGTTCACCTTGTTCGCCGTCGCTCATGCCCGTCTCAACGGAGCGCGGAGCCGACACCGAAAGAGCCGTTTCGACAACGCCGACTTCGCGCAGGAACTCGCTCGGGATCGAGGCGAGTCGCTGACCGCGGACCGCTCGCATCTGAGTCCGCGTCAGCCAGAGCCGCTCGCGGGCCCGCGTCATTCCCACGAACATCAGACGCCGCTCCTCTTCGTACTCCCCCGGGTCGTCCGACTGCAGCGCCCGTTCATAGGGCAGCAAGCGCTGCTCGACACCGACCAGATAAACGATCGGAAATTCGAGCCCCTTGGCCGCGTGCAACGTCATGAGCGTCACTCGTTCGGCCGCCTGGTCGACGCTGTCGATGTCGGCGACCAGGGCCGTCGTTTCCAAAAAGCCTTCGAGCGTCGGATGGTCCGGCTCCGCCGTGTCATATTGGGCGGCGGCATTCAGCAACTCGCTGACGTTCGCCTCGCGCTGTTGATCTTGCTCCGTGGGGCTTTCTCGCCACTGCTCCATATAGGCAGTGCGCTGCAGCACCAGTTCGACAAACTTGGCGATCGAGACGATTTGTTTGTCGGCCAACTCGCCGATCAGGTGAGCGAACCGAGCCAGCTCGAGCGCTCCTTTGCGCGGAAGTCCGGGGATCGCGGGAGCCTGTTCGGCCGCGGCCAATAGCGCCATGCGTTGAGCATCGGCCCAAGCGGTGAGTCGGTCGATGCTCTTCTTGCCGATGCCTCGCGCGGGGACATTCACCACACGCAAGAAGGCACTGCGATCCTGCGGATTGGCGATCAATCGCAAATAGCCCAGGACGTCCTTCACCTCAGTCCGGTCGTAGAACGCCTGACCGGCGGCAACCTGAAACGGAACGCGATTGCGCGCGAGGGCGATTTCAAACTCTCGAGACAGAGCGTTGATCCGATAGAAAATCGCGACGTCCGAATATTTCAGTTGTCCCAGCTCGGCGCCGAGGCGAATGGCCTGGGCCACACCCTGCGCCTCACTCTGGGCGTCGTCGAATCGCAGCAATTCGACGGGCATTCCCTCGGGGTTGTCGGTCCGCATCGTCTTGGCTTTGCGGCGCACATTGTGCGCGATGAGCGCATCGGCTGCCCGCAGGATCGATTTCGTGCTGCGGAAATTCTCCTCCAAGCGGACGACTGCTGCCCGCGGATAATCGGCCTCGAACCGCAAAATGTTTTCGATCCGCGCCCCGCGCCAGCCGTAAATCGACTGGTCGGGGTCGCCCGTCACGCACAGATTCGGAAAATCGCGCGACAAGGCGGCGACGATCGCATACTGCGCGCGGTTGGTGTCCTGATATTCGTCGACCATCACGTAGCGAAAATGCTCATCGAGTTCGCTACGGATTTCTTCATTGTCCTCGAGCAGACGCACGATCCAGAGCAAGAGGTCGTCGAAGTCGACTGCGTTGGAGTCGAGCAGGCGCCGCTGGTACTCGGGATAGACCTGCTTCACAACGGAGTCCATCAGCGTGCCGACCCGCTCCTCGAGCGCCTTTTGAAAACTCTCGGGCGTCAGCAGATCATTTTTCGCCCGGCTAATCCGGTCGGCGATGCGTTCGGGAGGAAAATGGACGCTATCGAAGTTGAGGGAACGCACGATGTCTCGCACGAAGCGCCGCTGGTCGGCCATGTCGAGAATCGTGAAATTCGGCTTGAGACCGACGGCCTGAGCTCGGCGGCGCAACAGCCGCGCACAAAATCGGTGGAAAGTGCTGACCCAAACGCGAGTGCCCGGCAGCAGCCGCGCCACGCGCTCGCCCATCTCTCCCGCGGCCTTGTTGGTAAATGTCAGCGCCAGGATGTTTCCGGGAGAGACCCCTTGTTCGACGATCCGCGCGATGCGGCGTGTGATCACGCGCGTTTTGCCCGAGCCGGGTCCGGCGACTACCAGCAGTGGTCCCTCAGTCTGCTCGACCGCTCGTCTTTGGCTCGGTGTCAGATCGTCCACGTTTCAAAGGCCAACTTTGTTGCCAGCCCCCAGAGAGGGGCAGGGGAGAAATCGAGAATCCGCAAATCGAATTAAAAATCTGACAAGGCGGTTGGCTGTCTCGCCAACTACCAAGGGGCGGCCACTTTCGCATCAAAGCGGCAGACGCTCGCGATGTCTAGCAGGGATGCGAACTGCGTAGCACTTCACAGGGGACGAGTTTAGGCCCATCCTTGGCCCGAATCCGCCCTCGGCACGAATTATATGTCTCCCCGAATTTCTGCTCGCAAATTGCCGCCGAAGGCACGCGTTTCGCACGGGAAAGCGATTCGCAAAGCCGGGGAAAATGCGTGTTCGGGTGAATTGAAGATGCACCAGTTGGACAGTAGACTCTGCCGGTATCGTCAGGCATGACGATTGCGTAGACACGGGCGAACAATTAGTTGAATCCGTTTGGAGAATCTGGGCGGAGATGCCGTCGGGGTGGTTCTTCGGGTGATGCCGGTGTTTATTTCGTCCGCGTTGAGAGAACCGGCTCCCGAAAAAAATGTCGATAGCTCTCCAACACACGAACCTCGACAGGCTGAATAACGCGCTCGATGCCCTGCTTGCCCGGGGTCTCGGTCCGTTGTCCGCTTGGCGCGGGTTCCATCAACACAGTGGGGTGCAACTACGATGGAGTTTAACCGAATTCGATCAGCACGGTGGCATCGAGTATTCGGGAGGCCGAACCGCGTTCGCCTTCTGACCGCGGCCTTCGGGGTCGCGGCGACAGTCGGCATTTTCGCCGCAGCCATGTCCGAAGCTCGGGCCTTGCAGGCTCCGACCGGCGGGAAACAAGGACTGCGGGGCATTTGGCCCAAGGAAGTCCCCGCGGATTTGAGCGCGGACTCCTTCTCGGTCCTCAATGGTGCTTGGGAAAAGTGGGGCAAGGATGTCGCCGCCATGGTTGGTAAGCTGTATACCGACGACAAGCTGGACGTTGCCGGTCAGCGCGATTTGCTCAAGCAACTCGAAGGCAAAATCAAGACGATGGACAAAGCCCTGGCCGACCCGCGATTCGCGTCGCTGGGTGACGCCATCGCCAGCGTCCGTGAACGCCTGGCCCGCCGCGTCGACGTCGCCCTTGCGATGCTCGACACGCTCGAGTTGAATCCCGAAGAGGTCAAGACTAAGGCCGTCGCACGCGAGAAAAAGCACGCTCTGCGGCACCTCGATCAGGTCGTTGAATTTCTGGGGACCGTCCCCGGCGGCAATGCGTGGCTGGGCTACGTGAAGGCCGACGATCTGCGAACCGCACTCAACGCTCCGGGCGTTCCCGGCGCCGTCGTCGCGACTGTCGACGACAAATTGCATTCGTTCACCTCCGCCGACAACCCGGCACAACGCGAATTTCTCGGTAAGCCGGCGTTTCGCCATCTGGCGCAGGCGCTGTCGGCTCTCCGCCACGCCGAAGAAATGAAGACGACGGCCGGCGACGATCAGGGGTTGCGCACCAACCTCACGAATCTCTCGAACGCCCTGGAAGCCTATGAGGAAAGCGGCTCGTCGGAAGATTCGCACAAGGTCATCGAGACGCTGACCGCCGCCGAAAAGTTGGCCATCGACGACGGTGACCGACTCGATCAGGGCGTCCGCCCTCACTATATGAATTACAATCTCACGGCGGTCACTTCTGACGCCATGTTGACCAAGCTGCTGGGCGAGACGTCCCAAACGACCGGCCCGGTCGTTGATTACATTCTGGGTGCCAACGTCAGCGGCACCGAATGGACGACTACGACGGTTTCCGTGCGCATCGAACCGTCGACCCACGGGGCCGTCATCAACTTGGTCCTCGACGGCACAACGCAAAGCAGCACGGTTGGCGCGACCAGCCAGGCCAACATCTACACGTCGGGTTATCACCGCTTCGGCGCGATTAAGCCGATTCACTTCGACGGCACGAACATTTCGACCGGCCCGGCCCAAATGCTTTACGTCCAGCCGAGCAACACCACGACCGGCGCATCGACGCAATTCAGCGGCTTCCCGATCTTGGGTGGCATCGCTGATAGCATCGCGGTGCGTGAAGCCGAAAAGCGACGTGGCGAATCGGAGGCGATCGCCGCCGACCGAGTACAAAGCCGCGTTCTGCCGGAAGTCGATTCCCGCGTCGACAAGTTGATCCAGGACGCCAACTCTCGATTGCACAGCCAGCTTCAACGACGCCTCAAGGAAGCGGGCATTTATCCAGTCGCGGTCCGAGCCCGCTCGAACCAAAGCTTCATGCGGTTGAGTGCTGAGATCGCCGATAAGCAGGAACTCGCCGGCGACATGGCTCCTTCCATCGGTTACGAGAATGCCGGACTGGTGCTGCAACTTCACGAGACGTTGCTGACCAACGCAGCGCACCACATGAAGTTCGCCGGCCAGTCGATGACTGACGCGCAAGTCAAAGCCGAGTTGGAGCGATTCCTGTCGCTCTTGGCCGGCCGCAAAGTCGAAATCGGCAAGAGCATGGCCAAGTCGGCCCCCGTCGCGATGAAGGCCGTTCCTCCGGCACCGGGTAGCACCCCGGCACCGGCCCCCGCTCCTGCCGCGGCTCCTGAGAATTCGGGCGACAACAGTTTGCTCGTCTTCGACAGCAACGATCCGATTCGCTTCACGATCGAGAACGGCGAAGTCAGCCTGATTCTCCGTGCCGGCATCAAGCAAGAGGGGAAGGAAGACATTCCGACCCAGTCGATCACCGTCCCCTTGCGGCTGTCGGTCAAGGGAAACCAGGTGCTGGTCGATCGCGGCACGGTGCAGGTGGCCCCGGCCACCGCGAATGCCGATCGGGCGACGCAGGTCGTCCGAGCCGGTGTGATGCGCAAGAAGCTGGAGTCGGTCATCACGCCGATGGCTCTCGACGGAATCATTCACGTTCCGCGTGAGGGTCGGGCTGACGCCGATTTGGCGATTTCCGACGTCAAGGCGTTCGGCGGCTGGTTGACGATCATGGCCAACTAGTGCAGCGCTCTTAGCGCGCGATGCTTCAGTCAAAACCGGGAAGGCCAGCGCCTTCCCGGTTTTTTTCTTTTGGCGACCCCGCAGATCTGCTCCAGCCCAGTGCCGACGGTCGATAAAGGGGATGCGGCGGCTTCGCTGCCGGTTCCCCAATCTTGCTCCCTGCGGATCGCCGTATGTCTCTCGTCCACGACGCCTTGCAGGCCGAATCTCGCGTGCGAATCCGACGCGAGCCTCCGCGACCCTCCGACTTCTCGCTGCCTCACGGCTACGAGCCACTCGAGCTGGCGGGCATGGGCGCCTTCGCCGAAGTCTGGAAGGCCATCGAAATTCGCACGGAACGGATCTGCGCGCTCAAACGGCTGCGTCCCGATCGCTGCACCGATGCGACGGCCCAACAGTTGATTCGTAACGAGGCCCAAGCCAACCAGGCGGTCACCAGTCCTCATCTGTTGAAGCTGTTGCACGCCGAACCGCGGGCCGATGTGCCGTATCTCGTGTTCGAGTGGGTCGAAGGCCGCACACTGGAAGAAGAACTCCGCGACGAAGGGCCGCTCACGTTGCGACGGGCCGCCTGGATGGCGCGGCAAACCGCCGACGGCATGCAACACTTGGAACGTGCGGGCCTGGCCCACGGCGACATCAAACCCCAAAACATCTTTGTCACGCTGGGCGGCGAGGTAAAACTCCTCGACCTGGGTTTCGTGCGACCGATCGCCGTCACCCCGGGCCCCAGCGCCGCCGACACGCTGCTCGGCACGCCGGAGTATCTGGCTCCCGAATCGTTGGTTTCCGGAATGGCGTTGCCGGTCGCCAAGGACATGTACGCCCTGGGCGTCACGCTCTACCGGATGCTCACCGGCCGCCTTCCGTTCGCCGGCGACTCCCCCGCCGAACTGATGGTGCAACATCGCCAAACCAAGCCGACACTCCTCCGCCGTTACCGCCCCGACGCACCACGCGAACTGTCAGACCTCGTCGGCCGGATGCTGGCCAAGCAACCGTTCCGCCGTCCCCACAACCTGCGCAGCCTGATCCGCGAGCTGGTCGATTTGGAGATTTCTCTCCTGACCTCCGAACTCGCGCACGACGCCTGACGGCGATCGCCGTTCGCCCTTGGTTGGCTGAGCGACTTCGCAGCTACTGATTTCGGGAGGGCGAAGCTCCGCCTTCCGGCCGATCGCCGGACACAAACCCGGCGTCATTTAGCCCTGTCACGCTCCCTTCGGCCACCGGCGTGTGATTTCGAGGGCATCGCCCGTTTCCAGCAGACTCTTCAGGCTGGAGAGAATCGGCGGCCAGCCCTGCGAGACTGCCTGAATCAACTTCGAGCCCGGCTTGTCCATTTCGTGCAGGACCGTGAGCTTGACCGAGTCCTCCTGCTGCTGCAGCTCATAGGTGAGGCGTGAATAGCCTTCGGCGTGCATCTCGTGATGGGAGTCGAGTTCTTTGCGCCACGTCAACACGATCCGCCGATACGGCTCGAACTCGATGATCTCGCCGCTGTCGACCACGCGGCCGTCGGGTCGCATGATCCGCCACGAGGCACCCGGCTTCCATTCGGATTCCTGCCAGGTCTCGGCCCAAAACTGCCGCGTGAATTCGGGCTCGATCAGCGCCTGCCAAAGTTTCTCCGGCGTCGTGCGAATGTAAATCACGTAAGCGAATTGCGATTCAGCCATCGGTGTCTCCCTCGAGGTTGCGTTTCAGGTCGGCCAACGCGCGTAGACGGCCTCGCTCGTATTTGTCGATCCAGCGCTCGGCAATTTGGTGGATGGGAACTGGGTTGAGGTAATGAAACTTTTCGCGGCCGCGCCAGATCGTGGCGACCAGCCCCGCGGCTTCGAGCAGTTTGAGATGCTTCGTCACCGCCTGCCGACTCATCGCCAGATGTTGGCAAAGCCCGCCCAGCGTTTGCCCGTTGTCCGCTCGCAATCGATCGAGCAACTGCCGCCGACTGGCATCGGCGAGTGCTTTGAACACCTTGTCCATGTCGGCCTGCACGAGTCTATTATGCAACCTTTTGGTTGCATGTCAAGAGGAACCAAAAATGACCGTTGGATCGCTTCGAACCATTGCTCAGAGACAACGAAACGCAGAAACGCAAAGGAGTCGAGAATCACTTCGACAGGCAACCAGGGAAGCTGCCATTTCCGCTAGACTAGTCGTGACGGCGACTCTCGCAATCCGCTGGCATTTCGCGGTTGTCCTGGGTTTGCCGGGAGGAACCGACATGAGAAACGAGCCAGAAGTGGATTACCGGCGTCTGTGGATACCGATCGATTCGCGGTTCTTTCGGAAAGCCCGTATCGCAATTGGGTGCATAGCGTTGTCGGTGTGCAGAGCCATGGTAACTCCCCAAAGGACTATTTAGCCGAACAAATCGCTACCGGCGTTAGCGCAGGCTCAGGATTACTTCTGATCCTGCTGTTGGCTGTCTTTACCTCGCGAGACTCCTGGTACTGGTACCTTCATGGGGGTCTTTCCGGCTTTGATGCTGCTGCTGAAACCGATCGTTTACGCCGTCGCGCTCCTTTGGGGGTGCTTCCGCCTAATTGATTCCACTAATTCCCAATCGCTGATACATGACCATGCCCTCGAGGACCGGTCGTTCATAGTTGCTCTTTCTTCAGCAATGGCGTTCGGCATCTACGTATTCGTACAAGAGTACGTGCGAAAGGTCCGACTAAAGTCGGCGGACAGTCCAGATCGCGGGGCGCCGCTGAATACGTGGCGCTCAAGAAATTAGGAAGCACCCGCCAGCTTACGCAGGCGGCTCGCCACGTTGTTTGCTCGATCATTTTGAATGATTCGGCGTCGGCATCTTCACGCCGACGGCGTAACGCCGGGCGACCTGCCGGCGTTCTACGCGCGTGTAAACTGCTGGCAGACATTCGTAACCGATCATTGACGGCCGCCAACGGCATGAACGCCACGACAAGCTCACTCCCGCCGCCGAAACGCACATGGATTTGGCGGATCGCAATGCCACTGTTTCTGGTGCCGGGCGTACTGGTGTTGGCGGCCTATGGCTGGTTCCGGCATCACTATCCGTATGGAGTCAGTCACTGCTGTGATTTGCAACTTGGCAGCGCTCTGCGCGAATATGCCTCCAAGCACGGCGGATTCTTGCCGGCGGGCGAAGAGTCGCCCGAAGCTTCGCTGAGTCTGCTCTACGGACCTTGGGTCACCGCCAACCTGCTGCGTGGCAAAACGGTTCCCGAAGAAGTCGTGCAGGCTCGCCTCGACCAAGGGCTGCGGCTCACGCCGGAGACATGCGGCTGGCATTACGTCGAGGGGCTGCGGGACGATGACGACGGCGAGATCGCCGTCTGCTGGGACAAGGTCGGCCTGGATCACAACGGCGGCTTACTTCCAGCCGGGGGTCACACCGTGCTCCTTTTGGATGGGGGGCACAAGACAATTCCCGCCGCGGAGTGGCCCGAATTCCTCAAGCGGCAACAAGAGTTAATTGCGGCCAGCAAAGCGGCCCGACACGCACGTGCCAGTCGCCTCAAGAAATCATGAACCGGGGCGAGGAGCGATGCATGTCGGTGCGATTGAGCTTGCGCGAAGTGAGAAAGACGGAGCTGCCTTAGTGAAGGCCGCAGATTGATAAAGCTCGCGCTTGAGTTGCACGGCCGCGCGTCAAATTTGACTTTGCACGAGCATGGCGCATGCTGCAGTGGGCGAAGTGCCGACTGTTCGCCCTCATTTCGGCGGCGCGTGCCGCATTGGAGAGCCGCGAAGTGTCCCCCAGCAGTACAACCGCTAGAGACCTGTCCGCCGGACACGCAGGACTCGCGTTGGTCCTGGTCGGTGCGGCTGTTTTCGCGATCCATACCGCCGTTGTATTCGCCGCAGACGCTCAAGCCCGCGCGGAGATCCAGGCGGAGGCTCATTCTGCGGCCGAGGCCGCTGCACTCGGATCGGTGTTGGAGGTGCCGCACGGAGCCGTCGCCGTGCTGCGGGCTGCGAGCCGCATCGTCGGGATGCATGATCCTCGGCACTTGATGCGTGGCGCTCAGCAAGTTGTCCAGGTCGGCCATTGGGACGCGGGCAGCGGACGCTTCGTGACCGGCTCCGGGAAAGCCAACGCGGTCCAAGTGACGATCCGAGTGAGACGCGAACCGCCGTCCCTTGCAATGGTGGGCAACACCGAGGACGAAGTCGAAGTGCAGGCCATTGCCGTGCTCCGACCGGCCGGTAAGTCGCTCGTCGCGGAAGCGACCGAGATATCAACTGGCGTCACCCGCTAAGGAAATCAACCGGCGCTGTTTCGGATGTCTCTAGTAGCACCCACCCTCAGGTGCGATTCCGAGGCGTCGGCATTTTCGCGCCGACCGACTTCCGCCAAGCGTCGAGCTTGGCTGCGAGTCCTTTCACCTTCGCCGGATTCTCGGCCGCCCGGTCGTGGTGTTCGCTGAGGTCTTCACGGATGTTGAAGAGTTCGCGACGGCCGTCTTCGTAGCGTTCGATCAGTTTCCAGTCGCCGTCACGGATTGCGCCGGAAGGGCTGCCGCCTTGGTTGCCGTAGTGGGGGTAGTGCCAGAAGAGGGGGCGGGGTGCAATTGTGTCCCCGCGAAGGAGCGGCATCAGGCTTTGTCCGTCGAGGTGTTGGCCAGGCCGCGGGGGCAGGGCGGCGAGGTCGAGAATCGTCGGATAGAAGTCGGTGCTGATTACCGGCACGTCGCATTGGCTGCCCGCTTTGGCGACGCCCGGAGCGCGGATGATCATCGGCTCGCGAATGCCGCCTTCGTACAACCAACCTTTGCCGGCCCGCAGTGGGAGGTTGGAGGTTGGCCAGCCTTCTGAGGTCGATAAGCCACCATTGTCGGACATGAAGATCACAATCGTGCGATCGGCAAGATGCAGCTCGTCGAGTTTCGCAAGGACGACGCCGACCGCCTGGTCCATGGCTTCGACCATCGCCGCATAGACGGCGTGGTCCTGGATCAGGCGGACCTTGCGTTCGCCTTCCTGCCCCCAGCGCTGCACGGTTTGCGGAAGCGCCGCGGCCTTGGCCTCATACTTCTTGCGGAGATCGTCGCGGGCCACCAGCGGCGTATGGACCGAGTAGAAACTCAGATACGCGAGAAACGGCTGATCGCGATGCGCGGCAATGAACGCGGCCGTCTCGTTCGCCAGTCGCGCGGGAAGGTGCTCGCCCGGAGGCCCATCGGGCAGCCGCGGATTGCCGTATGGCGAAAAGTAGCGCCGTCCCGCGCTCGGGGCACCCCACTCGCAGCCTCCTTTGTTGATGTCGAAGCCTTGGTTCTCGGGATAAAAACCTTCGGGGCCCAGATGCCATTTGCCGGCGAAGAAGGTGGCGTAACCGCTCGCCTTGAGCGCCTCGGCGAGCGTCGTTTCCGTAAGCGGCAAGCGATCGACGTACGGAGCCGGCAGAAGTCGCGTCTTGCGCTCCCATTTCTCCGGCTGATTGGAGCGGTTCACGGAAATGTAGTCAGTGATGCCGAGGCGCTGCGGGTACTTGCCCGTGAGGATGCTCGCGCGAGTCGGCGAACAGACGGGACAAGCGGCGTAGGCTTGCGTAAATTTCATGCCGGTCGCCGCGAGGCGATCGATGCTGGGTGTCTCGTAGAAGGTGCTGCCGAAACAGCCAAGATCGCGCCAGCCGAGATCATCTACCAGGATGAAGACGACGTTCTGGTGGGCCATTTTGCCTTCGTCGGCTGACGCTGCGCGGGCGCGGCAACAGTCCGAAAGCAGCAGCGCGGCGTAGAGAATGGCGAGTCGTGTCAAGCGGGCGATCCGTGTAAAGGCTAAGGTTCGGGTGGCACTGGCGGCTCGTCCGCCAGTGGAATCCAGTGTGAGCGAGAAAACAAATTCGCACTGGCGGACGAGCCGCCAGTGCCACCCGGAAAAGAAACTCTCGAGCTACTAGGACGCCGGCGCGTGTGCCGTTTCGGAGCGATGAAAATGGACGTGCTTCCATTCGCCTTGGATTCGCTGCCAGATGCGGGTTTCTTCGACGGCACTCGTGACTGGTGAACCGTTCGCGTCGAGCTTCTGAATCAGGCGAACGTAACTGACGACGCCAGCCTCGGGGCCCAGCAGACGGGCGTGCGGCGAAACCAGCGTGGTATTTCGCGGTCCCCGGCCCCCCTTCAGCTCGAAATAGAACTTGTGGAAGTCCATCCCCTTCACGAGTTGCCCGCGCGACTCGGGCTCAAAACACGTCAGCGACGGATCGCAGAGACGCGTGTAAGCACTCCAGTCCTGATCGGCGATCGAGTTGAGGAGTTGCCGCGTGAGATCGAGCAGTTGTGTCTCGGCAGGTTGAGCCATGAGGGTTGCCTCGTAGAGGACGGCGGAGCGAAAGTCTGCAACCTGGACGTTTACTACAGGCTGTCGGCAATTGCCAGGGTTGGGGTGATGAGGCTCTGACGAGAACTCAAATCGATCAGGGGAACTACACCCTTCGAAAAAAGAGAACCGACGGCTGAGCCGTCGGTTTGGGAAAGGTATTCGGTTTTCGGTCGACTGGCGCGGATTGCGCCGACAGACTTAGAGCGCGCCGACTGCTGTCGGTTCGTCGACGGCGGCAGCCGTTGCCAGGGTCCGCTCGACCTGGCTACCGCGAGTCACGACTCGTTCCAGGGCGTGCAAGATCATCGGGTCGTATTCGGCTTCGACGTCGCGCCAGAGGTCTTTGATCGCTTCGGAGGCCGTCAGGTTGGTCAGGCCCCATTTGCTGTGCATCAAAGCGTCGTAGGCGCGCACGGTGCGAATGATCCGAGCTCCGAGCGGAGCCTGGCCGCCTGTGCCGGCGTCGCCGATCGGATGTTGCTGATCGGGCCCCGCTTGGTTCAGTACGAGCGGAAACGCGCCCAACAGGGCCGGTCCCAACGACTGCACCAGTTCGGTGCCGTGAAACGTGTGCTGCCCGCCCGACTTCTGCTCGTCACCCAGGTCGCCGATCGCTTTGCGAATGACGCGAGCCGTGATTTCGATGTTTTCCATATCGCAGAGCAGGGCGGCGACGCGGATATCGTCCACGTCCTTTTGGCTGAGCTTCAAATGTTCTGCCAGGTCGCGGCAGATCGAAGCCACGCGATGCGAATGGTCCTTGAGACTGGGGTGGGCACTCTGCAGGTAGCGCGACAGCACTTCGACGACGCCGACATGCGCTTCGTGTAGTTCGGTCATCCGCGAGGCCAGTTCATCGCTGAGGGTGCCGACCAACAAGGCCGCCAAACCGAGAACACCGCCCCAAACGAGGACCGAGAGCCCGACGACCAGCGGCGAGTGATAGGCCGCAAATTCTCCCAAGTTGAACGACAGAGCCACCGAGGCTGAGAGCACGCTGAAAAACGCCAGCACACCTGCGCGATAACGGCCCAGGAAGAACGCGGCCAGGATCACCGGCGGATAAAAGAGGTTCAGCACGATGATTTTGTAGCCGGCGGTTTGGTACAGCACGCAGGTCAACACCAGCGTGATGAGCACGAGGATGACTTCCAACACTCGCGAGCTGGGCTGCTTCAATTTCAAATTCATCGACTGGGCTCCGACGGATTGAACCTGTTACTGATGGGAAGGAGGGCCGACGACGTACGACTCCTCGCAATTCGCCAAGGCGGCCAAGAGTGTCTGCTCCTGCTCGCGCGTGAGGCGGCGTCCGGTCGATCCCTCCGACTCGGTTGCGCCGTTCGCTGCGGAAGCAGACTCACACTCATCTTCAAATCGCCGCGCGATTTCCTCGAACTGCGGTGCCGCATCCAGGAAGATTCGGACCAGCTCGGGATCGAATTGCGTGCCGGCCTCTTTGCGGATGATTTCGACACACTCGGAATGCGGGAAGGCTTCCTTGTAAACACGGCGGGCCGACAGTGCGTCGTACACGTCCGCGATCGCCACGATGCGAGCAGCCAACGGAATTTGCTCGCCGGCGAGACCCGCGGGATAACCGGTGCCATCCCAGCGTTCGTGATGAGAGTTGGCGATTTCCCGGGCCATTTCGAGGAAGTTGGAAGTGCCCAATCGTCGCTCGATCTCGCGGATCGACTCGGCCCCTACTTCAACGTGCAACTGCATGCGGAACCGCTCGTTGGAAGTCAGCTCGCCCGGCTTCAGCAGCACCGAATCCTCGAGTGCCACCTTGCCGATGTCGTGCAACGCCGAACTGATGCCGATCAAGCGGACAAATCCCGGCGTGACCACGCGGCTATACTTCGGGTCTCGCGAAACGGCACTTGCCAAGCGGGTGGAATAAAGCGAGATTCGCTCCAAGTGGTGGCCGGTCTCGGGATCGCGGGATTCAGCGAGTTTTGCGAGGCCGAAGATGACGGCGTCGCGAGTTCGGAGCAGGTCGCGCGTATGTTGTAGCGACTGTTCGTCGGATTTTGACTGCCGTCGCGAGTGTTCGCCCTGCATGCGAGCCAGCAGAAAATAGGCGATGGCCGATTGCAGACCGATCGTCCAGAGGAAGGCCATCGTGCTGGCGGCCGGCATGGCGGCAAACAGGCGTGCCGTCTCTTCAGGGACAGGCGGAGCGTTCTGAGCGGCTCCAGACTCGGCGCTCTCTTGGCCCCAAAGGGCGGTCGAGACGAGGAACCGGTCGTGAATCAACAAACCGGCCGCCAAACAGACTCCCTGCAGGAGCATGAGAACGCAAAGCGGTCTCACAACTCTGCGCATGTTTGACAACTCCGCACGCTCCCACCGACTGGCGGGCTTACTATGGTCTGCTTGGGGACTGAATATCGAGTGGCGCGGCTCGGCGCAGGTCAGAAACTGATCTCCGACGCTGCCGAATTGCCACATCGGAACCCTAGCTCATGCCCGACGCGTGAACGGCTTTCACTGGGTTTCCGCCGAGCGAAATCCATTAAAAGTCCTGAAGAATCGGAATCGAATTTGACGTCGCAATCGAACGCAACGGTTGCACGGGTTCGAGCGGGAGGCAATGCCATCGTGTGGCGAGCGTCCAAAGCCGTGGCTACGATCACGGGGGACGAGTTTTCCGACCGGGAAGGGCCTACGATGACACGAATTTCGCGTCGCACATTCTTGGAAGCGACAGCCGCCTCGCTGGCAACGGCAGGATCAACGAAGGTCAGGGCCGACGAGTCACGCGAGTCGAAAACGCGTGCGACGGAGAAGGACCGTTCCGTTCGCGCGACGGAGCCCGCGCCCGTGAGTGCCGACGGAAAGAAGACGCGCGTCGCAATCATGGGGCTCAATAGCCGCGGAAAACAGTTACTGCCGCCGTTTCTGGAGTTTCCCGAAGTCGAAATCGCCTATCTCTGCGATCCGGATTCGTCGGTGATCGCACCGGCCATGAAGCTGGTGACTGATCGGAACCACAAGCAGCCGAAGGTACTGAGTGATTTCCGCAAAGCGCTCGACGATCGCTCGGTCGACGTGCTGGTGTGCGCAGCCCCCGATCACTGGCACGCCCTGGCCACGATTCTCGCCTGCCAGGCCGGCAAGGACGTCTACGTCGAAAAGCCCTGCTCGCACAATCTGATCGAAGGCCGGCGCATGATTCAGGCGGCCCGCAGTCAGCACCGCGTCGTCCAAGTGGGGACGCAACGCCGGAGCGCGGAAGACCTGATCGCCGCCGTTGAACGAGTCCGCTCCGGTCGACTCGGCAAGGTGCATCTGGCCCGCGCATGGATCACGAGTGTGCGACCGAACATCGGCCACGAGAGCCCGACGGCTCCGCCGCCGTCGCTCGACTTCGACCTGTGGGCCGGGCCCGCGACGAATCCGCGCTATCAGAAGAATCTCGTTCCGTACCATTGGCACTGGCGCTGGCTTTACGGCACGGGAGAGTGCGGCAACAACGGCATTCACGGGCTCGACGTGGCTCGCTGGGGGCTGGGGGTCGACGCGCCGGAATATGTCTCGTCGGGCGGCAGGAAGTACCACTTCGACGACGATCAGGAAACGCCCGACACGCAGTTTGCGACCTTCGACTTTGCCGACGCGGCCATCGAGTGGGAACACCGCACCTGGACCAAGCGCGGGCTCGAGGGTCAAGAATTCGGGGTGGTGTTTTACGGCACGGACGGCACCCTCGTCGCACTCGACCGCGGTTGGAAGATCTATCAGGACAACAAAGTTGTTGAAGAGCACACGGGGACGGGTCACGCCGACTGGGTGCGGCGGCACGTCGGCAATTTTCTCGATTGTTGTCGCACGCGACACCAACCCGTCGCCGACATCGAAATCGGGCATTACAGCACGCGACTGTGTCACTTGGCTAACATCGCCTGGCGGACGCGATCCACGCTGCGTTTTGACCCGGCGAGCGAGACGATCGTCAACAATCCCGCTGCAACAGCGCTATTGGGTCGAGAGTATCGCCACGGCTATGAGCTGCCCACGATTTGACGGCTGCTCACGGTTTCACGAGCGGTTCTCGGCATTGCTGTTGGCTCCCTCAGCCTACAAAAAACTCTGCTTGAGCCTTGGTGGTCCGATCGAGACAGCCCCTGTAAACTGACGGCGCGAGAGCTCCGGGAAGTAAGAATCGTCCACTTTCGGACGGCCGCTCGTCGATCGAAATCGCTCACGGAACTCCTACCGGGAGACTGACGGAACACGCATGGCATTGTCGGGCCTTTATTCCAGGCACGTCCGCGAGGCGCTAAAAAAGCCGGCCGCGTTCGGCGCCGACATGCTGCTTGTGGCCCTCTTCCTGGCGATCTTCGGCGCGCTCATGATGGTCGGCCAGCGAATGACGGCCCCCTTGATGCGACAGGTCACGATCGATCTCTCGATCGCGGCCTTGCCGAGATACACATTGCTGAGCCTCGGCCGCGGGTTTGCGGCCTATTTCTTGTCGCTGGCCTTCACGCTGATCTACGGAACAATCTCAGCGCACAATCGCCGGGCCGAGGCGGTGATGATTCCGGTGCTCGACGTGCTGCAGGCCATCCCCGTGCTGGGCTTCATGCCGACCGTGGTCATCGCCTTGGTCGCTCTATCCCCCGACCACCAGCTAGGGCTGGAAGCGGCGTGCATCGTGATGATCTTCACGGGCCAGGTCTGGAACATGACCTTCAGTTTCCACGGCAGCCTGAAGGCCATTCCGCAAACGCTGCGCGAGGTCGCCGCCGTGCACCGGCTCTCGAGATGGCGGTTCTTTTCACAACTCGAGCTGCCCGCCTCGATGATCGGGCTTATTTGGAACTCGATGATGTCGATGGCGGGCGGGTGGTTCTTTCTGAGCGTCACTGAGGCCTTCACGCTCCGCGGCGAAGATTACCGGCTGCCTGGCATTGGCTCCTACATGAACGAGGCGATTCTACAGGATGACGTGCGGGCCATGGTCGCCGGCGTCGTCGCCATGATCGCCATGATCGTGTTCGTCGACCAGGTCGTCTGGCATCCGCTCGTGGCCTGGAGCCAGCGTTTCAAGGTCGAGGACGTGGCGGCCAGCTTCGAACCGAAATCGTGGGTCCTGAGTCTCATCCGCCGATCGGCCCCGTTGCGGGACCTGCTGCAATTTCTGGACTCGAGGCGACATTCCCTGGTGATGGCCGGCTTTCAATCGCCCATCGGACGACAAGTCACGTTGGTGGCCGCCGAACGACGATCGATCCTCAACATCGTGCGGACGGTCATTCGCTACGCCTTTCTCGCAGCTCTGTTCGCCCTCGTGGCGTGGGGTGGTTGGTGTCTGCTGCGAAAGCTCATCGAGCTGCCCCTCTACGACTCCTCTGGCCCGGACGATTGGCGGACCGTGTTCGAGGCCTTGGGAGCTTCCTTCTTACGCACGACGGCGGCCGTGCTGCTGGGAGCGGCCTGGACGCTGCCGACAGGGATCTTGATCGGCCTTTTCCCCACGTGGTCGGGCCGCCTACAACCGATCATTCAGGTCCTGGCGAGCTTCCCGGCGCCCATGCTCTTTCCCCTGGTGACAATTCTGTTAGCCAGGCTCGACGTCAATTTCAACATCGGTTGCACGGCACTGATGTTGCTCGGCACCCAATGGTACATTCTGTTTAACGTCATCGCCGGGGCCTCCTCGATTCCGGCCGACCTGCAGGAAGTGGCGGCGGTGTATCGCTGGACCAGGTGGCGAAAGTGGACGCGGCTCTACATTCCGTGCGTGTTCCCGTACCTGGT
>Ga0210393_10001812_pt1 | contig 17751 bp, 15 predicted proteins | sample IncBWC27OmetaG_FD_160068 | JGI IMG/M metagenome (GOLD analysis project Ga0210393, IMG submission 160068) | Forest soil microbial communities from Barre Woods Harvard Forest LTER site, Petersham, Massachusetts, United States - Inc-BW-C-27-O ... | reverse complement strand
ACTGGCGCGCACGTTGCGCTATACGCTCGACTCAGGACGAGAAGAGTTCGTGACGTTGGCGCGCGAGCTCGAGATGGTCGATGACTATCTGGCGCTCGAATCGTTGCGCCTCGCGGAACGGCTCCGCGTGGTTCGCGAGATCGATCCGAAGGCCGCCACGACGCGCATCCCCGTCATGTTGTTGCAGGCGCTCGTCGAGAACGCCATCAAGCACGGCATCGCGCCGCTGCGCGAGGGTGGGGCACTCCGCATCGCGGCGCGCATGGTCGACACGGGGCTCGAGATCGAAGTCGAGAATCCGCGGCCCCTGGCATCGAACGCCCGACACCCGGCGGGTGGCGTGGGCCTGGAAAACACGGCGCGCCGGCTGGAGCTCCTCTTTGGCGCACGCGCGAGCATTCGCCTCGAGCTCTCGGATGCACGCCGCGCGAAGGCCACCGCGCGCTTACCGATATGAACGCGCTCATCGTGGATGACGAACCCCTGGCACGCCGCGAGCTCCGACGGTTGCTCGCCGCGTTTCCGTGGGTCACGGTTGTTGGTGAGGCAGCCGACGTTGACGAGGCCTGTGAGCGCATCACGTCTCTGCAACCCACGCTGGTCTTTCTCGATGTGCAGATGCCCGGTGGAACCGGGTTCGATCTCTTCGATCGACTCGACCATCTCCCACGCGTCATCTTCACCACCGCCTACGATCACTATGCCGTCAAGGCGTTCGACGTGAGCGCGCTCGACTATCTCTTGAAGCCGATCGAGCCCGAGCGGCTCTCGTCGGCCCTCGACAAGGTGCGGAGTGCTGCCGGCGGGTCGCCCTCCGGGCCGGTGACCGACGCCGCGCTCGAACAACTCTTCGTGCGCGACGGTCCGCGCTGCTGGTTCGTGCCACTCCACGAAGTGGCGCTCCTCGACGCCGCAGGCAACTCCGTCCGGCTGCATTGGGGCGAGTCCCACCCGCTGCTCAATCGCTCGCTGACGGCGATCGAGGCGAGACTCGATGCGCGACGCTTCTTTCGGGCGAACCGCCAGCAGATCCTGAATCTCGATTTCGTCAAGAGCGTCGAGGTCGGCCAAGGCGGCCGGCTGCATGCAGAGCTTCGCGATGGCACGGAGGTCGAGATATCCCGACGGCAGGCGAGACTGTTCCGCCTGCGCACCACTGTCTGACACGACACCATGACGCTCGACCTCCAACTTCCGATCACCACCGCCCTCGCACCGACGCGGAGCGTGCTGCTCGCCGGCGCCGGAGGCGGCGCTGATGTCTTGGCGGCTCTGCCGCTGTATGGAGCATTGTATCGGGCTGGCAAGGCCGTGCATCTGGCGAGTGTGTCATCCGCGCCGTTCGAGTCGACGGCGAAGGTCCTAGGGCCCGCGCTGGTCCGCGTGACCGCGGGTACGGCAACGCAGGGGTCGACTTTCCCCGAGCTGCAACTCGCTCGTTGGTTCGCCCAGCGCGAGCAGGACGTGCCGATCTACTGCTTCGATCGCACGGGCGCCAAGCCTCTCCGGAGGCGTACGCGGCGCTCGCCGAACTCCTTCGTCTCGACGCCGTCGTGCTGGTCGACGGTGGTACGGACTGCTTGTTGCGGTGACGAGCCGCGGCTTGGTACTCCGGAGGAAGATGCCGCGAGCCTCGCGGCGGCGGCGAGCCTCCCGCTGCCGGTCAAGATACTCGTCTCCGTCGGACTCGGCGTCGAGACGTTCCACGGCATCACCGACGCCTCTGTACTCGCGGCGATCGCCGCGTTCGCCAAGCGCGGAGACTTCCTCGGCGCGTGGTCGCTCGTTGCGGGGACGGCGGACGTCGAGGACTACGAGAGTGCCGTGGCATTCGCGCTCCGCGATCGGTTCTCGACGAGTATCGTGAATAGCTCAGTGATCTCGGCGATCCGCGGAGAGTTCGGGGACTATCATGCGACCGCTCGTACGAGCGGTAGCACGCTCGCCATCAATCCGCTCATGGCGCTCTATTGGGCGTTTCGCCTGGATGGTGTCGCCGAACGCAATCTCTATCTCGATCGCATCCGCGAGACGGAGACATTCGCCGAGCTCCAACTGGCGATCGAGCGCTTCCGCCACTTACGGCAGGATATACGGCGTGAGATCACCGACTGATCCATCGATCAACGGAATGCTCTTGATCACTTCTTTCACCGCCGCCTCGGGAAAGCCCGATTCCAGTGTGAACTGGTAACCCGCGAACGCATCGCGATTGTCGTCCAGTCCCCAGAAGAAGAAGTTGTGGTACGAGAACCGCAGCATCTGCTGCATCAAGCCATTCGGGTCGTGGACCCGGTTGAGGTTGATGTGATGCCCGTAGTACTGAGGGTACACGCGCAACCAGATCGTCGCCTGACGCGTGACGGTGATGTAGATCTCCAAGCACGACGACCAATGGAGTGACTTGTCGTAGAAGCCGTCCAGGTCGAACGGACTGCTCGCTCGATACCAGCGGATCTCTCGCGCCGGCTCGTACGTGGCGATCACCGCCTGGAGTTTCGCCAACGTGGCGGCCTGCACCGAATCCGCGGCGGATTGGGCGGCGAGCGGCTGGAGCCCGCTCGCCGCAAGGGCAAGCGCGCATCCGTACCCGATCACGCCAAGCCGAGCACTCATCATATCGACGTCGTGACCATCGAGCCTGGCGCGGGGTCACAGTCGCCCCATGGTGAGGCCGGCTCGTCCCTAGGGGCTCCCCCGACGGTCCGTGCGTTCGGTACTCTGGCGCCATGGACCGTCGAGCATTTTTCACGCAGGCGGGCGTTGCCACCGTTCTCGTCGCGGGCGGCGGTGTCTGGCGCGCTCTCGATCAAGGTGTCTTCAGCACCGGCCAAGGCCCCGCCTACGAACCGTGGCACACGTGGCGGCAAGAGCCGATCATCGGCGCGGCCATTCTGGCGCCCAGTCCTCACAACTCACAGCCATGGCTCTTCCGTGTGGCCGACACCTGGATCGAGCTGTACCTCGACACGAAACGCAACACCGGCGCGCTCGATCCGTACCTGCGAGAGGCGCATCTCGGCCTCGGCTGCGCGCTCGAGAATGTCGTGTTGGCCGCACGCGCAGAAGGCTTTGTGCCGTCGGTCTGGCTCTCCGAGGGAACGCTGGGACTCATTCCGTTGGATCTCACGCCCGACCTTGTCGCCCGCGTGACCCTGTCGCCCGGGCCGCGTGACGTAAGCCCTCTCTACACCGCCATTCCGCACCGGCACACGAACCGAACCCCGTACGACATCGCGCGCGCGATGCCGGATGCCGTGATGGACGACCTCCGCCGCGCGACGTTGGGCGAGAGCGACGTCACCGTGTTTTTCTATCCGCGCCAGCCAGCGATCATCGGGCTCGTGCTCGCGGCAAACGATGTCGTGTATGATCGGGAGGTCGTCCACGATACGAACCCCTGGGTGCGGCGCTCGTGGCAGGACGTTCAAGGCCACCGCGATGGCTTGACGTATGATTGCAGCGGCCAGCCGGCGTTGGCGCGTGCCGTCGGGAAGTTCTGCGGCCAATGGCCGCACGCCGTGACCTATCGGGACTGCCTGGAGGCCACGACGATCTTCGGCGTGATCGCCGTCCGCGACCGCCACGATCGCGCGCAAACGTTGCGCGCCGGGCGAGCGTGGCAACGACTCCACCTCACGGCGACGGGGCACGGCGTCGCCGCGCGTCCAATCAACGAAGCCATCGAGCTCATCGACCGCGAGCAACGCCTGCGTCGCCCGCCGCGGGCCGAGGCGCGGCTGGCCGAGCTGACGGGTGACGCGACGTGGGAGCCGACGTTCATGTTCCGGATGGGCTATCCGCTGGCGCCGGCGCCAGCGAGTCCGCGGCGCTCGGTTGTCGACGTGCTGCTACCTTAAAAATATGGCCAACGTGTCGCACATGCTCGCCATGCTCCTTCTGCAGCTCGCGGCCGCGCGCGCGGTGGCGCACGCGATTCCGGGCGATCTTCCGACGTGGATCGCGTTTCGCATTCTGGAAACCGACTCGACGCCCCTATCGGATTTGGTCGCGAACGCCGCCAAGACCAAGGTCGCGAATCCAACGCCGGTCTTCCAGGTGTGTTTTCCGCATGGCTGGATCATGGTCGATGCCGGTATGGATCGCGAGACGGCGCGCCGTGCCGGTGACAAGGGCGTGTTCGTCGATGACGCGTACGCGAGCGCGGTGGCCGCACTTCGCGCCGCGAGCCTGATCGTCATCACGCACGAGCATTACGACCATGCCGCCACGGTCGTGCAATCGGCCGTGTCAGACGAGCTCGCGCCACACACGATGCTCACGCGCCAGCAAGTCGAGAGGCTGACCCACACGCCGCGGCTCATCGCCATGCTCGACTCGACGAAGGTGAACCGCTACATCGTCGTCGACTACGACCATGTACTGCCGATCGCCCCCGGCGTCGTGCTGATCAAGGCGCCGGGGCATACGCCGGGATCCCAAGTGATCTACATCCAGCTCGCGTCCGGGAAAGAAGTCATTCTCGCGGGCGACGTGGCCTGGCATCGCTTCGGCATCGAGACGGAAACCCAGAAGCCCGACTCCATTCGCGAGGATCGCGGCCCGATCGCTGGAGAGCTCGAGTGGCTGCACGCGGCCGAGCAGGCCGGCGTGGCGGTCGTCGTGAGTCACGACGGTGACCAATTGGCGATGCTCGAGAGATCGGGCGTGCTACACCAGGGGCTTATCCGGTCCGAGCGTTAGGTGGTTTGTCCGACCTCGATGATGTAACCGTCGGGGTCGCGGATGTAGCAGCGAATCTCGCCGTACTTCGGGATAGGCTCGGTGATGAACTCGGCTCCCCGACTTTTCCATAATTTGTAGCACGCCTGAATATCCGCGACGCGGATATTCATAAAGCTGTTGATCGTATCCGGGTCAGTGGGGACGCTCAGCGTTACTGTCGGCTTGTCGGGGGTCGGACCGCCCCCGACGTTGACGATGAGCCACGTATTCGCGATCTGAATGTGCCCGGACGCACCCTTGCTATCGCCTCTGCTCAAAATGCGCGGCCGATCGATCGATGTCAGCGACGGTGAGAAAATGCGTGACGGTGAACCCCTCGTGCGGGGGCATCTCAAAGTGCGGCGCCACGCGTCAACCGTACGTGAGGGAAGTGCTTTGTCCGACTTCGATGATATAGCCGTCGGGGTCGCGGATGTAGCAGCGGATCTCGCCGTACTTCGGGATAGGCTCGGTGATGAACTCGGCGCCCCGGCTTTTCCACAATTTGTAGCACGCATGAATGTCCGCGACGCGGATGTTCATAAAGCTGCTGATCTTGTCCGGGTTGGGAACGTCGAGCGTTACCGTCGGCTTGTCGGGGGTCGGACCGCCCCCGACGTTGACGAGAAGCCACATGTTCGCGATCTGGATGTACCCGGGCGCACCGCTCTTGTCGCCTTTGCTCAGAACGCGACCGCCGAAGACCGTTTCGTAGAAGCGAGCTGATCGCTCGATGTCGGCGACGGTGAGAAAATAGGCGACGCTGAACCCGTCGCGCGGCGGCATGTCATAGCTCTCTTGTGCGACTTGCACGGCGTTCATTGATGGCTCCTACGTCACCGTGTCTGGTACTTCGTGAACACGTAGTCCTTCGCCTTCACGAGCGTGTGGCACGTGAACCCGCACTTGGCGTCGTTCCCCTGCGGAGGGATATCAGCCGTTGTGCCGGGCTTGAACGTATTGGACGCGGCGTCATAGTCAAACGTGCCGTATCCCCATCCGCCGCCGTCCGCGAACCGCTTGCTGTCCTTCACCATCAGATCCACATCATGTTGGCTAGTGGGAACCAGCGGCTGACCGGGCTCCGAGTCGGCCTTTGCTATGTTCCAATGGATCTTCGCCATTTTGGCGCCGTCGGGGAATGGCTTGCCGTTACCAGGAATACCGGCCTTGTACGCGGCGATCATCGCGGGATTCCCGAGGATGACAGCGAGCTTATCTCCGTTATGACTGACAGCAATGGTCTGCCAGCTTTCGTATCCCTCGAACTCGGAGAACGCGAGCCCATTCGGGATTTTGAGGGCGTACTTGGAGTCTTTGTCTTGCGGGGGGCTCGCAGCCTGGCAGGCTAGGACGGCGAGCGCTGCTGTAACGGTCACGCTGACCAGCACGCTGTTTCTTTTCATGGCGGCAGCTCCGTTTTTATGTCCTCTAGCGTAACCGGCGTGATCACGCGTAGGGTGTTCTGGATTTCGGCCAATCGATCCGCGGCGACCCCAAGCTCACGTATCGCTTCCTGGCTGGCTTGCGCTGCGATCGCCGCCCGGTAGCGCACACCTTGCGGTAGACGTCATTACAGTAGTACGCCACGAGTGCCAGGAAAAGCAACTCCCCTCGCCTTGGTGCACACGGTCACGCGGTGCTCGCCGGCTGTGTTCTCGATTCGCGCGCTGATTCTCATGCTACTTTCGCCAGATCAGGTTGTCCCGATCCATGTCGGGGAAAAGCCCGTTTGGGTCGATCTGTACTTGAACGACACTGGGCGATGATGCCACGCGTACCTCGTGTCGCCGGGCGCCCGCGAGCCATACGCCGACCGGCACATCGAGTCGCTGCACGCTGCCATCGGCTCGCGTCACGGCCAGCGGAACCGGCATCGGCGCGATGCCCCGGTCCTCGATGATGATCGCGGTCGAGTCGCCTTTTGCCTCGACCGATACGATCGCCTGATCCAGCGGCCACCCTTCATAGAACCACGTCGTCCAGAACCACGACAAGTCCCGTCCCGCGACGTCACTCATGGTATTGAAGAAGTCGTACGGGTACGGATGCTTCCCCACCCACCGTCGACCATACTCTCGATAGGCCCGGTGGAATGTGTCTTCGCCCAGGACACCGCGGAGCGCCGCCAAGACCTGCGCGGTCTTGTCGTAGAACATCGTGAAGTAGAGATCTTGCGGATAGAGATCGCCGGGCCACATCAGCGTCATGTCGTCACCCGAGCGCGCCGCGGCCAGGTAGAGCGCACGCTGCCCCTGCTCGGAATCGTTGGGCCGGCCACCCGTGCGCGGCTCGCCATAGATCGCCCGCATCGCCTGAGCCACGTCGAACTGGGTGAACCCCTCGTCCATCCACGGATATCGCGTCTCGTTTGATCCAACCTGCATCGGGAACCACATGTGCCCCGTCTCGTGCATCAGGTCGCCCGCGAGCGACAACGTGTCGGCCCACGGGGAGATGAGCGTGAGCATGGGATACTCCATCCCGCCATCATCCAGCACGCCTTCCATAGACGTCATCCGCGGCCACGGGTAGGGCCAGAGGTACGCCGACAGTTGCTCGATGGCGTCACGCGTATAGCGTGCACCGCCGATCGCCCACGCCGCGGCGGGTTTGGAGATGCGATAGAAGCAATCAATATCGACCGTATCATTGGCGACGAGCGCCCGGGTCGCATCCCACACGTACTGCGCGCTCGTCCCCCACGCAAAATCACGGACGTCGCTCGCCCGGAAGTGCCAGGTCGCCGTCGGTCCGTGATTCGCGAACGCGGATGCGCCCGCAGCGTCTGGTGTGACGATATGGACGACGCGCCCGGTGCGCCGCGCGTCGGCCCGTCTCGCGACCGCCGACGGCGAGAGCACATCACTCGCGTTCTCGAGTGTCCCCGTCGCACCAACCGACCAGCCTCGCGGCACGGTGACGCGGACATCGTAGTCCGCCGGGTCCATGTAGAATTCGGCTTCCAGCAGGTACGGATCAGTCACCCAACCCTCGACGTCATCATAGACGGCGATCTGCGGATACCAGTATCCCATGAAATACACGGTGTGACCTTCGCGTCCCTCGCGGCCATCGGATGGTGATGGCGGTGGCACGTACGACCAGGAGAATTCGAGGGTCAGACTGTCGTGCGGGGCGAGCGGCACGGTGAGCGGAATCCACATCACGGTCCCATCGACCGTGTATCCCAGCCGACTCGGCGCCGGCGTCCTTCCGACCTGCGTGATGGGAACCACCGCGACGCCCGCCGACGCCGCCGTCATCACGCGCCCATTGACGGCGACGCGCGTCAGCGTGACGCCGCCGGTGATCGGCGCTGGCTGACGCCGCGGATTCCCAGCAGCGAACGCGTTCTGCCGCAGGTAGACCGCGATGCGTTGCAGCGCATCCGGCGAATTGTTGAGATACACGACGCGCTCGGACCCCGAGACTCGGTCGGTCACGACATCGAGCCGCGCCTGGATCGAATAGCGCGCGTGTTGGACCCAATAACCCACACCAGGGCTTCCAGCGCGGGTTCGCGTGCCTCGCGTGACTGCGCGCGTATACTCCGGTATCTCGTATACGGGTCCTGGGACCGGACGCCCACCCTGAGCGGTGATGGCGGGCGCGAGCGGCGGCGAGGGTTGGGTCTGCGCCGCGAGTCGGGCAGCATGGAGCATCAATGAGACAGCGAGGATTCTCTTCGGCACCGCGCGAATCTAACGGATTTCCGCCATCGTAGATTCGTATATGCGATTGGTCGTCGTGGGTATCAGCATACTTGCCGCGCATCTGGCAGATTCCCAGGCGGCGCCGATCCCGTTCGTGCCGCATACGTTCCGGTCAGCGGCAACGTCGGCCATGTCGTATCGGCCAGTCGAGTCAGCGATCGGATGGGTGGATAGCGGTCGTACGCTGGTATTCAGTCACCTGGCGATCTACGAGGCCAGTCAAGAGGAGTGGGCGATCCGGTGCGAGGAGAGTGGGATCTTCGCCCTCGACGTCGACCGCCGGACCATCAAGAAGCTGTATGGATTGCACCAGTTCAGAACCATCCGAAGGCATCTATGTCCGTTCGAGCCACACGACGGCTCGCTCACCCTTGGCCGCGCCAATGAACTGCTCTACGGCTACGAGGGCGGCCAGCACAACGTCCATGTGCTGGATCTTACGAACATGCGCGAGACCGGGATCGGGCCACCCTGCGACTACACGGCCCTTTCACTCCGCCTTTCGCCCGACCAACAGACCATCGCGCTCGTGTCGCAATGTGTTCACCGCAGAGTGTCTACGCCGCTCGCGATCATGCGAGCCGATGGTTCACATCTGCATGTGCTTGCGCCCAAGGACACCGGTGGGGCGCACGAACCGTCGTGGAGTCCTGACGGCCGGCAGCTGGTCTACACGCGGACCGACGGAACGGCGGCCGACGTCAACGGCCACGTCGCCATCATCGACACCAGCGGCGTCTTGCTGCGCATATTCGGTCCCGGAAGTTCGCCGGACTGGAGTCCGACTGGTGAATGGATCGCGTATCTGAGCCCGGGCGCCGTCGCCTGGTTCGAAGCGGCGGTTCACATCGTCCGTCCCGACGGGACTGGTGATCGTGTCGTGTTCGCCGGTCAGCAAAATGACCCGCATCCGGCGAAGAGTCACCCGTACAATGAGGGGTCGCCCCTCGGTCCGATTCGCTGGTCACCAGACGGACACACCATCGCGCTCGGACGCGTCGATTCCGCAGGCACGATGCTATGGCGACTTGATGTTCACAGCGGCACGATGACCCAGCTGACGAGCGTGGATGGCCGATCAAACAAGTAGCGGACAAACAAGTTGCGGCGAGCCCGGCCGGGCGTCATCGTTCCCGCCGATCCCGGCACCGTCCGCCTTGGCCGTTCGCCTCCGTGTGGGACGTCACCATCACACGTTCCAGCTAAGGCGCACGCCGACATAGTGCGCGCCACATACTATGCGATACGGTCCCGAAGTTCGGCGGCTTTCGTCGTGAGATAGATGCGTTCGGGGATGCTCGACGTCTTGCTGGCGGCGCTCAGGTAATGCTCGATGGCCGACTCGCGCTCGCCGGCCATCTCGAACAGATGCGCGCGAACAGCGTCGAGGCGATGGTGGCCGGCCAGGCCCTCGATCGCGTTCAGCAGATCGAGACCGACGCCAGGACCATGGACCATCGCCGCGGCGATCGCGTGATTGAGCTCGACCATCGGGTTGTCCGACATGCGCCGGAGCACGCCATAGAGCGCCAGGATCTCTTGCCAGTCAGTGTCCTCGGCGCGCGATGCCTCATCATGCACCGCCGCGATCGCGGCTTGCAACTGATACGAGCCGATCGAGCCCATGGACAGCGTTTCGGTGATCAGCGCGACCCCCTCGCCGATCGCGCGCCGATCCCACAGGGCCCGATTCTGCTCGGCGAGCGGAATGAGCTCGCCATGAGGGCCCGTGCGTGCCGCGCGCCGCGCGTCAGTGAGGAGCATGAGCGCCAGCAACCCCGCGACCTCGCCATCCTGGGGCAGCACGTGGTGTAACGCGCGGGTGAGGCGGATGGCTTCGTTCGCCAGGTCGCGCCGCTGCAAGTCTTCGCCCACGCTCGCCACATACCCTTCGCTGAAGATGAGATAGAGCACGTGCAGGACGGCACTCAATCGCGCGCGCCGTTCGTCCGGCTCTGGCAGGCGAAACGCGACACCGGATGATCGGATGCGCTCCTTGGCTCGGCTGATCCGCTGGGCCATGGTCGCCTCCGGCACCAGGAACGCATTGGCGATCTCGGCGGTCGTCAGACCCCCGACGGCGCGCAGCGTCAGGGCGATGGCGGACGATGGGGTGAGCGCCGGATGACAGCACATGAAGAGGAGGACGAGCGTGTCATCGTGCTCGGGCACCGCGGGGGCCTCGTCCAACTGCTCGGCCACGACGATCGCCTCGCGCCGCCGCCGCGCCAGGTCGGCGCGCAGCTGGTCCGTCAGACGCCGGGCCGCAACGTGGATCAGCCAGGCGCGCGGATTGTCGGGAACGCCGAGCTCCGGCCAGCGCACGGTCGCCGCGAACAGCGCCTCCTGGACCGCGTCCTCGGCGGCGGCGAAGTCCCCGAATCGCCGGACGACCGCGCCGAGGACCTGCGGCGCGAGTGCGCGCAGCAGGTCCTCCGAGGCCGTCATCCGTCGAACGGCGGTGGCACGCTCATGACCTCACGCACCTCGAGTACGAGATTGAGCGGCACGCCACCGGGCCCGGGCGCCGTCGAGGCGCGCGCCGCGATGGCGTAGGCCCGCTGCGGCGTGTCCACGTCCACGATCCAATACCCCGCCAGGAACTCTTTCGCTTCCGCGAACGGACCGTCAGTGACGACCGCGGCGCCGTTCTTCCCCGCGCGGACCAGCTTCGCCTGGCCCGGCGGGGTCAATCCCTCACCCGCCACGAACTCGCCAGCCGCGTGAAGATCTTTGTTGAGATTCCTCATGAAATCGATGTGCGCCTCGATGTCCGCGCGGGGCCACTGGTTGATCTGATAATCACCTGTGCCCCGCGGGGCGTTCATCATCAGCATGTACTTCATCGTCGATCCTCCTGGTTGGATGATACGTCGGAGCAGGCGAGGATTTCTCGACATTCGACGGCCAAATGACGGCCAGGAGACCGTAAAAAGACGGGGTCGCCGAATCTTGCAGTCCGATGCGACGACCTACTTGGGCCCTCCTGGGGCTTTGCCTCGCCAGCTGCCTCAAAGACGGCAGCCCGACCGCCAACGGTGATACCGCGCGTCTGAGCTTGAGGGCGGCGGTCGTCGGTACGCCCGCCGACACCCTGGATGTCCGCATCGCGTATCTCGACCAGGGGTCCAACGGTACGACGATTCCGATCACGTTGCTCGACCGCCAGTTCGGGATCGGATCGGGCACCGTGACCGTGCCGCTCACGATCGACCTCTCCACCTGTCTCTCCGATCCGCACCGGGTCGTCACGGGTCCGGCCTGCCAACTGGACGTGACGATTCGCCTGACGAACGCCGGCACCGTCGTCGACAGCGCCGTTCTCGCGCCGATCGACGCCGAACCGGGCGCCGTCATCACGGTGAGGCCAGCGTTCCTGCTCGCGCAGATCGACACGGTCATCGTCGTGCCCGCCGTCGACACCTTAGCCGTCGGCGCGACCGTGCAGTTGGTGGACACGGTGAAGGCGGCGAACGGTACGGTCGAGACCGACGCCCAGGTGTCCTGGACGTCGGCGAACATGAGTGTCGCGACGGTCGATACACTCGGTCGCGTCACGGCCATCGCACCCGGCGCGGCGGTCATCGCGGCGAGCGCCGGTAACAAGACGGGCCGCGCGATGATCGCGGTCCTCGCACCGCCCGCGCTCATCCTCGGCGCGTCATCAGCCGCATTCACGGCCGGACGCGGCGCGGTGCTCCCAGCCTCGCAGAGCGTTTCGGTGACGAGCACCAACGCCGGACGCATCGTGTCGGGTCTCGCTGTTGGCGCTCCGACGTACGGCGCCGGTCAACCCTCGGGCTGGCTCTCGGTGTCGCTTTCGGGCACGACGACACCCAGCACGCTCACGCTCGTGCCGACGACCACGAATCTGGCAGTCGGCGGACCCTACACCGCCACGCTGTCGGTCACGGGCAACGGCGTGTCGTCGCAAACGCTGACGGTCACATACACGATCGCCGCTGGACCAGTCATTGTCGCCTCGCCGGCGAGCGTGAGCGACACTGGCGTTCAGGGGGCGCCGTCAACGGTGCGCACGGTGGCCGTCACAAACGGCGGCGCCGGCTCTCTTTCGGGTCTGTCGGCGGTCGTGAGCTATACCGGCACCCCGACCGGCTGGCTCGCGGCGACGCTCGATCGCACCACCGCGCCCGCGACGCTCACGCTCGCCTCGACCGCCGGGACGCTGGCGCCGGGTTCCTATCACGCCACAGTGACACTCGCCTCGAGCGTCGCGGGCGTCAGCGCACAGACGGTCGCGGTCACATTCTTCGTCGAGACGCCGGCGACCATTACCGTCGCGCCTGGGAGTGCGGCGTTCACGGCGCAGCACGCGGCACCGATTCCCGCGGCGCAAACGATCGCCGTGGGGAGCGTCGCCACCGGACCACCCGTCGCGGGTCTCGCCGTGGGCGCCGTGACGTACGGCGCCAGTCAGCCCACCGGATGGCTCAACGCCAGCTTAAGCGGAACGACCACACCGGCGACGCTAACGCTCGCCCCGAACACGACCGCGTTGGCCGCCGGTGGTCCATACACAGCGACCGTGCCGGTGTCCGGTACCGGCGCGGCGACCAAGAACGTCACCGTGTCGTTCACGGTCACGCCGGCTCCCGTGATCGCCGTATCCCCGACAAGTATCGCCGACACGGTGCTTGTGGGCGCGGGCGCCACGACGGGCACGCTCACCGTGTCGAACTCCGGCGGCGGCACGCTTTCCGGTCTGAGCGCCGCGATCGCATATGGATCCGGCACCGGCTGGCTCGCGGTCGCCCTCAATCGCACGACGGCTCCCGCGACGCTGACCCTGACGTTCACGGCCGGCGCGTTGGCGCCGGGCGCCTATACGGCCACGGTGACACTCGCCTCCACGGTGAGCGGTGTCGCGGCCAAAACCGTGCCGGTGACCTTCGTCGTCCAAACGGGACCAACAATCGCGCTCGCGCCAGCGTCCCTCGCGTTCAACATTTACGCGAAGGGCAGCACACTGCCCGCGGCGCAGCCCGTGACGGTGAACAACGCTGGACACGGGGCACTCGGTGTGGTCACCGTGGGAGCGATCGCGTACGGCGCCGGCGCCACCGGTTGGCTCGCCGCGACCGTGAGCGGGACGACGGTCACGGTGCGCGTCACAACGACGAACGTGGGTGACGGCGTGTTCACCGCCTCGATTCCGGTGAGCGCCGCGAACGCCAGCAACAACCCGCGACCGATCACGGTGACGCTCACCTCCTCGGTCACGTTCACGAAGATCGCGGCCGGCGGGAATGACTTCGCTTGCGGGCTGACGACCGCCGCGACCGTCTACTGCTGGGGCGATGATACGTACGGCGAGCTAGGGACCGGCATCGTCGGGACGTCGAGCTCGACTCCGGTGGCGGTCTCGTTGCCGGCGGGCGTCACCGACGTCGAGGCGGGGTCGCTCTATGCCTGCGCGCTCGTCGGCACAACGGCCTACTGTTGGGGCAACAACGTGTTCGGTCAACTCGGTACGGGCGCGGCCGGGACACCCATAGCGACACCAACAGCAGTTCCCGGTATCCAATTCCAGTCGATCAGCACCGGCGCCGAACACGTGTGCGGCGTCGCGACGGACAACTCGCTCTACTGCTGGGGGGCGAACAAGAACTCACAGCTTGGCAACAACTCCGCGGCTGACTCCGTTCCCACGCCGGTCCATCTTGCATCGGCCCAGTGGCTGAGTGTGAGCGCGGGCGCGCTGCACACGTGCGGCATCCAAGTCGGTCCGTCGCTCTACTGCTGGGGTGACAACGCAAATGCCGAGCTGGGCGCCGGCCAGGCGCGCTTCCCGCTCGGCGCGTCGGCGCCGCTGTTCATCGCGTCGAACTTCGTCGCGGTGACGGCCGGGCAGGAACACACGTGCGCGATCGATGCGAACGCCAACGGCTGGTGCTGGGGCCTCAACATCTCCGGCCAAGTGGGCGTCGGCACGAGCGCCGACACCATCTATAGTCCGACCGAGATCCCGTCGCTCAAGTTCTCGAGCATGAGCGCGGCGTTGGCGTATACGTGCGGCGTGAGCGCGAGCACGACGTACTGTTGGGGGATGGGTACGTTTGGCGTGATCGGCAACGGATCGACCGCGAGCGTCGTCGCGACTCCGACTGCAGCGACGGGACAGACGTCCGTGACGTCAGTGAGCACCGCCATCACCGGCGGGCGCGTGTGCGACATTGCGGCGGGCGTCGCCAACTGCTGGGGGGATAACACCGACGGGGCGCTCGGGAGCGGCACATCGGGCGGCATCGTCGCTTCGCCGACCGCGGTCTCGGGGCAGCCCGCGCCGTCGGGCGTCAGCCCGTCACGCGTCACGCGCCGGACGTTCTGAGCGCTGGCTGCAGGTCGCGCGAACATACCCGGCGAACACTTGATCCCCACAAATGTTCGTCAGGCCTGGGCGATTCGTCTCAACGATCTTGACGCCATTGGCGTTCAACTAAGACGATAGTCCGTTGGTCTTTTCGCATGGAGGTCATCGTGGCGACTAAACGCGCTGCTGGTGCGCTCGTACTTTCCGCCCTGTGGCTCGGCGGCCCATCGCGCGCGCTCGGCCAGGATAGTGGCATGAAGGGAATGAGCGACATGGACATGGGTCATGCGATTGTGATCCCGAACGGCGCCCCGTACACCAAGGCCGACGTCGAGTTCATGCAGGGCATGATCGCGCACCACGCGCAGGCGATCGTCATGTCCCGGATGGCGGAGTCGCACGGCGCCAATCCGCAGGTGCTGAAACTCTCGAACAAGATCGATCAGTCGCAGGTGCCGGAGATTCGCATCATGCAGGCCTGGCTCCAGCGCAACAACCAGTTCGCACCCGACACGGCGTCGTGGCATCACGTGATGATGTCCGGCATGCTGACGCCCGCACAGCTCACCGAGCTCGATGCGGCCAGGGGCGTCGACTTCGACCGCGCGTACCTGCGCCTGATGATCCAACACCACGCCGGCGCGCTCAAGATGGTGAACGACCTGTTCGACACCCCGATGGCCGGACAGGAAGTCGACGTCAACGTGTTCGCGAACGACGTCTCCACGAATCAAACCGTCGAGATCGGCATCATGCAACGGTTGTACACAGAGCTACAGGGAAAGTGAGCCGCCGCCGTCGCCCGTTCCACACCAGCTACCGGAGTCATGCCTGATGCGTAGTTCATGCAAGCTGATAGGCCTCATCGCGACCCTCGTCGCGCCGGCGGTCACGTCGGCGCAGTCCTATCCGAGTGCCACCGATCCACGGAGCAACCTCAAGCCGGGCCGGTTTGACGCCGGAGAAGCGGCGAGCAACATGCGCCTCGTGTCGTTCTCGCACAAACCGGCGGCGTTCGACTCGTCCCGCGGCCTGACGTTCATCAATTCCGACCTGGCGTTCGCCACCCACTACGCGTATCAAGGCAACTTCGCCGGCTTTACGATCTGGGACGTGAGCAATCCGACCAAGCCGGTCGTCGCCTCAGTCGTGGAGTGCATCTCCGCGCAAGCCGACCCGTCGATCATCGGCCACCTGCTGTTCATTTCGGCCGAGGGCGGGGGCAATCGCAATGACTGCGCCAAGGGCGGCGTGCAGGATCCCAAGGATCATATGGCCGGCGTGCGCATCTACGATGTCTCCGACGCGCACGCGCCCAAGCTGATCAAGAACGTGCAGACTTGCAAAGGCTCGCACACGCACACCGTCATCCCGAGCCCGACGGATCCGAACATCATCTACATCTACGTGTCGGGGCAGCAGACCGCGCGGCCGGCCACGGAACTGGCCGGGTGCAAGAACGGCACGGACCCCGCGGACCCGACGAATTCGCTGTATCAACTCGACATCATCAAGGTGCCGCTCGATCACCCCGAGCGGGCCGCGGTGATCCCCGGCGCGCGGATCTTCACCGGCCTCGGCGCGTCCCCGGATTGCGTCGCGCTCTGCGCTCCGGCTGATGGCCACGGGCCACCCCGCATTCGTGGTGTGTCCGCGGCCGACTCGGCGACGTACGCGACACTGTTGCACACGGGTCCGCACAACTGCCATGACGTGACGGCGTACCCGGCGTATCACCTGCTGGCCGCCGCATGCTCGAGCCATGCCATCCTGGTCGATGTCTCGAACCCGGAGCACCCGGTGCGGCTGGCATCCCTGACCGACACCAACAATTTCCAGGGCCGGCATACCGCCGGGTTCAGCAACGATGGCAAGAAGACGCTGTGGACCGATGAGTGGGGCGGCGGCACGGGCCCGATGTGCCAGGCCAACAGCATCATGGAGCTGGGCGGCAACACGATCGTCATCGCCAGCGCGGACAACAAGAAGCTGACCCAGCACGCCTACTTTAAGCTCCCCGCGGCGCAAACCGCGCAGGAGAATTGCGTCTCGCATAACGGGGGCCTCATCCCGGTGCCGGGGCGCGACCTCTACGTGCAGGGCTGGTACCAAGGTGGCATCGACATCATGGACTTCACGGACGCCGATCACCCGATCGAGATCGGGTACTTCGATCGCGGTCCGATCGACCCGCCAAGCGATACGTCCAAGGCGAGCGAGCGCTCACGCTACACGATCGGCGGATCGTGGGGCGCGTATTACTGGAACGGCATGATCTACTCGTCGGAGCTCGACCGCGGGTTCGACGTGTTGGAGCTCTTGCCGAGCCCGCAGCTCTCGGCGAACGAGATCGCCGCGGCCAAGCTGGTGATGCTCAAGGAGTACAACCCGCAGAGCCAGCCGAAGCTCGTCTGGCCACCGGCATTCGCCGTGGTGCGCTCGTACCTCGACCAGCTCGAGCGCAACAATGGCCTCGCCGCCGATCGTGCCAGCGCCGTCTCGGCCGCGCTCGACGCGGCGGAGGAGACGCATGGTGCTGCGCGGGCCGCGGCGCTCACCGCGCTCGCGACGAAGGTGGACGGCGACGTGAGCGGGGCCAGCGACGCGGCGCGCGTGCGCATGATGTCGGGCGCGATCAAGCAGCTGGCGGCGGCATCGAAGTAAACTCACTCTGACTGGAGTATGGTGATGGGATCGAGGTGCATGGCGCGCAGCGCCGGGACATAACTGGCGGCCAGCGCGACAGCGGTCAGTAGGAGGGTGACACCAGCGAAGGTGGGGAGGTCGGTGGGCGACACGCCGTAGAGTAGTCCGGCCATGAGGCGTGAGACGATGAGCGCACCGACCAACCCTATCGCCGCACCAGCGGCGGCCAGACCGAGTCCCCGACGCAGGACCATCGCGAGGATATCGCGTCGTTGAACCCCCAGCGCGAGGCGAATGGCGAACTCACGCCTTTGTTCGTTCACCACAAAAGAG
>Ga0210393_10001810_pt1 | contig 17765 bp, 9 predicted proteins | sample IncBWC27OmetaG_FD_160068 | JGI IMG/M metagenome (GOLD analysis project Ga0210393, IMG submission 160068) | Forest soil microbial communities from Barre Woods Harvard Forest LTER site, Petersham, Massachusetts, United States - Inc-BW-C-27-O ... | reverse complement strand
GCCGATGGTGGATCGCAGAACCTGTACGCCAAGCTGGCCGCGTCCGTCACGGTAACGTTTGCGGAGATCGTGCCGGCCATGGAGCAGCCTTACGCCGAGTCCTTCGTCTACAACGCCATTCGCAAGACGGTCGATTTGGGCCAGCTCGAATTTCTCAAATCCGGCAATCGCCAGCCGGTCCCAGTAACGACGCGCTTCTACAGCCGCTGGCAAAAGAAGTTTCTGTTTACCGAAACCAATGACCAGGAACGGCTCGCGTATCTTCTGGCCAAGGTGTATTGGCTCTCGGGTGTCCTGGGCGACGGTAAGCCCGTCTGGATCGCCGATCCGCGCGATGCGCAGTACCTGAATACGACCGAGGGCGATCTGCTGCGGATGGCCGGCGACGAAGCCGGCGAAGGGTTCCTGCTCCTGGATGGAGAGTTTGCCGCGCCAACCCCGCAGTTGATGGAACGCGAACCTCAGTTCCGCGCCGCTCTCGAAGCTGCCCTCAACTTTACCAAGCCGCAATTCAACGAATCGATGCGCTCCGGCCACGCCAATATGTAGCCTGGCTGGAACACTGTGGTCTAGTTCCGCAGCAGAACAATCTTGCCCTCGACGGAGCCGGACGCCAGGACTTCGACTGCCTTTCTCGCTTCAAGAAGGGCGAAGGTCTGCGTCACCAGCGGGTCGATTCGCTTCTCTTCGAGGAGCACGAATATTTTGGGCAGATCTTCTCGGAACGGTGTGGGATCCCTTCGGTACAGTGCGGTGATGCCGTAGAAATTGCCGCGTCGGCCCCGCAGGCGTGCGCCAACGAAAATATTGGAAAACATCCGAATTTTGGGAAGAATACCGGGAGCACCCATGAAGCCGAATCCAACCAGTGTTCCGCCCCGGCGCAGCGCGCCGATACATGGGCCTATATTGGCTCCGCCGATCGCGTCGAAAACGTGATCCACTCCGTCTGGTTCGATCTGGCGCATAAGAATATCGAGCCGAGCTTCCCGATAATTGATCGGAGTTGCCCCGAGCGAGCGAATTAAGGGATGTTTGGCAGGAGATGCCGCGCCGTAGGTCTTCGCCCCCGCCAATCGGAGCAGGTCAAGAGCCGCTGTCCCCACGCCGCCACTTGCTCCCGTCACCAGCGCGCGCTGTCCTTGCCGCACCTTGGCGATGCGGTGAATCATCTGCCAGGCGGTTATGTAGTTCAGGATTCCTGCGGCAGCGTCGCGATCGGAGACGCCATCCGGAACGGGCAGAAAATGCTCAGCCTCACGGACGAGGTACTCCGCAAATCCTCCGTAGACCGTAAGAGCCGCCAAGCGTTGACCCAATTCGAAGCCCGAAACGCCTGGGCCAATCGCATCAACCACGCCAACGGCCTCGTAACCGGGAACGAAGGGAATCTTGGGCGCGAATGGATAATTGCCCGATAACATCATCACATCGGTTGCGCCCACACCTGCCGCCTGCACGCGCACGCGCAGTTGTCCCGGGCCCGGCGGCGCAAGCGGCAACTCCACAATCTGGAGAGCCTCAGGTCCGCCCTTCCTGGTCAACATCACTGCACGATAGGTCGATGGCACGTGCGTCCTCTTGGAATCTCACCGCTGTGGCGAACAGGAAAATCTGCAGCCTGGGAGGAGAAAGGCAACCCACTTTTCGGATCTTGGGCCAAATCTCAACCTAGAGCACCGCCCCGCATGCCGAGCAGAATCGCGATCCCGCCACGTTAGTTCGCTGGCAGCGGCCACAGGTCACCTGCGGACCGGCGAGAGGAAACGCGACCGAAGCAGCTTGGGAAGTGCCTGCCGCGGCGGGCGGCACATGGATGTTCACATTCACTGGCCAACCCCAGCCTACGGGCACATTCATTCCCAGCGCCGCCGCGATCCCTGCGGCCTGGATGGCGTTGAATTCCCGCACCCGCGAAGGCATGAAGAAGCATTCGATAAAACCGAGGACAGCCGTGATCCCGGTCCAGAAGAAGCAGCAGTAAAGGATGCCCAGCCCCGTCCTGCGCAGGTAGAAGTGATGAACCCCGAAGGTGCCGAGAAACAACGCCAGCAGGATCCCAACCACTTCGTCGCGACGCACCGCCTCGTATTGCTCGTAGAACATTGCTTGCGTGTTGGGAATCGGAACGCCGCTCATGACTGAAGTTCTCCTTGCCTTCTGTCTCTTTGATACGCTTCTGCGCCGCGCAGAGTTCCAGCCGCTAGTTGCTACTCATCTACGCCGGTCCCAACTGTTCGGCCGGCCGCGTTGTGCTCATTGTGCCACATGGGCCGCGAGGGATTAGCATCTCATCTGTGATGAGCACACAGTCAGCCGTTGCGAGCGGCACATTCCTTATTGGCGGCGATCTGCCCGTGCATCGCTTGGGCTACGGCACCATGCGCCTGGTGGGCGATGGCGCCTGGGGAGAACCGGCTAACCCGGCTGAAGCCCGCCGCGTCTTGCGCCGCTCGGTGAATCTCGGCATCAACCTCATCGATACCGCGGACGCCTATGGCCCGGAGATCGCTGAACGCCTGATCGCCGAAGCTCTCTATCCGTACCCGGCCGGCCTGGTCATCGCTACCAAGGGCGGCATCACCCGCCAGGGTCCCTCGAAGACCGAGTACGTGGGCCGGGCCGGCTACCTGATCCAGTGCGTGGAAATGAGCCTGCGGCGTCTCCGCCTCGAACGCATCGAACTCTATCAACTCCACCGCATCGACCCCCGCACGCCCATCGAAGAGAGCCTCGGTGCCCTGCGCCAGATGCAGGAGCAGGGTAAGATCCGCCACATCGGATTGAGTGAAGTCACACCCGCAGAGATCGAGGCGGCCCGGAAAATCGTCCCCATCGTCAGCGTCCAGAACCGTTACTCTCTTGCCGATCGCCGTCATGAAGAGACTCTTGCATGGTGCCATGCTAAAAACATCGCGTTTTTGCCTTGGTACCCCATGGCCGCGGGCAAGCTTCTCAAACCCGACCAGCCCTTTGCGCAGATCCTGTTCCAGATCGCCGCTCGGTACTCGGTGACGCCGGCGCAGCTTTCGCTCGCCTCGCTCCTGCATCGTTCCCCCGTCATCCTTCCCATACCCGGCACGTCGCGGGTCACGCACCTCGAAGAAAATGTCGCCGCCGCGGGGTTGAAGATTGACTCCGACCAGTGGGACCAACTCGAGGCCGCCGCCAAGAGCTGAACTGGCTGTCGGTTAGGATTACGATGAAGGTGAGACCGGGGAAGGCTGCACAGATGGCGGTGAAGCTCAGATCGTGGAGAGCGCGATGGCATTCGGGAAGAATCGCCCTCCTTGATTTTGGCCGAGCCGCCGTTGGAATTCTGTTACTGCTTTTCTGGATGTCCGCCGCTGCTGCGCAGCAAGGTCCGGTAATTATCCAGGGCACGGTTCGGGATCGTGCCGGGGCTCCCGTGAGCGACGCGTCCGTGCGTCTGGAGCAGGATGGCAACTCTCGCCAGCAAGCAATGACGAAGGCGAACGGCAGTTTTACCTTTGCCGGACTCGCAAGCGGAGTCTATGTTGTCAGCGCGGAAAAATCGGGGCAGCGCAGCGCCGCGATCACGGTCAATCCCGATGCTCCGGAAGGCAAGGAACAGCTGGCGCTAACGCTCGACCTCGCGGGCTCAACAAAAGATGCCCCGCCCATGGAGTTTGCCGACACTCCGAATTTCACCATCGCCGCAGTGACGGACTGGACCGCGGCCGGCGGTCATGGATCGGACGCCGTTCTGCGCACCAGTGAGGCTCTCAATCGCGAAACCGTCGCCCTCAAGCCGTCGAGTAGTGGAACCGCGAGCGTCTCCGGCGAACCGGCGGAATCGGAGAGTGCCCTGAAAGCGGCCGTCGTGCGCAACCCGGCCGACGTCGAAGCCAATCGTAAGCTCGGCGAGTTTTATCTCCGCGCCAATCGGTTTCAAGACGCGATTCCGCCGCTCCGGGCGGCCTCGAAACTCGATCCGAATCGCTCCCAGACTGAGTACGATCTTGCCCTCGCTCTCGAAGGAAGCGGTGACCGCGCGGGCGCCGGCGAGCAAGTTGCGAAACTGCAGGCGCGAAACGACAACGCAGATGCGCATCGGCTTGCCGGGGAACTCGATGAGAAACTGGGCGATCCCCTCGCCGCCGTGCACGAGCTTGAGCGCGCTGTCCGCGAAGACCCGAGCGAGCGGAATTACTTTGAATGGGGCTCTGAACTCCTGCTGCATCGCGCAGTATGGCAGGCGAAAGACGTTTTCTCTGCCGGAGTCAAGGCGTATCCAAAATCGGTGAGGATGTTGACCGCACTAGGCGCGGCACTCTTTGCGGGCGCTCTCTACGATGAGGCTGCGCAGCGGCTTTGCCAGGCATCGGACTTGAATCCGGCTGATCCTGAACCATACCTTTTCATGGGTAAGATAGAGATCTCGGCGCCCAATCCGTTGGCGTGCGTGGATCAGAAGCTCGCGCGCTTTGTCGAGTTGCGTCCCGACGACCCGCTGGCCAACTACTACTACGCCATGACCGTTTGGAAGCAGAAGGGGCAGTCAATCGATCCAGCGACGTCGCAACGTGTGGAAGAACTGCTGATCAAGGCAGTGACCCTCGATCCTCAATGTGGCGAGGCTTATCTTCAACTTGGCGTGCTCGAATCAACCAGGCAAGATTATGCCAAGGCGATCGGCTACTATACCAAGGCAATTCAAGCGAACCCGCAAATGAGCAATGCTCATTACCGCCTGGGCGTTGCGTACGATCGCGTGGGCGACAAAGAGAGCGCCAAAAAAGAATTTCAACTTCACGATGAAATCGAAAAGCAGCAGGCTGCCTTGGTCGACAAGCAGCGGCGCGAGGTCAAGCAATTTCTCGTCGTTGTGAATGGGAAGACTACAGATTCAAGTCCTCAGTAACCTTACCTACGCTGATTTCGGCTTGGCCGTCCCAACAATTCCCGAACCCTCCCGAATGGTGAGTATCTGGTTCGCCTTCACCTGCGTGAATCGTTCGATCTTCTGCGTGGTCGGCCATTTGATTTCGATGCCATCGATGGTTTCTGCGCTCCCGATGCCGAAGTGCAGGCGGAGATCGCTCTGTGACATGACGCTCGTGCCGCTGTGCACCTCGTCCATCTGGATGTGCTTGCCGGTAATCACCCGTGCGCGCGCGCCGATCGCGGTTCGATTGCACTTGGTTCCGATCAATTTGAGCTTGATCCAGTTCTGCTTGTTGCCGCCGACATTGTGGAGCAACGATGGCAGTTCATTCATGTTGAGGATCAGCATGTCCATGCCGCCATCGTTGTCGTAGTCTCCAAAGGCTGCGCCGCGACTGGAGAAGTGGGCCGTGATGCCGGGGCCCATCTCCGCCGAAACATCCTTGAACTTCCCGTTGCCCAGGTTCTTGTAGACCAGTCGCGGGTTTTTAAAGCTCTCGCCGAAGTTGTATTTGTCGATTTCAGGATAGACGTGGCCATTGATCTGGACGATGTCGGCCCAGCCGTCATTGTCGTAGTCGATGAAACCGCAACCCCAAGCGACATACGTGTTATTGATGCCCACGCCGGAATTGAAAGAGAGGTCACTGAATGTGCCGTCGCCATTGTTGTGGTAGAGATTGCAGGTGTCGTCAGCGAAGTTTGTCTTGAAGATATCGAACCAGCCGTCACAGTCGTAATCGGCAACACCAAGGCCCATGCCGGCCTGTTCGTGGCCGTCGTCGTTGTATGCGCATCCGGCCATCACCGCGATATCGGTGAATGTGCCGTCATGATTGTTCTTGAAGAAAATGCTCGGCTCCGAATCGACCGCGACATAGATATCCGGCCAGCCGTCATTGTCAAAATCATATGAAACCGACGTGATGGAGTAACGCGGGCCGGGTTTCAGTATGCCCGCCTTTTCTGAAACATCAGTGAAGGTGCCGTCGCCGTTGTTGTGGTAGAGGATGTTGGTATCGCCGGGAAGCCCGCGCGGGCCGCACATCGTAGGTACCCCCTTCCACTGGCAGAAACTTGCGTCGTCCACCGATGGCGGCTTGTCCGGGTCGAGCTTGACGAAGTTGCAGACAAAGAGATCGAGGTGCCCATCGCGATCGTAATCAAGAAAGCTGCCGCCGGTGCCCCACCGCCCGTGCGCCTGCGCCAGGCCGGCTTTGGCAGTTACATCGGTAAAGGTGCCATTGCCGTTGTTACGAAAGAGGATGTTATGGCCCCAGAAGGTACAGAATAAGTCATCCCATCCGTCATTATCGTAGTCGCCCACGCAGACGCCGGTCTGCCACCCACTGCGCCCGATGCCGGACTTCTCCGTCACATCCGTAAAGGTGCCGTCGCGATTGTTCTTGTAGAGGTGGGTTGTCGGCTCCTGGCCGGAGGGCCAATGCGCATCAAGGCGATTGCCATTGGTGAGGTAAATGTCGAGCCATCCATCATTGTCGTAGTCGAAGAAGGCCAGGCCGCTACCCTTGGTCTCGATGATGATCCGCTTCTTGTCGACGCCACCCCACACGTTGGGAACCTTCAGGCCGGCCTGCTCGGCCACGTCAATGAACTGAACCGGGGAAGAAGGCGGTGCAGTCACAGCGGCCTTTACCGTAAATCCATTACCCAATTTCCATAGCGGAGTCATGAGCGTATCGAGCAGGGTACTGCCGAGAACAAACAGTGAGGATCCGAGGAGCCGCCGTCGTGGAATGTTCATACACTTCCGTCATTATAGAAACTCGATGTTGCTGGTGAAAGCAAAAGACAACAGTGGAGTGTGTTGGCGAACAGGCTTATCGGCCGCGCACCTTGGGAAAAGGATGGGCAACGATTCCCGTGCCTTCCTTCACAGCGATGATTGAATCCACGGGGACGCTGGCCAGTTTGTCCACTCGACCGCTCGGCCATGTGATCTCGAGGGAATCAATCTTTGTTCTCTTGCCCAATCCGAAGTGAATGCGTGGATCGCTCGCTGACATATAGCTCGTGCCGCCCTTCGCCTGGTCTACCTGGACCGTCCCCGACGAGGACAGCTTCAGCACTGCACCAATGCCGTCTCGGTTCGATTTCGTGCCGATCAACAGCACTTCAAGCCAGTGATTCCCGCTCGCTCCATCATTGCGGAGGAGTTCCGGGTAGTCGCCGCGGCAGTTGACTGCGAAGCCGACCTGGCCGTCATTCAAGAAGTCAGCCGTTGCAAGCCCTCGGCCAACTACGGGGCGATTGAAGTCGGCCCCAAGCGCATCCGAGGACTTTTCAAATTTTCCGTGCCCGAGATTATGGAACATCAGCAGCGGCTCTTCGTAAGAGACCAGGCTGTGATAGAGGCGAACGTTGTTAACCATGGCCCCGTTTGCCTGTACGATGTCGGGCCAGCCGTCGTTGTCGTAGTCGATGAATTTGGCGGCCACTCCGCTCAGCAGCATCGCCTTGTTGCCGATCCCCGAACTGTAAGTGACATCGGTGAAGGTGCCGTCCCCGTTGTTGTGATAAATCCTGTTCAACTCGAAATCGAGATGCGTAATATAGATATCGAGCAGGCCGTCACCATCCACATCGGCGGCATCGATCCCCATCCCAGCTTCATAGCCTCCATCCTCGCTCGCAGCCAGCCCGGAGACCAGCGAAACGTCACTGAACGTCCCATCGTGCTTGTTCTCGAAGAGGAAGTTGGGCCAGGTGTCGTTCGCGATGGCAATGTCGGGCCAGCCGTCGTTGTTCAGATCGGCTAGAACCAAACCCATGCCTTTCGACTCGGGCAAACCAACTCCGGACTTGTCGCTGACATCGGTAAAGGTCCCGTCGTGGTTATTATGATAGAGCTTGGTCTTCTGACCCTTGTAGTTCCCTGGATTGCAATAGGACCGATAACCTGGAGTCCGCTCGCCGCACCACAAGTTATTCTTCGGCGACCAATCAAGATAATTGGTGACGACTAAGTCGAGCCACCCGTCTTTGTCAAAGTCGAACCATCCCGCACTGGTCGACCATGCCCCGTCATCGGCGACGCCTGCCTTCGAAGTGACGTCGGTAAAGGTCCCATTCCCATTGTTGCGGTACAGGATGGCGCGGCTGTAACCGGTGACATACAAGTCGGGAAAGCCATCGTTGTCATAGTCTCCGACTGCGACCCCCTGTCCGTAATGGCCTTCGCCGCCAACGCCGGCCTTTTCGGTTACATCAGTGAACGTTCCGTCGCCGTTGTTGCGATATAGAGCCGAATGCAGCGGACGGGCGGGCTTGTATGCGTCAGTGGCCCCCGACTGAACAAAGTACAGATCCATCAGGCCGTCCTGATCGTAGTCGATCCACGCCACGCCGGTGCCCATGGTTTCAAGGTAGTACTTTTCGTCGGTCTGCGTTGAGTCCTGCTGGAACGTGATGCCGGCAGACTTGCGAATGTCGGTGAAGTGGACGCTGACCGGAGATCTGGTGGGCCTCGCGGTTTGCTGGGCACGCCCAGCCATAAAACCCGACTCGACTGAAATTGCCAAGAGCAAAAGAAGGGCTGTAATTGTGGCAATGCGCACAATCATAGGGTCCGGTCCGCCAGGGACAGTGCAAATTGCAGCAGCTGCTCCTTGTTCGCCGCGGTCATAACTTTGTCGCCCGCACCCGCATCTTGTGGCGCATGCTCAAGGACCTGTTCGATTCGATCGACCTCGAGGCTGGAGCCAGCTCTGCTCTCCTTGAATCGATTGAGGACCTCTCGAGCTTTGTCAATCTGTCCGATCTGGAAATAAAATACCCCAAGCGTGGAGTAGCCCCCTCCCCACTCCGGAAGCAAATCGACAGCGCGTTCGAACTGCCGGCTCGCCTCGGATGTATCCCCGCGCATTACGGAGGTAAGGCCCATGCCCCAGTAAATCTTTCCCGATGCCGGAATTCGCGACTGTCCCTTCGACAGCGTCTGTTGCGCTGCATCTATCTCATGAGCCCGCAACTGGATCAAAGCCAGCGACAGGTAATTCTGATCATTGTCCGGATTGCGAACGATCGCGTCATGAAAGATATCGGCGGCACGGGCCGTATCTCCAAGATGTGTGTAGATATCTCCCAGGAGTGTCAGGTAAGCATCGTCCTTGCGTCCCTCTTCGGAAACCTGGTTGGCCGTGTCGAGCGCCTGGGCATAGAGATGCTTTCGAAAGTACGCGTTTGCAAGGTCGAACCTGACTTCATCGGAATTAGGATTGACTTGGAGAGCGGCCTGAAAGTGCTGGATGGCGTCGTCGTAGAGGTGATACCGCGCCAGCAGGACGCCGGTTCCCGTAAGCGTGCGATAATCGGCGGCGCTGATTTTGTCGAGCTGGGCTATGGTATTTCTAGCGTCGTCTAACTTGCCGGCTTTCAGGTATGCCTCGGCGAGTAAGTAGAGGTCCTCGGGTTGATCCGGGTGCTTGTTGACCTGGTCGGTGAGCGAAGCCACATCCAACTGATCGCGTGCGCCGGGGTCGAGCTTCGACCGGTTATCGAGGTAGTCGAACAAGTGCTCGTAGGGCAGCGGCCCGGCCGATGCGTTTTTCGAAAGCGTCTTGAACACGTTCAGATCACGGTCGGCGGCGGCTGTCTCATGCAGGCTGCGTTCGACCATTGCCAGCTTGTAGTATCCCGTCGCGGGATCGCGGCTTACGCGAACGTATCTTCTAAGCAGTTCCTCGGCTTCGGCGTATTTCTTTGCCCCGATGCGGATATTGGCGAGTTCAAGAAGGGCGTCCGCGAAATCCGGATTGGATTTGAGTGCCTGCTGAAAAAAGGCTTCGGCGCTTGCGGCGTCACCCTGGCGCTCGGCGATGAATCCAAGATTGAACAGGCAGGTGCTGTTATGAGGATCGAGCTTAAGCCCTTGCTGAAAGTATTGCTTTGCCTCATCGAAACGCCCCAGGTTGCGATATGAGAGCCCAAGAAATGCGTAGGAACGGGCGGAGTGTTCAATTTCAATGAGCTTCTGGAATTCTTCAATGGCCTTCTCAACCTTCCCGGCCATGAAATAGCTTTCCCCCAGCGAAGCCAGCAGATCTACTCGCTTCGGGGCAATCTGCAAACCCGCTTCAAGCAGGGGAATGGCATCCTCAAAATAATTCTGAGACATGCTTACCTGGGCCATGAGGAAGATGATGTCGGTGTTGTCAGGCGCTAACTTGCGGGCTCGCACCAACAGATCCAGCGCATCCAGCGGACGCGACTGGTTTGAATAGGCCTGCGCGAGTAAATACATCGTCTCAGCCGAGTCCGGCTTCATCTTGAGCGCCCGCGTCAGGATGACCTGGGCACTCCAATAATCCCCACTGCGGAGAACGACCTGGCCGAGGTTATAAATGATTTCGAAAGTGTCGGGTCGAAGCGCGTCTGCCTTCTCCAACTCCAGTTGGGCCGCCTTGTACTGCTTTTCCGACGCCAGCATAACCCCGAGCGAAAAATGCACTTGCACGTCGTCGCGGTTTTGCTCCGAGAGTTCGGTAGCTGCGCGCAGCCCGTCGCGGGTGCGACCGGTTTCGAGGTATGCACGAATGAGGTTGAAACTGGCTGCCGTGTTCATCGGCCGAACACGCTCGAAATGAGGAATCGCATCGGCCGGTGCGCCCTTCATCATCAGAAGAACACCTAAGTTATAGTTGGCTTCGGCATTCGCAGGGTCGAGGCTCAGGACGGTTCGAAACTCCTTCTCGGCCGGAACCGTTTGTTGCTGGGCAACGTAGAAATTGCCAAGATTATTGTGCGTCTTGACGGATCGCGGGCTCAGCTGGAGCGCTTTTTGAAACGATGCCATCGCGGCTGCGTAATCCTGCTGGCTGGTCTCGATAATTCCCAGCAGATTGTAACCCTCCACGCTGGAGGGATGACGCTTGAGTTGTTCAAGCGCCTCGGTCTTTGCTTCCGCCAAGCGGCGTTGCTGTAAGAGAGTTTCCGTTTGACTGAAGTCCGCGGAAGAGGACGAGGCCTCCGGCTGGGCGATGCTTCCCGATCCGGCGGCGAGCAAAAGCCCAAGGACCAAAATGCCGATCAGCTTTGCGCGCGCGATCATGGGCACGTTTGCACGGTATGAAGCGATGAAGTGGTTCATCCTTACGGCGCGCTTAGGCTGTTCATTACAGGCGGTCATTGTAGCATCTCCATCGCCTGTTTCGCGCTGGCGTTATCGGGTACCACGCGCAGCAATTCCCGCAGTACCGCCTTGGCATTTTCCTTGTCGCCGCGCATGGCATACAGACGCGCAAGGTTGAGATAAGACTGGTCGAACCTCGGGGCAACACGAATTCCGGATTTGAATTGCTCTTCCGCCTTCGAGTAGTCCTGCTGGCGAACAAACAAAATGCCCATGTTGTTGAGGGCTTCGGCGTAGTCGGGCCGCAGATCCACGGCGCGCTGTAAATAGTCCAATGCGGGCTGCATCTGGCTTTGTTGTGCATAAAGCATCCCGAGACTGAAATTGGTTTCGGGATCGTCGGGCTGCAGCGCCAACGCACGTGTAAGACATTCTTGCGCCTTGTCGAAGGCCTTCTGACGTCGATACACATTGCCCAGGTTAAGGTAGGCGGTCGCGTAGGTCGGCCTCTGCGCCAGAGACTGCTGAAAATCCTGAATCGCCTCGTCGGCGCGGCCTTGCTGGGCGGCCATCATACCGAGATTGTTCCACGCTTCAGGATAGTTGCGCCGCAGCTTTAATGTCTGTTCAAGATATTGGCGCGCCTGGTCGTAGTTCTTCCTGCGCAGGTTGAGAGTTCCGAGGTTGTAATAGGCATCCGCATTGTCAGGTTTGGCCGCGATCACCTGTTGAAACGACTCCGCTGCCTGGTCGAAATAGCCGTGTTGGTACATGGCCACGCCGTAAGTGAAGTCATTGCGCAAGAAAGCTGACTGGACCAGGCGGCCCGGGAAGGGAAGCGCCATGCGCATGCGCGCATCCGGGCTGGCCGGAACGGATTTGAGGTCGGTAAGAAGTCGCTCAGGAACGGCATTCCCCTCATAGACCTTGACGATCATCCCATCTCGATCGACGAGGAACGAGATGGGGATGGGCATATCGCGTCTTCGGTCGTGAAGGTGTCGATAGATGATGTTGTAGATTCCGGCGACCTCCTCGGTAGCCAGGACTACTGGAAATGAAAGACGCTGCTGATTGACAAACGAGCGTGCGGCTTGAATCGTGTCGGTTTGGTCCAAGTTGATTGCCAGAATGCGCAGCCGGCTTGTGCCCAATGCCGACGAATGCCGAGACAAATCTTTCAATTGATCCAGGCTTGGCGGAGCAATCGTGGACCAGAAAGTCAGAAGGACGTAGCTGTCGCGAAGCGAGGCCAGCTTCTGGATGTTGCCATCCATATCCGGCAGCGAAAACTCCGGGGCCTTGAGCGGTTCGATAAGCCATGTCTGAGCTTCCGCGAGCGATTCCTGTTGCTCGGGGGGTGACGGGGGGCGCGCGTCGTTAGGCGGTGCCTTTGAAAATGCCGTGGCCTGAAAGATAGAACCCTCTTCGATCTCAATGCGATGGTCCACCGGCAGCGAGTCCAGAGCCTGAACGAGCCCGGAAGGCCAGCGAACCGTGGCGCGGACGCTTTTTTTATGCTTTCCCACTCCAAAAAAAACTTCCTTGGAATGCTGGGCCAGAAAACCGGAACCAGCCTGCAGATACCGGGTCTGGTGCGTGCCACCCGCCTCCACAGTGATGCTGGATCCGATCGCGTCGCGATTACTCTTCTTCCCGCGTAAGCGAAAAGAGATCGAGCCGCCGATGTCCTTCATGGCATTGTGGAGGATCCTTAGTTGGGGAGCATTCCGGTTTTTCAGGATCACTTCCAGGCGCCCGTCATGATCCAGGTCGGCCAGAGCAAAGGAACGGCTATCTTCCAGGAAGTCCAAAGCCACCGCCCCCGAGGCTTCGGTGAATGTTCCGTCGCGGTTGTTTACGAACATCACGTTTCGAGCGTAGCCGTGCCACGTGTTGTCCGACCGGACCAGTTCGTTAATGGCGTTCCAGCCCCGTTCATAGGCCAGCGAAGGCGTGGCATCGTCAGAAGATTTGGCCACCACCTGCCGCCAGAAGAAGCTGGCGAGATCGTTCCGCTCGCGTCCGGAAAGGTATCCGTTGGCGACGTAGAGATCTTGAAAGCCATCGTGGTCGAAGTCCCAGAAATCGGAACACCACGACCAGCGGCCCATCTCCACGCCAGCTTCGTGTCCCACATTTTTGAAAGTCCCATCCCCCGCGTTTCGATAGAGGGCATTGCCGCGCGCATGGCGCTGGTAGAGTTCGCGAATATTCTCCGGCGCCTTTTCGTGAAATTGCTTTTGTCTCGACACGCGTTGCCCTGCCGCTTCCCACATGCTTGGCACGTAGATGTCCTGGTGGCCGTCATTGTCGTAATCGGTCCAGCAGCAGCTCATCCCGGCGCCGACGCTCTCGACATGCGCCTCCCTGGATACGACAGTAAACGTGCCGTCCCCATTATTGCGGTACAGTTGCGAACTCCCGAAATCGTTCGCTATGAAGAGCTCGGGAAGGCCATTGCCGTTGGAATCGCCCCAGGCGCAGGCGAAGCTGTAGCGGTTATTGTCGGCGTTCATACCCGCTCGTTCGGTTGTCTCCACAAACGTTCCGTCCCCTTCGTTGTGAAACAGGCAGTTGGGTGGCCCGTTGCGAGCGTCGTAATAGGGAATCGGATAGTGATACTGGTCTAGGCCCAGGTAATACATATAGGTGCAGAAGTAGATATCGAGGCGGCCGTCGCGATCGTAATCGGTAATAGCGGCGTGCGTGAAACTGCCCTGCGGCGGGCCAGCAAATCGGAAGGCATCATGCTTGAGCGTAAACGTGCCGTCGCCCTGGTTTCGGAACAGCAACGGACCCGTGCCGCAAACGACCAGCAGGTCCTGGTGGCCGCGATTTTCGAAATCCGCAAAAAGTGCGCAAGCGGTATTGTCGAGTACCCCGACGCCCGCTTTCTCAGTTACGTCCTCAAACGTACCGTCTCCTCTGTTGCGGTACAGGCGGTTGGGTAATCCGGCCGGCTGGCAGATGTAGAGATCGTCGAAGCCGTCGTTGTCATAATCGCCCGCAGCCACGCCATTGTTGCAATAGACATCCGTGCCGATCGCGCCGTCCAGAACGGTTCGCCAATAATCGGCGCCATGCAGCAGTTGTGACCGGTAGGAGTCAACACCACCCAGGGCGCGGGACGTCACGTCTGCAAAGACCGGGCTGTCTGCGCGGCAGATGGTTTCTTGCCCGGCTTCCCACTTTGTCGCTTTCCAAGCCTGCGACTCATCGCGAAACCACTCCGTGCGCCACGAACCTATGCGCTCTTCGCGCTGCGCTTGCGCGCGGTAGCCGACGAGGTCATAGCGAATCTCAAGCTGAACAGTAAGCGGGGATTCGACCGTCTCTGTAATCGCATAAATTTCGAACTCCGCCGTTTCGATGCCCGCGATCTCCCCGAGCCAAGCGTCGACGCTCTCGAGGAAACGATCGCGCCCCTGCACGACAGCGGTCGGGAATGAGCGTTTGACGATGTCGATGCCAAATTCGGAACGGATTGTCGACTCACGCAGGGGGGTCAAGGAGCAGGCTTGGATAGATGCGCTGAGGGAGCTCGCCAGGGTCGAGTGATTGCGAGGCGACGTCTTCAGGTCCTCGCCCCATTTGCTGAAGATTGTCTCGATTTCAAATGCGTATTTCTCCGCGATGTAATCGTCCGAGCCTGGAGCCACCAGGCGCATGACATCTGCCAACGGCGATGGGGAAGGGTAATGAGGGGTCAGTCGGACGTCGGCGAAGGGCAATTCGGGCCTCTGGTCGGGGACACCCAGGGACGACCCATGAGGAAAACCGAGTCCCATAAAGGGGGCTGCCCGCATAAATAAGGGTGCCGCTGCGATGCTTTTGAGAATCGCCCGTCGGGAAACCGACCGAAGTTCGTTTTGCGCATTCGGCATCATTTACTAGGCGATGGTATGACGGGCGAGATGTTCGCAATGATAGCACCCGAGGACGCGCGGGCCATCGTCAGAATGGTGACGGGCAGCCGCAGTGGAAAACCGGACCTCGTAACCGTCATAAATTCAATTTCGTGAAAGAGGATTCGCCCGGGCCGATGAGTACAAGGCGCGCTGCCTGACTGACCCGATGCTAGCCAATAAATAAAAGAAAATAAAAGTCTTATCGTTCATTAACCAGAGAGCGTCCAGGGGATCGGGGGTGGCGGTTCGACATCAGGTTCTGGATCAAGGAACCCCCATCTCCACCTTTTGGTTGACAAATATTGTGCGTATGAACTAGGCTTCGTCCCACGATTTAGTAACCGTTTACAAATTCGCTCAAAAGACAAGAATCGATCCCCGGAAGGGGTTGAAGCGACAGGAAGTTGACTGGAGGACACTCGGATGGCCCGTGCGCGCAGAATTCCTCTATCGCAGTTGAAAACAGTTGGCTATGTAACCCTCACATGTTTGATCTTCCTTCTGGTCCAAAGCCGGTGCGCCTTTGCACAGGTCGATCAGGGAGCGATCACCGGAACAGTTCTCGACAGCAGCGGCGCAGCAGTGCCCGACGCGGACGTGTCCCTTGTGAATACCGACGTGGGCCTGACCCTCGAAACCAAGTCGAGCGCCAGCGGCGGCTACACGTTCTCGCCCGTCAGGATTGGGAACTACTCAATTACCGTGACTGCCAAAGGCTTCGCGAAGACCACCCAGAAGAATATCAAGGTCAACGTCGCGCAGGTCCTGCAAGTAAACGTTGCGCTCAAGCCCGGCGCGGCGACGGAAACCGTTGAGGTGAATACAGCCCCTCCCGTGCTGCAGACCGAGGAAGCATCGGTCGGACAGGTGATCGGCGGCGAGCAGGTGAATAACCTTCCGCTGAACGGGCGCAACTTCACCTTCCTCGCGCAGCTCGGCGCCGGCATGCAGACGCCCCAAGCCGATACCCGCGGTAATGCCGCATCGGGCGCCTTTTCCGCCAACGGACTGCGCCCCGCGCAAAACAACTATCTGCTTGACGGCATCGACAACAACTCCAACGCCGTCGACTTTCTCAATGGCACCAATTTCGTGATCCTGCCTCCTGTCGATGCAATCAGCGAGTTCAAGGTGCAGACGGCAGACTTCAGCGCCGAGCTGGGCCGGGCGGCCGGCGCGGTCATGAACGCGACCATCAAGTCGGGCACCAACAGTATTCATGGCGCCGCGTGGGAGTTCTTCCGCAACGACGTCCTCGACGCCGCCGATTACTTTGAAAACAACACCGGCATCCCTAGGGGCAAACTGCGCCAGAACCAGTTCGGCGCCTCCTTCGGAGGCCCCATCATTAAAAACAAGGTCTTCATCTTCGGCGACTACGAGGGCTTCCGCCGGGTGCAGGGCACACCCGAGAACGGCAACGTCCCGACCGCTCTGGAGCGCAGCAGCAACTACGCCAACCTTTCTGATGAGCTCGCGCTCAGCGATGGCACCACGCGTAACGACGTCCTGGGCCGTGCCATCCAGAAGGGAACGATCCTCGACCCAGCCACCACGCGTTATGTCGCGGCGGGGGCCACAGATCCTGTGTCGGGCCTCGTGAACAACACCAGTTCGGGTGGTTACGTCCGCGACCCCTTCAGCACGGCCTGCGGACCCCACTCGACGACCATTACACTGGCTGCCTGCCCCGATCTCAACCAGCTTACCGGGGCGAATGCGGCGCGGATCGACCAGAACGCTGTCAAGATCCTTAACCTTTTCCCGGCGCCCAACTCGGGCCTCCATGTCTTCGGCAACAGCCCGGCCTTGTATGAACATAAAAATTCATTCGACGTCCGGGGCGACTACAACATCAGCGACAAGGACCAGATCTTTGCCCGCTACAGCTTTTCCGACGATCCCATTTTCATCCCGGGCATCTTCGGCGGCATTGCCGATGGTGGTTCCTTTGACCAGGGCCTTCAGACCGCGCAGTCATATCAGTTTGTTGCGAGCTATACGCACGTATTCAATCCCAACACGATTAACCAGGCGCGTTTCGGTTATGCCCACTTGCACACCACCCGCTTCGGCCCGGAGGCCACTACATCTGGCATTCCTTCGCAGTACGGCATTGCGGGCATCCCGCAGCCGCCCACAGATGGCCCGGAGAACGGCGGCCTTCCCGCGTTCAACATCAACAATCTGGCACAGCTGGGCAGCAACTCGTTTCTGCCTTCCGACGAATACAGCAAGACCTGGCAGGTTACGGACGACTTTACCAAGGTTTTCGGGAAGCACAGCTTCAAGATGGGCATCGAGTACCAGGACGTGAACTTTTCTACCCTGCAGCCGGCCTGGTCGCACGGACAATTCCAATACAACGAGAGCTTCACCGAGATTCCCAATCAAAGCACGACCGCCAGCGGCATCGGTCAGATGATTCTGCCCACTCAGGCGGCGCCTGCCACGATTAATGGAAACCCCAATCCCAACGGGTTCTCCTATACGGGTGGTTCTGACCAGACCTATGCCTCCAATATCAACACGACCTACGACCAGAGGGTCTACTTCGCGACCTACTTCCAGGACGACTGGAAGATGACGACGAAGCTGACCTTGAATCTCGGCGTCCGCTGGGATTACTTCGGTCCCATCAACGAAACCAACGGCGGCCAGGGGAACTTCGTTCCGTACCCTGTGCCCGGGACACCTATCGGCGCGCCCACGTTCCTCATCCCCGCCAGCGGCAAGGACAATCGGACCTTGTCCACCACCGCAGATTGCCTGACGGTCTTCACCAGTTGTACCGGGTTCCAGAATCTCCTCAGTCAGGATGGCATCACCCTGTTGGAGACCAATCGCTGGGGCAA
>Ga0210393_10001808_pt1 | contig 17770 bp, 17 predicted proteins | sample IncBWC27OmetaG_FD_160068 | JGI IMG/M metagenome (GOLD analysis project Ga0210393, IMG submission 160068) | Forest soil microbial communities from Barre Woods Harvard Forest LTER site, Petersham, Massachusetts, United States - Inc-BW-C-27-O ... | reverse complement strand
CACGGTGACCAGTCCATCGAACTGCTTGGCCGTCCATTCGCCGCCCACGTCGTCGGTAATTTTTCCCACCGCTGCCGTTGGAGCGGTCACCTTGTCGTCATAATCGAAGCGCCAGATTTTTTTCGGCTTCCAGAATCGGAGGAAAGCGAGAACCGCGACTAGCGATACCACGCCTCCCACGATGTCCACCAGGTTGCTGTCGACAAAATTCGACCAGAAGAATTGGGTCAGGGCAAATGAAACGCCAACCACCGCGATTGCGGGAAATACTTCGAAGGTCTCGCGCCAGCTGACCATGGTTTTCACCAGCCAGAAGGGAACGATGATTGCGGTGAAGGGAAGTATGCGCCCGATCATGGCGTTGAGATCGGATTCCGGTAAAGCGGTTACCGCCGCGAGCGTGTGGACCGGGGTACCGATCGCTCCCCAAGCCACGGGCGCGGTATTGGCGATCAGATTCAGCGCAGCCGCGTGGAACGGCTTGAAACCAAGGCCGATCATGAATGCGCCGGCAATTGCCACGGGTGCGCCGAAGCCCGCCGCTCCCTCGATGAATGCTCCAAAACAAAACGCCACCAGCAGCACTTGCAACCGGCGGTCGGCCGTAATGCCGGCCACCGACTCCTTCATGATTTCAAACTGCCCGGTCTCCACCGAAATGTCGTAGAGATAGACGGCCGCGAGAACGATCCAAGCGATTTTCAAAACTCCGAAGGCCACGCCGTATCCAAAGCTGAGGGCCGCCAGCGGGGGAGGCATTTTGAAAAAAATAATGGCAACCACTACCGCAGTCGCCGCCCCGGCAATCGCGCACCAGTGCGGCTTTACTTTGAGGCCGGCGAGAAGGCCGAAAAGAACAATGATGGGAAGAGCCGCAACCAGCGTGGAGAGCCACCAATGGCCGAGTGGATCGTAGATCTGGGTCCACTGCATTTACAACCTCCTGGCGAACGAAGTTTTCTGCCTACAGAGATCGAACATGCGAAATGCAATGCTGCAACTTTTTCGAAATGGGTATCAGCTGGATTCCCAGCTCTTCGGAACATTCACGTAAGAAGCATTCAATTCCCCGACCGAGGGACAACCGAGCAACCGCAAGGTGCGGTCCAGATCAACCCGAAGGATCTCGATCGCGCGGTCGACTCCAACTTCCCCGGCGGCCGCCAAACCGTAGGCGTAGGCGCGTCCGCATAGTACCGCGCGAGCCCCCATGCAGATCGCTTTCGCAACGTCGGTCCCGCGGCGAATGCCGCCGTCCATCAGTACTTCAATGCGGCCTTGCACCGCTTCCACAACTTCAGGTAAGGCTCTTAAAGAAGCTGGAACCCCGTCCAATTGCCGCCCGCCATGATTCGAAACCGAAATTGCAGCAGCTCCCTCATCCATCGAGCGGCGAGCATCGTCGGCTGTGAGGACGCCCTTAACGACGATCGGGCCCTTCCAGATGTCTCTAATCCAACTTAGGTCAGCCCACGTCACAGCGGACTCAGCCAGCACCGCGGCCACATCAGCCAGCGGCAAGGGTCCCTTGCCCGGGACAATCACATTGGGGAGTCCAGGCAGACCGCCGTCAAGAAAATAACTGACAAGCCAGCCCGGACGCGAAAGTATCTGGGGCAGAAACGGGATCTTCTCGAAGGGTCCGCCGCTGATCAGTTCTTTCATGCCGTTGCGATAGTCGCGCTCCCGGATTCCAGATACCGGTGTGTCAATGGTGACGACCAGAGCGTTGAACCCGGCGACGCGCGCTCTTTCGATTGCAGCCTCGGCAGCGCTTCGACCCCCCATCAGATAGAGTTGATAAAACACAGGACCGGTGGAAGCTGCTCTCACATCTTCCAGCCTGTGTCCGGAAATGGTTGAAAGAATATAACCGGTACCCGCTTTGCCTGCGGCTCGCGCGGCCGCAACCTCGCCTTCCGGATGCATCAGCCGGCTGTATCCGACTGGTGCTAGCAGGAAGGGAAGCGAAAGATCGAAGCCCAGAATTCGCGTGGACAAATTGCAGGTTGCGAGTGCGACGGCATGTCTCGGGCGAAATGTGACGTCGTTGAATATGCGGCAATTCTCACGCAGCGTGACTTCCCCTTCGGCCCCGCCGTCGAGGTAATCGAAGACGGATTGCGGTATTCTCTGGCGGGCGATGGGCCGGAAGTCTTCAATACAAACCACCCGGGGCGACGCCACTGAGCGCGAGGATCTGGTCATGTCCAATTCCGTCCGGAATCTTGAAGCAGGCCGATATCGTACCACCCGGAGAAGCGACGCGGGATGATTTTTTCCGTTGTCCCGGTGGGATGGCCTTGCGACGAAAGACCGCGCCATTCGCGTCTTCCGGTAGTAGCCTCAATCAGCTCGGAAAGCAGATTTGTATCAGAACTACTCCTCCTAGCGTCGCCAGCAATGCGATCGGCATGGCCACGGAGCCTACTTTAAGAAAACTCCAGAAACTGACATCAAGCTTTTCCTTACGTAATGCGATGAGCCACAAAATTGTCGCCAGGGATCCTGTAATGGAAAGATTCGGCCCCAGATCCACTCCGATCAAAACCGCGTTGGCAATGAGACCTCTGGCGTGCGCCGCCTGCAACGTACTTCCGGCTATCAGCCCCAGCGGGAGATTGTTGACCAGATTGTTCGCTATCCCTACTACAAATCCGACAATGAACGCACCCGCGACCGGTCCGAGTCTCTGCGCCCAGAATAACCATTCTTGAGTGAGTTGCATCGCCCCGATACTCTCGATCGCGTCCACCATCACAAAAAGCCCGGCAACAAGACCCAAAGTTCCCCAGCTGATCTGGCGGGCCAGAGTCAGCGGGTTGCTGTGTACCTTGAACGAGACGGCGATTGTGATCGCGAGAGCAACCAGGCAAGTTGGGAGACCTAAATCCATGCCCAGCGCGGATGTCGTCAACAGGACAACTACCGTTACGGCTAATCCCAGCAAGACTAGCTTGCCACTGCTCGTCAACGGCGCGGGTTCGACATCGCAATCGATGGTGGCACGCAATTCATCGCGGAAGAGCCAGCGCATCACCAGGAATGTCACAGCTATGGAGATAAGACACGGAACTCCGAACGACGGCAGCCACCGTCCAAGCGGCGGCATTTGTCCGTGAAAGACAACCAGATTCGCCGGGTTGGAAATCGGCAGCAGAAACGAAGCCGCATTCGCGATCAGAGCGCAGACGAACAAATAAGGAAGAGGCTGAACTCTTGCTTTGCGCACAGCAGTCAGGATTGCCGGTGTTAGAACCACCGCCGTCGCGTCATTTGACATGAACACGGTGACGAGTATGCCAGCGGCATAGACGAGCGCGAACAAGCGGAAACAGGAGCCCTTGGCTCCCCGCACAGCAACCGAGGAGAGCCAATCGAAGACTCCGTGCTCGCGAGCCAGTTCCGAGAGCAACATCATTCCGATAAGGAAGAGGCAGACATCGAGTGCCTTCACCACGGCGTGGGCAGCAAGCCGCCAGCTCACCAGGCGAAACAGGAGCAATAAGATGGCGCCAGCGCCAATCCAATAAGCTTCTGGGAGATTGCGCGGACGGATGAGCATCAGCAGGATGCTGCTCCCAACGATGAGCAACAGCAGAAAATGCGCCAGCGAAATCATCGACCGCTATCCCCCTATCCTTGGCCGTTCGGGAAATCTCACGCTCCGAAACGATCAGGACATGATCCTAACAATTTCGATCGCACTGGACGTAGGTGACACACCCCGGTCCGACAGATCGCTATGTTGTAGAAGGGTCTCATTACAAAATAAGGTCGTTGGATCGCCGGTCTATAAGGTGGCCGCTGTATGGTCGAAGGATTTGAATTGTTTCTGCGAATTATCCCTCGTGCTACAACCAGAGAGTCGCTTAGTTCATGGCAATGCCTAACAACCACAAGCAAAAGAAGAACATCCAAAGTCCGTGTGTGAATCGTCCAAATCCGCTGACCATGCCGAAGACCTCCCTGTGACGTCATCCATTCCGATGGAGGTTCCGGAAGAGCAGGCCAAACTGTTTCGCGAGGTTTTAACGGCGCTCGAACAGCGGAAAGTCCCTTACGCGGTTTCGGGTGAATTTGCGTTGCGAGCGCACACTGGAATCTGCCGGTTCACGAAGGATCTCGACCTCTTCATGACTGCTAAAACATCCTGCGATGTCTTCCCTTATCTGCGAGAGCGCGGCTTCGAGTGCGAGGTGCGCGATCCCGTTTGGCTGGCAAAGGCTCGCAAGGGAGATTTCTTTGTGGATCTCATCACTGGCATGAGCAATGGAGTGATCGTGGTGGAAGATTCCTGGATTGAGCGGGCCATCCCCGTAGTCGTCCATGGAGTCAAGACTCGCGTGTTAGCTCCGGAAGAGCTGGTTGCCTCGAAAATTTTCGTGGCCAAGCGCGAGCGCTTCGATGGCGCAGACATAGCCCATGTGATCTACGGTACTCACGGCTCTTTTGACTGGGAGCACGAACTGAAGTTGGTGGGCGAACACTGGGAGATGCTTTTATGGTCGCTGCTTCTGTTTCGCTACGTCTATCCCGCCCAGACACATTATGTTCCCGCCGCGATTTGGCGCAAACTATTGCGTCGTTTGGAAACTCAGATTGCCAGACGTAACCCGGACGCCAGTTTTCGTGGAAGCCTCGTAGATGAGAATATGTTCGCCATCGACATCAACGAATGGGAACTGGGAAATTTGCTCGAAGAAACCCGACGGAAACGCCTGGCGGAAATCGGCGCTCTTCCCAAGTGTGATGGTCCTGAGGATAGTGGCAGCCCCCTGGATCGATTCGCGTGAGAATCGCGGCCACAGCTGATTTGCATTTCACTCCTCAGGGCTATACCAAGCTGAAGGATCAATTTGAGAAAGTGCGAGATGAGGCCGACGTTCTTGTCCTGGCCGGGGATCTAACCAACTTCGGACAGCCCGATGAAATGGAGCCGCTGCTCAATGTGCTGGTTCATCTGCGTCTACCGACGATTGTCGTCCTCGGCAATCATGATTACGAAAGTGGCAAAGAGGTCGAATTGGCGCGCCTGATTGTCTCCTCCGGAATTAAGCTCCTCGACGGCAGCGCCTATGAGAGGGATGGAGTGGGGTTTGCGGGTACGAAAGGATTCGTGGGCGGATTTGGACGCGGCATGCTGACCCCGTTCGGAGAACGTGAGATCAAAGATTTTGTTCGAGTTTCCGTCGATGAGGCGCTCAAACTGGAGCGTGCCATGTCTCAGCTCCGCACCGAAAAGCGGATCGTGGTGCTGCACTATTCGCCGATCGCCGAGACTGTGCAAGGCGAAGCTCCCGAAATATTTCCTTTCATGGGAAACTCACGGCTGGCCGAGGTCGTCGACCGGCATGGAGCCGACCTGGTTGTACACGGCCATGCGCACCACGGAAAGCTTAGCGGAAAAACGACTGGCGGTGTTGCGGTGCACAACGTTGCAATTTCATTACTCCAGGCGCAGGAGCCGTCATCCGTATACAGGATTTTTGACGTGTAAAGGCTTCCAGAAGTATGGCCTTTCGTAACTGTTAACGGATTAGGGCAATAATTTACTTGACTCGACCATCATCCTAGCCCGATGATGGGATCATGGGTCGGTAGGTTGTTGCTGGGAAAGGTTAATGGTTCCCAGAATTGCCCTATACCGATGAAGTAACCAAACAAGAACTCATCCTGTGGGAGACTATGGCTTGGTCGGCTCCGCGTTACAGCAGAACGCAGGTAGACGCCGCTGCCGAATCTGTAATTCACCCGCCTTCGGTTTTTGATCTCGACAATGTCGCTGCTATTTATGGCGAAGCAGGGCACGCCCTGCATGTGGTTAACGATTGGCGGGCCGCGCATAATTGGCCGCTCTCGTCAATCCGGAAAACATTGGAGAATCGAGCAAAGCGTATCGATCCGCTTTCCGTGACTGTGCAACGTCTCAAGCGCCTGCCTTCGATTCAGGCGAAGTTACGGCGCGAACAACATCGACACCTAAAACTTACTCAAATTGAGGATATCGGGGGATGCCGTGCTGTGGTGGCTACGGCTATGAATGCCATTGCGTTGGCGGGAAGCTATAAGGCACGCGATTTGCTGTCTGTGTTGTACCGGGAGCGAAATTATGTGGCGCGGCCAAAACCAGATGGATATCGGAGCATTCATTTCGTCTACAAATATCGGAGCGATTCCGAGCGATACAAAGCATTCAACAATCTGAGAATAGAAATTCAGATTAGATCACAGCCGCAACATGCTTGGGCGACCGCGCTAGAAACAGTCGAAACCTTCGCGAGCATCCCGTTGCGAGCAACTTCGGGCAGCATGTTTTTGCGTCCGCAAAAATATGTAACACTTTGGAAAAGACTGTTTGTGTTAATGAGTAGCGTCATTGCCGACTTAGAGGGCCTCGGTCCAGTTCCAGGAACCCCTAGCGATATGACCGAATTGGTTGATGAACTCGGAAGGTTAGAATCGGAACTTCTAGCGGTAAATTGCCTAGAAGCATGGACCGGAGCTGTGGACTCTCTGCCGATCATCAGCAATAATCCCGAAGCGCATTGGTTCCTGCTGCAGCTTGATCCTCAAAGAAGATGGATAAAAGTTGACTCATTCCCAGAGAAAAACAGCATGGAGGCGTTTGAAAAGTACGTCTCGGCAGAGGCACCGGAGAGGGATGCTCCGAGTACCAACGTTGTTCTCGTGTCCGCTGACTCACTTAGCGCGCTGAAGCGGGCTTATCCTAATTACTGGGCAGATACAAATATGTTCGTTCAAATTCTCCAAGGTGTGATCAAAGGACAATATGTCAAAACCAGAATCGTCCGAAGCTGAAAAAGTTGATGCGGTTGTGCGGAAAGTACTTAGCGTCTCTCATCAGGAATTGCAGAAGCGAGAGCGTGCGTGGCAGCGCAAACGAGCGCGAAAAAAGCGGGCTAGGACTTCGCCCGCTTCCGACCGCGTTTCAGGCTCCAAGGTTTAGTTAACCGTTTCTCCCACCTTGCCAGTCAGTTGAGCGAAGGTAAGGCGTTTGCCAACGATCTGGCGAACAGCGAGATCAAACCTGTCAGCATCGGTCAGTGGGTTGTACTTGGTTGCACGATTGTTGAATCGGAACACTTGCTCATCGAGATAGCGAAATAAATGAAACGGCTCCACGGCAACGTAGGTTCCCGCAAGGCCGCGTTTCAGCAGCGACCAGAAGTTCTCCATTCCATTGGTGTGTACGCGGCCATCTACGTATTGAACCGCATGGTCGATGATTTGGTGCTCGAAGTCCCAAGCGAGTCCCTTGTATCCGCCCATCTCATCAGTAAACAGAGCCGAGCCAGCTTCAACATGCTGCCGCACGAATGGCTGCAAGGTCTCTTTCTGGCGATCTGGAACGATCTTGGCGCGGACGCGACCGCCGCGCTCCAAAACTCCAGCGACAACGATCTTGTCTTCGACTTTGCGACCGCCACCACCTCCGGAGATGCGTCGTGCTCTTACGTCCTTGTGCATGTTCCGAGATTTTCCGCCGATGAAAGTTTCGTCTGCTTCGACCTCCCCGCCGAGTTTGCTTCCGAAAGTTTCATCCTGCATGGCGAGACGAATGCGATGCAGCATGAACCATGCCGACTTCTGAGTGACTTTCACGTCACGCGCAATCTCGTAGCTACTTATACCGTTCTTGCAGGTGGTGAGCAGCCACATCGCAGTGAGCCACTTGTCGAGGCCGATGGCGGAATCCTCCATCACAGTTCCGACCTTGATGGAGAACTCGCGCTTTGCATGATGCTTCGCGCAAGTCCAAGTGCGGCGCTTCTCGCTGAATTTCACAGTCTCGCAACCGCAAGTCGGGCACACAACCTTGCCGTCAGGCCATCGCCGAATCGCCAAATAATCGGTGCAATTATCGGGGTTCGAGAAGTACAGGATTGCTTCTTGGAGGCTCTTTGGTTCTTGGTTCATGTCGTTCACCACCAAAGAGATAGTAGCCTAATAGCGTGGTCGAGTCAAGTAAATTATTGCCCGGATTAGTTAATTCGTGTTATAATAACTTCAACGCTACTGCCACGGTTTGCTCGTGACGCGGTTGATCCCCTGGGATCAAGATTTATCTCCGCTTTTCCTGCCCGCCGTTTATTCAGCGTCAATTCAAAATGCTACGAGCGGCTGGGAACTCACGACACGTGTATTCAGAGTTTGATCAAGCCCCTCCAGAAAGAAAATTACGAATGACAAGTTTTACGGATCTACCGCTTTCTTCTGCTTTGCAGCAGAGGCTGGCGACAGCTCAATTCATTATCCCTACGCCCATTCAGGCGCAGGCCATCCCTTGCGCCCTTGAGGGCAAGGACGTTTTAGCGACAGCGCAGACCGGTACCGGCAAGACGCTGGCGTTTTTGATTCCCGTGATTGAAATGTTACAGCGCGAACCGGCGCAAAAAGCCCGCGTGCTGGTGTTGCTCCCCACGCGCGAACTGGCCATTCAGGTCAACGAAGAGTACGAGAAATTGCGTGGCAAGGAGCTTTCGAAGGCCGCCCTGGTAATCGGCGGCGTCTCCGAAAAGACGCAGATTCAGTCGGTGCGCTCCGGAGCCGCGATGGTGATTGCAACGCCGGGCCGTTTACAGGATTTCATCAGCCGCAGGCTGATTGACTTGCGCGAGATCAGAATACTCGTTCTCGATGAAGCCGATCGCATGCTCGACATGGGCTTTTTGCCCGCCATTCGCCGCATTCTCGCAGTGCTGCCGCAACGCCGGCAGACCCTGTGCTTTTCCGCGACGATGGAACAATCCGTCGCCGGTCTGGTAAATGACTCGATGCGAGATCCGGTTCGCGTCGCCATTGGTTCGGTCCTCAAGCCGGTCGAGAGCGTTCGCCTGCAAGCTTACGAAGTGCGTCCCGCCGAGAAAGCGGAAGTGCTTCGGCAATTGCTTTACGCCGAAAAGGGACAGACTCTTATCTTTGCCCGCACCAAGCGGGGAACGGAACGCTTGGCCAAAGAGTTGGTGCGCGAAGGTTTTTCCGCTGCCATGATTCATGGGGATCGCTCGCAATCGCAGCGCAACGGAGCCCTCAGTGGATTTCAGCAGGGGAAGTTCCAGGTGCTGGTGGCCACTGACGTCGCGGCCCGCGGCTTGCACGTGGACGACGTCGCGCACGTGATCAACTACGATCTACCCAAGATGGCTGAAGATTTCATCCATCGCGTCGGACGGACGGGCCGCGCTGGATCCCAAGGACTGGCTTCCAGCTTGGTGGCCGGCGCCGAGGTCATCGAACTGCGGCATATCGAGCGTGCCTTGAAACTGCGCATCGAACGCAAGCAGGTGGACTGGGCGAAGGCCGAGCGGTCGCAGCATGTTGTTCAAAATACCCTCGCCAGCCGGACTCTGACCAAGTTGCCCGGCGAAGTATTTGCCTGAACCGGCAGGGAATTGACAAGCCACGAAAAGGGCGCGTCTTAAAGACGCGCCCTTTCTCTATGGAGACACCTGAGGAATGATGTTACGGTTCGGTTTTTTCCGGACTGCGTTCGCGAGGAAGACTGGAAATATCGTTGTCGTCAGCTCCCATTTGAAAAAGAGCGGCCTGCTCGGCCGCATGCTTTTGCAACTCGGTCAAGTCCAGATCGCTGGAATCGCTTGACGTCCCCAAGGGTTCCTCGGTTTTGCGTTGAATTCTGCGCTCAGCCTTGTCGCGCTGTTTTTGCTGGCGCGTATGTTCTTTCTGGCGTTTGGTAAAGCTCGATCGACCTCGTCCTGGCATGCCTGTCTCCGATTTTTTATTTGTGCATCAGCGGCTGGTACGCTTTTGAATCTCGTTTGATTGCGCAGTTCAGGCCGGGCGGAATGGAGTTGCAATCCATTCCTGCCTCGCGAACTCCTTAATATTGACCGTCGCGTCCTACCAGCGCGGTTCGCGCGGTTGACGCGCGTGGCCCTGGTAGTCGTCGCGACTGCCGCCACCACCACCGCCAAAACGTTTTCCGCCACTGCCGCCACGCGGAGCGTCCGTCTTCGGTTTTGCCTCATTGATCTTCAGTGCCCTGCCCCCGAGTTCCTTGCCGTTCAAGGCGGCGACCGCCTTGTCTGCTTCCGCAGGATTGGTCATTTCCACAAAGGCAAAGCCCCGGGCGCGGCCGGTCTCGCGATCGGTAACAATGCTGACCTTCTCGACTGCGCCATGCGCTTCAAATACCCCGCGCAATTCAGCTTCGGTGGTGCTGTGAGGTAAGTTACCAACATATAAATTCTTCATAGGAGTTCTTCTCTCTGTACCGCGATTGTTGTTGCAAAGGTTGGTTGAGAATGAATCTCTTCGGGCTCGGAGTGCCGCTCAATGGCTTCCGCCCAGCGGGAGGGCCGGGGCGTTTCCCGTATTGCTCGCGATCGCGCTTCGCTGACCGAGCGCACTGAAGAAATTCGTTTGCACGCTTCCAATATGCCCCAGCGTTGCGAGATATTTTCCGAACCCTGGGCAAGCAGGGCGGCAACCATCTCCTTGTGCAGGGCGTCCGCATCCGTCTCCGACGACGCCGCATCGGAATGAGGAGCAGTCGCCAGGTACTCAGGACCACCCACGAAAAAGGCAATCCGCTGCGCCGGATTCGCGCCCCGAATGTCAGTGCAGAACTTGTCCCGGCTCTCTGCCTCACCTGTCGCATTGATCAAAACCAGATTGTATAAGTCTGCCCGCCACCAGCATCGCGCCTCAAGCACGTCGGCGGCGCAATCCACCTCGATGCCGAGTTTCCTCATTACATCCGCCCGCAAATCGCGTTTCGTCTGCGAAGTGTCCAGCAGAAGTACACGCTTTTTTTTCGGCAGGACGCTCGCGGAAGCCGAGAGAGGTGGTGTCACAGGAGTCGCGGTCATTCCGACTTCTCCTTCTGGCTCGCCTGCGACCCTGCAGGGACCAGATGCTTCTCCGCCAAGGTCTTTAACATTTTTTGATTGCTGACTCGCCGGCTGATCTTTTGCCTGCGACGCCGGTTGAATCTTGCTTTATCGCCGTTGATTCCGGACATTTCTATCTCCTGCCCTGTGGGCTGATTAACGTAAAAAACCGGCGCTGTCACTGAGGCTTAAGTCTCTGCGCGTCTGAGTCTGAAGCGTGCGCTACGCTCGATGGAAAACTAGCAGTCCATCCTCAAGTCGGCCGGCTCGCGTAACCGTGCGGGAAGCCGCTTTTATGGGATCGGGAGAAAACTCCAGGAACCCTCGAGTGCAAAAGTTACTCGCCTTTCAGAGAATGTTCTCAATCGCGAAGGCGCAACGCGCGGTTCTAGGGTGTCTTCGAGGTCAAGACCTTCAGTATACGCCGCATTCCCAGATTCTGCTGAAGTTTCGGGACGCCCACATGATCGAAAGGGGGCTCTTTCGTTCTTAGGGTTGCGCCTGGCTCACATTATTCGGGCTCTTGCCTTTGCAGAGGAGCAGGCAGAGCACCAGAGCCCCACCACCCACTCCCCCTCCAATCTCAATCCACTTTGTATTCAGAGCGTGGCCGGCTCCTTCGGGACGAGATGCCGCTCCGCAGGTCACTGATTCGTCTCGCGTTGCCTGTTGTCCCTCATGCACGATGCCGGATTGGGACGAGTTGGGTTCCGAAGCTGCCTTGCGCACCGCTCCACCTTGCTGAATGCTTACATCTTTCTTGTGAGCCGCAACCTGCACCGTCCCGTTCACGTCGGTCACATCGTACTGCGTCCGATCGTTTGAGACGGGTTCGACCTTGATGCAGTTCACGTGAACGCTCATCGACGTCGAAGTTCCTACCGCGACGCTTCCATGCTCCAGAACTAAGTAATCACCCTGGAACCTCACGATCGATTCTCCCTGGATCAGCACCGACGATCCTTCGGCGTCGAGATTGGCGATGAATCCTGGTTTGGTTTCCAGTAAATCTCCCCGGAACACAGCGGTTGAATCCGCCACCTCCGTGCCATTCACCGATACTCCCCCGCTGCTATGCACAACGGCGGAGCCCGTGTCCGCCGCCAACAGCGACAGCGGTAACAGGATGATCATCACCCAGGAAACGAAAATTCGCGAAGCCGACACACCCATACCCAAAATGGATTTCCACAGCCGCTCTGAGAAGATGGTAGCGGCAGGGAGCCTGATCGTCTATTAGCTCTCTGGATGCGGCGTGAAGCGGCGTCCATCCCGCAGAAATACTTTGCTGCTGCTGCTGACTCGCCAAGTCCGGTATGCTGGGCAATCATGTTTCGAGGAGACTGCGTTGATGCAGATCATTGTTGATGCAGATCATTGACGACACTTACGAGACAATTTGATTAGAGATCGCCTGATCAGAATGGAACCAACTCCTACCAACTCTCCGGTGATTGAATTCCGCGACGTCGTCTACCTGCTTCCTGACGGCCAAACGTTGCTGCGAGACTTGAACCTTCAAGTGCAACGCGGCGAGACTTTGGTCCTGCTGGGCCGCAGTGGCTCTGGCAAAACCACCACCCTTAAGCTGGTCAATCGCCTGCTGAGCCCAAGCTGTGGAGAGGTGCGTGTGAACGGTGCGCCCACAGCCGATAGCGACGTGATTCGGCTGCGACGAAGCATCGGCTATGTCATCCAGGATGTGGGCCTGTTTCCGCATTTCACGGTGGAACGCAATATCGGCCTGGTGCCCCGCATCGAAGGCTGGCCCGCCGACCGGATCCACTTGCGCGTCGAAGAGTTATTGCGGATGGTCGGGCTCGATGAAAAAATTGCTTCTCGCTATCCACACCAACTCTCTGGTGGACAGCGCCAGAGAGTTGGTGTGGCCCGTGCCCTCGCCGCGGATCCGTCCATTCTGCTCATGGATGAGCCCTTCGGAGCGCTCGACGCGCTCACGCGCGATCAATTGCAGCGTGAGTTTCTTTCGCTTCAGCAGCGCCTGAATAAGACGGTGGTTTTCGTTACCCACGACTTACGCGAAGCCTTGCGGCTCGGCTCTCGCATCGCACTGATGGAGTCGGGCCAGTTAGTTACGGTTCTTCCTCCTCAGGAGTTTTTACGATCAACTGATCCGCTGGCAGCCGCCTATGTGCAGGCTTTCGGAGAAGGACTGAACTCGGTGGCAACGCGAGGAACGGAATGAATGTCATTCATTTTTTTGCTCAGCACCATCAAGAAATTCTGGAACTCACCCTGGAGCATCTTTGGCTGGTGGGAATTTCCACGCTGCTGGCTGTGCTGATCGGTATTCCGCTCGGCATACTAAGTGCCCACTGGCCAGTGTGGAACAAGCCGGTGCTGGGAACGGCGAACATCGTCCAGACGATTCCTAGTCTCGCGCTGTTTGGCTTTCTGCTGCCCGTGCCCTGGATCGGCGCCCGTGCCGATCGCCTCGCCATCCTCGCCCTTACGCTCTACGCGCTCCTGCCTGTAATTCGTAATACCTACACGGGAATTCGCGGTGTCGATCCCGCTGTAGTCGAAGCTGGGCGCGGGATGGGACTCACCGGCCGACAACTGTTGTTTCAGGTGGAGTTGCCGATGGCGGTCAGCGTAATTCTTTCCGGCATAAGAGTCGCTGTCGTCGTCTCCGTGGGACTTGCCACGATTGCTGCCGCGATCGGTGCCGGCGGTCTGGGAGAATTTATTTTTCGCGGTCTCGCGATGGTGAACAATCAACTCATTCTGGCCGGAGCGATTCCTGCAGCAGTGCTGGCACTATCGGCGGACTTCGGGTTGGGATGGCTGGAGAGGCGCCTGCAACCGCGATGAAACAAAGTCGTCACCGAGAGCTTCTCGGTTTTCTCCAAGAGCGGCACGGGTCCGCTGTGTTCGCAGTTCTCCTGCTTCTGCTACTGCCTTCTTGTGCGCCGTCGCATGAGAACCGCATCGTGATCGGATCCAAGAACTTCACCGAGTCGCTGATGCTGGGTGAACTTCTCGCTCAGATGGTTGAGGCCCGCACCCATCTCAAGGTTGAGCGCCGCTTTTATCTCGCGGGAACTTACATCTGCCAGCAGGCGATGCTCGCGGGACGCATCGATATTTATCCCGAATACACCGGCACCGCGCTCACCGCCATCCTGAAAGAAAAAGTCGCAGGGGATCGGGCTGGCGTATATCAACGCGTGAAGAACGGATATGAAACGCACTTCGGACTTACAATCAGCCCGCCATTCGGCTTCAACGACACTTTTGCCATGGAGATTCGCGGTGACGACGCGCGCCGCCTGAATCTCAAAACTCTATCGCAGGCAGCCGCTGTCGCTCCTCAATGGCACGCTGGTTTTGGCTACGAGTTCATGGAGCGTCCGGACGGCTACACCGGACTGGCCGCCGCTTACGGCCTGCGCTTCGCCGCGCCACCCCGCGTCATGGATCTCGGCCTGCTCGCCCCGGCGCTGAAAGATCATCAGATTGATATCGCCGCCGGCAATGCCACGGATGGACTGATTCCCGCGCTCGATCTGTTCGTTCTCGAAGATGATCGCCACTATTTCCCCCCCTACGAAGCGGTCGCAGTGATTCGCCGGCAGACTTTGCAGCAGCATCCAGAAGTTGGCGAAGCGATCGCGGAATTGGCAGGCAAGATTTCCGATCAGGAGATGCAGAAATTAAATTACGCTCTCGATGGCCAGCGTCGCGATTCGAAGGATGTCGCACACGAATTTCTGCGAAGCAAAGGATTGATCCACTGATGCCCACTTCTTGTTTCACAAAGGGCGCTGAACATTGTCTCGGAAGGCCTAGATCAGCAACTCGCCTCGCAGTGTCAGGGTGGCTTCTCCTTTGAGAATCACCCGCTCCCCTTTGACTTCGCACCACAACTCTCCACCTCGCTCCGAGACTTGACGCGCGTGCAATTTTTCCTTGCCCAGTCGTCGACCCCAGTAGGGAGCAAGCGAGCAGTGCGTCGACCCCGTCACCGGATCCTCCGGGATGCCGTAGCTGGGCGCGAAATAGCGGGAGACAAAATCGGCATCCTTCCCCGATGCTGTGATCGCAACTCCGGCGGGATGGAGTTCCTCAAGCAGCCTGAAATTGGGGCGAATCCTTCTCACGTCTTCCTCAATCTCATACACTGCAAAGTAGTTGTCCTCGATCTGGAGAACCTCCGCGGGAGTCTTTCCGAGCCCGGCTACCAAGGCAGCCGGCGGGTCCGCGCAAGGCCAGGGCGGAAGGGCGGGGAAGTCCATCGCGAGCAAATCGCGGTCACGGGAGACAGTCAGTGCGCCGCTGAAGCGGGTTTCGAAGCGTACTGAATTGCATCCGGGCACAAGAATTTGCATCAGTACAAAGGCGGACGCCAGGGTTGCATGCCCGCAGAGTTTCGCCTCGCAGCGTGGGGTAAACCACCGGAGCTCAAAATGTTCACCTCGCGGAACGAAATAGGCGGTCTCAGAAAGATTATTTTCTGCGGCGACCGCACGCAACAACTCGTCATCTAACCACTCCACGAGAGGGCACACCGCGGCCGGGTTGCCTGCGAAAGGGCTTCCGGTGAAGGCGTCTACATGAAAGATCGGAAAAGACACCACCCTATGGTACTCGGAAGGAGACCCGGATAGAATCGTCAGACTGCGACGGGCCCGTTCTGAAGGCTGGCTGTTTGTTCGTCGATTTCGGAGATTCCCATGCCTACCACGTACAACGAAATCGCTATTCGTCACGAACTCACCGAGCAATTAGTAAGTGCCCGTCAGAGGACCGATGACCTTTTTGCCATCGTCAAGTCGGACTCTCTCTACGATCGGCCCATCCCCGAGCGTCACCGCATTGTCTTCTACATCGGACACCTCGAAGCTTTCGATTGGAATTTGTTGTACGACCGCGTACTTGGACTAAGAGCTTTCCATCCCGAGTTCGATCGCCTCTTTGCTTTCGGCATTGACCCGGTCGGCGGCGGATTGCCTTCCGATCAGCCTTCAGACTGGCCATCAATTGCCACCGTACAGGAGTATGTCCGAGAAATTCGCTCTACTCTGGATGAGAAATTGCAAGACTTGCTGGATTCCAATTCCTCCGGCAGGGATGGTTTTCCGCTCAGCACTCTGCTCAATGTAGCCGTTGAGCACCGCCTGATGCACGCTGAAACACTGGCGTACATGCTGCATCAAATGCCGCTCGATCGAAAAGTCCGCCGGCCAGAACCTGCAAATACTGTTACTTCCGCAATCGACCATCGCAGCATTGAGATTCCCGCCGGCGCGGTTACACTCGGCCTCGCTCGCGCGAGCGGTACGTTCGGTTGGGACAACGAGTTTTCAGCCCACACCGTCGATGTTCCCGCGTTTGCCATCGATCAGTACAAGGTGACAAATCAGCAGTACCTCGACTTCATCGAAGCAGGCGGATACCAATCTCGCTCGCTATGGACTGCAGCTGGCTCTGAGAATGACTGGGATTGGAGAGTGCAGCACGAAATTGCTCATCCCGCTTTCTGGAAGCGCGATGGCAACCGGTGGTTGTATCGGACCATGTTCAACGATGTTCCACTTCCTCTGGATTGGCCCGTTTATGTGAGCCAGGCGGAGGCGCAAGCCTACGCGAACTGGGTAGGGAAATCGCTACCCACCGAAGCCGAGTGGCAGCGCGCCGCATACTCTACTCCGAATGGTGGCCAGCTCTTTTATCCGTGGGGAAGTGAAACACTCTCACGAGAATTCGGCAACTTCGATTTCACCCGCTGGAATCCCGCGCCAGTGAACGCTTTTCCCGCGGGTCAAAGCGCCTTCGGAGTTCAAGGGATGCTAGGCAACGCTTGGGAGTGGACGTCCACCGAGTTCGCCCCATTCCCAGGATTCGAACCCTTTCCGTTTTATCGTGGGTACTCCGCAGATTTCTTTGATGGGAAACACTTTGTCATGAAAGGCGGGTCCGCGCGCACCGCTGCGTGCATGTTGCGGCCCACCTTCCGCAACTGGTTCCAGGCACACTACCAATTTATCTATACGGGATTTCGTTGCGTAAGCCGCTGACTCGTCATAAGGAGTTCTCCAGATGCTTGTTCACGCCATCACCGCCAACATCACCTACGAGTTCGCAGCGGATGTCCGCACTGGTCTCACCAAGCCAGGTCAAAAAGAATTGCTATCGAAATACTTGTACGATGATGTGGGCTCGGCATTGTTCGAAGTAATCTGTCATCTGCCTGAATACGGTTTAACGAGAGCCGACGAACGTCTCCTCCGTCGCCATGCGGAAGATATCGTCGAGCGGCTTGATACTCCAATCGCCGTCGCCGAACTCGGCAGCGGCAGCGGCAAGAAGACTCGGCAGATCCTCGAGGCGTTTTGCCGGCGCCAGCGTACCCGGTACTATCCCATCGAGATTTCTCGAGCCGCGCTTGCCATGTGCGAACGCGAACTCAGCGACATCGATTCCATCAGCATCCTCGGTTTCGAGCGCGAATATCTCGATGGACTGCTCGAAGTCGCTGCGCAGCGCAAGCCCGGACAGCATCTTCTCGTGTTGTTCCTGGGCAGCACCATCGGAAACTTCGATCGCATGGCAGGTCTCAAATTCTTGAATCAAGTCCGCCGCATTCTGCAGCCCGGGGACTCACTTCTTCTGGGCACGGATCTGGAGAAGCCTGCAGCCCAATTGCTGGCAGCTTACGACGACGAATTGGGAGTGACCGCCGCCTTCAATTTAAACCTCCTGGCGCGCATCAATTACGAGCTTGGCGCTAACTTTGATCTCGCGCACTTTGAACATATGGCAAGAATCAATCACCAAACTCGCAGCGTCGAGATGCATCTCCGCTCGTTGCGCCGCCAGACCGTCAACATTCCTGCCGCCGAACTTACCGTCGAATTTCTTGAAGGCGA
>Ga0210393_10001807_pt1 | contig 17772 bp, 13 predicted proteins | sample IncBWC27OmetaG_FD_160068 | JGI IMG/M metagenome (GOLD analysis project Ga0210393, IMG submission 160068) | Forest soil microbial communities from Barre Woods Harvard Forest LTER site, Petersham, Massachusetts, United States - Inc-BW-C-27-O ... | reverse complement strand
AAGCCGGTATGCACGTAAATCGGGCCGCCGGGAAGCGCGAAAGCATTCACCGATTTTTCGCGGACAACTTTGAAAGTGTAGGGAAACTTGTACCCCGGCGCGCTGGCGGCAAGCTTTTGTCCAAGCGAAGCAATGAATTTGGACATGAGATGGTCCGCGGAAAGCAGCGGCAGGGCACGCTCAACTTCGGGGACGCTTTGTTGTCCGATTTGAATTTCTTGTTCGATGGTGTAGCGATCGCCGGAAGTTGGGTTGGTCGTGACTCGACCCTTCTTAGGGTCGACGTTTTCTTTAGTTCCAGCAGCGGCAAGCGAGAGACAGAGGAGGATGGCGCACAGACAATAAAAGTTCCCGGACTGGGGTAGGTTCCGATTCATGTGGCACGCGGAAGTGGCATTTTAGTCTTCGTAAGTTGCGGAATCCAAATGTCGGTAGGAGAGTGGAGCTAATGGCCCTGTCGACTATCATCCGCGAGCCCCGAACAGATTCTTGCCCCGCATAGCATTTCCCTCTCGGAGATTTTGGTCGCTGTAGAGGAGAAAGACCTGTTGTCGAAACGAATCCGGACAAAAGGCAACGAAGAGTATCACTCAAAGATTGCTCAAACCATTTCGAAAACTAGCGGTTAGCAGCATTCTGCGGTTTATTCCGGGTCTGCTGTTCCACTTCCGCGTGACCTGCGAGAAGAAACTGCAATCCGCGCCACAATCCCTTGTTAACCGAGAACTGTAACGTTTGCGGGTTTAACTTCACCATTTAAGCGTCGCAAAGTGATGTATGGAATATCGGGTCCCGGTTTCACTTTCCGGAAAAAAACTCAGAGGCAGTCTTTAATGGCTGTACAGTCTGCGGAGAACGCGCGCGGGTTCATGCCTTCACGCACTGTGCCCGATCCAAACAACTCGCATTTCAAACCCTATTGTCTGTGGAGGCAAAAAACATGTTCCGAATCTCAGCATACTCTCGACTTCTCAAGTCGATCGCATTCACCCTTCTTATGGCCGGCGTCGCCGTAGCGCAGTCTTCCGCGGGAGCAAAGCGGCCCGCCGACGTTCCCGCAGATTTCATCCTTACGCCGTTCGGCTACTTCCACCCTAGCTGTGTAAACCATCTGGCTAAAGAGGATGTGCTCCGAGAGGATCTCAAAGTCATTGAGCGCAAGGGTGGCACCACTCAACCGCTCAAGTGCGCCTATCCACACTTCGAAGCCGACGGAACCAAGGTCGTCGGGGATCTGAAGCCTGTCGGAGACGGAACGAAGCCACCATTCATCGGTCATTCATGGATTGAATATGCCAGCGTGCATGATGTTAATGACTATGAGGAAGTCTATTCGCAATGGACAGTCCCACCGGCCCCGGCTAGCAACGACGGACAAACCCTTTACTTCTTCAACGGCCTCGAAGACATTAACGATGTGGTGTCGATCATTCAGCCGGTCTTGGGATGGAATGGCAACGGGCTTAGCAACTGGAGCATCGCTGCCTGGAACTGCTGCCCTAGCGGCACGACCAACGAAGCCACCCCGGTGTCAGTTAGCCCCGGAGATCAAATCGAAGGCTATAGCTTCAGCACCTGTGGTAAGGGAACCAAGACTTGCCCCACATGGGACGTGGTTGCTCTTGACGACCAAAATGAAAGTTTCTCTCAGCTCATTGATACGCCAAATGAGGGGCAGACCTTTAACTGGGCGTTCGGCGGGGTGCTCGAAGTTTATAACATCACGCAGTGCAGCGACTACCCCGCCGGCGAGGAGTCCGGCTACGGCGGCAAAATTGGTTTTCACGACCAGGTTATCTTGAATGACCAGTATGTGCAGATTAATCCGTCATGGACAATATCCAATGTGTCCGGGGGATTGACCCCACAATGCAACTACGGTGGGACCAAGCGGCCACAGGTGTATCTCAATTATTGATTCCGCTGCGCAGATAAGTGTTGGGGTGTCCTGGGATCGTCGGATTCCGGGATACCCCTGCCTTAGTTACGATCGGCAATTATGACCGGCGAAAACACCTCGATTGCAGATGGGCCTCTCAATGCGGACCAATGGTATATCGACAGCCAGCCGTGCGGAGTCTGTCAGGGTTCATGTAGCGGCACGCCTGGGGATGCGCGTGTCCTCCGTTGATCTGCTGTTAGAATTAAATGGCGATGGTATTGCCTTTCGTCCGTGATCTGTTCGCGGACGTGGAAAAGTTGCCTGCCTTTTTGCGTGTAGCCTCCCACCTGCGGGAGGGCACGGGGAGAATACGTGTCTCCGGACTCACGCCCACTGCGAAGGCGTTGCTCCTGGTTTTATTGCAGAAGGCCGCCGGACGCCCGCTGATCGTGGTCGTGGCCGACAACCGCGTCGCCGAAGAGTTGGTGCCGGTGTTGCAGGCTTTTCACGAGTTGATCGGCGGGAGCGAACCGGATTCTGTGATCTCGCTGCCTACGCGGGATGTCTTGCCATTTCAGAATCTATCGCCGCATCCTGAAATTCAGGAAGAACGCGCGGTCGCCCTATGGAAGGTTGCTACCGGCGCTGTATCCATTCTGGTTTCGCCAATTGCGGCGACCGCCTTGCGTCTTCGCTCCGCAGAATATTATGCCGATCTGGCGCGAATGGTTCGCCGAGGCGAGACCCTCGACACAGAGCCCTTGCTGCGCCACCTGAACACGGTTGGCTACACCTCGACGGACGTGGTGGAAATGCCGGGAGAGTACGCCATACGAGGCGGCATCCTCGACGTGTATTCGCCGGAGGCAGATCGTCCGCTGCGAATTGAATTCTTTGGCGATGAAGTCGAGTCCATCCGCAAGTTCGATCCCGCGACGCAAAGATCGTCCACTCCAGTCGATGAAGCGTTGCTGCTTCCGCTTACGGAAACTCCAATCAGCGACGACCTGCTGGGAGCGATTCATGTGCGGTTGTCGGGAAAGCGGATCGCTGGTGCGGAAGAGGTTGTTGAGCAAGCAGTGCGTTCCGGCGGCGTCAGCGTGTTTCCGGGGTGGGAGTTTTACGCGCCTGTTGCGGGGGCCGATCGCACCGTCTTCGATCTTTTGCCTAACGCGGTGGTGCTTGCGGACGAGCCGGATAATCTCAAGCAAGAGTTTGATCACACCTGGTCGCGAATCGAAGAAGCGCACGAGCGCAGCGAGGTTGGTAACTTGGTACGGCCTACGGACTTGTCTCTTGCTCCTGAAGACTGGTGGCGAAAACTGGACATTCTTCCCGGAGCGTCGATCGAGCACCTCGAAATCGCGCGTCCCGATGAGTCCGAAGCAGTCACGTTTCATTCACAGCCCACGCAGCGGTTTCATGGCTCGGTTCCGGCGATGCTGGAAGACGTTAAGAAGCAGATTGCGGAGCAGAATCGGGTGTTGATCGCAGTGCCAAATATCGGCGAAGTCGAGCGCCTGGCCGATGTTTTCAGCGAATACGCTCTTTCCTTTCGTCTTGGCAGCCGCACTCGCGGTGGAGAAAGTTATGCCGACGAAACGTCCTATTTCGCGGGCGAGATTCTCACTAGCACGCTGACTAAAGCGTACGTGCCGGACGGCGTCGTTTTGCCGGATGCTCATCTGGCAATTCTCGGCTCTCGCGATCTGTTCGACGAGTCCGACTCTATAGTTTCACGTCCGCAGCGCAGTAAGTCGAAAGTTTCGGCGTTTCTTTCCGACTTCCGCGACCTGCAGGTGGGCGATTACGTGGTCCACGTCGAGCATGGGATTGGGCAATATCAGGGGCTGAAGGAGATCAACCAAGGCGATGGCAACGCCGAGTTCATGCTGCTCGAGTATGCGGAAGGTGCACGGCTTTATGTTCCTCTGACCCGGCTCGATCTGATTCAGAAATATCGGTCGTCGGAGGGCGTAAAGCCGCCCCTGAACCATCTGGGAACGGCAGCCTGGGCTAAGACAAAAGCGCGCGTCCGCAAGGCCATGAAGGACATGACCGACGAGTTGCTCAAGCTGTACGCTGAGCGCCGAGCGGCCAAGGGGTTCGCATTCTCGCCTGACAATCAATGGATGCGGGAGTTCGAAGACTCTTTTGAGTTTACCGAGACTGAAGATCAGGATTTGGCGATCACGGACGTGAAGCGTGATATGGAATCGTCGCAGCCCATGGATCGGCTGCTGTGCGGTGACGTCGGCTATGGTAAGACGGAAATCGCCATGCGCGCGGCGTTCAAAGCGGTCAACGACAACAAACAAGTCGCCGTGCTTGCGCCTACAACCGTGCTTGCCTTTCAGCATTTTGAAACTTTCAAGCAGCGCTTTGCGGCATTTCCGGTCAAGATCGAAATGATCAGCCGTTTTCGAAGCGCAAAGCAGCAGAAAGAAATTCTGCAAAAGGTGGAGACAGGGAAAGTGGACATCCTGATCGGCACCCACCGCCTGCTCTCGAAGGACATTAGGTTCACCGACCTCGGCCTGCTGGTGGTGGATGAGGAGCAGCGCTTCGGAGTGCGCCACAAAGAACGGCTCAAACAGATGCGGAAGGAAGTCGATGTTCTCACCATGTCTGCTACTCCGATTCCGCGCACGCTGCATATGTCGTTGGTTGGGATGCGCGATATGAGCGTGATCGAAACCCCGCCCAAGGACCGCATGGCGATCCAAACGGTGGTTGCCAGTTGGGATGAGAAGCTGATCCAGTCTTCTCTCGAGCAGGAACTGGATCGCGGCGGTCAAATCTATTTCGTGCATAACCGCGTGGAAAGTATCTGGGAGATCGCGGCGAAGCTGCAGGAACTGGTGCCGCGGGCGCGCATTATTGTGGGACACGGACAAATGTCGGAAGGAGAACTGGAAAAAGTGATGCTGAAGTTCATGCATCACGAGGCCGATATTCTGGTGGCCACGACCATCATCGAAAACGGTCTCGACATCCCCCTGTGCAATACGATCGTGATCAATCGTGCCGACCGCTTTGGATTGTCTGAGCTTTACCAGTTGCGCGGACGCGTGGGGCGATCGAACCGCAGAGCCTATGCGTACTTGCTGATACCCGCCAACATCGAGCTTACGCCGATAGCGCGGCGGCGCCTGGCGGCGCTAAAAGAGTTTTCCGATCTTGGCGCAGGGTTCAAAATCGCTGCCCTGGATTTAGAACTTCGTGGCGCTGGCAATCTGCTGGGCGGAGAACAGAGCGGACACATTGAAGCGATCGGCTTCGAACTTTATACGCAGATGCTCGACCGCGCTGTCCGTGAAATGAAGGGCGAAGCTGGGCCAGATGAAGCCGAGACCCAACTGAACCTTGGCCTCAATATTCGCATCCCGGTAAATTATATTCCGGAGGAAAACCAGCGGCTCCGAATGTATAAGCGCGTTGCTGGCGTTGAAACCGAGTCCCAACTCAACGACGTCGGCGCTGAACTCGAAGACCGTTATGGCGAGCCTCCGGCCGCGGTGCGCAATCTGCTGGATTACGCCTCTCTCAAACTGCTGGCAGTGCGCGTGGGCGTGAATGCCATCGAGCGCAAGCGGGATCTTGTGACCATCAAGTTTCGACAAAATGCGGTGATCGATCCTGGGAAGCTGGCGCGATTTGTGTCTTCGCAACGGGGAGCGCAATTCACTCCTGACGGGATGCTGAAATTCTTTCTCAAGCCAACCGCAGCCGAGGAAGTGTTGGACCATCTTGAAACCTTGTTGGAAAAACTAGCTGCGGAGATTCCTGAGGCCGCATCGACGCCTGAAAAAGTCAGCTAGATCGTTTGCAACTCCCCAGCGCTGCGGCAAGACAGCCAGATCCCTAGTTTCTCGTGTTAGTCTCATTTTCTCTGAACTAACGAAGTAAAAATGACGCCGCAATTCCTATCTCTGCCTACGAATCTCAGCCTGGCCGCGGTCTTTGCCTGGGGCACGAGCGATTTTCTTGGCGGATACGGCGCGCGACGCGCGAATGCATTTCTCCTTACAGCGATTGCGCATCTCAGTGGCATGATCCTTATGGCAGGAGTGGCAGTCGCCACTCATTCGCCATTCCCTACGCGAACTGCGGTCGCCTGGGCGTTGTTGGGGGGCTTGTCTGGAGGCGGAGCGCTGGCGATCTTTTATCGCGCGCTGGCCACGGGCAGGATGGGCTTGACCGCTCCGGTAGCGGCGGTCTTAGGCGCCGCGATTCCAACCGCGTTCGGAATCTTCCGCGAAGGCTTGCCCCAAGCGGCTCAAGTCGCCGGTTTCGTGATGGCGGCGACAGGAATCTGGCTCATCTCGCGTAGCGAAGATGAGAGCTCTCGCGAGGGTATTGGGATGGCCGCGCTCGCCGGAATTGGCTTCGCCGGATTTTATCTGTGCATCAGGCAGGCCGGGGATGGCTCGGCGTTTTGGATCGCGGCTACGTCGAAAGTGGCATCGTTTACTCTCACTGGATTGATCGTTCTGATCGGGCGCAGCGCCCGCGACATTGACCGCCGTGGCATCGCTCTTGGCATACTGGCGGGGTGTCTCGATATCATTGGCAGCGTGTTGTTCATTCGTGCCAGCCAGACTGGACGCCTCGACACGGCGGTCGTGCTCAGTTCGCTCTATCCGGCGGTCACCGTGTTGCTCGCCCGCTTTATCCTGAAAGAACATTTCACCCGCTGGAAAGCCCTGGGCATGGTCGCCGCGTTGCTTGCAGTGCCAATGATCGCGTGGCGATGAAGAAAATCCGGCTACGGATTTGCGCTGATTGGCACTGATCGATTGGTTTGATCCGCGCAAATCAAGTAAGCATCCGTCGCTGCCCTTGCTGTTACCATCTTCTTCGTGCCCCTGCTTGAAATCCGCAGTCTGACCAAGGTCTTTCCGCTGGGAGAATCTGTCTTTGGCGGAAGTGCAAAAGGCGAAGTACGTGCCGTGGATAATGTCTCGCTGGATATTCAATCTGGCGAAACCCTCGGGCTGGTGGGCGAGTCGGGATCGGGCAAAAGCACCTTGGGCCGATTAGTCCTTCGACTGATTGAGCCGACCTCGGGCAAGATCATGTTCGAAGGCCGTGACTTGCTCGCAGCCGGCCACGCGGAGATGCGCCGCCTGCGCCGCGACATGCAGATCATCTTTCAGGATCCCTTTGGATCGCTCGATCCTCGTATGCGGGTGGAAGATGTGATCAGCGAGCCGCTAATTGTTCACGAACGCACGGTTTTTTCCGCGCGGCGCGCACGAGTTGCGGAATTGCTTCGCGCGGTAGGTCTTGACCAGTCCGCACTGCGCCGCTTTCCACACGAATTCAGCGGAGGTCAGCGCCAGCGAATCGGAATTGCCCGGGCTCTGGCCCTGCGTCCGAAGTTCATTGTGGCGGACGAACCGGTCTCCGCCCTTGACGTCAGCGTTGGCGCGCAGATCGTGAATCTGATGGCGCAGCTGCAACGCGAGTTCGGCCTTACGTGCCTGTTTATTTCCCATTCGATGCCGGTGGTGCGTTATCTGGCGACTCGTATTGCGGTGATGTATCGCGGAAAGATCGTCGAGGTCGGGACGACAGAGCAGATTACGGAACGGCCAAACCATCCCTATACGCGCAGTCTGTTAGAGGCAACGCCCGAAATCATGGCGTGACCTCGCGCCTTCAGCCTTCCTCTTTGCAGTGCCACTGGAGGAAGTTTTTCGGTACGAGTCGGCTGATTCGGAAGGGTACAAATGATCCGACGGCGAGTCGCCATCGAAGGTTCCCGCGGCCGCTTGTTTGTTCCGTGACCTGCGGATTACAATGCACGCCGGAATTCTTCCACCGGAATTTGAGGAAGCCAGGACGAAACCAACTTGCTCGGGGCTATCCTTGGACGGCACAATGGAGACATCATGAAAAAAATCATTGTCGTGCTCGTGCTGCTCGCGTCCTCTGTATTTTTGTTTGGGCAAGATAAGCCGGAACCAAGTAAGACCGAACCAGCCAAGGCTACGCCCGCACCCGCGGCGTCGGCCAAGAACCCGGTATCTGACACGGTGAGAGAAATTCTGGCGCGCCAGAAGAACAATTTGCTGGGGGCGGTTGAAGAGATGCCGCCCGATAAGTTCGGCTACAGCCCCACGCCTGCGCAAATGAGCTTCGGCCATCTCGTTATACACACGGCGATGTCCAACATCGAACTGTGCAGCAAAGCAGGGAGCATGCCGCCTCCGCCAATGAAGCCCATGCCCGAGACAGATAAGGTTCGGCTGCAGGCGGGCCTGACGAGGTCGTTCATGTACTGCGAAGCTGCCTTGGGCAGAGTGGACGATTCAAAGCTCGGCAACCCGATTGAGTTGTTTGGCGGAAGGCAGGGCACCGTGGCATCCGCGCTTATTAGTCTTACCAACGATTGGGCAGACCATTACAGCACTGCCGCTATTTATCTTCGTTTGAATGGACTGCTTCCACCCACGGCAGAGCCGAAGAAATAGCAAATCCACCGGTAGGAAATAATTGCATACTTACTGGATCTGCACCAAATCGCGGGTGCTCGGCGCCGCGTGTTGCGGAGCTCGCCAGGAATCGAAAATCGATACTTGATGCACGCAGGAAACGGTGCAATGCGGCGCGCAGGATTTCTCGCTCACGTACTCGCGGCGAATATCGTGCACGGTGTAGGTCTCAAGCGGAGTTCCAGGATAGCCGCGCTGTTGGGAGCAATAGTGCACAAGCCCGTCCTCGCAGATGTAGAGGTAACGCGCGCCGGCTCGGCAGCGCCACTGATTAGGCCGCCCCTGCGCAATGTTGTCCTGGAAACCATTGATGCGGGTGAAGCTGCTCTTCTCCATCGCCTTCATCTCGTGATACACCCGCTTTTCTTCTTCCGCCAGGGGCTGCAACTGCCCACTCCCGTCATGAATGATGCCAATGGTCGAGCTGAAACCCAGCTCCAGTGCCCGTCGCCCGATAGTTAGCGCATCTTGCGGATTACACACGCCGCCGCCCACCACGGAATTGATGTTCACGTGGAAATCGGCGTGCTCGGCGAGGAGTTCGAGTTTCTTATCCAGAACCTTAAGGCTCTTCTTGGATACATCGTCGGGCGTAACGTTGTCGATCGAAATCTGCAGCCATTCAAGTCCTGCGCGATTCAACCGCTGAATACGATCCGCGACGAGCAGGTAGCCGTTCGTAATCAGCCCCGCGATCATTCCACGCTTGCGAATGCGGCGGATGATCTCGTCCAATTCGGGATGCAGAAGTGGTTCGCCACCACTGATTGTGATCACTGCTGTGCCCAGTTCAGCCAGTTTGTCGACTCGCGCGAACATAGTCTCGGTCGGCACCGCCTTGGAAAAATCGTCGTACTCGTTGCAATATTCGCAGGCCAGATTGCATCGGCGAATGGGAATAATGTGCGCTAGCAGAGGATGGTCGGTAGACACGAAGGCGCGCGCAATCATGCTTGCTCCGCGAAGATTTCGGTGGAGCGCGAGCATGCGACGACGCAGAGTTGTGAGGGTGGCAGGCATGAAGTTGACGATGACTCTATTAGACCATATGGGCGCGCCGACTTCGCGCTGCTAGCATCGATCGGAGGTTTTTAAAGGTCGAATGGCTACGGCAATAGCTTGTGACCCGCATCCTTTAGAGCTTGCAGAGCCGTTTCAACGTGGTCTTCGCCGACCAGCACGTAGTCGGTATCGAACGTGGAGATGGCGAAGATGGGAACTTCTTCCTCCGCGAGCGGACCAATGAACGAACTTAAAATACCAACCTCAGAAAAGGAAAAAGGTCCTTCGATTTTGAGGCACACCCAAGGAGTCGTGGGCATGTGTTCCTCAGGAACATTCTCCGCGGGACAAACGATTGACAATTCATCGGTGGTTCGAGTTACCGATGCAAAGGGTGCGCTCCACGCCCACTCCGGGAGCGGCGCGTAAGCCGGTAATCGGCAAACCGCGAATCGTCCGGGGATTCGAGAAAACCTTAATGCGCGCTTAGTCATCAGTTCGATTCCGTAGGAGCGGCCACCAAGGCTACGACCGGGCTGCGGCCGCGTCAAACAAATTGAGGAAGGCCAGTTTCTTTTCGGCTGGAAGAAATGACGCCTCGAAAGAATTACGCGCCAGCTCGCGCAGGTGCTCGTCAGTGAAGCCGAAGGCGTCCTGAGCCAGCTGATATTCCCGGCTTAGAGAAGTCTCGAACATGGCGGGATCGTCCGTGTTGAGCGTGACCATCACCCCTTGATCAAAATAATTGCGTACCGGATGCTCGGCGACAGTGGTACAAATGCCAGTGCGCAGGTTGCTGGTAATGCAAATTTCCACCGGAACCTGGCGAGTTGAAAGTGCCTCCACCAATTCGGGATCTTGCGAGGCAGTGAACCCGTGACCGATGCGTTCGGCTGGAAGATTGAGGGCGCCCCACACTGACCCCGGCCCCGCAGTCTCGCCTGCATGCGCCGTAAGTCGAAGGCCACTCCCGGCGGCGTAGGCATAGACATCGCGAAATAATTCAGGAGCAGCCTGCCGCTCGTCGCCGCCGATGCCGAATCCGACCACACTGGGACTCCTGTACCGCGCGGCCAATTCAGCCACTGGTTGGGCTTTCTCCGCCCCGAACTGGCGCACTGCATCAAAGATCCAGAGCAACGATACTCCGAAGTCGCGTTCTCCGCGTTCGCGCCCGCGTTCGAGGCCGGCGAAGATCGAATCAAAATCCCGCTTGCGCCACAAGCACACTCCCACCGACACGTAGACTTCGGCGTGCAGCACATTGTCCGCTTTAAGCTTTTCCATCAACCGGTAAGTGATGAGCTCGTAATCCTCGGAAGTTTGCAACTCTTCGGTCACTGTCTTGAATGCCATCAGAAATCCAGTGAAGTCCTTATAGCGGTAAAGCTGCTCCACTTCCGCGAGCGAGCCATTTCTCCCGTGACGCTTCTTCAGTTCGAGCAGCGTAGCAGGATCGATCGAACCCTCGAGATGCAGGTGTAGCTCAGCTTTGGGCAGGGTGATGACGAACTGGCTGGGCTGGGCGCTCACACTTCAGATTGTAGATTCCAGACCTCAGATTTGCGAACATTCGAAAAACAGCGAGCCTGAATTGTGCACTGCAATCCAGCAACTCTCCCATCCGATCTAGCGGGCTTTTACATGCTCAGGACGGAAACCAAGCCCGAGGACGCGAGCCGGAATGCGACGCAAGACTGGCCAGCGCTGGAGGAGCTTCAAAACCCACGGAGCCGAAAGAGTCTTGTCGCTGCCAATAATTTTCCGGATCACATTGTTCTGGATCAGGATTTGGAACCGTTGGGTGGCTCGAGTCGGGAAACTCCTCCGTCGTTGAACCGCCTCGAGATCGCTTTCAGTGACGTTGTTTTGCCGAAGGTTTGGGCCGAGTAGGTTTGCTGCCGCGACCGCATCCTGAATTGCGAGATTGATTCCTACACCGCCAATGGGTGACATGGCGTGAGCAGCATCCCCAATACATAGGAGTCCAGGCAGGTACCATCGTGCAAGCCGATCGACAGTGACGGTCAGAAGGCTGATTTGCTTCCACTCGCCCAACTCTTCAATACGGTCTTGTAGGAATGGCTCAAGCGCCGCGATCTCTTGGCGAAATGTTTCCAACCCTCTCTGCCGGATGTCATCCGCTGTTCCCTTCGGGATAACAAAAGCACACTGCCAGTAATCCTCGCGATTGATGAGAAACAGAATCCTGCCACGATCGAAATGGCCCAGAGTCTGCGGTGGATCGGTGCGACGACGGCTGAGTCGCATCCACATGACATCCATCGGCGCGCCGAGATCAATCACCTTTAGGCCTGCTCGCTCGCGGACTACCGAGCGGCGGCCGTCGGCACCGACGGTTAAGGAGGCTCGAATTTCGAGAGTGCCGTTCGGCGTCTTTGCGCGAACACCCGCTACCGTGCCGTTCACTTCGATGAGATCGGTCACCTCGGCCTGCATTCGCAAATGGAATGTGGGACAACGGCTGGCCTGCTCGGTGATGAAATTCAGGAAGTCCCATTGCGGCATCAAGGCCAAAAAATGACAGTGAGTCGGCAGGTGGGTAAAATCCGCAATCGTGACGGTTTCGCTGCCGATCTTGCCGCCAAGCTTGGTCACCTTCTGATGCGGGCGCTTCAAGAACTCATCCAGAATGCCGAGTTCGTGCATGATTTCAAGGGTAGACGGATGGATGGTGTCGCCGCGGAAATCGCGCAGAAAATCCGCATGCTTTTCGAGCACGACAACGTCAATGCCCTGGCGCGCAAGAAGAAAGCCCAACATTACGCCGGCGGGACCGCCTCCAGCGATGCAACAGCGAGTGTGGATCGGGTTATCCACGCCAATTAATCCTAACGGAGATTTGGATTACGCAATCGCGACTTACGGTTTCCCGGCGAACTCACTGTGATGCCGGCTGTAGAGGTAGTAGATGCTCAGCCCGATAGCCAGCCAGGCAAAGAATCGCAGCCAGGTCAGAATGGGCAGACCGGACATAAGCAGAACGCAGAAGAACACGCTAAGCACCGGCGCCGCAATGCCGCCGGGAGCCCGGAACCCGCGATGCCGTGCGGGATCACGATAGCGCAAGATGATTACCCCGATCGAAACCAGCACGAAGGCGAAGAGCGTACCGATGTTGGAAAGGTCAGAAAGCGTGCCAATATCCAGAAAACCCGCCGGAATGCCGACCAGAAAACCGGCGATCCACGTCGCCGTTGCTGGCGTGCGAAAACGCGGATGTACACGACCGAAGAGCCGGGGCAGCAGGCCATCCCGCGACATCGAAAACCACACTCTCGCTTGTCCCAACTGGAAGACCAGCAGCGACGAAATCATGCCCATCATCGCGCCGAAGAGAACCCCCAGGTGAATCCAGTTCAGGGTGTGCGAGCCGGTTTGCACGGTTAATAACTTCAGGGCATTGACTACGGGCGCGGCATCGTCGCGGACCGACTGCCACGGCACAATTCCAGTCAGAACAATCGCGACGCCGATGTAGAGAACCGTGCAAACGATCAGCGTGGCAATAATTCCAATCGGCAAGTCGCGTTGCGGATTGCGAGCCTCTTCGGCTGCGGTTGAGACCGAATCAAACCCAATGTACGTGAAAAAAATAATCGAGCCGCCGGTTAGGATGCCCGACCATCCCATGGGTGCGAAGGGATGCCAATTGCCGGGATTCACATAGTGCGCGCCGACAATGACGAAGGCAAGAATCGCCGCGATCTTGAGAATGACCATGACGTTATTGGCTTCCGCTGACTCGCGAATGCCTCGAACCAGGATCACGGTCAAAATCATGACCACAAGAAATGCCGGAAAATTGAAACCAAAGTGCAGGCCCGGCGTGTAAAGCACGTTGCCCCTCAGATCGGTGAGGCCCCCGGGCAAGTAAGCCGGTGAGATCCAGCGCAATGCCGGATGAAATCCGAACCAGTCAAACATCCCCACCAGGTGCGCTGAAAAGCCGACGCTGACCGCCATGTTGCTAACCGCGTACTCCAAAATCAAATCCCAGCCAATGATCCAGGCAATCAACTCGCCCATGGTGGCGTAAGTGTAGGTGTACGCGCTGCCCGCAATTGGAATCATCGATGCCAATTCCGCGTAGCAAAGTCCAGTGAAAGCGCAGACAATGGCGACCAGGACCAACGAGAGCGCGAGGGCTGGACCAGCGCCCGGCCGGCCCAGCGTGGCATGGTGCGTGATCAGAAAATCAAGTAGAGGAGCGTTGAAAATGGAAGAACTGTCGAACTTCTGCCCCCCGATGGCGGTCCCGATGACAGTAAAAATACCCGACCCGATCACCGCGCCAATGCCAAGAGCCGTAAGCGAGACCGGGCCCAGGGTTTTTTTCAGCTTCCGATCCGGCTCTTCTGAGTCGGAGATCAGCTTATCAATCGACTTGCAACAGAAAAGCTGATTGTCCGAGGTTCGAGGACTGCCCCCGCGGCCCGGATTGGTGGTAATTGGTGTTTGTGCCAAAAGGCGTTGTCTCCCGGAATGCAGCAATCAGCAATAGCACTTGGCCCTGAAGCTGTTCGGGCCAAGTGCCTAAATGCACACCACCGCCTTTACCGCTTCGCCGCGCCGCGCACCATCTTCTTCACTTTGCGCTTCTTCGATCCACGGGCGTACTCCCGTGGCTTCAGCGGCTTTTCCGCTTTCACTTTCTTGCGCGATGTGCGTTTTGCTTTCTTTCGTTCTTCCTTGGTTAGTTTTTTTGTATTTGCCATGAATGCCGTTCTTTCTCCTTAAGATGGTTCGCGCTTAGCTGCCGAGCAACGCTCGGCCGGACGAACATGGGCGTCCGCCCCTACGTAACTCATGCCCGTTCTAACTGGGCATATTTCTCCACCAGCTTCTTCAAACCGAAGCGAGGAAATTGTACCGTAATCTTGGCCTCTTCACCCTCTCCTTCTCGATGGTACACCGTCCCTTCGCCGTATTTGGGATGCCGCACCTTCTGGCCCGGCTTGAATCCCTTCTTGCCCCTGGGCTCTTCCACCAGCGTTTTCGGGACGTTAAATTTCTTCCCCCGCGACGCGAAAAACTCCGCAATATTGTCAATGGAATTGTAGCTGCGTCCGGAATACGACGGAGCCTGTGGCTTGTTCGGAGCCACCCAATTCGCGGTGCTCTGATCTTCGTCCTCGTAGGCGTAGTGGGCCTGTTGCTCAGGCTCGTGCGGCGCGGACACTCTTGCCCGCGAAGCCTCTCGCTTCCGCCGTGAACCTCCCAGTTCTTCCACCAGCGCTGCCGGTACTTCTTCGAGAAATCGCGAAGGCACGCTGGCCTCGGGCAAATCCGTTCCGTAGCGCCGACGATACACAGCTCGGGTAAGAACCAAGGTATCCATCGCCCGCGTCATTCCCACATAGCACAAGCGGCGTTCTTCTTCGATATCGTCCGGCTGCAAGAAAGTACGCGAATGCGGGAACAATCCTTCTTCCAAGCCGCATAGAAATACCAGCGAAAACTCCAATCCCTTCGCGGCATGGAGAGTCATCAAGGTGATCTGTGCCCGTTCATCGTAGGCATCCGCATCGCTCACCAGAGCTGCATGATCGAGAAATTGATCCAGAGTCTCGCCCCGGTCGCGCGAATCCATGGCTGCATTCACCAATTCGCGCAGGTTCTCAATCCGCGAATAAGCCTCGGGAGTGTCTTCCTCCTCAAGTTGCTTGATGTAACCCGTGCGGTCGATGAGGAATTTCAGAAGTTCGGCAGTGTTCGCCGCCTCGCCCGGAGTGCGAAAGCCAGGCTCCGCTGCTGGCGTAGAGCCAGCGCCCTCGCCCGCTAAGGCCGGGCCAGTAGTCTCAGGGGAAGCGTCAACCTCATCGGGGACTCCGAAGTCGAATGAGATATTTTCGTCCTCGCTGGGGTCGAAGGAGACATCAGCATCCTCGGGCGATTCATCCGCTGGGAGGTCTGCGTGCTGATCTTCTCGCGCCGTATCTTCTAACCGCTCGACATAAGTTCCCGCCAACATCGCGCGGCCATCTTCAATCAGCCGCCTAAAGCTCCGCAGTGCCGCGAGCGCCCGCTGCGGCAGAAGTTGGCGCTTGATCGCTTCCCCGAGCGCACCCCACAATGACTTTCCGGTCTCCAGCGCGACCCGTTCCAGAGTCTCAATCGTGGTCTTGCCAATCCCACGCACCGGCGTATTAATCACGCGCAGCAACGAGATCGAATCATCCACGTTGTGGATGACCTTCAAATACGAAATCATGTCTTTGATTTCGGAGCGCTCGTAGAACGAAAATCCACCGACCACGTGATACTTCAACTGATAGCGGCGCATCGCCTCTTCAAACAAACGTGACTGTGAGTTCGTACGGTAAAGTATTGCCGCTCGCACATTCTCGCCCTGGTCCACTGCCTCTCGCAAATATTTCGCAATGTAGTCCGCCGCAAACAGTGCCTCGTTCTCGCCATCCGGCGCCTCGTAATACCCGAGTCTCGTGCCGCCTTGCCGCGAAGTCCACAGATTCTTTCCCTTGCGCTTGAGGTTGTTCGCGACCACCGCGGACGCTGCCTGCAGAATATTCTGAGTCGAGCGATAGTTCTGTTCCAGGCGGATGATCTTGGCCTCGGGAAAATCCTTTTCAAACTCAAGAATGTTGCGAATGTCGGCTCCACGCCACGAGTAAATCGATTGGTCTTCATCGCCAACTGCGCAAATGTTGTGCCGGGTTCCCGCCAGCAGCCGCATCAGCTCATACTGGGGACGATTCGTGTCCTGATACTCGTCGACCAGAATGTACTGGAACCTGCGGTTGTAGTATTCGCGAACTTCGGCTGCAGCTTTCAGTAGGCGCACGGTTTCGAGCAACAGGTCGTCGAAATCGAGCGCGTTTGCCTTCGCCAGTTCTTTTTTGTATTCAGCATAGATCTGCGCCACGCGCTCGGTTTTGGGATCGGCCGATTGCAAATAAACTTCCTGCGGATCGAGCATGTGATTCTTTGCCCAAGAAATATGGGCCAGCACCGCGCGCGGCGTGGTCTGCTTGTCGTCAATCCCGAGGCGCCGCATGACCGCCTTAACCAATTGCTGCTGGTCATTCTCGTCGTAAATCACGAAGCTCTTGGTGTGACCGATTGGCGGCGTGCCAGGGACGGCCGACGGAATGCGAAGCGCTTCAATGTCACGTCTCAATACTCGCACGCAGAAAGAATGAAACGTAGAGATGACCGGTTTGGCGATGGACAACCCGCCCACCAACTTGTCCACGCGCTCCACCATCTCCGAAGCCGCTTTATTGGTGAACGTCATCGCCAGGATGGATTCCGGCATAACCCCGAGATTCTCGATCAAGTAGGCGATGCGGTAGGTAATGACGCGAGTCTTCCCGCTCCCGGCGCCGGCCAGGATGAGCACCGGCCCGTCGGTAGTTTCGACAGCCTCACGCTGCTGCGGATTGAGTTGGTCGAGAAAAGACAAAGTCCGGAAAGGCTCCAAAGTAGCTGTTTAGATTTTACAGGGATTCGAAGCGCACCAGGACGAGCCGGGCCGAGGACGCCCAGCTTCAATTGGTCAGACTTGGGTCGTACGCGCCGCCCTGCACTCTTCGCACGGACACCAATCCCGCAAGAACTGCCACGAATAAATTCCCATCTCGTGGTCGTCGTTGAAATGAAACTTAATCGCGTACTTGCCCACGCCTTCCGCCGAAACCGCTCTGACTGCGGGCTTGTACATCGGCAAAGCTCCGGCTGCAAGTTTCGGAGGCTCCCCGGGCTGCTGGTGCGTCTTGCCCCGCTGTTCGTCGCACAGGGCGCAGGGGCATGCATCGCGCAGAAAGGGAAACGAATAGTGCGACCGGTGGCCGTCTTTCCACTCGATGTCCAGTCCTGTACCGGTGCTCAGATTCACTTTCACCGACTTTGGGTCCGTCGCGGCGGCCATGAATTCAGTATCGCACAGAGACTTCAGCGTTTTTCAAGGACGCACAGGGGCGCTCCGCAGCCTGCCCCGCGTGGCGCGAGAGTACCGAAAGTAACTGGGAGGGAGTGACCTGAACACTCGCGGCGTGGTATCAATAGGTAGTAGCAGACGACCTCGAAAGGGTCCCGAAAGCGATACCCGGAAGCGCGACGTTAGCCTCCGTTCCGTAATCCCATAATGCCTGATTCCGCTCAGATAGAGGCGGTAATGCCGCCCGAGGTCACTTGCGCCGAAGATGTGTCCCATCTTTCGGGCAAGATTCCCGACCGGCACGGATACGTCACATCCATCGACCAGACTCAGCTTTTCTACCGCCACTGGCCTGCCAGCACGGCCTGGAACGGACGCGTAGTTGTGGTTCTGCACGGCATCGGATATCACAGTGCGCCCTACAAGGTTGTCGCCGACGCGCTCAACCCTCACGGCACCGATGTCTA
>Ga0210393_10001806_pt1 | contig 17775 bp, 18 predicted proteins | sample IncBWC27OmetaG_FD_160068 | JGI IMG/M metagenome (GOLD analysis project Ga0210393, IMG submission 160068) | Forest soil microbial communities from Barre Woods Harvard Forest LTER site, Petersham, Massachusetts, United States - Inc-BW-C-27-O ... | reverse complement strand
GGCCGGCACCCCAAATTGCGGCCAGGAAGCGATAAATCCGCGATTGCCATGGCTTTTCGACCATTCCATCGCCAGCAGGACGGATCCGCCCCATTCGCCTCCTACGCCAATACCCTGGATAAATCGTAACACCGTTAAAAGAACGGCACCCCAGATGCCAATCTGGGAGTAGCCGGGTACGAAGCCGACCAGCACAGTTGCGATGCCCATGAGCAGCAAGGTCGCGACAAGCGCTGCCTTGCGGCCGATTCTGTCGCCATAGTGGCCAAAGATTGCTGCACCTACTGGGCGCGCGATGAACCCCACCGCGTAGATCAGGAAGGCTTGTAAGGTTCCGACCAGCGGGTCCGAGTTCGGAAAGAACAATTTGGCGAACACCAGTCCCGTGACAATGCTGTACAGGAAGAAATCATACCATTCGATGGTTGTGCCGATCGTACTGGCAATCACCGCACGAAGGAGCATGCGCTTGTCTATCTGGTCCGATTCTGAAAAACTGCTTGTCACCGCCATAGATCGATTCTGAGGGTAGTGGGGTAAGGAAACAGGCCGAGAGTATGCGGAAAGTCTCCGTCTCGTCAATGTCCTCGTCTGGCGAATTCATGGCCGACGCTCTGGACCAGCCGAGCATAAAAGCGTAGTGAAAGGTCATGTCAAGCCTGCCGACGAATCCCCCGGGCGACGCCCCGGAAAGAGCTGTGCGCGCAATAGTTTTCGATACTTTCGGCACCGTTGTGGACTGGCGCGGAAGCCTGATCAATTCCTTCCAACGCTTCGGAACGGAGCGTGGTCTCGAGGCGCCCTGGGAGAAGTTCGCTGACCGGTGGCGCGCCGCCTACCAGCCCAGCCTGAATCGCGTCCGGCGCGGCGAATTGGAGTGGACCATCCTCGACGATCTTCACCATGCCGCTCTCGTTGAACTCTTGCCCGAATTCGGCATTGCGTCCCTGGCAGCGTCAGATCTCCGTTTCTTGACGAGCTGCTGGCACCGACTTTCGCCCTGGCCCGATGCGGTTCAGGGGCTGCACAGCTTAAGGCGAAAGTACATCATTGGCCCTCTTTCGAACGGAAATCTGTCCCTGTTGGTCAACCTTGCGAAATTTGCTGAACTCCCGTGGGACGTCATTTTCGGCGCTGACCTCTTCCGCCACTACAAACCGGACCCTGAAACCTACCTTGGCGTATGTGCTTTCCTGGGATTGCGGCCGGGACAAGTGATCATGGCCGCCGCTCACAATTACGATCTGGCAGCGGCGAAAGAGCTAGGCCTGCGCACAGCGTTTATTCCGCGCCCGATGGAACATGGACCGGGTCAAACCACCGATCTGTGCGCCGACCAACCCTGGGATATTATCGCCACCGATCTGGTTGATCTGGCGGAACAACTGACCGGTTAATTGACGAGTTCAGGAGTTGCAGAATCAATTCCAATACCACCGATGATTTCTCCAGTACCGGTGCCGCCAATAGGGACGCCGGTAGTACGCATATCCAGAAGGCCCCCAATAGTACCCAGGGGCATAATATCCCGGCCCGTAATAGGAACCAGAATAGTATCCGGGGCCGGGGCCATAATAGTACGGAGCCGGGACCGGGACTGGGACCGGGACAGGGAAAGGAAAGGGAAAACCCGCCTCCGATTTGCTGACCGCCAGAAATCCCCCGACGAGTACCACAACGAGAACAAGGAAGAACTTTCTCATAAATGTTTTCGGTAGCATAGATAGACGATCAAAACGTCCGCCTATTCATTCGCATTATGCATCCGTGCCTGCCCACACCGACGACGCACGTCTACAACGCAGCATCAGCAACAGGCGTTTTGATGAATCCGCAGTAAAAATTGAAGCGTTGCCAGCCGAACACGAACAATTTGAGGACGCGCATTCTCCAAAGGCTGCACCCCAAGATCGCGAAGCCGTCAGCAAAGCTTTACGAAAGCGCGCGCGGCGAAGGCAGTTACGAGAGGGAATATTGCGTGGTGTTGCCGGACGGCCGGATACGCTGGATCGCCTCCCGTGGCCGTGTCGAGTTCGACGGCACTGGCAATCCGGTTCTCATGCCCGGCGTCTCCCTCGACGACACCGCGCGCAGACTCGCAGGTCAGGACCGTTATGGCTTCGCCTCCAGTCCACGAAAATACCCAAGCGAGAATGAGATGGGATCGCGGGATTAAACGGGGCAAAATGTCCGCTGCCGGCCGCGTCCTGATTGTTCCATTGACTGTGCTGTTCTATCCGATACAACGATTTCTCATCCGCACCCTCAGCGCCTCGGCGCCATCGCCGGCCAGTTCTCTAACAAAGTCACGACTATGAAATTTGGAATTCACTCCCTTTTGTTTAGCGAGACCTTCACCGAAAAGGACCTCCCACTCCTCAACAAAGCGAAAGCCATGGGCTTTGACGCGATGGATATTGTCCCGTTCGAGGTGGATAACTTCCCCGCAAAGCGTGTGCGTCAGCGCGCGGAGGATCTAGGACTCGAAATCATCATCGAGATCGGCATGCCCGCACATGCCAACATCATTTCGCCCGATCCGTCGATTCGTGCGGCTGGTGTGGATCTCAGCAAACGGCTGATCGATGTGAGTGCGGAAGCCGGCGCGCGGGTGTTCGGCGGGGTCAACTACGCCTGCTGGGGTTATCTCACCGGCCGGATGCGAACCGCAGAAGAATGGCAGTGGGGTCTGGAGAACTTTCGTAAAGTCGCCGACTACGGTCTAGCGCAAGCGCCTGAGCTGACGATCGCGCTCGAAGTGGTCAATCGCTTCGAATCGCATTTCCTGAATATTGCCGCCGATGCCGTTCGCTTCATTCACGACCTCGGAACGCCGCCGAATGTAAAAGTGCACCTCGACTCTTTCCACATGATCCGTGAGGAAGATAACTTTGCGAGTGCGGTGCGTGAGACCGGTCCATTGCTAGGCTACATTCACGCGTGCGAAAACCAGCGCGGTATTCCAGGACGCGGTCAAGTGCCATGGCGCGAATTCTTTCAGGCGTTGGCCGCTGTCAATTACCAAGGGGTTGTGACCATCGAATCGTTTGATCCTAATTTTAAAAACATCGCAAAACTCTGCTGTATCTGGCGCCAACTGGCCGATTCGCCCGAGCAACTCGCCACCGAAGGGCTGAGCTTTTTAAAGGGGTTGCTGGCCTAGTGTACCGTCTCCTAATCTCTAGGGTTTCGCCGCTGGTCCCGCCGCGGCGGATTTTTCAAGGCGCGAGCGAAGTGCCGCTATCTGGATCATCAGTGCTCTGCTGTCGCTGCTCGACCTATAGCCGTCGAAATCTTGCAAGATATTCACTGCCAGCGAATGTCTGGCTCTTCCTTATCAGTGAAACTGATAGGGGATCAAAAAAGGCGATTATTTTATCACCGCCCGCCGATCGATGGTGTTGAACGAAAGGAAGATAATAGTTATGAAATTAAACAATGTTCTACTTGGGGGCCTGGTCTCCGTTGGCCTTCTGACGATTGGCGCAAATAGTGCTTTTGCCGGCGGTCACTTCTCGACGGGGAACCCCGGCGGACTGCGAGCAGGGTTGGGCTATCCCCTGACACCAGCGCCAGCTAACCAAGCTTGGGAGAGAAGCAATGCCTGGGCCAACTACGGGGCACAAAACATCCAGGTGCAGCCACCGAAGGTCTCAACCGGAACCTCAAGTTCGGCGGTTCAACATAGCGCCGGTACTCCGTAAACCGCTGGCCGATGCCCTTGGTGGTCTCTAATTTCCGTCGAACGAAATGACGCGCCAGGAGCAATCTAAACGGTTGCTTCTGGCGGATCCTCTTACGGGACTGTCGGCTCTTGTAGGTAGCTTTTATAGAGACCCGCAGTATCAGGACTTTGAAGCGCATTGGGCTGTCTTCCTCCAGAGTCATTGTCTTTTTGACTATCGGGTGGAGTTCTCGACGTCGGAGACTTTCGCGGCATGATTTCATCGCGGGAAACTGACTGTCAATCAAATCAAAGTGTGGGGTCCCTGTGCAAACGGACAGCGGTGGCGGGTTGAATGAACGAAGGGAAAAGCCAGCAGCCTCTGCGGCGGCTCACTCTCGCCAAAGCCCATTATCCCGGTTGCTGGGAATGAATGACAACGGGCCCGGGCGAACCTTCAAAGTAATCCGGAAAATTCCGGATAAGGAGCGGCAACGAGAGCAAGACCTCGGCCAAGTGTTGGCGCACGGCGACTTCGGCCCTGTCTGGATGATGTTCCTTCAACGCCTGGACGATTGCATGGTGTTGTTCGATCAGTAGCTCTTCTGGCGTAGCGTCTGGCAAGCTGAGATACCGCACACGGTCCATATGCAATTTGGTGTTTTGCAACGTCCGCCAAACCTCCGCGTGACCAATCGAAGCGGCAAACGTACGGTGGAGATTATCATCCAGAGCCAGAAAACTGAGATTGTCTTTTTTCGCGACGGCAACTTCCTGAGCCTCGATAATTCGGTCCATGGCCTCAATGATGTGCGGTTCCGCCCTGACAGCGGCCTCCCGGATCACCGCGACTTCCACGGCTTCTCTGAGGAAGCGGCCGCTGTAGACACTGTGGATAGCAATTCGGGTGACTTCCGTTCCGCGCTGCGGGAGAGCACGGACCAGTCCTGCCTCAGCCAAGCGGATCAAGGCGTCCCGTACGGGCTGGCGACTAACGCCAAGCGAAGCTGACAGCTCGTTTTCCGACAACCGCTCTCCCGGGCGGAGCGTATTGGTCAGAATTCTCAGCAGCAGAATCTTTTTGACTTGAGCTGCCAGGGGCTCGGCAGAATCGAGCGCAGGTTCAAAAATTCCGTCATTCATGGTTTTAAATTCCCTTGCAGTTCCTCGGATCTTCGCTCCCCCGCAGTCGAAAGTACTTGAGTCACTGACACTTGGCGAATTTTGGGTCGGAATAAAATGGAGCAAAAAAAATTCTAAAAACATTTGACTGCCTCTTGGATACTAGTATCCTACCTCTCACTTCGCAGGATCGTCAACAAATTCTGCAGCGTTCCCTTCCGCTCCCCCTTATGAAGATCACAGACATTCGGGCTACGACTGTCACGGTTCCTCTTGAGGCGCCTTTGCGCCACAGTAATGGCGCCCATTGGGGCCGCTTTGTTCGAACAGTGGTAGAAGTCGAAACCGACGAAGGCATCATCGGACTGGGCGAGATGGGCGGCGGAGGAGAAAGCGCCGCCTTAGCCTTTGCAGGACTGAAAACCTACCTGGTTGGACACGATCCGTTCGACCTCAACCGGATGCGCTATGCGATCTGCAATCCGACGGCCTCTCTCTATAACAACCGCACGCAGCAGCACGCGGCTCTGGAGTTCGCCTGCCTGGACATCATTGGAAAAAAACTCGGCGTGCCGGTCTACCAGCTGCTCGGTGGCCGGGTACGTGATGAGGTTGGGTTTGCGAGTTATCTCTTCTATCGTTACGCCAATCTCAAGTCTGGCCAGGGCGAGGTTCGCACGGTCGATCAGCTTGTCGACCATGCGAAGGCACTAAAAGAGGAACATGGCTTTACGGCCCACAAGCTGAAGGCGGGCGTTTTCGAGCCCGATTATGAACTGGAATGCTATCGAGCACTCGCCGCCACCTTCCCGGATGACACGTTGCGCTATGATCCAAACGCCGCTCTCTCGGTCGAGCAGGCTTTGCGCTTCGGCCAAGCGATATCGGGATTACGCAACGACTATTTTGAGGATCCGACTTGGGGACTCGCGGGAATGCGCCGCTTGCGCGAAAAGCTCTCTACCCCACTTGCCACCAATACGGTCGTTATCGACTTTGAGCAGCTGGGGACCAATGTGCGCGATCCGGCCGTTGATGTGATTCTGCTGGATACAACCTTTTGGGGCGGAATCCGCGCCTGCATTCGCGCGGCACAGACCTGCGACACATTCGGATTAGGCATCGCAGTGCATTCGTCCGGTGAACTCGGTATTCAGCTTTCCACGATGCTTCACCTCGGCGCCGTTTTGCCCAACCTCGTTTTCACCGCCGACGCGCATTACCATCACCTTGTCGACGACGTCATCACGGGCGGTAAGATGCGTTACAAAAATGGTCGCATCGCGGTGCCTGATGGCCCTGGGCTTGGCGTGACGCTGGATCGCGAAAAGTTACAAACTTACGCTGAGCTATATCGTTCGCTCGGCGGCTACCCTTACGATCGCGATCCTGGTCGGCCTCAGTGGTACCCGCTGCTGCCCAACACAAATTTCGCCGATCCAAAGAACAGTACTACGCCCGACCTTAGCACACGCTAAGGGCAGAGGGCCATCACTGAAGCTAACGAAACAACTAAAACAAGAGATGAAAACACCATTCAAGTTAACTGCCTCGTTTGGCTGGTCGCTGGCAGCATTGGCCGTCCTAACGACTGGTATTCCGGCGCGAGCCGGTGATAGCGTCGCCACGGGCGACACCAGCAAAAAGAAAATCGCTTTCAGCAATTCCTATGCAGGCAATTCCTTCCGGCAAGTAATGATCAAGAGCTTCCTGGACATGGGGGCCCAGGCGAAGAAGGATCACTTGATCGGGGATGTTTCGGTCGTCAGCGCCAATAATTCGGTGACCGAGCAAGCTTCACAGATAGAAGATCTTATTCTAAAGGGATATGACGCCATTATAGTTTTGGCCGGTTCTGATACGGGGCTGAATGGTGCCATCAAGGATGCCACGAATGCCGGTATCGCGGTAGTGGCTTTCGCGAGCGGCGTGACCGAGCCTAGCGCTTATCGGGTGGACTACAATCTGGATAACTATGCCAAAGCCGAACTCGATTACTTGGCGAGCCGCCTCGGACAGCCGGACGCTAACCTGCTCGAGGTCCGTGGCATGGCGGGCGATGGCTTCGACAAGAGACTACACGGTGGTGTTCTGAAGGAGATGAAGGAGCACCCGGGCTTCAAAATTATCGGTGAAGTTTATGGCCAGTGGACCGCGGCCGTGGCCCAGAAAGAAGTCTCCAGCATTCTTCCGTCACTGCCCAAGCTTGATGGGGTGTTAACGCAAGGAGGGGATGGTTATGGAGCAGCAATGGCCTTTAAGGCCGCCAATCGTCCATTGCCGATCATCATCATGGGGAATCGTCAAGATGAACTTGCGCTCTGGAAGAGCGAGCATGAGGCCAACGGTTACGGGACCTGCTCACTCGCCGCCACCCCTAGCGTTTCTCAGGTGGCATTCTGGGTCGCCCAGCAGATCTTGGCCGGCAAGAAGGTGCCGAAATTCGTCGAAGTGCCGTTGCTAACGATCCAACAGAGCGATCTCGACGCCTGGCTGGCTAAGGTCCCCCAAGGCGGCGTGGTCAACGTGGACTATTCGCAAAGCCTCGTAGCGCAGATCATCGACGCGAACATCGATCACATCCCGTTACCGACCGCTCCGGTTCCCAAGTAACACCACCGGGCCCGATTACCAATGCGCCTCGACCATAGCGTTTCGACGGTTGAGCCCGGACGAACCTTTCTTGAGGTGCGCGGCATAACCAAGACCTACGGCGGGGTTCATGCCCTTCGGGGCGTGGAATTCAGAATTAGCCCCGGCGAGATAGTCGGCATTGTCGGCCACAATGGTGCAGGTAAGTCGACGCTCATGAACGTCCTGGCCGGCACGGTTCAGCGTACAGGGGGTGACTTCAATATCGGGCCACACCAGGTCTCAAGCTGGAGTCCTCATCAGGCACAGGCTCACGGTCTTCGCTGCGTTTTTCAAGAACTCTCGCTTTGTGCCAATCTCACCTTGGCTGAAAACACGCGGATCATTCACCGCGCTTTGCGTGGGCTCGGCTGGCGTAAGCGCGCCTGGTTCGTGATCCTTCGAACATTGGACGAGATCTTCCCCGGTCACGGCATTCCGCGCGAGGCCAAAGTAGCGGGGCTGCCGATTGGCTCGCGGCAGATGGTCGAGATCGCCCGCGCTTTCAGCGTAACAGACAAGCCCGTCCAATGCGTGATCCTGGACGAGCCGACCTCGGCTCTCGGCCACGAAGCCGCCCAGCAATTGCTTACGTATATCAGGTGCGCGGCTGGACTGGGGACCGCATGCATCCTGATCACTCATCGCCTCGATGAGATCATGGCGGTTTGCGCACGAGTCGTTGTCATGGTAGACGGGCAGGTCGTTGCGGAGCGCCCGACTGTAGGTTTGACCCGATCAGCGCTAGTGAGCCTGATGGGCGCTATCGAAGCACCGCGGGAACGAACTGTTGAGGAAAGCAAGAGAGTCTTGAGCAGGCCGCTCGTGATCGACTCCGTGGGGAAGGGGCCAAGTGATCTACCAATCCAGGCCTCGGCTGGGGAGATCATCGGCTTTGCGGGTCTTGACGGTCATGGGCAACGGGAAAGGCTGCGGGCGCTTTTTATCGCCGCCCGAAAAGAGAGCAGAAAAGGGCGTGCGCCTTCCGTTGCTTACGTGGCCGGCGACCGTGCCAGCGAGGGCGTTTTCGCGCTCTGGTCCATCGCCGACAACCTGACAATTCGCAGTGTAAAGGCCTTGCGCCGCGGCGGACTCATCTCGTCGGACGCCGAACGAAAATTGGCGCAAACCTGGTCGGACAGGTTGAAGATCAAGGCGCCTTCCATCAATAGCCCTATCCTCAGCCTGAGCGGCGGCAACCAGCAAAAGGTACTTTTCGCCCGCGCACTGGCTTCCGACGCGAAGGTAATCTTCCTCGATGATCCACTGCGCGGGGTCGATGTGCATACTAAACAGGAAGTCTATGAGATCATCCGCAGCCAAGCCGCAAATGACCGCTGTTTCGTCTGGTACACGACCGAACTGGAAGAACTCACCAATTGCGAGCGCGTTTATGTGTTCCGTGAGGGCCGGGCGGTGATTTCCCTCGTTGGACGGGAAATCGAACCCGCGCGCATCCTCGAAGCATCGTTTGGAGGGGGCAATGTCTAACGCGGTCACCAGAGGCCATCGTGTGGCCCGCTCCTCGCGGCTGTGGGACATCAGCCAGGTGGGACTGCCCATCGGGGCCCTGATTATCATGCTGGCGATCATTTTCTTGATCCGGCCAGCCGCGTTCAGCTATTTCGGCTTCACACTCCTGTTCAAGCTCGCAACTCCCCTGGTTTTCGCATCTCTGTCGCAAATGCTGATCATCATGCTCGGCGATATCGATCTTTCCAACGGCAGCTTCGTGGGACTGATCAACTGTGTGACAGCGCTCTACTTACAGTCCTCTCCGGCCGTGGCGATCCTGATCTATCTGGCGACGATCGCGGCCTACGCCGCTTTTGGCCTCCTCATTTATTGGCGAGGACTTCCTTCGATCATTGTAACCCTTGGCACGTCGTTTATCTGGCTTGGAACGGCGGTCATTTTGCTGCCGTCGCCAGGCGGTTCCGCGCCGGAATGGCTTAGCGGCTTCATGAGCTGGCGCCCGCCTTTGATCCCGCTGCCGATCTGCATCGCGATCCTTTCCGCTGCCGTTGGTCACCTGGTCATCAGCCGCTCATCTTACGGGCCGGTGTTGCTTGGGGCGGGCGCAAACCCCCGCGCTATCGAGCGCGCTGGCTGGTCGCTCATGGGGATCCGGTTAGCAGTCTACGCGGCGGCTGGTCTACTAGCCTGCTTGGCAGGATTGACACTCACGGGTCTGACCACATCCGGCGACCCGAATATCGCACCCTCCTATACGTTGCTGGGCGTCGGGGCTGCGATTTTAGGAGGCGGCTCGTTCACAGGCGGCCTGGTGTCACCGATCGGCACTGTGGCGGGAGCGCTCACCCTGGCGTTAGCAGGCTCGTTGTTAAGCTTCCTCCAAATACCGTCCACCTGGCAGATCGGATCGCAAGGCGTGATCCTGTTTCTGGTTCTGGCTGGACGGGTGCTCGTTTCGGAGCGCACTTCATGAACATCGCTCGAGTACGTCTGCTTATTGCACCCTGGACCTACGGTTTCATCGCCGCATTCGCGATGTGGATCGCGACCGCGGCCTATTCAGGGTTGGCCAATGCAGGCGCGATGCTCTCCGGCGCTCTCGCATTCGGCGCATTCAGCGTCGTGATCGGCACGGGACAAATGTTGGTGATCGCCTCCGGGCCCGGCAATATCGATCTGTCCGTCCCGTCCGTCCTGACTCTGGCAGCTTATGTTTCGATGACGGTGATGCACGAACAGAGTGGGCTGGTGCTACCCGGTCTTCTAGTCGCCCTTGGCGTCGGGGCCGCCGCGGGTGCTCTCAACTTTCTGGCTATCGCCGCCCTGCGGCTGCCGCCCATCATCGCTACCTTGGCCTGGAGCTTTGTCTTCCAGTCCGCCGCGTTCAATTTGGGCGGAGAAGCCACCCTCAAACCACCAGAAGCATTGTCGTGGTTCACTATTCAGCGAGTCGCGGGTGTGCAGATCATGCCGGTTGCCGTGATGGTAATGACGCTGGTGGCCATGATTTTGCTCCGCCGTTCGGTCTTCGGCCGCCACCTTCTCGCGACAGGACAAAACGAGCGCGCCGCGAATCTGGCCGGAGTGGAGGTCGGCCGTGTACGCCTGCAGGCCTATGTGCTCTGCGGGACACTGGCGGCCCTCACCGGCTTCCTGTTGACTGGTTTCACCGGCGGCGCAGCTCTGAACATGGGTGATACCTACCTCATGGAATCGATCGCGGTAGTGGTCCTGGGTGGAACGAGCGTGGCTGGAGGTCAAGCCAACGCGGTGGGCATCTGGGGCGCAGCCCTGTTTTTCAATCTTATGGCGACGATGCTGAACACATTTCATCTCGAGGCAGGGGTTCGGCTCTTGCTGACGGGTGTTCTCATCATTCTTATCGTGAGTATCGTGCCGCGCGAGCGCACGAGCTGAAACTGGGCGCGAAACATAATGGCGGACCTAAACGATCGGCATCCGGTTGACATTCTCCTCAACACTATCGACCGCATGAATCTGGTCGATCTCACGCATCCGCTCGAGGCAAACATGCCGGTCTGGCCCGGCCACCCACACTTCTGCCAGGAAGTCAGGAGCTCCCTGCAACTCGGCGACGTCAGCTGTTGGCACGCCGTCTCAATGGGCGAACATACCGGCACCCATTTCGATGCGCCCTCCCATTTCATCCGGAATGGTTGGTCCATTTCAGAGGCGCAGCTTGAAAAATTCTTCGGGCGCATGGTCACAATCGACGCTCAAGGAATGGAAGCGCGAGCCGCCGTTGACCCTGAGAAAATCCTGGCATGGGAAGCCGAGCACGGATCGATCGCACCACGGGATGCCGTGTTCTTCCATTTCGGATGGGATCGCCTCTGGACGGACCGCCACCGCGAATTTCTGGCGGATTGGCCGGGACTATCCCGTACCACCAGCGAACTTATGGTCGAACGCGGGGTACGGATCGTTGGGAGCGACTGTCTGTCAATCGACTGCTTCGGCAGCACGGACTTTCCGGCTCATCACGCTCTGTTAGGCGCGGGCATTTTGATCGGGGAAAACTTCGCCAATCTCGGCCGCCTACCGCCGATCTGCTATCTGGGGGCACTCCCCTTACCGATCGTGAACGGGTCAGGGTCTCCTTTGCGCGCCATTGCGTTCGTACCGCGCACGGTTTGAACGCCAAATAACGCATCCGCCAGCGTGCAACATTACAGAAAGAGAGAGAATATCATGAACATAAAGAAGCGACACGAGGTCGTTAGCCTCCTGTTTTTGGCTGGCGTAATCAATTATCTCGATCGCTCAGCCTTGTCCGTAGCGGCACCTTTGATCACCAAGGACTTTCATCTCTTCCCGTCGGAATTGGGCTTCGTGTTCTCGAGCTTCTTTATCGGCTATTCCTTGTTCAACTTCGTCGGCGGTTGGGCCTCGGATCGCTTTGGCGGTAAACTTGTCTATGCTCTCTCGATGGCCGTGTGGTCGCTCTTTTGCGGCTTGACTGCGACCGCCACAGGTTTCATCTCGCTGCTAGTTATTCGCGTCATCTTCGGCATGGGCGAAGGTCCGCTTGCGGCCACAAATAATAAGATCATCCATAATTGGTTTCCTCATCGCGAGGCGGCCAGCGCCGTTGGGATCGCCTTCTGCGGCACACCGCTGGGCGGCGCCGTCGCCGGCCCAATAGTCAGAATCGTGGCAGTTTCGTTCGGCTGGCAGGCGGCCTTTGTCGCGGCCGGGCTGCTTGGTTTGGCGTGGCTTGTCCTTTGGCAAGTGTTCATGACCGAAAAGCCGGCACAGCACCACTCGATTACGGTGGAAGAATTAGCCGAAATCCAGAGTGATCAGAGTGAAACGTGTCGAACGAAGAGGTTCAGCCCCTCTCGTTCTATCTTCGGCAGCCTCTGGTCGTGGCAACGGCCCTGGGGTTCTTCGGTTATAATTACATCTTGTTCTTTTTCCTGACCTGGTTTCCAAGCTACCTGACGGAGGCCCAGCACCTGAGCATCAAGGATATGAGCCTTGCAAATGTGCTGCCCTGGTTTCTCGGCTTTGTTGGATTGGCTCTCAGCGGGATTCTTTCCGATGCCATTTTCCGGCGTACGGGAAAGGCTCTCGAAGCCCGGAAACTGGTCTTGACGGTTTGCCTCGGTGTCGCGGGACTTTGTGTGATTCTAGCGGGGCTCGTCCACACGGCTTGGAGCGCACTCGCGCTGATGAGTTGCGCGATTTTCTTTCTTTACCTTTCGGGCGGCACTTATTGGGCCATTCTTCAAGATACAGTGCAGGGTCACCAAATGGGCAGCGTCAGTGGCTTCATTCATATGATTTCCAATTGTGCAGGTATCATCGGCCCATCGGTGACGGGCCTCTTGGTCCAAGGCACCGGCGTTTTTACGAGCGCATTTGTTCTCGCTGGCACCATCGCAGCGTTTGGCGTCTTGGCGGTTCTGATCTATGTTCGGCCGCTCGTCACGGCTCCTGCTACCCTGACCAATTCTCACGCCCCGTGAAAAATATGACAGTGCGCCTTCGCGCCGTAAGACCTTAGGGCGCCTTCAGGGGACAGGTCGTTGAATACGCAGTTGCTTCGCTAATTTTGACCTGTCCCTCTCGGACGCGTAGCGCATCCACACCACTCCGATGGCGCTGTTATCGATCTTACGGCCTGCTTGATACCCTCTGAGGTGCACGTCCACCCCCACGAGGATTCGCTTTGCTTTCGCCGCTTTGTTGTTGTTCTTTGGTTCGACTGCACCGGCGGTGGGTACCGCCTTCAAGGTGTATGTTTTCATATGTCAGGTTGCCGCGTATCCGGCAGCCTGACAACACCATGCCATCTAGCGATCTGCCAGAGACGGTGCCGAATTGCCGGATTGCTGTAACGCTCGAAGAGTTGATCGGCATACTGCTCGAGATTCAATTCCGGCGGCACCGGCAGGATCGGAGTTACGTCATCGCTCCAGGACCGCTTTATGAACCTGGCGAAAATATCGTCCGAGAAGGCATCAAAGACCGTCTCGTGGCCCGCGAGATAACCCAGATACGCCAACGCCGAAACCCAGAAATCAGGGGACAGGTCGTTGAATACGCACAGATCGTTGAATACGCAGCTGCTTCGTTAATTTTGACCTGTCCCTCTCGAACGCGGTCCCTCTCGAACGCGCTCGATATGGTGGAACGAAAAGACTCCGATCTGGAATCACACCCCAAGACGAAGAGCGAGAATCCCCCCGGACCGAAATCCCAGGGTGTTTAACATTTTATGAGTCTGGTTTGATCAAGAAGCGGAGGGACAACGCGCTTCGCATCCCTGACCGCGCAGAAACCGCTTTCAATCCCATTCGGTTTTCGTCCGAAGCGTCAGACGTGCATTGCTCTTTTCCATGCAGGCCTCTAGACCTTTTTGACTACTGAGGATATGAAGCGGGCTTCTTGGGAGGACAACGCCGTGATTTGAGAAGTTGAGAAAGACGGGTGCAGGGCGCTTGATTAGCAATTGGAAGGCGAAGAAGCGAAGCGACGTTTCACGAGTCAATGATTGCGCTACAAGTGCTCAGCACAACGGCACAGCTAGAAAACGCAGCTTTCCGATGACGCACGGGTTGAGAGTCAAAAAAGACCGGGCCGATATTATTACCCGAAGGACCGGGCTCGCAGCTTGCGAAAAACCCAGAGCGTGGTTTGGCCAATGATCTTCAAGGCGGCGACAGGACCGCTTTTGCGCTTGTAGCCAAGCTTTTGCCTGATTCGTTGGCTGTGGGACTCCACAAAGGCGTGGCTGCCCAGGATGACTCCGTCGCTAAAGTAACGAATTTTGCAGTGCAACTGCTCCACAAGCGAAAGTTCACCCTTCTCCTGCTCCACAACCTTTTGGGCTTCATCCAATTCAATGGCCGGAGGACGGTTCTCGGTGGCAGTAGCGCCCTTGATAAACAGGTACTGGCGATACTCCCGGCTGATTTCCTCGCAAGAGGTAGACTCCGGCAGGCCCAGGATGATCCGGATTCCTTCAAAGGCAGCAGCGGTCCCCTTGGCCACCGCTTCCGCATACCCGCAATATCGATACTCCTTCGGGTCCGAACACAGTCCTGCTCGAACCGGGTTGAGATCGATGTAGGCGGCCACCGCCGCCACAGCTTGACCCCCTTCCAGCAGGGTGCTCTTAAAACGCTCCGACCATAGGGCGCCGTACCGCTTGTGGCGACGGTTGTAGCCTTGGGCAAAGCCGCCTTTGAGCTCTTTGAGCAAGATCGAGATATCATGCATACGCCTGCGATAACGGTCCAGCAACCGGTTACTCTGCTCGATTCCGTCGGGCTGGTCCACATAACGTGCCAATTCTTCCCGGACCGCCTCAACATGTTGCAGACCGTAACCGGCTTCGATGCGCTCGAGCACCTCGCTTTGGGACAAAAACCTGGGCTCAGGCACTTTGCACAGCAGATGGAAATGATTGGCCATCAACCCGTAGTCTAGGATCCGAATACCGCAGAAAGCGGACCAGCGGCGCATCAGGGAGAGAAAGAGCTCAGCCTCCGAACAGCGGTCGGCAGAAGTCCGGAAAATAAAGAGGCCATGGACGAATCTGGAAATGCAGTGGTAAAACCCCTGCCCATCGACTTTGACACGAGGGAAACGCATAGTGATGAGCCACTGTACATAACATCACGTAAAAATGTAATATAATGTGAATTTTTTCTCCAAATATTTGACCTGGTCCTTTCCCGTCTTTCGCCGAGTTTCGCTCTTCCCTCCTCGGCCACGTGCCCTTTGGGCGCTAGAGGGAACTCGGTAAACAACAAAGCAACATACTGTATGCGTATCTATTGACGCCCGATGTTTGACCTGTCCCTCGCAAAGTATGCTCACGCCCGTGAAAAATATGCACAGTTGGCCTCAACCCAGATCGGCAATCGCCTTCCGGGCGCCATCGTGCCGCAAAGCCTTATAAGCCTCTGTAACCGCCGTCATGAACGCCTCACTGGCTGGCAGGTCTTTGCCGAACACCGCTTCGACGGTCGCAAGCGCTCGCACCTGGGCCACCGGGTCGGGACCGGCGGAATCGGTTCGCTCGCGAAGAAGAGCCGCTAGGGGATCCCGGACGTCGATTGCTCCGCCTGCTTCGTCGATGCCGGACACATAGCGCATCCAGCCGGCAACGGCGAGCGCGACAAGCCTGAAAGGGCGCTTCTGGTTGAGATTGTCCCGGACAGTGGAGAGGAGCCGCTGCGGAAGTTTCTGTGACCCGTCCATAGCGATCTGCCAGAGACGGTGCCGAATCGCCGGATTGCTGTAACGCTCGAAGAGTTGGTCAGCATACTGCTCGAGATTCAATCCCGGCGGTGCCGCCAGGATCGGGATTACGTCGTCGCGCCAGAACTGCTTTATGAACCTGGCGAAAAGATCGTCCGAGACGGCATCAAAGATCGTCTCGTGGCCCGCGAGATAACCCAGATAGGCCAACGCCGAATGCGAGGCATTTAACATCCTGTGCTTAGCATGTTCGAATGGAGCGACATCCGACACGAACTGAACGCCCGCCCGCTCCCAAGGAGGCCGGACACCATCAACGAATCGATCCTCCAGCACCCATTGCCGGAATGGCTCATGCATGACCGGCGCTGCATCGTGAAGGCCGGTCAACTGCTCGATCAATGATAGATCACCTTGCGCTTGGGCAGGTACGATCCGGTCCACCATGCTGCTCGGGAACGGAACGGTGCGCTCGATCCAGGCCGCTAGCTTGTCATCGCGGAGCAATGCGAACTCGTGCACGAGCCCCGACAGAAGGACGCCGTTGCTCGGAAGATTATCGCAAGTCGCGACGGTGAAAGGCGGCAACCCGGCGGCCTTCCGGCGGGCCAAGGCGGCCGTGATCAGAGCAACTGCCGATTGAGGCGCTTCCGGGTGTTCCAGGTCGTGTCGGATTTCCGGATGATCGGCGTTAAGACGCCCCGAGGCCGGATCGTGATGGTAGCCTTTCTCGGTGACGGTCAGAGTTACGACGGCTGTCTGGCGGTCGGAAAGCCGGTCGAGCAGCGCCGCAGGGTTCTCGGGTCCAACCAGGACATTCAGAAGGCAGCCGACGATGCGGGCCTTCCGGCCGTCCCGGCCGTTTTCCACAGTCGTGTACAAACAGCCCTGCGGCGTGAGGCGATCGCGCTGATCGGGTCGTTTCAAGCTTGCTCCAATAATGCCCCAGTCGCCGTCTTGATCGGCCAGCACATCCTCAGTGAACAAAGCCCCGTGGGCACGAAAGAACGCCCCGAGGCCGAGATGAACCAGGCGGGGCCTGAGACGCCTTCGATCATAGGAAAATATCCCCGTTCCTATTCGGGCCGAACCAAGCGTGGCAAGAGAGAGTCGAGGGGCGCTAATCTTTAATTCGGCCATCAGGAAAAGTCCAGCTGGACCTTGAGCGTGCGCCGCGGTCGTTTTCCGTCCATCCGACCAAGCAACCAGAGACCGTTTAAACACAACACGGCGCCAACATAAAACAAGGCCAGTCCTGCTAACACAGCGTGTTCTCCTTAGTTCGCCGACTTGGGCACTTGAAGGCCTTGCTTCACTTGATGCGGCTTCCCGCTCTTGGACGGGCGGACGTCGAAGTCGAACATCGCTCTGGGAATGTAGATCGTTGCGCACGAGTTCGGGATGTCCACCACACCGGAGAACCGTCCCTCGACTGGCGCTGAACCCAGGATCATGTACGCCTGGATGTCCGTGTAACCGAATTTCATGAGGTAGTCGATGGCGTGGTGGCAGGCGCGCGCGTAAGACAACTGCGAGTCCAGATAGTGCTGCTTGCCAGCGAGATCTACCGAGACACCCGAGAAGGCAATCCACTCCGAGTACTGCGGATCGCGGATGCCCGGCATGAAGATAGCATTCTCACCGACGCCATACGCGGCCATGCCACCCTTGATGAGATCGACGTGCAGGTCCATGAACCCGCCCATCTCAATCGCGCCGCAGAACGTAATCTCGCCATCGCCCTGGGAGAAGTGCAGGTCACCAAACGATAGCTTCGCCCCGGGAACAAAGACAGGATAGAAAATCCGGCTTCCCGCGGTTAGGTTCTTGATGTCCTGGTTCCCGCCGTTCTCACGAGGCGGAGCCGTCCGGGCCGCCTCGCGAGCGACCCGATCGAACTCAGCGCCCTTGAGCGACCCCAGAATGGCGCTGTCAGGGAGCGGGGGTAGAGCCAGCGGCGGCACACGATAGGGATCGGTCGCAATCAGGTCGGTTTCGCGCTTCGTCCACTTTGCGAGCAGTTCGGCCGACGGTGCGGTACCCATCAGACCCGGGTGATGGATGCCCACGTAAGAGACTTCCGGAATGTGACGCGAGGTGGCGACGTCGCCCCTGAAGTCCCAGATCACCTTGTAGGCATCAGGGAA
>Ga0210393_10001804_pt1 | contig 17775 bp, 11 predicted proteins | sample IncBWC27OmetaG_FD_160068 | JGI IMG/M metagenome (GOLD analysis project Ga0210393, IMG submission 160068) | Forest soil microbial communities from Barre Woods Harvard Forest LTER site, Petersham, Massachusetts, United States - Inc-BW-C-27-O ... | reverse complement strand
CAACTTTCTTCCGCTATTTCTCAAGCAAGGACGCAGTTCTGCGCGACGTGGGCAGGCTCGGCTTCGAATGCATCGCGGAGCACCTCAAATCAGAACTCTCGACCAAAGCGGACACCGCCGATCGCTTGCACCGCCTTTATCACGCGATGGCACTCGAAGTGGAAGCCGACCGGTCGTTATGGAAAGCGGTCGTGCTCTCCGGAGCGATGGATCCGGTGCGCTCTCCGGAAGTGCGCGCAGTCGAGGGAGTTGCCGTCACCTTGCTCCAGGAAATCCTGGCACAGGGCCAGCAGCGGGGTGAAATCACGAATGCGTTCCCTCTCGTGCATCTCGCCGAATTCATGGAGGCCCTCTACCACACTGTAGTTCGCCAATGGACCGTCGACCTCACAGGACCTCACAAATTGACCGAGCGTGTGGACAGCGCCATCGAGTTTTTCTTGCGCGGTGTGAAGCCGTGATTGGCTTCCCGGCGAATCTCCCCTCCCGGATTTTTCGAGGGCGCGAGTGCGAATGAATGAAAGCCGCTGTCCTGCACGATTTCAAAAAACAACTGTCGATCGAGGACGTTCCACGGCCTCGTCCCGCAGCGGATGAAGTTTTGATCCAGGTAGAAGCCTGTGGTGCTTGCCACTCCGACGTCCACGTTGCTGACGGGGATTGGAAACAGCTGGTAGGGATCGTGAAGAGACCGCTCATTCTCGGCCACGAGATTGCCGGTCATGTCGTCGAAAAAGGCGAAGCGGTAGACGATTTACAAAACGGCGACCGCGTCGGCGTGCCATGGATTCACTGGAGCTGCGGTGAGTGCGAATTCTGCCGCGAAGAAAACGAAAACCTGTGCAGCCGGCAGAGGATCACAGGTGTCACTGTCGACGGCGGCTATGCCGAATTTGTGAAGGCGCCGGCAACGCACGCGCTGAAAATCCCCCATGGTCTTTCCGCGCTCGAAGCAGCCCCGCTTTTTTGTGCCGGACTCACGGTCTATCGGGCGCTGAAAGGCGCCGGAATGCTCCCGGGACAACGACTTGCGGTTTTCGGTATTGGCGGCCTGGGACACCTTGCCGTACAGCTGGGACGGGCTTTGGGCGCCGACGTGATCGCGATCGACGTCTCCGACGAAAAGCTTGAACTTGCCAGATCTTTTGGCGCGACCGGCACTCTCAATGCTGCTACGAGTGATGCAGTCAAAGAATTGCGCCGCACAGGTAGGGTCCATGTGGCACTCGTAACTTCTGCCGCAAAGGCGGCTTACGACGCGGCGTTTTCTTCCCTGCGTCCGACAGGCACTCTTCTCGTCGTGGGCTTGCCCGCCGAGAACATCTGCTTCCCGCCGATTCTTATGGCGGCAGGTGAAATCCGGATCCACGCCTCCACCGTCGGTACCCGGCAAGACTTGCGGGAGGTACTCGCCATGGCTGCCGCCGGGAAGGTCCGTTGCCAGGTAGTTGCGCGCCCGCTGGCGCAAGCCAACGAGGCGCTGGATCAGTTGCGCAACGGCCAGGTCTCAGGCCGTATTGTCCTCACTCCCTGACGCGACTGTCCCAAGCGAAATCGGAGACCGGCAGTCGCTGGTTTCGGCCTGCACCAAATTTCGTCCCATGCCGTGTCTCTACTTGCTAACAATCACCCAAGCCCGTTGTCATTTCCATAGTAATGAAGTTTCTTTCTTGACGTTAGTGACTCTTATGTGATACTCACTCTCACAATCTGTGGTTTTTCTGGTCGCTATTTGAATTCTTGATCCTGAAGGAAACGGGCGACAGATCAGCATTAACGGCTCTTGGTGGAATTGACTCGCACTGGAACAGTTTGGCGATGTCCTCAGACATCGGTAAGGAGAATCCTATGAAGTCACTGGCGAGTGTTTTTGTGTGCTTGCTGCTGGCAACCAATCTGGCCCACGCGCAGGGCGTCGGCTCGTCGGGAGATATTGCCGGGACCGTCACCGATTCCTCGGGAGCCTTCTTGCCAAAGGTTACCGTCAGCGTCGTTGACACGCAGACTGGACTGAAGCGCACCGCCGTTACCGATGGCGCTGGTCAGTATCGAGTAGCGGGATTATCCCCGTCCACTTATGAAGTCAGTGCCGGGCTGGCAGGGTTTGCGACCGAGCTTCGCAAGGCAGTACCGATCGCCGTCGGGCAGACGGTGGTTTCGGATTTCCGCATGAAACCGTCGCAGGTGGGCACAGTAATCGAGGTGACGAGCGAACCGCCGGTGGTAGAAACCGAAAGAGGAAGCCAGGCTGACAGAATAAGCCAGCAATACATCGCCGACCTCCCCATCGACCGGCGCGACTACCTCACATTCACTTTGCTCGCGCCCGGTGTTTCCGATTCCACAAGGCTGGCAGGCGACCAGGACTTTCGCGTGAAACAGACACCCCAAAGCGGCCTTTCTTTCTACGGAAGCAATGGCAGAGGGAACAGCATTACCGTAGACGGCGGTGAGACCAGCGATGATGCCGGCGGGGTGCGCCCGACCGTCAGCCAGGACGCGGTGCAGGAATTCCAAATCAACCGCAGCAACTATTCCGCCGACCTAGGATCAGCCACAGGCGCTTCCATCAACATTGTGACCAAGTCAGGCAGTAACAACGTGCACGGCAGCATCTACGGATTTTTCCGCAATGACGCCCTGGATGCCCAGAATCCGTTTTCGTTTAGCCAGGCGTTAGCGGCGGGCCAGACGTTCAACCCTGCCAGCCCCGATTCTGTCGGTTCGCCGATCAAAGACACTTTGAGCCGCCAGCAATTCGGCGGAGCATTGGGCTTCCCCATTAAGAAAGACAGGACTTTTCTCTTCGTTGCTTTCGAGGGCTTGCACCAGGATGCGCAAAACGCTGTTCCGCTGTTGACCAATACGGATGTTTTTCGTCCGACTGCGGCGCAGAATCAAGTTATTGGAGGGCTGCCAGCGGGCGGGATTGTGCCTTGCCTCAGCGGTCCCGTAGGCGCCGCTGTCGCCGCGCAACTACACTTGCCTGCACCCAATCCAACGACGAACCTGCCGGGCGCAATATGCGCCGCTATCCTCGGTGGGGCGTTGACGGTGAATCCCGCCGCCAGCCCGGTGGATGCCTTTCTTGTGAATCAGTTCGAAACCAACGGTGGAGTGTTTCCCTACAACTCGCACGAATATCTGGCGTCCGGCCGCCTGGATCACCGGTTTAACACGACGAACCAGCTTTCTGTTACTTACCGGTATGGACATGATCTGGAGGAATCCCCCGACGTCCAATCTCTGACCGGGTTTTCAGCGGGCAGTTCTACGCACACCTATGACAGCAATATGCAGGCCTCCTGGTATCACCAATTTACCCCAGCCACGGAGAATGAAGCTCGCGTGCAATGGAATTACAACAGCTTTAACGTGATCCCAAATGAACCAGGAGAGGTGGGACTTCAGATCCCTGGTTTCATTAACAATCTCGGAACCAACATTTTCCTTCCCAACCTCACGATCCTTCGCCGATACGAGTTCGCAGATAATCTCACCATCATCCGCGGCCATCACACGTTCAGGTTCGGCGGTTCGGAGGTGCTGCGCGGGAATCACACGGAATCGCACACGTTTTTCCCCGGCCGCTTCGTCTTCGGCTCGCTCCCGGGCGACCTGCTGACCCCATTGCTTCCCAGCTTGACCTCCTTGCAGACGGCATCATTCGGACTTCCGGAGGTTTTCCAGCAGGGCTTTGGCAATCCTACTTACCCCTACTACACCCGCCCTCTGACGTCGGTGTACGGACAAGACTCATGGGCGATCACGCCAAGCTTCACTTTTAACTACGGCCTCCGCTACGAACTGGACACGCAATTCTTGCCTTTGACCACCTATAAGAAGGATTTTGCGCCCCGGGTATCTTTCGCATGGGATCCTGCAAAAGACCACAAGACGGTCATCCGCGGCGGTTACGGAATTTTTTACGGTCCTGTGGATGCGCAGATCCCCGACGTTGACTTGAGCCTGGGAGTTGTGAACCAGAATAAGTCTGCAGTCGAGAACAACTCGCCAGCCAATCAGGTGGCGAACCTGACCGCGACCTGCGGTTTCTCACAGTTTGGAACGCCGATCATCCCCGGTACTGGCGCCAGCCCTTGCAATCGAGAAATTTCTATTTATGTAGATCCAATCGGTGGCGTTCCAGCCTTAGGGCTAGCAGGCGCGCCCAATGTTTTCGCTGGGCTGTTTGCTAAAGGATTGATTCAGTGCACTACCGCCAACCCCGGGAGCGCTGCCTGTATCACGCCGGCTGCGGTGGCTCCGTTTGGTATTGACGTTACGAATAGTGGTCCCGTGGGTCCACTGCAAGTGGTCTTCGTGAATCAGCCGGGCTATCGCCCTCCCATCGCGCAACAAGCTTCGTTTGGAATTGAGCGCGAGCTCGGACCTGGGATGTCATTTTCTCTCAGCGGTATCTACTCGCATACCCAGAGAATACCGGTTGCCATCGATACCAATCTGCTGCCGGCGCCATTCACAACGTTAACGCTCGCGAATGGCCAGACTGTTTCCTACCGTAACTGGAACACGACGGCGGCGGGGGCCGACCCCCTCGGAGGCACCGAGCCCGGCGGCTTGCCTTGTGATAAGCCCACTGCTCAATGCTTTGTGAATCCTCTGGTGGTGCAGAACAACGCCTACAGCTCTGAGGCATACGCTCTTTACGAGGGCCTCATTGTGGAAGTCAAGAAGCGCTTCAGTGATCACTTCACGTTGTTTGGAAACTATACCTGGAGCAAAGCCTTCGACACATCGACGGATTTCAACAGTGACTATGGGCCGCAGGATCCGACGAACATCAACATCGATCGTAGTCTTTCCGAGTTTGATGAACGGCACAAAGTGGTGATCGCCGGCGTAATTGACAGCCCATGGAAGCAAAATGTTCTGTCAGGCTTCCAGCTAGCTCCCATTTTCAGCTACCACAGCGGACATCCTTTTAACTTACTCGCTGGAGGAGAGATCAACGGCGACAATCACACCACCAATGAACGTCCCATTGGCGCGCCGCGCGACACGGGTCTGGGTCCAAATTATGTCGACTTTGATGCACGCTTAAGTTGGCAACACAAACTGGGCGAGAAGGCTAACCTTCAATTCACGGCCGAGGGATTTAATATTGCAAACCGCACGAACTTTGCCAGCGTGAACAACGAGGTGAGCCCACTTTTTGGTCTTACTCCGGGGTTTACGACTTTTGACGTGCACGGGATTCGCCCAGGTAGCGCCGTTGCGGGCGGGGGAACGGATACTCCCAGCACGCCGCTATCTTTTACATCGGCTCTGCCCAAAAGACAGATCCAGCTCGGCGTTCGCTTCAGCTTCTAGCTTAGCGGAGGCTGGGTCCTATCTGATGTTGGCGGGGAGAGCTGTCGTCTTGCAGTTACCGTCATGCACTCCGAGGAGTACTCGATGGGGTTCGCCGAAAATCAGCAAGCCCGGATCTATTGGGACGAACAAGGCCATGGCGCACCCGTCTTGCTGATCATGGGGCTTAGCTATCCCTCCGACATGTGGCACCGCACCCGGCCTGCTCTGGCGGCCCACTACCAAACCATCGCTCTGGATAACCGGGGCATCGGAAGGAGCGACGTACCACCGGGTCCATATCCGATTGCCTTGATGGCATCTGACGCCGCAGCGGTCCTCGATGCCGCCGGAGTCGAGAGCGCTCATTTGTTCGGCGTCTCGATGGGAGGGATGATCGCGCAGGAATTCGCGCTGCAATATCCGAAGCGGGTGCGGTCGCTGGTTCTGGGCTGCACTGCCGCCGGCGGCCCGACTGCAGTGCGCGCCGACGCGGAAGCAACCCAGATGTTGATGACGCGCGACAAAATGACTCCCGAGCAGGCGCTCGAGGCGCCCATACCTTTTATCTACGATTCGACAACGCCACGCGAACGAATTGATGAAGACCTTGCGATTCGCCGGCCATGGTTGCCCCGCCCCGAGGCCTATATAGCGCAGTTGCAGGGAATCATTGCCTGGGAATCATACTGTCGGCTTTCCGGAATCGCCGCGCCCACCTTGGTAATCCACGGCGAGAATGACCGCCTCGTGCCGCCGGGAAATGGCAAATTAATCGCCCAGCGAATTCCGGGTGCGAAGCTCGTGATGATTCCCCATGCCAGCCATCTCTTCACCACCGACCAGCCGGAAGCCGCGCACCACGCTATTTTGGAATTCCTCAACCAGCGGACCGGAAGCGCCGATCGGTTGGAGAAGGAGAAGGCTTCATGTTGAAGGAGGCTGCCGGAACTACGCAGAATTCCACCGTGCAGAATTCCACCGGGAATGTGAAGCAGCTTTTCGACCTTACCGGGCGTGTGGCGATCATTACCGGAGGCTCCATCGGATTGGGACGTCAAATGGCGGAGGGCCTCGCAGAAATGGGCGCGAACATTGTATTGTGCGCTCGCAAGCAGGAGCGCTGCCATCAGGCCGCCGAGGAATTGCAGCAACTCGGTGTCAAAGCTATTGCCCTGGCGTGCGATGTTAAGAATCCGGCCAGCATTCAGGAAGTTGTCGACGCGACTCTCTCCCAGTTCGGACGGATCGATGTCCTGATCAATAACGCCGGCATCTCCTGGGGTGCTCCGGTTGAGGAGATGCGGCTGGCAGATTGGAACAAGGTTATCGAGACCAACCTGACCGGCACCTTTCTGTGCGCCCAGGCAGTGGGCAAAGTCATGATCCAGCAAAGCCGCAGGAAGCCCAGCCAAGGAAAGATCATCAACATCGCGTCGGTGGCTGGACTGGGCGGCGCTCCGCCGGAACTCTCAGCAATCGGTTATCACGCCAGCAAGGGCGGAGTCATCGCCTTTACCAAAGACCTCGCGTGCAAGTGGGCGGCTCACAACATCCAGGTGAACGCAATCGCTCCCGGCTGGTTTCCCACTCACATGTCGAGCCGTGTCCTGGAGCATCATCAGGATCTTTTCCTCTCACACATTCCCTTACGGCGTTTTGGCAACGAACATGATTTGAAAGGAGCAGCCGTCTTTCTCGCTTCCGACGCCTCTAACTATGTCACCGGCCACGTGCTCGTAGTAGATGGAGGTCAGTCCGCCTGGTAGTGACGAGATTTTTGCAGGGCGCATTGAGACATGAATATTCCCCTTACCCCCGTACGATTCCTGCGCTACGCTGAACAGCAGTTCCCTGGTAAGACCGCCGTAGTCTGCGGCGACCTGCGGTTCACCTACGCCCAATTCGCTGAACGCGCCTGTCGCCTCGCCGGCGCTCTGCGCGAAACCGGAGTAAAAGCCGGCGACCGCGTTGCGTTTCTCAGCCTGAATTGCCATCGGCTTCTCGAAGCCTATTACGGCGTTCTAGAAGCTGGCGCAGTCTTGCTTCCGTTGAACATCCGCCTTGCGCCTCGTGAACTGGCATACATCCTGAACGATGCCGGTGCAAAGGTGCTCTTTTTGGAAAAAGAGTTCGAAGGAGTCGTGGATTCTTTCCGCCAGAGCGTTCCAACCTTGCAGACTTTCTTGCTGCTTGACTCCGCACCGCAGGCCCCGTGGCTATCATCGCAGAACTATGAAGACATTTTGGCCGCGGCGACACCCTACCGCGCCGACATTATGGACTTCGACGAAAACTCCCTGGCTGAACTGTTCTATACCAGTGGCACCAGCGCCGATCCCAAAGGGGTGATGCTGACCCACAGAAACATCTATCTGCATGCGCTCTCGGTTTGTCTGACATTCCTTACTAAAGCCGAGAGCGTAAACCTGCATACCATTCCGTTGTTCCACGCCAACGGCTGGGGTACCGCCCATTCGATCACCTTCGTCGGGGGAAAACATGTCATGATTCAGCGCTTTACCTGCGCGGAAGTTTTCCAGTTAATTGAACGCGAGCGTGTCGATTCACTGAGCCTCGTGCCGATCATGGCAACAGCATTGGTGAATTCACCCGAGCGGCCAAGATACGATCTGAGCAGCCTGCAGTGGATTTCAATCGGCGGAGCCGCATCGTCTCCGACCTTGGTGCGCGAGGTCGAGGAACAATTTGGCTGTGTGTGTTTTGCCGGATACGGTCTGACGGAAACTGCTCCCGTGCTCTCCACCGCCAAACCGAAGGCAGGATCCGAACTCCAAGGCGAGTCGCGCTATGTGGCCCAAGCCAAGACCGGATACGCAATTCCAGGAGTGGAGCTTCGTATTGTCGACCGTGAGGGCAACGACGTTCCACGCGACGGCGAAACCATGGGCGAGATTATCGCTCGTTCCGATGGCGTGATGCAGGGATACTGGCAACAGCCTGCATACACTACAGACGCGATGCGCGACGGCTGGTTCCATACCGGAGACATGGCCACCATTACCGAGGATGGACACATCCTCATCGTTGATCGCAGGAAAGACATCATTGTCAGTGGTGGTGAAAACATTTCATCGCTCGAAGTGGAGAAGGCGCTCGTGGCCCATCCCAGCGTCTACGAGGCTGCCGTCATTCCAGTCCCGGATGAAAAATGGGGAGAAGTGCCCAAAGGACTTGTGGTACCCAAACCAGGATCAAACCTGACAGAAGCGGAGCTGCTCGAGTTCTGCCGATCGCGTATCGCGCACTTCAAGTGTCCACGATCGATTGAGTTTCTGCAGAGCTTGCCCAAAACGGCGACCGGCAAAGTTCTAAAAAAAGGCCTGCGGCAAAAATATTGGCGTGAAAACCAACCTGGTCAGCCCGAATTTACGACGCACAAATAGATCCTTGGAGTAATTGAGCTAGCCTCAAAGCAAAGAGCAAACAGCAAAGAGCGAAAAATAAGGCCGCGATTTCAGTCGTCAACACGGCAGGAGAGCGAGTTTTATGGACGATCTAGTTCAACTCACGCGGGACAAGGATGTCGCGATCATCACCATCAATAATCCTCCCGTGAACGCCTTGAGCCCCGCCGTCGCGCAGGCGATTGCCAAGACCTTTGAGCAGGTGGCCAAAGATGGGGGCATCAAAGCGGTGGTGCTGATTGGTGGCGGCCGCACATTCGTCGCCGGCGCCGACATCAGGGAATTCGCCAAGATCACGTCTGGCAAAACCCAGCGAGGCGCAGGCCTCCTTCCGCTTTTGCTTCAGATAGAAAATGTGCGCAAGCCTGTTGTGGTGGCTATTCATGGCAGCGCCTTCGGCGGCGGCCTCGAGCTTGCGATGGCTGGCCACTATCGGGTGGCTGCTCCAAATTCGCAACTGGGTCAGCCCGAAGTGAAGCTCGGAATAATTCCGGGCGCTGGCGGTACGCAGCGTTTACCTCGGCTCGCAGGCGTTGCAAAAGCCGTCGAGATGTGTGCGGAAGGCAACCCAATCACAGCTCAGGAAGCTCTGCGACTTGGGCTTGTTGACCGTCTAATTGATGGCGATCTGCTGACGGGCGCCATAACTTTCTCGCGCGGAATCGCCGCAAGCCCGCTCCTCAAGACTCGTGAGCGCGACGTCAAACTGGGCACTCTCGAGCAGAATGCACCCATTTTCGCTGCCGCTCGCGAGAAGGCGCGCACCAAACAGCGCGGCATGATCGCGCCGCCAGCAGCCATCGACGCGGTGGAAGCCGCTACCAGGCTTTCCTTTGATGAAGGATGCGAGGTTGAACAAAAGCTCTTCAACGATTGCCTTTTCTCGGATCAATCCAAGGCGCTCATCCATGTTTTCTTCGGTGAGCGCGAGGTCGCTAAGATTCCGGACATACCAAAAGAAACTTCCATCATCCCGGTAAACTCCGTGGCGGTAGTGGGCGCTGGAACCATGGGCGGCGGAATCGCCATGGTCTTCGCCAACGCCGGCATTTCCGTGTTGCTCAAGGACGCCGACCAGCCGGCACTTGATCGTGGGCTAGCCACCATCCAGAAGAATTACCTCAGTTCGGTCAAGCGCGGACGCTTCACCCGACAGTTCGTGGATGAACGCCTGGAACTGATTCGTCCAACCCTCAGCTACGACGATTTCGGCGAGGTGGATATGGTCGTCGAGGCCGTATTCGAGGGCATGGTGCTGAAGAAAGAAGTCTTCGGCCAGTTGGATCGAGCATGCAAGAAAGGAGCGATCTTGGCGAGTAACACATCAACCCTCGACATCGACGAGATCGCATCAGCCACTTCAAGGCCTGAAGCCGTAGTCGGCACTCATTTCTTCAGTCCCGCGAATATCATGCGCTTGCTCGAGATCGTACGCGGCAAGGCAACCGGCAAAGACGTGATCGCGACCGGCATGCAACTCTCGAAAAAACTTGGCAAGGTCGGCGTGCTCGTAGGCAACGGCCGCGGCTTTGTAGGAAATCGCATGTTCGGCCCCTACCGCCGTGAAGCTCAGTTCCTTGTTGAAGAAGGCGCAAGCGTTGAAGCCGTCGACAAAGCACTGTACGACTTCGGCATGGCGATGGGACCGATGTCTACAGGTGATCTGGCAGGCCTTGACGTGGGCTGGCGTATCCGCAAAGAGTATCTCCACCTCGAAAAACCTGGCGTGCGCCAGCCCTTCGCGGAGGATCGTCTCTGCGAACTCGGACGCTACGGCCAGAAAACCGGAGCGGGCTGGTACAAGTATGACGAGAACCGGCGCGCGATTCCCGATCCTGAAGTCGACCAACTGGTGCGGAAGTGGGCGAGCGAAGCCGGCATCGCGCCACGCCAGATCTCATCCCAGGAGATCGTCGATCGCTGCATCTATGCCTTGGTGAATGAGGGCGCGCGCATTCTCGACGAAGGCATCGCTCTGCGCGCCGTTGACATCGACATCATCTATCTGAACGGTTACGGCTTCCCAGCCTATCGCGGCGGTCCGATGTGGTATGCCGACGCGGTCGGACTGGATAAGGTCTACGGTCCCATCTCAGAATTTCATCAACGGCACGGCGAACTCTGGCAGCCTGCTCCCTTGCTGAAGCGTCTGGCCGAAGAAGGCAGGACCTTTGCCGAGTTCAACAAGGAACAAACCGTGCTGGCGTAAGAGGGGTTTTTAGAACGCAACCACAACATTTGAGCAACTGATGGAGGAATTAGCGATGAACAGTACAGAGAACGCAAACAAGCGGCTCGATCACTTTGGTTTTACCTATAAACTTTTGCTCGGATTCGCGATCTGCGTGGTCGCGCTGAGCTCGGCGCCAACTGCATCTGCCGGCGACTCATCTCACCCTCCGATTGCTCTTACTGAAAGTGGAGTCGTGATTGGCTCAACGACAGATGGCGTAAACCAGTTTCTCGGCATCCCATACGCAGCTCCGCCGGTAGGATCTCTGCGCTGGAGACCTCCGAAGCATTACGGCTTGTTTCCCGGGTTTATCCTGCAAGCAACTCAATTCGGTAGTGAGTGTACGCAAGCTGGAGGGGGCAGCGAGAACTGCCTTTTCCTGAATGTCTTCACCCCACATGTGAAATCGCATGATGGATGGCATGATCGCGATCGGCGCGGCCTCCCTGTGATGTTTTGGATTCATGGAGGAGGACTCATTAATGGCAGCAGCACCCCGTACAATCCCGGGTTGCTGGTGAGCAAAGAAGTGATTGTCGTTACCATTAATTACCGTTTGGGTTTCTTGGGATTCTTTGCCCAGTCTGCAATAGATGCAGAAGGCCATCTCAGTGGCAACTATGGCTTGATGGATCAGCAATTCGCGCTGCAGTGGGTTCGCAGGAACATTGCGAACTTTGGCGGCGATCCCGACCGGGTAACGATATTCGGTGAGTCCGCGGGCGGACAAAGCGTCTACGCCCACCTCGCATCGCCTCTTGCGTCGGGCCTGTTCCGTGGCGCGATTGCGGAAAGCGGATCGTATGCGGAATTCCAGGATTATTTTTTTAATGTTGTGACCCTGGCGCAGGCCGAAACGACAGGCAGCCAGAGCGTACCGTCGGGTGCCGCGATTGCCGATAGTGTCGGATGCACCAGCCAGACAGCTTCGTGTCTGCGTGCCGTTCCCGCTGCGACGATGGTCGCGAAAGAGCCATTCCCGCTGTATCCGTTCGTCGATGGAAGGCTCCTTACACAGACAATCGGCGCGGCATTTGCCAGCGGCGAATTCAATCACGTGCCGGTAATCGCGGGCACCAATCACGATGAATATCGATTGTTTGTCGCTCTTGACTTCGACCTCGTCGGGAATCCGATACTGACTTCGGCAGAGTACACCACTGCCACCACTGCTCTGTTTGGGACCCTCGCTCCCCCCGTCCTCGCCTTGTACCCATTCGCCGCATACCCTGTCGGTGGCGAGGCATTGGGAGCATCCGGGACTGACGGAGTTTTCAGCTGTCCCGCGCGTAACGTGGATCAAGCCTTGTCGAAACTCGTGCCCACCTTTGCCTACGAGTTCAACGATGAGAACGCTCCCCCCGCGCAGTCTTTATTTGGCGGATTGTTAACCTTTCCGCTGGGCGCCTATCATAGCTCGGAGCTTCAATACCTGTTCCCGGGCATCGATGTTTTCGGACTGCCGACAACGCTTTCGAGCCAACAAATGGAACTCTCCGATGCGATGGTCAGCTATTGGACGCAGTTCGCCAAGAAGGGAGATCCGAATTCCTCCACTGAACCGCTCTGGTCTCCCTACAGTGCGTCAACCGACGAGTTCCAATCGTTGATACCACCGGCGCCAGTGGTCGAGTCCAACTTTGACAGTAGCCACAAGTGCTCAACCTTTTGGGACACTTTTTAACAGCGAGCAATCGGCGGGCGCGCGCTGCCTTACCGTAGGTTTCGCGCGTCCGCCTGCAGGATTATTGCTCTAACCGCGCGGACAGGAACTGCTGATCCCGTCAATCATCGGAAGCAAACAAAATTACAAGATGCCCGCTACCACGCCAACCGAAGCCACAACCGCCGCTGCTCAGACTACGGCTGACTCTACCGCACATTCATTGCGCTACGCCTGGTACGTGGTCGGCGTCTTAACGCTTCTGTACGCGTTCTCATTCATCGACCGCCAGATCTTCAGTCTGCTGGTCGGCCCGCTTCGTCGCGACTTACACATCGGCGACGCTAAGATGAGTTTGCTGATTGGGTTCAGCTTTGCACTGTTTTATACATTCTTCGGGATTCCTCTCGGCCGTCTGGCAGACGTTTATAGCCGGAGGCTGATTATCGCGGCCGGTCTGGTGTTGTGGAGTGGATTCACAGCCAGTTGCGGACTGGCGCAAACGTTCGAAACGATGCTTTTGCTGCGCATGGGCGTCGGCGTGGGAGAAGCGGCGCTTTCACCCGCTGCCTATTCGCTGATCACCGATTATTTTCCTCGTGACCGTCTGGCCACTGCAATTAGCGTCTACTCGATGGGCATCTACATCGGTTCCGGCCTGGCTTACCTGCTCGGTGGACTAGTCGTGGCGTATGCTTCGACCCAGGCCATGTGGACCGTTCCGCTGCTGGGCGCCGTCCATCCCTGGCAGATGATCTTTCTCTCGATCGGCCTTCCGGGCATTGCAGTGGCGCCCCTGCTCTTTACGGTACGCGAACCCTCCGCACGCCCCGGAACCGCCCGACGGGCAGCTGTTCCAATGCGGCAAGTCTTCTCCTATATCTTCAAAAACCGGCGGACATTCCTGCTCCACAACATCGGTTTCGGCCTGCTTGCGCTCTCTTCATACGCCAGTGCCGCTTGGGTGCCGGAATTCTATCGGCGCAATTTCCACTGGGCCATCGGAAGCACAGGCGTTGTATACGGCTCCTGCGTCGCGATCTTCGGTTGCGCTGGAATCATCAGCGCGGGCCGGATCGCTGACTACTTGCGCGAGCGCGGCCGGGACAACGCGACTCTGTTTGTGGGTGCGCTGATCGGACTAGTCGGGATAGCGGTTAACTGTCTTTTGTACCTGGCGCCGTCGGCGACTTGGGCAACCTTCTGGTTGGTTGCCGGCTGCGCGCTTGCGGCAGCTCCCTTCGGTATCGCTCCCGCTGCAATTCAGCAAATGATGCCCCCAACCATGCGTGGACAGGCCTCGGCTGTGTATTTGTTCTCCATCAATCTCATCGGGCTGGGAATCGGACCCACTGCCGTGGGAGCATTGACACAGTACGCGTTTGGACGGGATGATGCCATCCGCTACTCGCTGGTCATCGTGACATCGGTGGCATGCGGACTGGCTGCGGTGTTTCTCTGTGCAGCCTTAAAGCCGTTCCTCGCCAGCCTCGAAAGGGTTCGCGTTTGGAACGCTGCCCACTCCGCTTGAGCTGATCGGCGGGAGTTTCTTGCAAGAAAGGTTCTCGAGTGCACTCCGATGCCATATCAGTTCGTCCCGGCGAAGAACTGAATCTAGCTGCCCTCGCCGATTGGCTGCTTGGAAAAATCGAAGGTGCGGAACGCGGCGTCACAGTCGAACAGTTTCCGGGCGGACACTCGAACCTGACGTATCTGTTGCGGATGAATGGAGATGGCCGCGAGTACGTACTCAGGCGTGCCCCGGTTGGTCCCGTCGCGCCCAAAGCCCACGACATGGCACGTGAATTTCGAGTCCTCCAGATGGTGCATCCGCACTTTCGCGAAGCTCCAGCCGTTTTTCATTTGTGCGAGGATACAAAAGTGCTGGGCGCGGTTTTCTTTCTGATGGAACGCAGGCATGGGCTAATACTGCGCGATGATGTTCCACCTCAGCTCGCTAAGGTGCCGAATTACGCGCAGCGTGTGAGCGAAGCCTTTATCGATGGCATGATCCGACTTCATGCCATCGACGCTTCGAGCCCCGGATTAATTGCCCTCGGCAAGCCCGAGGGATTTCTTGCACGCCAGGTGCAAGGCTGGGCCGATCGTTGGAACCGGGCTAAAACTGATGACGTGCCCAAGATGGATGGTGTGATTCGATGGCTCATCGATGGCCGGCCAGTTTCTCCCGCACCGACCCTCGTGCATAACGATTACAAGCTGGATAACATCATGCTTGCGGTTGCTTCTGCGGATCGCATCGAAGCTGTGGACAAAATCGAGGCTGTGCTTGATTGGGAGATGGCAACGGTCGGCGATCCGCTGGCCGATCTTGGTTTGACTCTGTGTTACTGGGCTTGGGCAGAAGCGCCGCAACTTCGCGCCCGCGGAGTGCCCGCACTCACATCGCAGGCCGGATGGTACACACGAGATCAATTCGTACAACGCTATGCGGAACGCACCGGTCGCGACCTTTCCCGCATCGCTTACTACGAAGTGCTCGGCGTCTTCAAGCTGGCAGTAATTCTGCAGCAAATCTACTACCGCTTCCGGTGCGGCCAAACCCAAGACGCGCGCTTCCAAGATTTCGGCGAGCGGGTTCGAGAATTAGTCGAGCTGGCAGACTCGCTCACAGGAAAACTCAGTTGAGCACCCTGTATCTTGTACGCCATGGCCAGGCGGGAACGCGCGTTGATTACGATTCCCTCTCTGAGTTGGGAAAGCGGCAGGCGCGGCTGCTGGGTGAGCATTTCGTCTCCCAGGGAATCCAATTTGCTTCGGCCTGTGTGGGGTCGCTGTCCCGCCAGCAGCAAACCGCCACCGAGGTCGGCGCGGCATATGCCGTTGCTGGTGTTTCCTTCCCCGCGGCGAGCGTCGATCCGGCCTGGGATGAGTTTGATCTCAGCCGTGTGTATCGCGAGATTGCTCCGCGTTTGTCTGCCGAGGATTCTGAATTCCGCCGCGAATACGAAGAGATGCGGGAGCAGGTGCGAATCAGCGAAGGCGCGCACGCAGCAAGAATTCATCGCAAATGGCTGCCTTGCGATACAAAACTGGTCGAGGCATGGATTGGCGGTCGTTACCCCTACAGCGGCGAGACCTGGAACCAATTCCGCGAGCGCGTTGCGGAGGGCCGATCGAAAATCTCTGATGCACGCGAGAACATTCTCATCGTCACGTCGGCCACACCGGTTGCGATTTGCACTGGCCTGTCCCTGGAGATTTCCGACGCGGGCGTAATGCGCCTCGCTGGCGCAGTGTACAACGCATCTTACACAATCCTGCGTTTGAGAAAAGAGCAGTTGCGGTTATTTACATTTAACGCGGTGCCGCACCTCTCTGCTGACGGACTCCGCACTCACCGCTAGAAACCAGTTCGTAAATGTTTTTTTGGGCAGGCCTTCACAGCTTGCGGAAGAGTTCGCCAATCTCGCCACCGCCGTGGAAGAGCAGTTCTTCGGAGACGCATAGGTCAGCGACCGTGGAAGAGCGGCCCTTCAGCGCCGCGTAAGCCGCTGAAACTTTTCGGGCTTCAGCCTTGTGGTGTCTTACGTATAGTAGCGAACCAACCACTCAGCCACACAGCACGGCTTGTCGTTATCCTGCGCTTCCACCGTCGCGTCAAAGATTGCTTCAATCGCGTCAGGTAACTCTTTCAGCGATCGAAGAGTAAATTGCGCTCGAATCTTCGAGCCGGCGCGAACCGGAGAAGGAAAGCGAACGCGATTGAAGCCGTAATTGACGCCCATACGAAGACCGCTTCGGATCTCAATTGCCTCCTTCATGAAGCGGCTCAACAGCGACAGAGTTAAGAACCCGTGCGCAATCGTACTCCGATAAGGCGATTCATGCTGTGCACGTGCCGGGTCCACGTGGATCCACTGTCGATCCTCAATCACTTCAGCAAAACGCTGAATGTGATCCTGGGTGACGGCGAACCATTCCGTCATGGCGATTTCGCGACCCACCAAATCCTTTAAGGACTCGGGGGTTTCAACTACGAGTGGCATGGATGTCTCCTCTAGATTCCGCGAAAACTTCCGCCTAAGACCATTACACGCAGGAGATCAACGTCCTGCCTGCGACCCGCCCCATTTCCGAAGCTCCATCTTCGCAATCGATTCGGTGTGTACTTCATCCGGACCATCCGCCAAACGTAGAGTGCGCACATTCGCCCAGGCTCCAGCGAGAAAAGTGTCCTGCGAAACTCCCGCACCTCCATGCGCCTGAATCGCTCGGTCCAAGACGCGCAGAACGACATTCGGCGCCACCACTTTAATCATCGCAATCTCCGCGCGCGCTTCCTTGTTTCCGGCGGTGTCCATCATGTACGCCGCATTCAGAGTCAGAAAACGTGCTTGTTCGATCTCCATCCGGGATCGAGCAATTTCGGCCCGTATGGTCCCCTGTTCGGCCAGCGGCTTGCCAAAGGCCACGCGTGCCTGCACCCGCTTGCACATGGTTTCAAGCGCGCGTTCAGCCACACCGATGCAGCGCATGCAGTGATGAATGCGCCCCGGCCCCAGCCGCCCCTGAGCAATCTCAAAGCCTCGTCCTTCGCCGAGCAACATGCTCGAGACCGGCACGCACACGTTTTCAAAAGTGATTTCGCCGTGTCCATGCGGCGCATGGTCATATCCAAAGACCGTCAGCATGCGTTCAATCTTGAGCCCGGCAGCGTCCATCGGCACTAACACCATCGACTGTTGTTGATGGCGCGGAACCGCGCGATCGGGCTTTCCTGGGTCATTGCGGCCCATAAAGATCGCAACCTTGCACCGCGGATCACCCGCTCCCGAGGACCACCACTTGCGCCCATTGATCAAGTACTGGTCGCCCTGCCGAACAATGCTGGCCTGAATATTGGTTGCATCCGATGAGGCCACCGCCGGCTCCGTCATCGCAAAGCAGGACCGAATCTCGCCCGCAAGCAGCGGTTTCAACCATTGTTCCTTCTGGTCCGCTGTGCCGTAACGCGCAAGCACTTCCATGTTGCCCGTGTCAGGCGCCGAGCAATTGAATACCTCAGGCGCGATGAAACTGCGCCCCATAATTTCGGCTAGCGGCGCATACTCAAGATTTGTTAACCCCTCCCCATCGGCATCATGCGGCAGAAATAAATTCCACAGCCCTGCAGC
>Ga0210393_10001803_pt1 | contig 17778 bp, 16 predicted proteins | sample IncBWC27OmetaG_FD_160068 | JGI IMG/M metagenome (GOLD analysis project Ga0210393, IMG submission 160068) | Forest soil microbial communities from Barre Woods Harvard Forest LTER site, Petersham, Massachusetts, United States - Inc-BW-C-27-O ... | reverse complement strand
TGAGCACCGCCATGGGTGGAAAGGCCATCTGGAAAATGTGTTGACTGAGGGCGTAACTCTCGCCAACTATCAGCATCCTGACTGGGACGAGGAGCCCGAGGTCAACGGATACATCCACGGTTTGGTTATGGCCGTTGCCCCCGGATCAGCGACCATTAAGTTCGGCCGATATACCGGAACCCTCACGCCAGCCGACATGGCCTGGACTCAACACAAGCTTCTGGAGATTCTGAAGCCGGGTGACGTTGTGTATTTGAAAATCGTCACTCTCGGCAGCGAGGGCAAGGCGCGAGTGAGCCTGGAGCAGGACTCGGGCACGCAGGGCGCATTGATCGCAATCGACAATGCCACGGGCGAGATCAAGGCGATGGTCGGCGGGCGGGACTTTGAGTTGTCCAAGTTCGACCGTGCCACCCAGGCACTACGGCAAGTGGGATCGTCGTTCAAACCCTATGTCTATACTGCCGCCATCGATCAGGGCGCAAGGCCGGACGACACCATCCTCGATGCGCCTGTCTCTTTCCAGACCGCATCCGGGCCTTACACCCCGCATAACTATGATGAGAAGTTTGAAGGAACCATAACTCTGCGGCGGGCGCTCGCGCAATCCCGCAACATTCCTGCACTCAAGCTCGCGGACCGTGTCGGAATAAGGACTGTGATCGACTACGCGCACCGCTTCGGAATTACTTCTAATATCCCGGCCTACCTGCCCGTGGCGCTGGGCGCGGCCGAGGTCACGCTGTTCGAGCAGACTTCCGCCTTCAGCGTTTTCCCGAATGACGGCGTCCGCATTATGCCGCGCTACATCACGAAAGTTGAGGACTACGAAGGCCGCGTGCTGGAGGAAGATTTTCCCGACGTGAAAGATGTGATCAGCGCTCGCACGGCTCGCATCATGACCTTCATGCTCCGGGAAGTGGTATTGCACGGAACCGGCATTGCCGCTTCGAGCATGAAGTATCCGCTCGCTGGCAAAACCGGTACCACCAACGATTTCACCGACGCCTGGTTTGTCGGCTTCTCGCCCGCAATGACCACCGGAGTGTGGATTGGTTATGACGAGAAGAAATCCCTCGGAGCCAAGGAAACCGGAGCCCGCGCCGCGCTTCCCATCTGGATGGACTTCATGAAAGTTGCACTGGCCGGGAAGGACCCCGGGGCGTTTCAGCCCATGCCGGATCTGCCACCAAGGCCGATCCAGGTAGACACGGCAGATACGGCGCCGGCAGCGGAAGAAGCGCACTAATGATTTGGCATCGTGTTAGCCGGCGCAAATCCTCGGCGCAGGGTCTATTTCTTCATCGCTGCAAAGCTCTCGTCCAAAATGCGCACGGCCTCGTCGACATCTGCCTTTGAAATATTTAGTGGAGGCGACATGCGGATAACGTTGCCGTAGAAGCCGCCTTTGCCGACCAGAAGCCCGCGCTTGCGGCATTCCTCCATCAGGGCGCTTGTTCCTGCGGGTGACGGCTGCTTCGTGGCGCGATCCTCGACCAATTCGAGCGCCTGCATCAGGCCCATTCCACGAACGTCGCCGATCAGCGGATGCTTCTGCTGCAGCTCTTCCAGTTTCTCGCGGAAATAGGCACCCACTTCCGCGGCGTTGGTTCGCAGGTCATCTTCTTCGATCACGTCGATGACAGCCTTAGCGGTTGCGCAAGTGACGGGATTTCCGCCGAACGTCGAAATCGTGAGCCCCTGAAATGAATCGGCAATCTCGGGCTGAGCCACGGTCAGCCCGATCGGTATGCCATTTCCCATGCCTTTGGCGGCCGTAATCATGTCAGGCTCAACTTCCCAATGTTCGATGCCGAACCACTTTCGACCAGTGCGCCCCCAGCCTGTCTGCACTTCATCGGCGATGAAGTCGCCGCCGTATTGCTTCACGATGTTGAAGGCGATTTTGAAATATTCCTTCGGGGGTGTGACAAAGCCAGCGACGCCCTGAATCGGCTCAGCCAGGAAAGCCGCGATGCGTCCCGAGGTCGAGAACTGAATCGTATTCTCGATATCCTTGGCGCACGCGACCTCGCAGTCGGGATACTTCAATCCCAGCGGACAACGGTAGCAGTACGGGTTCATGGCATGAACAATGCCAACCTCGATTGTGCCCCGCCGCCAGGTACTCATGCCATTCAGCCCGCGGGCCAATGACGAGCGCCCGCTGTAGCCGTGGCGCAGGGCGACCACTTCGAAGTTTCCGGTGTGCATGCGCGCTGCCTGAATTGCGGTCTCGTTGGCCTCGGTGCCACTGCTGGTGAAAAACGATTTTTTTAAAGCTCCCGGCGTGATCTGCGCGAGCTTTTCCGCGAGCGTGACCATCGGCTCGTTGGGAAAGCAGGTGGAGACGTGTTGCAGGCGGTCAATCTGCGCTTTGGTGCGTGAGATCACACGCGGATTGCAGTGGCCCACGCTGATGGTCACGATACCACCAAAGAAGTCTAGATACTTTTTGCCCTCTACGTCCCAGACGTGCTGCATTACGCCGTGGTCCATAGGGAGAGGATCGGAGAAGTAATTCGTGACCGAAGGAAATATGTATTCCTTCTGCTTGCGGTTGATCTCTTCGCGGGTCAAGTGTATTTTTTCTGCGGGAATTGTCGGAGCACTCATAGTGAAGCCTCACGGCCGGACATGAAATTAATCAAAGCCGACCAGCCATCATAAACCAGCGCTAAACGAGTAAGGGCGGCCAGAGCGTCTTACGCTGTCTTTTGTCGCTGACTATGAATTTTGGCCACCACCAGGCGAATCTCTTCATAGGTAATGTCTGGCGGAAGAGCGTCCTTGAGCGGCTTAAGCGCCCGCGTCCCTAGCCGGGTACAGACTTCTTCAATGCTGGCCAGCCTCGCTCCGTCGACCCAATCTGGCTGAAATTGCAACTCTCCCTTTTCAACCAGATTAGCGATTAAGCCGACCACGGAACCGAGGTGGCGGCCGCGAAGGTTTGCAATCTCCATGAATGAGCGCCCTTCACCCAGCAAGCGGATGGTTTCTTCGGCTGGCTTCGACTTTACTTCAAGAGGCGCGCTTGCGCGTGCGCCGCCCTTGAATTGCGCCAGAACCTGCAGAATCTGCTGGCCGTAGCGTTCGGTTTTCTTCTCGCCGAATCCGGGGATGCTGCGGATGTTCGCCAGCGATGCTGGGCGACGGCGGCAAATCTCGTCGAGCGAGCTGTCATGCATGACTACGAAAGATGCAACTTTGTCTTCTTTCGCTACTCCGCGTCGCCACTCGCGAAGATACTCGCGCAATTCAGGGTCGACGTCCGAAAGAGCCTCCACGCGCGCTCCATCAACCTGTCGCTGCGCGAAACCCGCATCGGTGGAACCCTTGCGCCGCTTGGCTCGCCCAGCGGGTGCAGGTGCAGACAAGAACGCGGGCAAGCCACTGCATACATCACAGGCGTCGCATGAGGTCCACTTCGGAGTCTCCCCGAAGTGCAGGCAGATTTCACGATGGCGGCAACCGGCTGAATCCACGAAGCGTCGGATGGTGTGGTAGCGCTGCCAGGCCCGGTCTTTCTCGGCAGGGTCGCTGATCTTCTCGATGAAATACGCCAACAAACCGGCATCGCGTTTCTGCCACAACAGCAGGCAATCAGCTGGTTGGCCGTCGCGACCGGCGCGTCCGGCTTCCTGATAATACTGCTCGATCGACTGAGGCAGCGAGAGATGGATCACGGCGCGCACCGTGGCCTTGTTGATGCCGAGCCCGAAGGCGATGGTTCCAACCAGTACGCGCACCTCGTCCGCCATCCAGCGTTCCTGATTGAGCCGCCGCTGATCTTTTTCCATCTGGCCGTGATAAGCGATGGCGGGAATCCCCTGCTCCTCCAGGAAATCAACCGTCTCTTCCACGCGCGCGATGGTAGGCGCATACACGATGATGGCGCCGTCGGCGTAGTTGCGAACAGCGTTCACCAGGAGAGTTGGCTGCTCTCCGTATTCACAGTGCCTCGCCACATATCGCAGATTAGCCCGATGAAAGCTCGCAATGTACTTAGCGGGGTCCCGCAATTGAAGTTGGGTAAGGATGTCATGACGGACCCGCCGGGTTGCGCTTGCGGTGAAGGCAGCGATCGGAAGATCGGGGAAGTTCACTCGCAGCAAGCTGAGCTGACGATATTCAGGGCGAAACTCGTGTCCCCATTCTGAGATGCAGTGGGCCTCGTCAATGGCAAAGTATGCAATCGGGATGCGTCGTAACAGTGTGGTCGTGTCTGCGCGCGCCAATCGCTCGGGCGAGAGATACAGCAATCGATATTCGCCCGCGCAAGCTTTTTTCGTCACGTCCGATTGTTCCCCGCTCGTCTGGGTGCTATTTAGAACAGCGGCGGGAATGCCCATTTGCGCGAGTTGGGCTGCCTGGTCCTGCATCAGCGCGATCAGTGGCGAGATTACGATTGCAGTCTTGCCCGAGGTTAGCGTGGGTAGTTGGTAGCACAGCGACTTGCCGCCTCCGGTAGGCATGACCACGCAGGTATCGCGGCCGCCGAGTAGGCTGAGCACAATCCTTTCCTGCAACGGCCGGAACGTGCTGTAGCCCCAGTAGCGTTGCAGCAGCGCGATAAGGTCGGTCTCGGGCGGCATTCCCACAGTATAGGATGACCAGCGGGTGCGGGTTGACGGATGTTTGCGATATGACGACCACATTCCCAAAAGCGCAGGTCTGCACGGGACCTGATGAGTTCTGGCTATAATTGCAACGCGCAATGAAGGCCTTCTTCCGATTCATCTTGCTTACGCTGGTTCTGCTGGTGGTTGCACTGGTGTCCGCATTGACGGCGATGCGCTTTGCCATTCACGGGCGCGAGGTGTCCGTCCCTGATCTGGTCGGCAAGACGCCGGCTGAAGCGCGGAGAATCGCCGACGCGGCCGGTTTCCAAATGGAAGTCGAACGGCAGTACTACAGTGCTGCAATTCCCGAAGGAAGAATTCTTTCGCAACTCCCAGCTCCGGGTACCCAGGTACGCCGGGGCTGGCAGATACGGGTCGCCGACAGCTTGGGCCCGCAGCGGGTGGAGATTCCCAATGTGCTGGGGGAGAGTCCGCGTGCGGCGCAGATCAATATACTGCGCCGAGGATTGGACGTCGGTTCAGTGGCGCGGATCGAAATGAGTGGCCCACCCCCAGACCAGGTGCTGGGACAAAGTCCCGCTCCGAACGCCAGCGGCGTCGCGGCGCCTAAGATCAGTCTGTTGACGACCGAAGCCGCACCACCGCAGGCGTTTCTGATGCCGAACTTCACCGGGCAAGCGCTGGGAGGTGTAACCCTCGTTTTGCAGGATTCCGGCTTCCGCGTAGGGACCGTCAGCATTGCGCCATCAGTGGCATCGCCTCCGGCTCCAACTGCAGAATCCGCAGTCGGGACGCCGCCGATCCCTCCGTCGCCTGCGCCCGAGCCAACCCCTTCCAGCCTCATCGTCTCGCAGAATCCCGCTCCCGGAGCAAAGATCGTCAGTGGTTCGGCGGTCAACCTCGAAGTACGCTAAGTTCCAGTTACGGATTTTCTCGGATCAACACGGATCATAGAGGGGGTTACTATTCGAGTAACTCAATGAGAATCTCTGGCTAGATTTTCTCCAGGATTGCCGCGAAGAATCCATCACAGGGATGCACCCCTGGAATAGTTCGCAAGTACGGTCCGCTGGTTAGCGACTCGATGTCTTTCCACGCTAATTCGCCTTGCGAGCAAAGGCGCTCTAGTTCAAGCCGGCAATCAAGGACGCGAAAAGAGTGGTCAGCGGACATGGCATCCACGACCTCTGAGTTCTCCTCTTTTTCCAGCGAGCAGGTCGAATACACGATCCTCCCACCTGGGGAGACGCGCTCCATGGCGGATCGCAGGATTGACACCTGCCGCGCCTGGAGGTCTATCAAATCTTCGGGCTTAAGCCTCCATTTGATCTCTGGGTTGCGCGCCAGCGTACCTGTGCCCGAGCAGGGAACGTCGGCCAGCACGCGGTCGAAGAGCGCGGTCAAGGGAAAACTGCCGGCATCCGCCGCAATCACCCGAACGTTGGTCGCAACAACCAGTTTGCGCAACATCCGTGCGCGGTGCGGATGGAGCTCCATTGCGATAATGCTGGCGTTGGGATTGCGCGCGGCGAGGGTTCGAGTCTTCCCACCGGGTGCCGCGCAACAGTCGAGGATGTTCGCACCACGGCCGACGAGGAGCGAAACCAGTTGCGACGCTTCATCCTGGATCATTACTTGGCCGTCGCGGAAAGATCGCGTGGCGGAGAGATCGCCAGAGACGATGCGATACGCCGACGTCAGCAAATGGCCTGGAGATAGCTCGATCTTCTGCTTCTTGAGTTTCTCTGCGATCGTTGCATCAGTTACGCGGATGGCCGTCTGCGGAATTCGTTGGTCGTAAGCGCAAACTCCTTTGGCGGCCTCAAATCCAAATTCGCGAATCCAACGCTCGACCAACCAAAGCGGGTGCGCTGAAGAGGCCGCCAAGTTCGCTGGTGTTTGGGCATTGTCGATAGCGGACCCGCCAACCTCTCCGCCTGCGACGCCGGTTAACTTTCGCAACACAGCATTGGCGAAAGGCACCGCCGACCGCTTCCTTGCCCGCTTCACTAACTCCACACTCTCGTGCACGGCGGCACGCTCAGGTACACGATCAAGAAAAAGCAATTGGTAAGCCGCGAGACGTAAAGCGATAAGTACCTCCGGATCGAGTCTGGGGAGCTTCTGCGAAGACCGTTCTGCGATGTTCTGATCCAACACAGATCGCCAGCGGAGAACGCCCATGACTAGCTCGGTCGCTAAACCATGATCGGTAGAGGAGAGTCCCGCGTTGCCTGAAGAGTGCAGCAACTCCGAAGCGTAAGCGTCATCGCGCTCAACTCGAAGCAGAATGTCGAAAGCCGCGACGCGAGCGGGAGAAATAGGCATTCAATTCTCGGTTCTCAGGCCTCGATTACAACCCCAGCTTTTCGCCGCTTTGAGGACGATAGCCGCGAACGAAGTCCGCTGCTGGCATGCGCTTCTTGCCTTCCGGTTGCACCTCGAACAGCGCCAGGGCCGTGCCTCCTCCGCATCCCACGAACAGGCAATTGCTCTCGACCCAAAGTTCCCCGGGCGGGAGTGAATGTTGCGACACGGCTGCTTGCCAAACGTGAAGGTTCTTGCCGCGAAAAATTGTGAAGGCACCCGGCCAAGGCTGGAATCCGCGAAGGCGATTGCAGATTTCCAGTGCGGTTCGGTGAAAGTCGATCCGGCCATCTTGTTTTTTCAAGATGGGCGCGAGCGTTGCATTTGCGTGATCCTGCGGGCGCGGCGCGATTGTGTCACCTTGAAGCTGGCGCAAAGTGTCGACCATCAGGTCTGCGCCGGTTGCGGCCAGCACGGGAGCAAGGGTCTCGGCAGTGTCCGTGAGTTTGATAGAAACTTCTGTCTGCAGCAGGATGTCGCCGGTATCAAGCCCCGCATCGATTCGCATGATCGTGACCCCGGTCACGGTTTCGCCCCGAGCGATCGCCCACTGAATAGGCGCCGCCCCACGATACTTGGGCAACAAGGATGCATGTAGATTGATGTTGCCGAACCGCGGCAAGTCGATCATCCACTGCGGAATGATGCGCCCGTAACCGACCACGATAATTGCGTCGGGCTTGAGGGCAGTGAGCTGGGCACGGAATTCGGCGTTGTTCTTGATACTGTCCGGCTGCGTGAGCGGCAATTGAAGAGCGAGAGCAGATTCCTTCACTGAAGATGGAGCCAGCTCAAGGCCACGTCCTCTGGGTTTGTCCGGCTGCGTAACCACCAGGCCAACCGTGAAGCCCGCGCGAACCAGCGCTTCCAAAGTAGGGACCGCGAAGCGAGGCGTGCCACAAAAGACGAGAGTAACGGATTGACTCATTGAGTCATTGAGCCATTGATTCAATGATTCAATCACTCAATGATTCAATTTCTACCACTCTCCCGCCTTCATCAGCTTGCGGATCTTACGCTTCATGAGGTCACGCTTTAGCGCGCTGATGTGGCTGATGTAAAGTTTGCCATTCAAGTGTTCCGTTTCATGAAGGAAGGCGCGGGCCAGCAGTTCTTCGCCTTCTTTGGTGGTTTTCTCGTACCACTTCCCATTCACATCCTGGGCGCGAATTGTCACTTTGCGCGCCCGGGCCACGGGCTCACGAAATTCTGGAATGCTGAGGCAGCCTTCAGGCTGAGTATGTTTGCCCTCGGTGTGGAGAATCTCGGGATTCGCCAGGACAAGCTTGGCATCGGGATCTTCCTTGAAAGTCACGTCGATGACCGCGAGTCGTTGCGAGATTCCGATCTGCGGCGCCGCCAAGCCGACTCCATGGGCCTCATACATGGATTCGAACATATCCTCGACGAGTTTCTTCAGCTCGTCGTCAAAAACCGTAACTGGTTCTGCCGGTTTTTCGAGGACAGGGTTGCCAAACTTTACGATGGGATAGATCATTGAGTCGTTCGTAGTCAGTATTTTCTTAACTGCTCAGCATAGCCTTTATAGTTTCGCAACGTTTCTCCCATGGAGTCACCGCCAAACTTCTCCAGCGCGCAGCGGGCCAGCGTCAATGCCACCATGGCCTCAGCTCCCACGCCGGCCGCTGGCACAACGCACACATCGGAGCGTTCGTAGGCTGCTTTCACCGGCTCGCGCGTGGCAAAATCCACCGACTGTAGCGGACGGCGCAATGTGGAAATCGGTTTGAGGTAACCGCGCACGCGGATGTCCTCTCCATTCGAAACGCCGCCTTCAATTCCTCCAGCATTATTACGGTTGCGAGTGAATCCGGAAAAGCCCGCGGATTCGCTGTACCCTATTTCATCATGCACGGCGGAACCGAGGGAAGCAGCGGCCGTAATGCCGGAGCCGATCTCGACTGCCTTGACCGCTTGCAACGACATTACTGCGGCCGCCAGTAGGGCATCCAGACGTTCATCCCATTGCGCGTAAGTGCCCAGCCCGGGCGGGACATTATGGGCAACCACTTCAAATACGCCGCCGACTGAATCTCCAGTCTTGAGCACCCGGTCAACTTCTTCCTTCATACGCGACTCGGCAGTTGCATCGGCGCAATTGAGCAGAACTTCCTCGCGGTCGCGCAACGGAGCGATACGTTCCCAGGGAATCTCTGCGCTTTCGATGGACGCATTGCCCACAGAAACAACGTGGCTAAGCACTTCAATCCCATATTCGCGGGCCAGCAGCTTTGCCAGACCCCCGATCGCAACTCGCGCTGCTGATTCGCGGGCGGAAGCGCGTTCGAGCACGTAGCGCGCGTCCGTGAAATTGTACTTGAGGGCACCCGCGAGATCAGCATGGCCTGGTCGCGGCGACGCGACCCGCTTGTGCTTCGCGGGATCTCCTTCATCCACGGGAAGCGACTCCTGCCAGTTTTTCCAATCCTTATTCTCCAGCAGAACCGCGATGGGTGAACCGATCGTGATGCCGTGGCGGACTCCGGAAAGGATATGAGCGGTATCCCGCTCGATCTTCATGCGGCCTCCCCGTCCATAACCCTGCTGGCGTCGCCAGAGTTCGCGATCTACGAAACCCTGATCGACCTTCAATCCAGCGGGCATGCCTGATAAGAAGGCAACCAGAGCTTCCCCATGGGATTCGCCAGATGTGAAGTAACGGAGCATTGCTTTGGATTGTATCCGATGAAGGAGCGAGTTACCTTTTCGCTCCGGCGCACGCGTTTACAACCCAACTTTTCGCAGTGACGAATGGGGTAGAAGACTTGTACAATACAGCTAAGCTTTCTAAACCCGTCTTGGGCCGTCTGGCGCGCTTTTTGCCGCCGGAAGCCCTCCCGCATTTACTTTGGCCAAGGGAGTTGTGTCCGTGGAGCACGTCACGAATTCACGCCGTTCCAGCCTAACGCCTCGAGAGCGTGAGGTCGTGAAAATGATTGCGGAAGGCAACTCCGCAAGAGAAATCGCTACTGTACTGGGCCTGAGCGTCAAGACCGTGGAAGCCCACCGGTTTAACCTGATGCGGAAGCTCGATATCCACAACAAGGCTCAACTCGTGACCTACGCGATTCAGAAAAAGATCGTACACGTGCCTGCGGAAGCTTAGCTGAGTCTTGAAATTTCCATCTATCTTGTTCCGTTCGGATACACCAGAATTTTGCTCGCCTCTCCCGTCTTCAAGCGCTCCATAGCTTGGGAAAAATCCTTCATCGCGATGCGGTCCGTAATCACCGGGTGCAGATCGAGCTTGCCGTTCTTGAGCAACGCCGTCATTTGATACCAGGTCTGATACATGCGCCGGCCGTTTATGCCCTGGACAGTGATGCCCTTAAAAATAATGTCTTCGGAAAAGTTGAGAGAGATTGGCTTGGAGGTGAGACCGAGGAGGGAAATGCGCCCACCGCTCCGTACGATGTCGAACGCGGTCCGAATGGCATCGGGATGCCCGGCCATCTCGAGGACCGCATCGACGCCAAACCCGTCAGTTCGCTCCATGAGGATGGACTTCACATCCTGTTTCGATGGGTCGAGCGTTAAATCCGCATGCATCTTTTCCGCGAGCCGTCGCCGGTGTTCGTTTACTTCGATGGCAAACACTTGCGCCGCGCCCACGGCCCGCGCCACTGCGATAGAGAACAATCCGATAGGCCCGCATCCCGTGATGGCGATGGTTTTAGCCGCAACCTCACCGGCCAGCACAGTGTGAACAGCGTTACCCAGAGGATCGAGGATCGAGGCGTACTCTTGCGGGATCGCGGGATCCAGCTTCCAGATGTTTGACTCGGGAATCACGACGTATTCCGCGAATGCACCATCGACATCGACCCCAATGATCTTCACGTTCTGGCAAATATGCGCTTCCCCGGTGCGGCACTGCAGACACTTGCCGCAAGCCACATGCATTTCAGCGGAGACGAAGTCGCCTTCCTTGACGCTTGTGACCTCATCGCCGAAAGCTACGACCTCGCCGCAAAATTCGTGGCCGGGGATGAGCGGCGGGTGAATCCGCTTCTGAGCCCAACGGTCCCATTCGTAGATGTGCAGGTCAGTGCCGCAAATGGACGCAACCTTGACCTTCACCAGAACGTCGTTGCGTCCGAACGTGGGAACTTTGACTTCGCGAATCTCCGCCCCGGGTGCGGCTTTTGCTTTTACCACCGCCAGCATGGTGTCGGACATGGACCTACCTTTACTGATGAGTTCGAATTCAAAACCAAAACCTTGAATTCTAGCATCCCGTTGCGCAAGTTAACCGAAAGCAGAGTTGTGGCGAGATCAACGGCCCTCCGAACTTTCCCGAAGCACGCCTTTGTCATACTTCTGGACGACGGAACTAAACTCTTTCGACTTTCCCCGGGGAATGCTTAACGTCTTCCACTCACTCGACCGGAAGTGTTTGGCTAGAAAAACAATCTGTCCGGTGTGCTGCGCATAGTGGGCGATTTGGCGATTCGTGGCTTGCAGCACGGTATGGGGTTCGCCGCGGATTGTGACCGTGCGCATGACGTCCTCGGGTTTAAGTGCTTCGACAGCCGCGAACGCGCGCGCCCAACCTTCTTCCCACCAGCGCATTACGTCGGCACGGGTTGTCGCCGCTGTTATTTCGAATTCCTGGTCGCGATTGCGGTCCGGCTTCTCGCCATCAGTTGTCAGGAAGTCTGTAAACCGCGAGCGCATGTTGCCGGCCAGGTGCTTCACCAGGATCGCAATTGAATTTGATTCGGGATCGAGTGCTACGAAAAAGTCTTCGTCCTTCAGTTGAACCATAGCGCGTTCGGCAAGGTGCTTGTGCCCCTTGAACTGGCGGCGGACTTCATCAAGATAATGTGTGGCAATGTCGACATTCATCGAAGGTCCCTCTCGAGTTGGTTGTCAAAATCGATCTTAACTGTTGGATTCGCTTCGAAGCTCACGGATTCTTCTGCCCTGCGCGAGGCTCAGAAACTCACTATCGCTGACCCCAACCGCCGCCGCCCGGCGTCTCAATGCGAATCCGGTCGCCTTTACACAGCCGAGTATTGAACTTGCCCGCCATCTCTTGCAGCGAGCCATCTTTGCGAATCACTGTGGCTTTGCCCGGTGCACCATTTTTGCCGCCCGCCAGCCCATACGGCCCATGCTGGCGCCGGTCGGACAAAAGCGTGACCTCGGCGTCCGTGAGAACTTCGATCTCCCGGATGCTTCCATCGCCACCTCGATACTTGCCCTCGCCACCACTACCCGGGCGAAGCGAATACTGCCGAACCCGCAATGGATACGCATACTCCAAAGCCTCGGCGGGCGTGTTGAGTGAGTTCGTCATGTGGGTGTGGATGCCGGAAACCCCCGGCTTCGACGGCCGTGCTCCCATGCCGCCCGCGATAGTTTCGTAGTAAGCAAAGGGTTCGTTGGTTCGAGGATCGATTCCGCCGATAGTCAGATTGTTCATCGTTCCTGATGCTGCCGCGGGAATTCGCTCTGGAATCGCTTGCGCCAATGCCCGCAGCAGACCGTCCACAATGCGCTGCGAAGTTTCCACATTTCCACCAGCGACCGCAGCTGGAGGACGGGCGTTGACCACGGTTCCTTCCGGCGCGATGACTTCAATCGGGCGCATCAATCCTGCAGTGGCAGGCACGTCTTCCGCCACCAGACAACGGAAAACATAAAAGCAAGCTGAATATGTGATGGCCTCCACGGCATTCACGCTACCCTCGACTTGTGGATCGCTGCCGGTAAAGTCTACCGTCACTGCTCGCTTGGGCAAGTATCTCCGACCGGACCTGGAAACGCTGGATGATTGTCCTCGGGCGTGCTTAGCAAAGTTTAGCGTCACCGCAATTCTCACCGATTTAGTAGTGATTCCATCATCGTCCAGAAAGTCTTCCGCTTCGTAGGTTCCAACGGGAACCTGATCGAGGAACGACCGCATCATCTCCTCAGAATAATCGAGCAACTCTTGCGCGGCCTTCTTCGCTCGTCCCACGCCGTAGCGGTGACAGATTTCGTCCAGGCGCTGCGCCCCGGTGTGACAGGCGGCGATCTGTGCACCCAGATCGCCCTCACGTTCTTGCGGCGTCCGGACATTACTCAGAAGAAGCGCAAGAACATCGGATTGCAGCCTTCCAGCACGCATAATCTTGACCGGGGGAATCCGAAACCCTTCCTGATAGATCTCGCGACAAAGACCCATCGAACCCGGATAAGCGCCGCCTATGTCTGCATGGTGGGCACGCGAGGCGACGTAGAAATCGGGCCGCATATCCTTTGCTTTTGAACGAGACTTCCCTGGCCGCACGTGCACCGGCGCCACCAGCGTGATGTCTGGCAGATGAGTTCCCCCACGAAACGGGTCATTCAACATCGCCACGTCTCCGGGTTCGAGGTCAAACTGATCGATTGCCGCACGCACCGACATTGGCATCGAGCCCAAGTGAACCGGCATGTGATTCCCCATCGCAATCACTTCGCTATCGGAATCGAACACGGCACACGAGTAGTCACGACGTTCTTTGATATTGGAGGAAAAAGCCGTCCGCCTCAGCGCCGCGCCCATCTCTTCCGCAATCGAATGATAGATGTTCTTGAATATTTCCAGTTCGATGGGATCCCGTGTCGTATCGGCGGAACGCATGGCGGAATAGAAGGACGGCTGCAAGTGTACGACACAGTGGCAACTAGGGTTGCTCAGATGGAACCTTGTGATCGAAGAATTCTGTTGACAATGAAAGCAATAGTCCTCAATATCTTGGGGTAGCTTCGTTGCGCCTACTACAGTTGGGCAACGATTTTGAATTTGGGCCCCCTTCAAGGGAAAATTGTTCACGGAGGAAACTTCATGCCAGCAAAGAAAAAGGCTGCCAAGAAAAAGAAACACTAACCGTTGGCGAGACGATACTTCGCATACAACAGAAAGTTCAGAAAAGCCTCTCGAGAGAAGCACCTCTCCGGGGGTTTTTTATTTGGTTCCCTGATCGCGAGTCCGACCAATAACGGGGTGCCCGAAATGAGGGGTTGTTCCAGACGCCCGGTCGTGCTAGAAACGCGATAGGAAGTGAGGCGCAGTTTGCGATGCAGGCCACTTCTCAAACCTCGATGAGCTCTCGCAACAAAACCGCGGCGAAATCTGTTAAGACCGCCGACGTGGTCATCCCTGACAAACTCTATTTCCGCATCGGAGAAGTTGCCCAGTTGTGTCGTTTGCCGGCGTATGTCCTGCGGTTCTGGGAGACTGAGTTCCCTCAACTCAAGCCGGTTAAGGGCAGCACCGGACAGCGCATGTATCGCCACAAAGACGTTGAGAATGTCCTGCGCATAAAAAAACTTCTTTATGAGGAGGGGTTCACCATCGCAGGCGCGCGGCAACATTTGCGCGCAGACCACAAAAGCGACAAGAAACAGGCGCCCCTGCCATTCCCCGAACGCGCTACGCCTGATCTGAAACAAATCCGGCAAGGCCTCCGCGAAATTCTCGCCATGCTTTCGTCACGGCAAAAGCGGGCTTAGGTGAGCTCAGCCTCGGCTAGTGCGCGAAATCGAGAGCCTTTGATCCTGCCCGCGCCCGTCTCCCAGCTGCGAAGTCCCTTGCCGCGTGAATTCTACGACCGTGATCCCCGCCGAGTTAGCCGCGCATTACTGGGCAAGGTGCTGGTGCGCAAAGAAGCGAAGCAGTTTCTTACTGCGCGCATCGTCGAAGTTGAAGCTTACCTGGGTGAAAACGATCCGGCATCGCATTCATTTGGCGGGCGCACGCCGCGTAATGCTGTACTGTTCGGGCCTCCAGGCTATGCTTACGTCTATTTCATCTACGGCAATCACTACTGTCTGAACGTGTCCTGTTTGCCCGAGGGAGTTGCGGGCGGAATTCTTTTCCGAGCGGTCGAGCCACTGACTGGGATTGAAGAAATGGCGCAGCTACGAAATGTGACGATCAATTCACCCCGCGACCTGCGAAAGTTGACAAGCGGCCCGGGCCGGTTGGCTGAGGCCTTCGGAATTACGCGGGAACGGGATAACGGCAAGGACCTGACCAGCTCATCTTCTGACCTCTTCATCGCCGATGATGGATGCCGGGTTCGTCGCATTCTCACAACGCCGCGAATCGGAATCACAAAAGCAGCCGAACGCCCGCTCCGCTACGTCCTCGCCGGGAATGAGTTCGTGTCCGGGCCGAAGATCCGCGGGCTGAAGCCGGTTCGAAGCCGCCACTAGATCCGCGGAAATTATCTACTTCTGCCTCCATGGTTACCTGGGTGTAGCCGATGTACTTCTGGCATCTGGGGTGCGTTGTTCCATTCCGATACGTTTGCCTCGGGGCGTAGCGATTAGCCGGACGGACTTTGGGTTTCCTGCCGAATTTAGATCGTTTTCGCTCAATTTCCGCCGCATTTCGGAGACGATAAGATGAGTATCGCGCATAGAGTTCTTGCAGGATTCTGCCTCGCTATGTTGTTTTCCACATTGTCTGTTGCACAAGCTCCAATCGACGATACCGACATTACCCGGCTTAACGTAAACGAGTCGCTGACTGGATGGAAACCGGTCTGTGTGTTACCAAGCTGTGATCCCGGAGGAAATGGAATCCCGACGAACACGTCACACACAATCGGCCACACGCATCCCTCGAAGGACGGCCACTCGATGGAGTTCTCGATCACGGGGCCGGAGTACAGCAACGCGTTGTGGACTTACATCGCCGGTGCCGACGATGATGCGACCTCCCTCAGCACGAGCTTCTGGGTCTATCTAACCGATAAGGCTTCGGTCGCGGGCTCGTACGAGTTCGATCAGTTCGATTTCTCGAAGTCTACAGGGATCGAATTTATGTGGGGGACGCAGTGTAATCAGGTCAACGCCCTTTGGCAGGTATTTGATCAACTCCACGGACACTGGATCAATACCTTGGTTAAGTGCGCGCTCAAGGCTAATGAATGGCACCACGTACGTTGGGATGTTCACCGCGTGTCGGGAGATACCGATCGGTGCAGCGGCAAACCCTGCATGTATTACGACACGGTGACGGTGGACGGTGTTGTCCATCCCGTTAACGCCGTGTATCCAGCAGGCGCGTTGCCCAATGGATGGTCCAGTGCGGTCGGCTTCCAGGTACAAATCGATATCGGCTTGACCGGTCAACCGGTAACGATCGACGAATACATCGATCTCGCCGACTTCTGGGCGATGTGAACGTAGTTGTGGGACGGTTAGTAATTGAACAAAGCCGGGGCGCGAAACCTCAGACCCGCTGCTCGCGTCAAACCCTGCCGCTGGCGGGGGGCGAGGTTGCAACCTGGTGAGTGGCTCGTAGACGCTGTCCCACGAGGAACACGTAGTGCATAGCAGAAATAATCGTAAAGGCAAAAGTCGCCCGCAAAAACGAGAGCCGGCCAATAGCAACCCATCGCGATCTGCTTATTTCGAACAGTAATACGAAAAAGACCGCCGCAACCTGCGCGAACGTGTTTGCCTTGCCGAATATGCTGGGGCGAAAGTCGCGAAGCCCGGCGATCGCGTACAGCACGGCGCTAGCCATCAGAATGGTAAGGTCGCGGCTGAAGACCAAAACGGTAAACTTCCACGGAATCTTATGGAGGATCGAGAGCACCATGAACATCGTGCTCAACAGCAGTTTGTCGGCGATGGGATCGAGATACTGCCCCAACACGGTCTGTTGCTTAAGAGTCCGCGCCAGCAAACCGTCAAGCCCGTCGCTGAACCCGGCCAGCACGAAAAGAATCAACGCCAATAAGTAGTGGCCTTCCACCAGCTTAATCACGATGAAGGGCACGAACATCATCCGCAGCAGGGTGAGCTGGTTGGGAGCGGTCAGAAGTTGCGAGAGCTTCACTTCTGCCCACCAAGCGTCTGGGAATTCACTCCGCTGTGATGTATGAGCACGGCCGCTGGATCAAGCCCTGTCTTACTGGCGAAACGCTGTGAAAGTGACGGAATGCTACCGTCAGGCAGATCGAGTTCCATGCGCTCAACTCGGTGCATGGGGACGAAGACCACGCCGGGAGAAAACGGCTCACCGTCTTTGATTAGAGATATCAGGTCGTCGAACGAAGCCAGTTCAACTCCGCAGAGACTTAACCCTTCCGAAGCTAGAGAAAGGATGGCGCCCCAGAACTTCTCCCTCGGATTGCCCAGAGTAACCAGTACCATAACGCCCGGGTGAAATGGATTCCCGCCCGCGGGCACCGGCACGTCGGGTTGATTCACATTCTCCACCACAGCGATTGTCGCTGGGAGATAGCCACTTTGCAACCCTAGCTCGAGCCCAGGCTCCATCCATAATACGGTGGTTGGCTTGCCTCGGTGCGGTTCGGTGCTTATACTTCTTGGGTTTGCGGCCACGCACGGAATCGCTGTTCCTAAATTGCTGTTATTAATTCGCCATCATCGGAGATCGTTATGACCACCGCCACAAAATCGGTTTCGCTGGAGCAGGAACTTAATCCCACGGAAGCGCAAACCGCGCGATTTGATCTGGCCGCGCAAAAACTGAATCTGGACGAGGGAATATGGAAGGTATTGCGGTATCCCACACGTGAGCTCATCGTGCATATCCCGGTGGCCATGGACAATGGGAAGCTCGAGGTCTTTACCGGGTTCCGTGTGCAGCACTCCATTGCGCGTGGTCCTTCAAAGGGCGGCATTCGCTATGCTCCCGACGTGACCCTCGATGAAGTTCGTGCTCTGGCGGCTTGGATGACCTGGAAGTGCGCGGTCGTGAATATTCCTTTTGGCGGCGCGAAGGGCGGGGTGATTTGCGATCCGCACAAAATGTCGATGGGCGAACTGGAGCGCATGACCCGCCGCTACACGG
>Ga0210393_10001800_pt1 | contig 17798 bp, 15 predicted proteins | sample IncBWC27OmetaG_FD_160068 | JGI IMG/M metagenome (GOLD analysis project Ga0210393, IMG submission 160068) | Forest soil microbial communities from Barre Woods Harvard Forest LTER site, Petersham, Massachusetts, United States - Inc-BW-C-27-O ... | reverse complement strand
CGTTGCCCTCCCTGATGAACCAAGCAGCGGAAATCGTCTTCCCCACCGAGTCAGTGCTGATCGCTACCGGGTCCGGACCGGCCGACGTGATCACGTTGGCCATGTTCAGGTGTTGTGTCCGGGCGAACGACCATTCGACGTAGCTGATCGATCCTTCGGTGCTCTTAACGGCCGCTGCGGCGCCGTCGTTGCCCTTGGCGCCCTCGCCGACACCGCCGTTGAACGTCTTTCCGGCCCCCTTACCCCACGCGCCGTTGCCAGCGGTGTCCAGATATCTCTGGAAGTTGTCCGAGGTCCCGGACTCGTCGCTGCGGAACACGACACGAATCGGCTCAGCGGGCAAGGCGACACCAGAGTTCAGCGCTGCGATCGCGGGATCGTTCCAACTAATAATGCCGCCGTTGAACATTTTGGCCGCAGTCGGACCGTCGAGGTTCAGGGAAGTCAGACCGTTGACATTGTAGGTGATCGCGATGGGGCCGAACACCATCGGAAGGTTCCACGCTGGCGAACCACACCGTTGGTCCGCCTTGTCGTACTCGTCCTTGCTCAGCGGTGAGTCCGAGCCACCGAAATCGGTTTGTCTGCCCATAAATTCGTTAATCCCGGCGCCGGAACCATTGGCCGTGTAATTCAAGGATTGCCCCGGGCAGGCTTGTTCGAAAGCCTTGACAAAACGGGTCATTGCGTTTGCCTGGGCGGTGGAACCACTGGCCTTGAGAATCGGCTTGCCGCCGCAGGCCACCTTCGCCGACGGCGTGCCTGTCGTTGTACTTCCTCCAGTAGCGCTCTTGTCGCTGCCGCACGCCGACAACATCACCGCACCAGTGGTGAGAATACTCAACGCGGCGCCAAATCGATTGAATTTCAATTCAATTCCTTTGATTGGTACAGATGAGATGATCGCCGCGGGCGTAGCCGCAGCCCGCCGAACTGCTGTCGTCCTCGCAGTCGTGAGGCATCGTAACAACGATCGCCCTTCAGCAACTATGCCCCGCGATCGCGGGACATCGCAGGATTCACGAATTCAGCCACAGACGGGAGCGCGCAATGGTCCCTCGACGGGTTCCGTCCCGACGACAAAGTCGCCGCCGCCGCTGGTGGCGGCGCGTCCTACTCCACGACATCGCACATTGACTTCCGTTGGAAAATCCCTGAATTAAAGTCTTGACTGCCGCCGACATCGTGGTGTTTCCTCTCGCTCATTGACCTAACCGGCGGGTGAACAAAGCATGTACAACTACCCGGCGACCTGAAACCGCAGTTGTCAGAAATCGATGTACCCAGGAGAATATTGCCCGTAGAAGCTGAAACCTCCAACGCTGGCGGCCCAACATGGCTTCAGCAAACCATCTCACTTCATGGAGCACCCAAATGGTTATCCGCCTTCTGATAGTTATGGCCGTCGCGCTGCTTGGCCCGCTGGGCGCAGTCCCGACCGCTCGTGCCGACTCCAACGACGACCACTTCCTGTCGATACTGAAGCAAGAGGGCATCACCGACCACGTATCTCCCGCACACGCGATCGAGGCCGGCCATATGGTCTGCCAGAAACTGGACGGCGGCGCGTCGCCCTCCGACGTGGCCAACGACGTGGTGAATAGCAGTGGCATGCCCGCCTATCACTGCGGCTACTTCGTCGGTGCGGCCATCAAGGTGTATTGCCCGCAGTACATGCCTGAGGAGAAAAATCCCCCGGCCGCCTGATGGCAGTCACCAGCCGTCTCGACGGCTGACGAATTCACGACGCAGCCCCGTCACCGGATCGTAGAACTCGATGCGCTGCGCCAGCAATTGCAGTGGCGCGCTGAAGTCACCGGCCGGCACGTCAACCACGTTGGGGTACAACGGATCACCCGTGATCGGTATCCCCAGTGACGCCATGTGCACCCGCAGCTGGTGGGTGCGTCCGGTGCGCGGCGTCAGCCGGTACAGGCCATCAAGTGATAAAAGCTCCACCAGCGTCTCGGCATTGGGCACGCCGGGCTCGCACACAGCCTGCAGCTGTCCTCGGCGTTTGACGATGCGGCTTCGGACCGGGCGCGGCAGCGCCAGGGCCGGATCGACCGCCGCCCGCGCCAGGTACGTCTTGCACACCTTGCCGCGGGCGAACAGCGTCTGGTAGGCGCCGCGCAGCTCGCGCCGGGTGGTGAACAGCAGCACCCCGGCGGTCAGCCGGTCCAGCCGGTGGACCGGGCTCAACTCGGGCAATCCGAGTTGCCGGCGTAGCCGCACCAGCGCGGTCTGCGCGACGTGCTGCCCCCGCGGCATGGTGGCCAGAAAGTGCGGCTTGTCGACGACCACGATGTCGGCGTCGTGATACAGCACCGGCATGTCGAAGGGCACCGGAACTTCGTGGGGCAGTTCGCGATACAGATAGACGCTGGAACCGGTCGGTAGCACGGTGGCGTCATCGACCACTACGCCGTCGGCGTCGACGACTTCCCCGGCCAAAACCTTCGCGCGGGCGGGCTCCCCGAACCGCGCGGTGAGCTCGGCCAGCACCGGTCCGCCCTGCAACCGAACTCGGGCGGGTCCCAGTCCGTTCCGAACCGGCAGCGGCGCGGCTCTCAATTGAGCGGCACCGGCTGGAGGATCTCGGCGCGGGCCTCGGGCGCGCTGGCGCGCAACTCGTCGGCCGACACGTCGTCGGGCTGAGCCTGCGACATGACCTCGGCCTCCACTCGCGCGGTGTAGTTCGCGACCTCCCGGTCGACGTCCGCGGCGGTCCATCCCAGGATCGGAGCAACGAGGTCGGCCACCTCCCGGGCGCAGTCGACGCCGCGGTGCGAATACTCGATGGAGATACGCATCCGGCGGGCCAGGATGTCTTCCAGATGCAGGGCACCCTCGGCGACGGCGGCGTAGGCGGCTTCCACCTTCAAGTAGCCCGGCGCTTCTTTGATCGGGCTCAGCAGGCCGGGAGTTCCGGTCGCCAACGCCAGCACGTCGCCGATCAGCGAACCGTAGCGGTCCAGCAGATGGCGCACCCGGTACGGGTGTAAACCCTGCAGCGCGCCGACGTGTTCGGCCTGATTGATCAGCGCGAAGTAACCGTTGGCGCCCAGCAGGCTCACCTTCTCGGTGATCGACGGCGCGACCCGGGCCGGAACGTATTGGGCCGCAGCGTCGATGGCGTCCTCCGCCATGACCCGGTAGGTGGTGTACTTGCCTCCGGCGATTGCGACCAGCCCGGCCGCCGGCACCGCCACGGCGTGCTCTCGGGACAGCTTGGAGGTGTCGTCGCTTTCCCCGGCGAGCAATGGGCGCAGCCCCGCGTACACCCCGTCGATGTCGGCATGGGTCAACGGAGTGGCCAGCACGCTGTTGACGGTCCCCAGGATGTAGTCGATGTCGACCTTGGTGGCCGCGGGGTGGGCCAGGTCGAGATTCCAATCGGTGTCTGTGGTTCCGATGATCCAGTGGTTGCCCCACGGGATGATGAACATCACCGACTTCTCGGTGCGCAGGATCATCGCAGCGTCACTGACGATCCGGTCCCGCGGCACCACCACGTGCACGCCCTTGGAGGCGCGCACCTGAAACCGCCCGCGCTGCTTGGACAACGCCTGAATTTCGTCGGTCCAGACCCCGGTCGCGTTGACCACGACGTGGCCGCGGACCTCGGTGATCGAGCCGTCCTCGGAGTCGCGGACGCGCACGCCGGTCACCCGGTCGCCCTCGCGCAGCAACGCGACCACCTGGGTGGAGCACCGCACGACCGCACCGTAATGCGCCGCGGTGCGTGCGACCGTCATGGTGTGGCGGGCGTCGTCGACAACGGTGTCGTAGTAGCGAATACCACCAATCAACGAGCTGCGCTTCAGGCCCGGGCTCAATCGCAGGGCGCCGGCGCGGGTCAAATGCTTTTGCGGCGGAACCGATTTCGCGCCGCCGAGACGGTCGTAAAGGAAGATGCCCGCAGCGATGTAGGGACGTTCCCAGACGCGCTTGGTGAGCGGAAACAAGAACGGCAACGGCTTGACCAGATGCGGCGCCAGCGTGGTCAACGATAGCTCACGCTCGTAGAGCGCCTCGCGGACCAGCCCGAATTCCAGTTGCTCGAGGTAGCGCAAACCGCCGTGAAACATCTTCGACGAGCGGCTCGACGTGCCGGAGGCGAAGTCGCGCGCCTCGACCTGTGCCACCTTGAGCCCGCGCGTAGCAGCATCGAGCGCGCACCCGGAGCCCACCACGCCGCCACCGATGACCACCACGTCGAACTGCTCGGTGCCAAGTCGCTCCCAGGCCAGGGCGCGTTGCCGAGGTCCCAGCGAGGAAGCCGCCCAGGTCTGGCCGCTCTGTGGTGCTTGAATCGGGTTGCTCACGGCAGAGGACTCCTCATTGGGGAAACTCCTGTCGGTTACTCGTCGGTAGGACTGCTCCCCAGGCTAGTTCGTCAGGCGCGTGTCAGACGCGTTCAGTCCAGATCGTCGTGCGCCATCAGCCGCCGGGCCGCCTCCGTGATCGACCCGGACAACGACGGGTAAACAGCGAGCGTCTGCGCCAACTCGTTGACGGTGATGCGGTTTTGCACGGCCACGGCGATCGGCAGGATCAGCTCGGATGCGATCGGCGCCACCACCACACCGCCGATCACCACGCCGGTCGACCGCCGGCAGAAGACCTTGACGAAACCTTGCCGCAGCCCCGACATCTTCGCTCTCGCGTTGGTCCGCAACGGCAGCATGATGGTCCTGGCGGGCACCGAACCGTCGTCGATCATCGATTGCGGCACGCCGACCGCGGCGATCTCCGGCCTGGTGAACACCGTCGCGGCGACGGTGCGCAGCCGGATCGGGCTCACACCCTCGCCCAGCGCGTGATACATCGCGATGCGGCCCTGCATGGCGGCCACCGATGCCAGCAGCAGTAAACCCGTGCAATCGCCGGCGGCATAGATGCCGGGTACCGACGTCCGCGAAACCCGGTCCACCCTCAGGTAGTCGCCGCGCCCCAGCTCGATGCCAACCCGTTCCAATCCCAGACCGCTGGTGTTGGGCACCGACCCAATGGTCATCAGGGCGTGGCTGCCCTCGACGGTGCGGCCGTCAGTCATTCTCGCGAGGACCCCGGCGTCGGTGCGCGTAACCGACTCTGCCCGGGCGTTTTTGAACAGTTGGACGCCGCGTTCGGCGAAGGACTCTTCTAGAACCAGCGCGGCGTCGGCGTCCTCGTACGGCAGCACGCGGTCCCGGCTGGCCGCTACCGTCACCGGAACCCCGAGTTCGGTGTAGGCGTTGACGAACTCGGCGCCGGTCACCCCGGAGCCCACCACGATGAGGTGGTCGGGCAACGCCTCCAAGTCGTAGAGCTGCCGCCAGGTCAGAATGCGTTCGCCGTCGGGCTGGGCCGAGGGCAGGATCCGCGGGCTGGCGCCGGTGGCGATGAGCACAACCTCGGCGTCGTGCTCACTGGTGCTGCCGTCGGAAGCGGTCACCTTGATCCGGTGACGGGCCAAACCGGGCGTGGAGTCGCACAGCTCGCCGCGGCCGGCGACCACCTCGACGCCCATGCTTTGCAGCGAAGCGGTGATGTCGGCCGATTGCGCCGCGGCCAGCGACTTAACCCGGGCATGAATTTGCGACAACGAGATCTTGGCGTCGTCGATGTCGATGTCGAAGCCCAGCCGCGGTGCTCGGCGCAGCTCCGTGCGCAGCCCAGTGGACGCGATGAACGTCTTGGACGGCACGCAGTCATCCAGAACGGCCGCCCCGCCGATGCCTTCGGAGTCGATCACCGTGACGTGGGTTGTGTCCGGGTGCGAGGTGGCGGCCACCAGCGCGGCTTCATAACCGGCGGGGCCGCCGCCGATGATCACGATGCGGGTCACCACAGCCCTTAACCTATCCGGACGACCCCCAAAGTTTCGAGCGCGCTGCAGCGCGGCGTGCGACGAAGCTGGGGGTACCCCCAGCCGCGCAGCGGCGAGGGGGACAATCAAACTCCACGAAACGCTCGGATGAATACCGCCCGCGCGTATGCCGTTTAAGCTTTTCCCGTGCCGCTCTACGCCGCCTACGGGTCGAACATGCATCCCGAGCAGATGCAGCAGCGCGCACCCCACTCGCCGATGGCCGGAACCGGCTGGCTGCCGGGGTGGCGGTTGACGTTCGGCGGCGAGGACATCGGTTGGGAAGGCGCCCTGGCGACCCTCGTCGAGGATCCGCTTTCGAAAGTGTTCGTCGTCCTCTACGACATGACTCCGGCGGACGAGAATAACCTTGACCGCTGGGAGGGCTCCGAGTTGGGCGTCCACAAGAAAATCCGCTGCCGGGTGGAGCGCCTGTCCTCAGACACCACCACCGATCCCGTGCTGGCGTGGCTGTACGTGCTGGACGCCTGGGAGGGCGGCCTGCCGTCGGCGCGGTATCTGGGCGTGATGGCCGATGCCGCCGAAATCGCCGGCGCGCCAAGCGATTACGTACACGACCTGCGGACCCGGCCGGCCCGCAACATCGGCCCGGGGACTTCTGCCTGAGAAAAGGCCTAGCCCAACTCGGCCACGGCCGACTGCTCGATGATGTTGACCATCACGCGCAGCCCGATCGCCAGGGCTCGTTCGTCGAGATCGAACGTCGGCTGGTGCAGATCCAACTGTGGTCCCTCGCCCGACCACACCCCCAATCGCGCCATCCCACCGGGAACCTCCTCCAAATACCAGGAGAAATCCTCACCGCCGCCGGACTGCCGGGTGTCGGCCAGCACATCGGGGCCCACGGCTTCGATCGCGTGCATGAGGATGCGTGTCGAGACGTCCTCGTTGACCACCGGCGGCACCCCGCGCCGATATTGCAGCGTGTGTTCGATCGCCAGCGGCGACAACAGGCCTTCGACGGCCTCGCGGATGAACCCCTCGAGGGCTACCCATGTCTGCCTGCTGGCAGTGCGCACGGTGCCGGCCAGCACGCCGGTTTGCGGAATGGCGTTGGGGGCCACGCCGGCATTGACCGCGCCCCACACCAACACGGTGCCGTTGCGCGGGTCGATGCGGCGCGACAGCACCCCGGGCAGCCCGGTGATCAGGGTGCCGAGCCCGTAGACCAGATCGGCGGTCAGGTGTGGCCGCGAGGTGTGCCCACCGGGCGAGTACAGCGTGATCTCGATCTGATCGGCGGCCGACGTGATGGGGCCTTGCCGGACCGCGACCTTGCCGACTTCCAGCCGGGGATCGCAATGCAGCGCGAAGATCCGCGACACCCCGGTCAGCGCTCCGGCGGCGATGGCGTCAATCGCCCCGCCGGGCATCAACTCCTCGGCAGCCTGGAAGATCAACCGCACCCCGACCGGCAGTTCGGGCACCGACGCGAGCGCCAGCGCGGTGCCCAGCAGAATCGCGGTGTGCGCATCGTGCCCACAGGCGTGCGCGACATTGGGCATCGTCGAGGTGTACGGCGCGCCGGTCCGCTCGGCCATGGGCAGCGCATCCATGTCGGCCCGCAACGCGATTTTCGGCTCATGGTCTGGGCCGAAATCACAGGTGAGCCCGGTACCGCCGGGCAGCACCTTCGGGTTCAGCCCCGCGTCGGCCAACCGCTCGCCGACGAACTGCGTGGTGGCGTACTCCTGCCGGCCCAGCTCCGGATAGCGGTGGATGTGCCGGCGCCATTCGACCAGGTCCTGGTGGTGCGCGGCCAGCCACGACTCGGCGGTGTCGACCAGGCTCATGCGTCGGCCCTGCCGTGTCTGCGCTGCTGCGCCGTCAATACCCGGTCGCGTTCATCGGGGGTCTCGGCGAGGTGGACGATCGTGCGCGCCAGCATGATCGCGCCCTCGACGACCGCGCGATCGGCGCTGGGACCGGCGGCGGCAGCGGCAAAAGCACGCTGGTGAACCGTGGCCCCGCCGGCGTCGACGCCGATCACCGGATGGATGCCGGGCAGCTCCTGCGTCACGTTGCCCATATCGGTGCTGCCCATCGGCAGCCGTGCCTCGACCTCCGCCGCCACCGGCTCACGCCCCAGCCGGCGCATCTCTTGGCGGCAAACGTCGGCCAGCCATTGATCGGGTTTGAGCTCGGCGTATGCCGGTGCCGGAGTGTTGATTTCGTATTCGCAGCCAGCGGCCAATGCGCCTGCGGCAAAGCACGCAAACATCCTGCCCTCCAGCTCTCGCAGCGAATCCGATTCGAGCGCCCGCATCGCGTACTGCAATGTCGCGTGGCCGGGGATCACGTTGACCGCCTGTCCGCCGTTGGTGACGATCCCGTGTACCAGCTGCCCAGGCGCCAGTTGCTGCCGCAGCACCCCGATGGCCACCTGCGCGACGGTCACAGCGTCGGCGGCGTTGATGCCCAGGTGCGGCGCAACGGCGGCATGCGATTCCTTGCCACGGTAATCCACGATCACTTCGGACAATGCCAGTGAGCGGGCCGCAGCGATGTCGGCCGGCCCCGGATGCACCATCACCGCCACCGCGACGTCGTCGAACGTCCCGGCCCGCAACAGCAGTGCCTTACCACCGCCGGCCTCCTCGGCAGGAGTTCCCAGCAGCGCCACTGTCAGGCCCAGGTCGTCCGCTACCTCTGCCAGCGCCAGCGCGGTCCCGACCGCCGAGGCCGCGATGATGTTGTGGCCGCATGCGTGCCCGATTTCGGGCAGTGCGTCGTATTCCGCGCAGATCCCGACAACCAGCGGTCCGCTGCCGAAGTCGGCGCGAAAGGCCGTGTCCAACCCACCGGCATGCGTGGTGATCTCGAAACCCCGTTCGGCGACCAGCGCCTGCGCCTTGGCGCAGCTGCGATGCTCGGCGAATGCCAGCTCGGGCTCGGCGTGGATTGCGTGGGACAGCTCGACAAGGTCGGCACCGCGACGACGCACCACGTCCTCGACGTTGGCCAATGCGGAAGCTGCGCGCATTCTCGCAGTATCTCATCGAAGAGAACCGGCGACGGCTACACCAGTCCGGCGACGAATCCCGCCGCCTGACTGGTGTAGGGCGGTGACTCATAGTCGCTGTGCGCATCCCGGTCGCGACCGCCGACGACGCAGACCGGATCACCGGGGCTGCACAGGTCGATGGCACGGCCGGCGAACGCACCCGTTGACGAAAGGGGCGTGTTGAAGCGGTTGCCGGGATTGCCGAACACCGCAACCGCCGCAATCTTGCCGGCCAGACCAGGATCCAGCGCAGGAGCCGATCCGAAGTTGCCGATGCGCTGGCCGACGGGCGGCACTCCCGCCAGCATCGAGACCGCCGCGGCCCCCTGCGAGAAGCCACCGAGCACCAGCCGCGTCGCCGGGCACTGGTCGGCCATCGCGGCGATGTGATCGCGTGCGTCGTTGGCACCGTCGGCGGTGGTCAGAAAGTTATAGCTGGCCGGATAGTTCACCGCATAAGCGTCAACGCGGCGCGAGCCGAGGGCAGGCTGCAGCGCAGCGAAGAACGCATCGCCTACGCGGCCCATGCCGGGCGGCTCGGCGGTACCGCGGGCGAAGACGAGTTGGACATTCGGACACCCGTCGGCTCCTGCCGTCGGTGCCGGGCCGCTCGTGACGGTAACCACCGACAGCGCAACGGCAGCAACGGCCAGGCCAACAACCGGCCACCCACGAAGACCCATACGGCAGATCCTCACATATACCGGCGCTGACCATCGCAGCGCTAAGCCCGAGGGCCGGGTGGCCCGGCTCCTCCGCCCGCCGCTACGCGGCGCGCATCGTCGCCGGGCTAGGCTCGCCGACTGTGGCCGAATCCCTGCCCGCTCCCGCCGAACTCGCGCAGCGGGCGGCGCAAGTCATCGGCGAGCGCACCCGGATGGACGAGCACGATGTCGCCGTCGTTCTGGGGTCCGGATGGGCGCCGGCGGTCGCCGCCCTGGGATCCCCAACCATCACACTGCCGCAGGCTGAGCTGCCCGGGTTCGCACCGCCACGCGCGGTTGGGCATACCGGTGAGCTCATGTCGGTGCCCATCGGCGAGCACCGGGTATTGGTGCTGGTCGGTCGGGTGCACGCCTATGAAGGGCATGACTTGGCCCACGTGGTGCACCCGGTACGGACCGCCTGCGCAGCAGGGGCACGCATCGTCGTACTCACCAACGCGGCCGGCGGACTGCGCCCGGACATGCAGATCGGCCAACCGGTGCTGATCAGCGACCACCTGAACCTGACCGCGCGTTCGCCGCTGGTGGGCGCGCAGTTCGTGGACCTGACCGACGCGTATGCGCCGCGGCTGCGGGAGCTCGCCCGCCAAACGGATCCACAGCTGACCGAAGGCGTCTACGCGGGCCTGCCCGGGCCGCATTACGAGACGCCGGCGGAAATCCGGATGCTGCGCGTGCTGGGCGCCGACCTGGTGGGCATGTCGACGGTGCACGAAACCATCGCGGCCCGGGCGGCCGGCGCCGAGGTGCTCGGCATATCCCTGGTGACAAACCTGGCTGCCGGTATCACCGGTGCGCCACTGAGCCACGCCGACGTCGTTGCCGCCGGGGACGCATCAGCGAGCCGGATGGGAGCTCTGCTGGCCGATGTCATAGCCCGGTTCTAGACGACATGACGCCCGAACAATGGATCGTGCACGACCCGGACCCCAAGACAGCGGCCGAGCTCGCCGCGTGTAGTCCCGACGAGCGTGCGGCGCGCTTCACCCGGCCGCTCACCTTCGGCACCGCGGGCTTGCGCGGTCCGGTGCGCGCTGGCCCCGACGCGATGAACGTGGCGGTGGTGTCCCGCGCCACCTGGGCGGTGGCACGGGTGCTGGCGGATCGCGGCCTGGCCGGTTCGCCGGTGGTCGTCGGGCGTGACGCTCGGCACGGCTCGGCGATTTTCGCCACTGTGACGGCTGAAGTGCTTGCTGCCGAAGGCTTTTCGGTGCTGCTGCTGCCGCGCCCGGTGCCCACGCCGGTAGTCGCGTTCGCGGTGCGCCACACCGGCGCCGCCGCCGGCATACAGATCACGGCATCGCACAATCCGCGGACCGACAACGGCTACAAGGTGTACTTCGACGGCGGCATCCAGATCGTCTCCCCCACCGACCGCCAGATCGAAACCGCCATGGCCGCCGCTCCTCTTGCTGACCAGATCGGCCGCAAACCCGTCGAACCCGCCGGCGCCGATCTGGTCGGGCGCTATGTCGAGCGTGCGGCCGGGCTGCGGCGCGCTGCCGGTTCGGTGCGGGTGGCCCTGACACCGCTGCACGGGGTGGGCGGTGCGGTTGCCGTCGAGACGTTGCATCGCGCCGGCTTTGACCGTGTGCACACCGTCGGTGCCCAATTCGCACCCGACCCCGACTTCCCCACCGTTGCGTTTCCGAATCCCGAGGAGCCCGGCGCTACCGACGCGCTGCTCGCCCTGGCCACCGACACCCACGCCGACGTCGCGATCGCGCTGGACCCCGACGCCGACCGCTGCGCGGTCGGGATACCGACGCCGGTATCGGGATGGCGGATGCTCTCCGGCGACGAAACGGGTTGGCTACTCGGCGATTACATCTTGTCGCACGAACACTTCCGGGAAGCGCCCGGAACACCGATGGTAGCCAGCACCGTGGTGTCGTCACGGATGCTGGTAGCCATCGCCGCGCACTATGGCGCGATCCACATCGAGACCCTCACCGGCTTCAAATGGTTGGCGCGCGCCGACGCGAACCTGCCCACCGGCACCCTGGTGTACGCCTACGAGGAGGCGATCGGCCATTGCGTCGACCCCGCGGCCGTGCGTGACAAAGACGGCATCAGCGCCGCGGTGCTGGTGTGCGATCTGGTGGCCTCGCTCAAAGAGCAGGGCCGTTCGGTGTCCGACCGGCTCGACGAGCTCGCCCTGCGCTACGGCGTACACGAAGTTGCGGCGGTGTCGCGTCGAGTTGCCGACGCCGACGAGGCTGTCACTTTGTTCCGGCGGCTGCGGGCAGCTCCGCCGACACAGCTGGTCGGCTTCCCGGCGACCATCACCGACATCACCGATGCGCTGATCTTCACCGGCGGTGACGACGAGGCGTCCGCCCGGGTGGTGGTGCGGCCCTCTGGAACCGAACCGAAACTCAAGTGCTACTTGGAGATTCGCTGCTCGGTGGCCGACGGCCTGCACCTTGCGCGGCACCGGGCCGGCGCTTTGCGCGACGAGCTCGTGTCAGTGGTGCAGCGCTGGTGAGCTAGCGGGGCCCGTACTGTCGGTCGCCCGCATCCCCGAGACCCGGAACGATATAAGCGATCTCGTTGAGCCCGTCGTCGACCGCCACAGTGAACAGCCGCGCATTCGGCGCTGCTTTCTCAAGCGCCGCAATGCCTTCCGGCGCGGCCACCACACACAACACCGTGATCTCTGTCGCGCCGCGGCGCTGCAGCAGACCGATGGTGTGTTTCAGCGACCCGCCGGTGGCCAGCATGGGGTCTAGCACCATCACCGGCAGCGACGTCAGGTCGTCGGGCAGCGACTCCAGATACCCGCTCGCCTGGTGGGTTTCCTCGTCGCGGGCGACGCCGACGAAGCCCACCCTGGCCTCCGGCAGCAGCGCAAGTGCCTGGTCGACCATGCCCAGTCCGGCACGCAGCACCGGCACCAGCAGCGGCGGGTTGGCCAGCCGCACCCCGAGCGTCTCGGCCAGCGGGGTGCGGATCGGGAATGTCTCGCGGCCCGCGTCGCGGGTGGCCTCGTAAACCAGCATCGCCGTCAAATCGCGCAACGCGGCCCGAAACCCGGCGGTATCGGTGCATTCGTCGCGCAGCGTGGTCAGCCGGGCGACGGCCAGCGGGTGGTCAATCACGCGCACATCCATGGAATTCGAGCGTATATAACAATCCGACTTCTTTTGTTCAAAGGTCCGCTGACACGCTTGTGTCTGTCCCGTCAATCCCCCACACCCACTCATATACTCCCCGGGTGTTGCGCGAAATTCGAAGTCCGAGAAGGCTGATCGACTGGGCATATCGCGTCCTCGGAATGGTTGGCGCGGTAACGCTGACTGGGCTGGCGGCCATCCCGTTGACTCCCCGCGTGGGCCTGGCCGCGGCCGCGCTGCCCCGGCCCGCCCACGTGGTAATCGTGGTGGAAGAGAACCGTTCTGAGGGCAACATCATCGGCAGTAAGTCGACGCCCTTCATCACCGCGCTGGCCGCTCATGGCGCGAACATGGTCCAGTCCTTCGCCGAAACACATCCCAGCGAGCCAAACTACTTGGCACTCTTTGCCGGCAACACGTTCGGAGTGACCAAGGACGTGTGCCCGGTCAACGGCGGCGCCGTACCCAATTTGGGTTCTGAGTTACTCGCCGCCGGATACACATTCCTCGGCTATGCCGAGGACCTGCCCGCGGTCGGCTCACCCGTGTGCAGCGCCGGCAAGTACGCGCGCAAGCACGTGCCGTGGGCCAACTTCACCAATGTGCCGGCGGCGAACTCGGTGCCGTTCTCCGCATTTCCGATGGGAAATTACGCCAACCTGCCGACGGTGTCGTTCGTCATTCCCAACAACGACAACAACATGCACGACGGCTCGATCGCGCAGGGCGACGCCTGGCTGAACCGCCAGCTGTCCGGCTATGCCAACTGGGCGGTGGCCAACAACAGCCTGCTGATCGTGACCTGGGACGAGGACGACAACGGCAGTCGCAACCAGATCCCAACGGTGATCTACGGCGCGCATGTGCAGCCGGGAACCTACAACGAGCAGATCAGCCATTACAACGTGCTTTCCACGCTGGAGCAGATGTACGGGCTGCCCAAGACGGGTAACGCGGTGAACGCTCCCCCGATCGCGACCATCTGGGCCGCGTAGGTTCGATAGCCGGGCCGGGCACCCGTGCCGGCCATCGCTATTGTGTGCCGCATGGCTGCTGACCTCGTGCCCATCCGCCTGAGCCTGTCCGCTGGTGACCGTTACACCGTGTGGGCACCCCGCTGGCGCGATGCCGGCGACGAATGGGAGGCGTTCCTGGGTAGGGACGACGACCTGTATGTCTTTGAGGCCGTTTCCGACCTGGTCGCATTCGTGCGTTCCGACTCCGACAACGATCTGGTCGACCATCCCGCGTGGAAGGACCTGACTACGTTCCACGCGCGCGACCTCGATCCCGCCGAAGACAACCAATTCGATCTGGTCGTCGTCGAGGAGCTGGTGTCCGAGAAACCGACCGCGGAGTCGGTGGCCGCACTGGCGGGCGCGCTGGGCATCGTGTCGTCCATCGGATCGGTGTGTGAGCTGCCGGCGGTGGCGAGGTTCTTCAACGGCAATCCCAACCTCGGCACGGTGTCCGGCGGGATCGACAACTTCACCGGCAAAGCCGGCGCCAAACGTTGGGATTCGATCGCCGAGGTCATCGGGCGAAGCTGGGACGACGTGCTCAGCGCGATCGACGACATCGCCAGCACCCCCGAGGTCGACGCCGCACTCTCGGCGAAGGCCGCCGACGAATTGGCCGAGGAGCTCGAGGAGCGGCGAGGGGGAGAGCTCGAGGAGACCGACGACGAGAACAGCGAGGCCTCCGAAGAGCCCGCTGAACTCGCCCAGCCCGACGACGCCGAAGCGGCCGAAACCAGCGAAGAAACCGAGGAAACCGAAGACACCGAAGCGGACGAGGCCGAAGAGGACGAGAACGAGGCCGAAGACGACGAGGAGGTCCCCGCAGCCGGCGACACCGTTGTGCTGGGCAGCGACAAGGACTTCTGGCTGCAGGTGGGTATCGACCCGATCCGGATCATGACGAGTTCAGGCACGTTTTACACACTTCGCTGCTACCTGGACGATCGCCCGATCTTTTTGGGCCGCAACGGACGCATCAGCGTGTTCGGCTCCGAGCGGGCGCTCGCCCGCTACCTCGCCGACGAGCACGACCACGACTTGGCCGACCTGAGCACCTACGACGACATCCGCACCGCCGCGACCGACGGCTCGCTGGCGGTCGAAATCACCGACGAGAACATCTACGTGCTCAGCGGCCTGGCCGACGACTTTGCCGACGGACCCGACGCCGTGGATCGTGACCAGCTCGACCTGGCCGTCGAGCTGCTCCGCGATATCGGCGACTACTCCGAGGAGGGCACGATCGACAAGGCCCTCGAAACGAGCCGGCCGCTGGGCAAGCTGGTGGCCTACGTGCTGGAGCCTGGCTCGGTCGGCAAGCCCGCAGGCCCCTATTCCGCGGCGGTGCGGGAGTGGGAGAAGTTGGAGCAATTCGTGGACGGGCGGCTACGGCGCGAATAGCGCCGCGTTTGACGGGTAATCAAGTCTCCTCTTTACTGGCGGCAGCGTCCGCCGGCAGTTCAGTGGCGGCCAGACGGGAAGGTGGGCCGAGTGTCGCTTCCCGGAATCGGCCCACTTCCGCTGTACGGGTTCCAGCGGCCGGGCATGCTGTTGTTCGCTTTGGTCCCGCTGGCCCTGCTTGCCCTCTACGTCGTCGTCCAGGCTCGTCGCCGACACCGCCTGCGCCGGTACACCGAGGCGGATGTGCCGCAGTCGTTGTGGCGGCACGTTCCGATCGCGGTATCGCTGTTGTGCCTGTTCCTGCTGACCATTGCGCTGGCCACCCCCACCCACGACATGCGCATACCACGCAACCGCGCGGTGATCATGTTGGTCATCGACATGTCGCAGTCGATGCGGGCAACCGATGTCGAGCCCAACCGGCTGAAGGCGGCCGAGCAGGCAGCTAGCCAATTCGCGAGTCAGCTGACGCCGGGCATCAATCTCGGACTCGTCGGTTTCGCGGGAATCCCTTACCTGCTGGTGCCGCCAACGCCGCAGCACCAGGCGACCATTGAGGCCCTGAAGAAGCTCGAGTTCGCCGACAGCACGGCGACCGGTGAGGCCATCTTCACCGCCCTGCATGCGATCGGTGCCGCGGCCGTGCAGGGTGCGGCTCAGCCGCCGCCGGCCCGCATCGTGCTGCTGTCCGACGGCGGCGAGAACAAGCCGCAGGACCCCAGCGATCCACACGATGGCGCCTACACGGCGGCGCGCCTGGCCAAGGATCAAGGGGTGCCCATCTCGACCATTACGTTCGGCACCCAGACCGGCCACATCGAGCTGGACGGCCAGCGGGTAAATGTGCCCGTCTCCACGGACCAGATGAAGAAAATCGCGCAGCTGGCCGGCGGGCAGTCGTATACGGCCAGCAGTCTCGACCAACTCAATAAGGACTACGACGCCATCGAGAACGAGATCGGATATCGGACGGTGCCCGGGCCCGGCAGTTCGGGATGGCTGCGCCTCGGTGTGATCACCGCCCTGATCGCCACGGCCTCAGCGCTGTTGATCAACCGGCGACTCCCCACCTGATCGGTCAGGCTGGCAGCCTGCGATTCAGGAGCAGACCCGCCAATACGGCGCCGCCCATCACGAACGTACCCAGCAGCATCCAGGCGAGGCTCGCGTCGCCCTTCACGGTTTCATAGCCGATCTGGTGCTGCAGCGTCGTATAGACGTCCTTGAGCGATTCCAGACTGTCGGCGTGAAACGCCTGGCCGTCGGTGATCTCGCAAATTTTCTGCAGCGTTTGATCGTCCACGGGAACCGGGATGTTGGCGCCCTCGAACTCGACGGTGCCATACGGCGTACCGAAGGAGATCGTCGATATCTGCACTCCCTGGTCCTTCGCGGCCCGAGCCGCGGTGAACGCCCCCTGCGGGGCGTTGGGGTCAAGCGGTACATTTTCGGCGCCGTCGGACTCCAGCACGATGCGCGCGGGTGGCGGACCTTCGCCGCCTCCCATCACCGAACCGACCGTGGCGATCGCCTGCAGCGCGGTGAAAATACCTTCTCCCGTCGCCGTTTTCGGCATCGGTTTCAGGGTGTCGATCGCCGCTTTGACAGCGTCACGGTTCGTCGTCGGCGCGACCAACAGCGAGGCGTTGGCCGCGAATTCCACCAGGCCGAGATTGATGGCCGGCGTCAGCTGGTCGGCGAATTGCTTACCGGCCTCCTGCGCGGCGGCCAGCCGATTCGGAGGGACATCGGTGGAAGCCATGGATTCCGAGACGTCGATGACCAGCATGACGACGGCACGGTTGAGTGGAATCCGGACGTTGGACGTCGGACCGGCCATCGCCGTGGTCAGCAACACCAACGACGTGGCAAGCAGGATCGTGGGCAAGTGGCGCCACCGGCCGGGGCGACTCGGCGCGACGCGCTCCAGCACTTCCATGTTGGCGAACCGCAGCACCCGTCGACGGCGGGCGAATTGCTGTACGACATAGATCCCTATCACCAACAGCACGGCCAACAGGAACAAGAAGAACCAGGCGTGCTGAAAGCCCGCCAGCGACACCGGGCCCAACAGGGGCAACTTCATGTCCGACCACACTATTCGTCAAATGTTGACGGTGCACGGTCGCGGCGTCTGGCTGGGTCAGCCGGCGACGAGATCGCGGCGCTGGGTGAATTTGATGTCGAGGCTGCGTAAGTAGGTCTGCAGCCCCGCATCCTGGACGGGGATCAGGTGTGCGGGCTGATCGGTCTCGTTGAAGTGGGCGTGCCACATGCCCGGCGGGGTGGTGAACGCGCCGCCGGCCTGCCAGTCCACCCGGATCGGCTCGACGATGTTCCCGCGCTCGTCGAGGCGCGTCCCCAGCAACGTGTAGCAGCCGCGGGGCGGGGCATCGAGGATCAGATCCAGTGCGACCGACTGGTGCCGGTGTGGGCGCTGCTCCTGCCGGGGCGGGAGCACACCGAACATGGCCCACAGCACGTGGGTGATGGTCAGCGTCTGCTCCTGGTTCTCATTGGCCAGCAAGACGCTGACCCTGCTCTTCTCGTTGGCGCCGGGGCGGGCGGCGATCTCCTCCAGCTTGGCCACCGCATCCGAACGCCGGAACTTGGTCGCCCGGAACTTGGGCTCGCGCGCTTCCACACCCAGATACCGCA